>Ga0187784_10000316_pt1 | contig 34469 bp, 28 predicted proteins | sample 1015_SJ02_MP15_2_FD_132964 | JGI IMG/M metagenome (GOLD analysis project Ga0187784, IMG submission 132964) | Tropical peat soil microbial communities from peatlands in Department of Meta, Colombia - 1015_SJ02_MP15_20_MG | ecosystem: Environmental > Terrestrial > Soil > Wetlands > Peat | place... | reverse complement strand
CAAGAAAGAGCGGCCAGTGCAAAGCCGGCAGTTACTTAGCTGACCTCAGCCTGCGCCGGCGTTTTTTGCGCTGCAGACGTGCGGTCGCTGCGGTAGCCGTTATCGGGTTTTCTGAAAATAGTGGCCCTGAGCGAATTGACAGCCGGCTGCAATGAGAAATGCCCGTCGCTCGGCGGTTTCTACACCTTCCGCGATGACCTTAATGCCGACGGCGGGCGCCGGTCCGAACATAGCGCGCATGATCGTTGCATCGTCGGAACTCGTAGCCGCCACGCCGCCGACGAGCCGTTGATCGACTTTCAGGCCTCCAGGTGTCCCGCACGGAGCGAACCCAAATAATCGAATGACGAATAGCCGGTACCGATGTCGTTGATGGCGGCTCGGGATTTCTGGCCGCAGCTTTTTCCACAAAGATGATTTTTTCGCGGCCATCGCCAAGATCATTTCGTAACGTGTTCTTTACGATGTTTTGTAACGTATGGAATACGCGTCGCTGCTCGAGCGATAGCCGCTCAGTCATCGGCCGCTGCGAATAGCAGGAGATACGATTAGCGAGCGGGCAACATGGCTGGGCCGTTCGACGCGAGCGCGAATTCACGACTTCTGGTTCGGCGGACACATTTTGGCGTCGGCGGCAAGCTGCAATCCGCATTCAGCGTCGTCGCCGGCTTGACCGCGGTTGCGACGATCGTTTCGCTTCTGTGTTTTTCAGCCGTCAAGGGCGGCCTTGAGGATTTCGCGGCTCGGCAGATGCCGGTCGTGACCAATGTCATACAGCTTTCCGCCGTTTCAGGAGAGATCTCGGCCGCAGCGGCTCGATTGATCAACGCGAGAACCCCGGGCGATCACAAGCAAATTGCCGCCATGATCGCACGTAGGCGCAGCGACCTGAGCGAGTCCTTGCAACGGTTGCAAAAGCTCGACAGCTCAAATCCGGCGGTCGCCAAGCTGCTCGTCCTGTCACAGCGCCTTAATGCAAATCTCTCCGCACTTGAAACCATCATCGCCGAACGAACCGATATACGCACTCAGATCATCGCCCTTGTCGATACGTTGCATCAAGCGCATGTGCAACTCCTCGGCCGGCTCGCGCAATTGCCGGACCAGGGTCTGGCGCTCGAGGTTTCCGCCAGGACCAACCTGCTCGTCAGTCTGATCAGCGAAGCGTCAACCTTGAGAGAGCCGACGGATTTCAAACGCATCCAGGATCGTCTTAAATCCGCTTCGGACAAATTGCGCAGTTCGGCAGCCTCCCTGCCCAGCGGCGAAGCCACCAACAATGCCGAGCGGCTGCTCTCGCTCGCGACCGGCACCGACAGTATCTTCGCGCGCCGCGCACGCGAGCTGTTCATCGCAACACAGGCCGACGCGACGATTGACGAGAATGTTGCAATTCAGCGTGACCTGGACGAAACGGTCGCGAACCTCGTGAGCGCAGCGCAGAACGGGGTCAACGACAGCACGGCGGCTCTGACCAAGACCCTCGACGGCGGCAGGATCCTGCTCCTGATCGTGGCTTTGGCAAGCATAATCGCGGCCGCCGCCGTTGGCGTATTTTATGTGCAGCACGGCTTGGTGCGGCGACTGATCTCAATCAGCAACGCCATGCGGACACTCGCGTCCGGTGACGTCGAAACCACCCTGCCGTTGATCTCCACGAGCGACGAATTGGGCGAGATGTCGCGTTCACTGCAGGTGTTGCACGCCGGTGAAATCGAACGGCGCGGGCTTGTCGAACGCGAGCGACGCGAGCAAGCGGCGCAACGGCAGCGGGCCTCCTCGGTCGACGCGATCATCGACGATTTTCGCGCCACCGTGACCTCCATCGTCACCACCCTCATGGATCGCGCGTCCGCGATGGAAACGACAGCGCACGGCCTTTCGACCATCGCAAATGAAGCGGACAATCAGGCGCGCGCGGCGTCGCATTCTTCCGCGGCGACATCAAACAATGTGCGGACCGTGGCCGACGCGACGGAAGAGCTCGGCGTCTCGATCCGGGAAATCAACGAACAGGCTGGGCAGACGCGGGGCGTCGTGCAACGCGCCGCGGGAATTGCGCGATCGGCCCACGAACTTGGCGATCAGCTGTCGACGGGCGCAAGCAGGATCGGAGACGTGGTGAAGCTTATTCGCAACGTCGCCGAGCAGACAAATCTTCTCGCGCTCAATGCCACGATCGAAGCAGCGCGCGCCGGAACGGCCGGACGCGGTTTCGCCGTGGTCGCAAGCGAAATCAAGCAACTGGCCAGCCAAACCGCCCAGGCGACGGAAGATATCGCGACGCAAGTTGCTGCGATTCAAACCTCGACGACCGAAGCCGTTGACGTTATCCAATCTATCAACGTCGTGACAGACGATATCGCGCGCTTTACGGCGGTGGTCGCATCTTCCGTCGAACAACAAGATAACGCGGCGCAGATGATCACGCGCAATGTCCAGAGCGCCGCGGCGGGAGTGAGAGAGCTCGCCGGCAGCATGACACACGTCACGACCGCCATCGGAGAAACCAATCGCTTTGCCTCGGAGGTGATCGAGGTAGCGCACACGCTATCGGACCAAACGGGCGCCATCGAGAAAGCGCTGGAACACTTTCTGCGAAAGGTCACAGCGGTTTGACATTCCCTGCCGCGCGGCAAAGGAGGGAGTCATGTCATTGCATTGCGCATTCCTAAACGTGCAGCGCTTGCGCCGAGCGACCGGCTGCCGCTCCGCGGCGGCGCTCGTCGGCGTGATAAGCGCAGGAATCTACGCGGCAGTCGCCTTTTTCGTCATCGCCAACGTTTCCGCGTTCAGTCGCACCGCGGAAGACGACGCACAAATCGCCAATAGCCTCGCTACCATGCTGCGCGCCGGCCGCACCGTAATCTCCAAAAACCAGGATCGCATCAATGATCCCGGCGGTGGCAACAAGGGGATCGATGGAAAGGCGGTACTGGCTGAGGCCAGCACGATCTACCAGCAAATGATGGGCATTAATCCCGCTTCAATCGATCGCGGTTCGTTGCACGGCATGCTTATTCGCATGCAGATGGAATCGATCGCCGAGGTCATGGACGTTCATCAGGAAACAATCAATCGTCAAGGCGTCGGGTTCAAAGGCTTCATTCCGGCGGTATTCAGCCGAATGGTGAACGATGCTTTCGGCCGGCGTGCGGCCGGCACGGCCGAGATGAAGGTTACTGCGCCGCCTTACCTGATCCGTAATCCGCAAGTGCAACCGGATGAGTGGGAACTGGAGGTCATCAAAACGAAGCTGCTGGCACCCGCCTGGCCGAAAGATCAGCCGTACACCGCGGTCGCGCCGAAAGATGGCAATCTTGCCCAGCGCACCCTCATCCCGGAATATTACGGCAGCTCCTGCCTGGCGTGTCACGGATCGCCCAAAGGAGAAATCGACATCACTGGCTTTCCGAAAGAAGGCGCCAACGAAGGCGACCTCGGCGGAATTATCAGCATCACGCTGTACCGCTAAACGTTCGAGCGCGAATGCTTTTTTGCCGTGGCCGGCGGCACGACCCTTGCGCGGAAGCGGAAGCAGCAGCAGCACCTTCCACCGGAACCACCCGCGTCCTCTAGCGTTGGGTGACAGTATCGTTACAATTCCATGAGCTTTCGGTAACGGTGCGAGTAAGCCATGCAGTTTGACTGGCTTGCCTTGTCCAATCCGGTTGCGATCTGGTGGATCTTTCTGGTCCTGGTCAGCAGCGGCAATATTGCCGTCCTTCTCGGGCTCTATTGGCGTCTGCGCAGGAGCAGCGACAGCCGGCGAACCGCTACAGTCGCGATCGAACCGCTGTTCCTGCTCAGCGCGGCCTATGTGTCCGGCTGCGCCTTCCGCTCCGTTCTGCCGCGCGCCGACGTGCAGCGAATCTGTCTGTTCGACACATGGCTTTCCAGTGTTTTCGTCGGCAGATCCGTCGCCACGGTCGCGGAAATTTGCTTCGTCGTCCAATGGGTCATCGTGCTGCGCGCGTTCGCCCACGGCACAAATGCGGATACGACGCGAAATATTTCAAGGGCAATCGTTCCGCTGGTCGTGCTGGCGGAAGGCTGCTCCTGGTATGCAGTGATCACGACGAGTTACATCGGCAACGTGCTGGAAAATTCGGTATGGACGGTCATCTTTTTACTCATCGCCGTCGCGCTATTGCAGCTGCTGACGAAATTCCGAGGTGCCGGTCAATTCGCCATCGCAGCGGCGGCCACCGGCGTTGTCGGCTACGTCGCGTTCATGTGCAGCGTCGACGTACCCATGTATTTCGCGCGTTGGCAGGCAGAGGTCGCAAGCGGCAGAGAATCGTTCGGGCTGCTTTCCGGCCTCCACGACGTGACGACGCGCTGGGTCGTCACCCGCGACATCGCGCACTGGAGGGACGAGATTGCCTGGATGTCGCTTTATTTCAGCGCCGCAGTATGGGCGAGCCTCCTGCTCGCGAGCTTCGGCCTAGTCAAGCATCTCATCCCACGCTACCGCGTCAACCGCCTCTTGCCGAAACCGACGTCACGGCCGCTGCCGATCCCGGTGCAGTCCTCTCGGTGGCTGTTCTGAGCAACGTTCGTCGCGTCCGATGCCGCGCATACGCGGGCGAGGCGTCGCCCTACACCTCGAGCCAGGCGTGACGCACGGCGGCGTCGGCGGCGAGCTCCGCCGGAGTGCCCTCGAACACCATGCGACCGTGACCCATCACATAGACGCGATGCGAAAGACGCATGGCGATCGTGAGTCTCTGCTCCACCAAAAGGATCGCTATGCGTCGCTCGGCGATGCTCTGCAAGAGGTCGGCGACGCGTTCGACCATTTGCGGCGCCAATCCCTCGGTCGGCTCGTCGATCATGATGAGATCGGGGTCGCCCATCAAGGTTCGGCACATGGTCAGCATCTGCTGCTCGCCGCCGGAGATAACGCCTGCCGGGGTCTTTGCCCGTTCTTGCAGCCTGGGAAACAGCCGATACGTGTCGGCGAAGCTCCACCGCGCCGTTCGCGCTCCCGTCTTGACGCCAAGGATCAAATTCTGCTCGACGGTCAATGTCGGAAAAATCGCGCGGTCCTCCGGCACAAAGCCGACGCCACGGCACGCGATTTCATAAGGCTTCAATCCGGCGATAGCCTCGCCCTTGAAGGTTATCGAGCCCCGCGGCGGCACGTCGCCCATGATGGCCTTCAGCGTGGTCGAGCGGCCGACACCATTGCGGCCCAGGATGCTGACGATCTCGCCCGGACCGACGCTGAGCGAGACGCCCTGCAAGATGTGGCTCTTGCCGTAGTAGGCGTGCAGATCGCGCACCTCGAGCATCATGCCGCGGCGCCCAGGTAAGCCGCTTGCACGGCGCTGTCCTGCTTGATCCGCGCCGGCACGTCGCTGGCGATGATTTGTCCGTACACCAGCACGGAAATGCGGTCGGCGAGGTCGAATACGACGCCCATGTCGTGCTCGATCATGATCAGGGTGCGGCCCCGGCTGACCTTGCGGATCAACGCCACCGCACGCGCGGCCTCGGTCAGGCTCATTCCCGCGCTCGGCTCGTCGAGCAGGATGATGTCGGCGCCGCCGGCGATCGTAACACCGATCTCCAACGCCCTTTGTTCGGCGTAGGTGAGTACGCCGGCCTGGACACGGCGGCGGTCGGTCAGGTCGATTTCCTGGAGAATAGCCTCGGTCCGCTCGCGCACGTCTGGCAGCGCGTCAATGCCGCGCCAGAACGAATATTTGTATCCAAGCGACCACAGCACCGCGCAGCGAACATTTTCCCACACCGAAAGCCGCGGAAAGATGTTCGTCACCTGAAAGCTGCGCGACAGGCCGCGGCGGTTGATCTGGTGCGGCGGCAGCCCGGTCACATCCTCGCCGTTGAGCCGCACCGTGCCGGACGTCGGTGCAAGACGGCCGCTGATCAGGTTGAACAAGGTCGACTTTCCGGCGCCGTTCGGTCCGATGATCGCGTGCCGCTCCCCGGCGGGCACGGAGAGGCTTACGCCGCGAATGATCGCGGTGGCCCCGAAACTCTTGTGCACGCCGGTGAGCTCGATCGCGCACGCGGTCATTTCGCTCTCCCGGTCGCGGGCAAATGCACGAAGGCATCGTGCCAGGCGGCGCCGACCAGCGGCCAGGTCAGGCGAAAAACGCCAAATCCCCCGGCGATGAGCGCCGCCGCCAGCGCCCAGGGCCAAGCGCTCGCGGCATCAAGCGTGGCGTGGAAGAAGGAGATCATCGTTCCCTCAGCGGCCTTGCCGCTGATGCGATAGGTCAACTCGACGCCGAGGACGAGCCCGCCCAGCAGCACGAGCGCCGGCGCGAGCGCGATCAGATAGGCCTGTGCAAGCCGCAGCATCGATCCATAGGCGCGCGCCTGCCAGAGCGGTGCGTGCTTCGTCACGAGACCGGCGACGCCGTCGGGCGCAAACATGACCATGCCGATGAACAAAAGGCCGAAATAGAGTTGCCACACCTCGGTAATGTCGCTGAGCATCGCTTCGAGCCAAGTTACCAGGACTGCGCCGATGACCGGGCCAATGAAGCTTCCGGTGCCGCCGATAAAAGCGGCGACCAGAACGAGGCCGGATTGCGTCGCGCCGACCGCCGCGGAATTGACAAGCTCGAAATTGATGGCGGAGAGCCCACCGGCAATGCCGGCGAACAGCCCCGCGAACGAGAAGGCGAGGAAGCGCACCATGCGCGGATTGTAGCCGACGAACTGCGCACGCTCGGGATTCTCGCGCACTGCGTTGCACATGCGGCCGAACGGCGTCCGCCGCAGCGCATACATGGCGATCATGCAGAGGATGCACCACGCCGCGATGAGGTAATACACCTGGATTTGCGGGCCGAAATTGAAGCCGAACAGATGCAGCAGCTTGGTGCGGTTCGTGCTCACCCCTTCCTCGCCGCCGAAAAAGCTGCGCAGGATCAGCGAACTGGAAGCGACGAGTTCGCCAAGGCCGAGCGAGATCATCGCAAAGGCCGTCCCCGCCCGTCGCGTCGAGACCGATCCGAAAACGATGCCGAATAACAGCCCGCCGAAGCCGCCGACGACGGGGATGAGAGGAAGCGGTACCGGCAGCGCGTCATGAACTACCGTATTCATCGCGTGCACGGCCAGGAAGCCGCCGAGTCCATAATAGACGGCATGGCCGAACGAGAGCAGACCGGTTTCGCCGAGTAACATATTATAGGAAAGCGCAAACACGATCATGATGCCCATCATGCTGAGCATCGTGAGCGCGCTGCCGGACGTGAAGATCAGCGGCAGAATTGCAAACACAATAGCAAGCGCGATCCACGGCGCGGCAAGACGCGCCGCCGCCGCGGCGCCCGCGGGATAGGGAATACCGCGCGTCGAAATGTTTATTTCGCTTGCGACGTCCCTCACCGTGCGTGCGTCCCCATAAGACCGGTCGGCCGGAAGATCAGGATCGCCACCAGCAGCAAGTAGGGAATGATCGGGGCGATCTGCGCCACCGTGACATTCCACACGTCGAGCAGGATGCCGCCCGCCGGCGCCGCGACGCCGACGCGGCTGAGCACGTCCGCCACCGAAAGATTGACGGACACGACAAACGTCTGCACCAGGCCGATCAGGAGCGAAGCCACGAACGCGCCGGCCAGCGACCCTAAACCGCCGACCACCACGACGACAAACAGGATCGGGCCCAGCGCCGCCGCCATATTGGACTGCGTCACCAGCGCCGGACCGGCGATGACGCCGGCAACCGCGGCCAGTCCGGTGCCGACGCCGAACATCAGCATGAAGACCCGCGGCACGTTGTGGCCGAGCATGGCCACCATGTCGGCGTGGGTGAGTGAGGCCTGCACGATGAGCCCGATGCGCGTGCGCGTGAGCACGACGAGCAGAACCGCAAAAATCGCCACCGCGGTCAGCAGCTCGAACACTTTGTAGGCGGGATAGTTGGTCGCAAACACCGTGAATGCGCTGAAATCGAGCGAGGCCGGCACGCGGTAATCGGCCGGTCCCTTGCCCCAAACCATCTGCACGATTTCCACGATGACGAAAGCAAGCCCGAACGTGAACAGAAGTTCGGCGACGGGCCCATAGCGATGCACCTGCCGCAAGCCGTAGCGCTCGACCAGCGCGCCGATGCCGCCGACCAGCACCGGGGCGACGACGAAGGCCGGCCAGAAGCCGAGCATCTGGCTGATCTGAAAGCCGAAGAACGCGCCCAGCATGTAGAAGCTTGCGTGGGCGAAATTCAGCACGCCCATCATGCTGAAGATCAGCGTCAGTCCGCTCGCCATCAAGAACAGCAGCATGCCGTAGAGCACGCCGTTCAAGGCCGATATGGTGACGAGCTCCAGCACCCGCCGGCCGGGCTTTAGCGCTTGGCGCTCAGCTCGGCTGGTTCATCTTGCAGCTGGTTGAAACGATGGTGTCCTTGGTATCGATGCGACCCTGTGTCTTCCAGCCCCAGCCGGTGTTCTCTTCCTCGAACGGCTGATCCTTGCCGAGCGGTCCGAGCTTGGCGATGTACATCGGCTGGAAGAACTGGTGATCGTCCGCCCGCATAAAGCCGTCGCCGCCGTTCAAGACGGTGACGTTCATGCCGTGGAGCTTGGCGGCGACCTTGACCGGCTCGAGCGATTTCGCCTCTTCCGCGGCGCGAACGAACATGCGCATCTGATTGACGGCTCGCGGATAGAAGTTGGAAATGCCGACCTTGGCGCGGAACGCCTTCTCGAACTCGCGCGCCGGCTCATAGGGATCGTTCGGCACGCCTTCGGCGATCTCGAACACGCGATCGGGCAGATTGGCCTGCTTGACTGCGGTCGGGCCGCCGGCGCCGCCGGCATAATAAGTATACCAGTCGACCTGCAATCCGGCGTCCGCCGCCGCCTTGAGCAACAGCGCGAAGTCTTGTCCCCAGTTGCCGGTGATGACGCTGTCGGCGCCTGAGGCTTTGATCTTGGCCACATAGGGTGAAAAGTCGGTGACCTTGAGCAGCGGGTGCACCTCGTCGCCGACGATCTCGATGTCCGGCCGCTTGGCGCCGAGCATCTTGCGCGCCTGCGCCCGCACCGATTGCCCGAACGAATAGTCCTGGTTGATCAGATAGACTTTTTTGATGCTCGGGCGCGTCTTCATGTAGTTGGTGAGCGCGATCATCTTGATGTCGGAGTTGGCGTCCCAGCGGAAATGCCAGTAGCTGCATTTATCGTTGGTCAGCACCGGGTCGACGGCGGCGTAGTTGAAGTAGAGCACCTCTTTGCCGGGGTTGCGTTCGTTATATTTGTTCACGAAGTCTTCGATCGCGGCGGCGAAAGCCGAGCCGTTGCCCTGGGTGATGAAACGGACGCCGGAGTCGATGGCCTTCTGCACCTGCACCAGCGTTTCCTGGGCGTTGAGCTTGTTGTCGTAGGGCACGATTTCGAGCTTGCGGCCCAAAACTCCGCCGTGGGCGTTGGTCGAATCGGCAAGGTACTGGAAGGTCTTGAGCCCGACTTCGCCGATATTGGCGCCGCCGCCGGAGAGAGGATCGATGTAGGCGATCTTGACCGTGTCCTCGGCCACGGCCGGCGGCGCGAAGATCGCGGCCACGGCGGCGGCCGCGGCGCACAACGCGGTGATAAAGCGCGACGATGTCATGGATGATCCTCCCGATATCTGGGTTCTTGCGCGACCCGGCATGTTGCTGGCTCTAGATTTCCCAACTCTGTCCCATTTCGTCAAGAACTCTTGATCGTTATGCGGGCCCGCTTTGTTCCCAGGGCGAATGCAGTTGGGGTTGCGGGAGCTTTGGGGGAATGCTTGGGGCGGAATACTGGGAGGCGAATATACTTGGGAGGTAAAATAACTATTTTACTACGCCCCAACGGCGGCCTCGATACCTGTTTCAAGGCTTAGGCATAAAAAAAGCAGGACGGACACAAGCTTCCCGACGTGCCCGCCGTAAGCGCAGCGAAGGCGGGAGGACACCCTCGGTGCGGAGCTGCACAAGCGCAGCGCGGAAGCGAGCGGCTTTGACAGAACCGCGCGCATCGGCAGAACCGGGCACAAAGAGAGGACGCCTTGGTTGGTGGGGTCTTTTGGTCTCGAAAGGACGATGACGAATAGAAGCACGACCGCGCGCAAAAAGCGGTTAGGCTCCCCAGCCGCGCGACCACTTGCCATACATGGCCGTTATTCCACGAGTGCCTGCGCGCCCTGAGGTCGGACGAGAACTACGAGTTTGCGTGCTCGGGTAATTCCGACGCGGAGCAGGCGACGACTGCTGGCGTAGTGGGGAGCTTCGTCGGGCCTCAACAGCGCGCCACCGCGAAACCCTTCCACGATGACAACACCATCGAATTCTTTGCCCTTCGATTTATGCAGGGTCATAAGGGTACAGCCACGCGGTTCGCGCTCGGCGCCAATGAGCCGTTCCTGATCGAGAACTCGACGCACGGCTTGAGCTGCCCCGGCATAGGTCCCGCGCTCGACCCATAAGCCACCGAGTGCCGTTGCAAGAGCATCTGTGGCACGAAACAAGCGCACCATCCGTACTTGGCCAAATAGCTCTCGGAGATCAGCGTGGCTCTGGAAAAGACCGCGCACGCGCCGCCAATCCGCGACAGGGTCGCCACAAAGCGGATCGAGTGCTTGCGCTGCCGTGCTAAGATCAACGCACGGGCCACGACGCAAGGCTTGATCGTGACGCAGACGCTCGGCACCATTGAAGAAACGCGCTGCGCGCGTCTCTGCTGTGTCGCGTCCACGGCCACCATGCTGCTCCGCCCAATCCTGCTTCACTAGCCAATAGTCGGAAACGCGCAACAGGAGCGCGCACTGCTTATCTACGGACGGTGCAGAGACATATTCCAATGCCGCAGCCACAGCGACAGCAGCGGTTGCTGATAGCTCGGCATCCCACACCACGTCATGGTCGATGGACTGCAGCACGGCGCCATTGAACCCGTGTTGCTCTGTGAGAACATCCGATATATCGGCAATCAGATCATTGCTCGGCGCAAGCACTGCGATGGTGGGGTCATCGATGCCCTGTTGCCGAAGAACCGAAAACGCATTCCCAACAGCAAAATGAACCGTGGAGTTGAAGCTATTCTGGTAGCGTTGGTAACTTCGCGTCACCACGTCATTGGTGCGCGGGAGAGGCCCCTCGCCGCGCAAGACAGCATTAGCGAAGGCTACGATCTGTGAACCGCCGCTTCGGTAATTGTCAGCCTCCAGATCGGTTTCAGCGGGGTGAAACTCTTCGCGCAGAAGATCGATGCGCTCGGCGCGAACGCCCGGGCGAAAATCATAAATGCGCTGTTCAGCGTCGGCGAGAAATGCAGCGGTAGTCGTGCTGGCTAGCGCCTTGGTCAACCGCCATTGATCGTCATCCGTATCCTGAAATTCGTCGAGGATGATGAGCGGATACAGGTCGGCGATTCCACGTCGGAGATGCTGGCTCTCCTCGACTAAGCGCGCGGCAGCGTGAGCGAATAAATCAAAACAGACGTGGCTTTCATTATCAAGAAGACGGCGTCGTTCCACATCCCAATCGCCGTCGTACCGCGTCCGTGCACGACCTTCGTCGCCGGGCCGCAACATGGTGAGTGGAATGCCGCGCAAAGCCCGGCCATGACTCTGGAGCAAATCCCAGCAAAAGGCGTGATAGGTGCGGACATCGATGAGCTTGCGTTCTTCACGCGTGAGCACCTCGCGGCAGCGTGCGAGAATTTGCTGCACAGCCGCACGCGAAAAGCTCAAGAACAAAACCTTCTGTCCCGGTCCTAAACGCGCAAAGAGAGGCTTCGCTTTTAGCAGAGCGAGTGTGGTCTTTCCTGCGCCCGGTCCGCCAAGCACCAAAACATGGCCATCCGCATCAATAACCGCTCGGCGTTTCTCGCAGATTTGGAAGGGCATTGGCGATCCTGCGCAAACTAAGTTCCGACATTCTCCTGCGGTTCATCAACCTCGGCAACCTGTACCTGTTCTGCGCCGAGTTCGTCGGCTTCCTCAAGAGACGGGAGTTTCATCCGTTCGTGGACCTCCACGAGAAAGGTCACGATCGTTGCAGGCAACTCTTGCTCGCTCTGGCAATGCTCGATGAGAAGTGTAGCGTAGGAGTCACTTTTCTTGTGCCGGAGGGTGTTGCTAGTGAGGTCCTTTACTCCCTGGTCGTGAAGATTGGCGTGGTTGGCCGGAAAATTGGCAGGTCGATCGGACAAACCGCTCACGGTGGCCAAAAAGCGGCGGAGCACGGGAACCGGCGTCTCGGCGACCAGAAAATCCTCAAGGCCGTTATGTGCGGTCTGCCGACTGATGGCGTAGCTCGCCAGCTTGGCGTTGTCGTCGGCTGACCAAGGGGTCGGAGGATGGTCGTAGAAGGCCAAGCCTTTCTTGCCTAGTGTCGTGAAGAATGGACCCCATTTAGGAATCTCGGAGCATCCGCCAGCATCAAACAATGAGACTCCGGTTAGGTCGAATGGGGCATAGCTCCCATCGGCTCTGAATCCTTCCAGCGCGACCGATGCGGCCGCCAGCGTGCCGCACTCCGTTGCACCTTCTGCCACGATGACGCCTCGCGCCAACACGGCCTCGGCCAATTGGCGGCGTTGCCGCTTCAATGTGCGTGGCCGCAATCCCTCGGTTGGGACGAAATTGCCAGCGAGCTGGCCACCGTCGCGGCGGATAGCAAGAATTTCGGAGAGTTGAAATTCTTCGATCACATATGGCGAATGCGATGTGATAATAGCCTGACCCATGCGCTTGCGCACATAACGCGTAATCCGCCGTTGCGAATGGGGCGGCAGCGCGATCTCGGGCTCCTCCATGGCGAAGATTACCGAAGCAGCGCCTCGCAGATCGGCGATGTGTGTGAGTAGCGCAAAGACTAAAGTGTTAATCGAGCCCGTGCCTAGACGATGGAAGGGGATGAGATATTGGCTTTCTTGGGAGCGCACAAAAAAGGTGACAACTTCTCGTAGGTGCTCGCGTGTCAGTTCGGATGCAAAGAACCCGGTAGCGTCATCGCCCTCGGCGATGCCGACAAATCGTGCCATGCGGTCGCGCACCTGACCACGTATAGCCTCTAGTTGAGGAATGGCACCGATGGGGGGTTGCAATCCACGCAAGCGCGAAAGCGTATCTTCCCACATGGACTCTCGTCCTGTATCGCCAAGTCGCAGGATGGTGTCGAGGAGCGAGCCGCGCTCAAGACTGAGCGCTCGTCGTCCCGTGCGAAGTGTCCGAAGATAGATGAAACCACAGGCGAGCTTCCAAGTGCGGCCAAATTCTTGAAGGCCCGCGCCGGGCTGGCCATAGCGCTCGTCGTCCTCGGCCAACGGCTCGGCCGGATGAGCAAAATAGGTCTTGCCCTCGAAATCGTCGTTTTCTCGATCATACCAGCCAAGAAAGACCACCGGCAGAGCGCGGCAAACATCGGCTCCATCGAGGTCGGCTGGATTAGCGCCTTCGACATCGACGAAGCCACCGTGCTGATCGCTCCATGGTCGCGTTCGCCCGAAAAGCTTGCGTTGAGTCTCTTCGGGAAGATCGACTAGAACGGCTTCGATCGTGATGAGTACGGGATTGCCATCGTCGTCGATGTAGCGACCATTATGAAAGTCGTGTTCATCGATGATCGGCCGCCGGAACAGCCGTTCGGGTCCCAACACCAGATCAAGTGCTTCGCAGATCGTCGATTTGCCGACATTGTTGCCACCGACCAACAGCGTGTGGCCATGGAAATCGACAACGCCGTGCGCGACGCTCCTAAAATTGGTAATGGTCAATCGTCTAACGCGCACATCCCAGCCCCGGATCAGAACGAAATCGGACCGTCGTCGCGCACCGCGCGCGGCGCATACAGTGGTGCGGGCGGCCGGACTCGAACCGGCACAGCGATTTCTCGCCGAGGGATTTTCATACCAGCTACGGCTTTCGCCGCCTCACCGCCGCCGTTCGGCGCGTCGGCTCGTTTGTGGTCTGGACTATACCTTCACCCTGGCGCGTGCGCGCTTTAGGTGCTGCCCGTCTAGTCTCTACACCTTCGCGCCGGCCGTTTCACCGGTGCGCTTGGCTCGGGATTGCCTGTGACCGGTTTCCCCGAGTTTGGGCAGTTCTGCACCCCGGGTTTCCCCGGGGGCACTCAAGTCGCTCAAGTCCCTTGCGTCTACCGATTCCGCCACGCCCGCACTCGTGCATGATCCGGAAAAGTGGAGTCCGGTTTTCCGAAAAAGATCATGCACCAACCTAAAATTAGGCCTTGATCCGATTCCATTCAAATGGATCACGGTCTAGCCTGCAATCTAGCGGGCAAAGGACCACCCGCCAAGGCGATGATCAGCGTCGCGAATTTGGGCCCGTGGCTGCTGAAATTTTCGTAACCGCGGCGGCGCATCGCAAGGATGGGGCGCCCTGCCCGCCCCCGCCCCTACATGGCGGGGTCGCGGATGGGCGGCTGGAAGGCGAGCCCCATGTCCCAGGGAAAGTGGATCCAGGTGTCCTGCGACACCTCGGTAATGAAGGTATCGACCAGCGGCCGGCCCAAGGGCTTGGCGTAAACCGTGGCGAGGTGCGCGCGCGGCAGCAAGGCGCGCACGACTTTCGCGGTCTGCCCGGTATCGACCAGGTCGTCGACCAGGAGAACGCCGGCGCCGTGGCCACCGCCGCGCGCCGCAATCGCGGGCGCGACGTCCTTGAGCACTGACAATTCGCCCCGGCTCGTATGCGCATAGGTGGATACGCACACCGTCTCGATCACCCGGATGCCGAGTTCGCGCGCGACGATCGCCGCCGGCACGAGGCCGCCGCGGGTGATACATACGATCGCCGCGAACGGACCGGCGCCGGTCAGCCGCCAGGCGAGCGCCCGCGAATCGCGGTGGAACTGCTCCCAGGAAACCGGGAAAAACTTTTCCGGATCGGGCGGCGGAGTGTTCGGTGCATCGAGCCGTGCCATGGCGCTCGTCCTCCGAGCCGGTGTTTCGCGGCAGCCCCCTGTGTCGGCGGCAGGGAACGGCTAGCCGGCGGCAAGCCGAGCATGCGCGCGCGCCAGCATCGCTTCCACGGCCGCCTTGGCGGCGGCGAGCTTCTGCGCGTCGCGCGAGCGCATCACCACGTCGGTATTGGCGCGGCGTCGGTCATCGATGAACGGATAAGAGCCGATGACGACGTCGGGGTGCGCTTTGGCGATCGCGCCAAGCTCGGTGCCGATATCGCCCTCGCGGCAGTCGGCACGCACGGTTTCCGACAGCATCTTGGCGCCGGTTTTGAGCTTGGGCGCCACGTAATCGAGCATGATCTGCATGATTTGCGGGATGCCCGCCATGACGATGACATTGCCGATCCAGAAGCCCGGCGCCGCCGAGACCTTGTAGAGCACCAGCTCGGCGCCGGCGGGCAGGCGCGTCATGCGCATGCGCGCCTCGTTCATCACGCCGCCGGTTTCGGCAAGCCGCGCGCGCAGGATTTCCACGGCGCGCGGGTCGTAATCGATCGAAACACCGAACGCCTTGGCGACGGCGTCCGCGGTGATGTCGTCGTGGGTGGGACCGATGCCGCCGGTGGTGAACACGTAAGTGTAGCGCGCGCGCAAGGCGTTGAGCGCGGCGACGATCTCCGTCTCCTCGTCGGGCACGACGCGCACTTCCTTGAGGTCGATGCCGATGGCGGTCAGAAATTCGGCCGTATAGCCGATATTCTTGTCCTTCGTGCGGCCCGAGAGAATTTCATCGCCGATGACGAGGAGGCCGGCGGTGACGATTTCGCTCTGGCTTTCAGCCGCGCCGGCCATGGCTCGATCTCCACGTCTTCCGGCTTTCCTTAAAGCGCGATGGCATGAGGTCTAGTCGGCTGTCGCGCTTAGTATTTTGCTGGAGCATGATCTTTTCGGAAAACCCGGTGCCCACCCGCGGATCAAGTCCGGGGGGTTCTCCGGATCAAGCTCTAGCGCGGGAACCGGCATCGCTCAAGCGCGCCGCACGGCCACCCAAAGCAGTCGTGTCAAGCGCGCGAACAAAGGGTATGGTCATGACTTGCGATTTGAACGAGCCTTTTTACGCGGGCAAGTTGGCAATTAAGGCCGCGCAAGGCCAGGGAGAGAAACGCCATGAATTTCTCGATGTCGGAACGGCAAAAGCACTGGCGCGACCGCGTCATGGCCTTCATGGACGCACACGTCTACCCTGCGGTGAACGCCTACGCGCGCCAGGATGCCGAAGGCGAGCGCTGGAAGGTCATCCCCGTCATCGAGGAGTTAAAGGTCAAAGCCAAAGCCGAGGGCTTGTGGAACCTGTTCCTGCCCCCCTCGCCCGACCATGACGAAGGTGCGTATCACGGCGCCGGATTGAGCAACCTCGAATATGCCCTTTGCGCCGAACAGATGGGCCGCGTGTCCTGGGCGTCGGAAGTCTTCAATTGCTCGGCGCCGGACACCGGCAACATGGAGGTTCTGCATCGCTACGGAACGCCGGAGCAGAAGGCCAAATGGCTCAGGCCGCTGCTCGCCGGCGAAATCCGCTCGGCCTTCCTCATGACCGAGCCGGCGGTGGCATCCTCCGACGCCACCAACATCGAAACCTCGATCGTCGGCGACGGCAATGAGTATGTCATCAGCGGCCGCAAATGGTGGTCGTCAGGGGTCGGCGATCCGCGCTGCAAAGTCGCCATCGTCATGGGCAAGACCGACCCCAGCCGCGCCACGCATCAGCAGCAGTCGCAAATTCTCGTCCCGCTCGATGCGCCGGGCGTGAAGGTCGTCCGCATGCTGCCGGTCTTCGGTTTCGACGACGCGCCGCACGGGCACGCCGAGGTCGCCCTCGACAAGGTCCGCGTACCCGCCGGCAATCTCCTGCTCGGCGAGGGCCGCGGGTTCGAGATCGCGCAGGGCCGGCTCGGACCCGGGCGCATTCACCACTGCATGCGCACGCTCGGTGCCGCCGAGGTCGCGCTGGAAAAGATGACCAAGCGGCTGTTGTCGCGCGTCGCCTTCGGCAAGAAGATCGCGGAGCATTCCGTCTGGGAGCAGCGCATCGCCGAAGCGCGTATCGACATCGAAATGACGCGCCTTTTGTGCCTGAAAGCCGCCGACATGATGGACAAGGTCGGCAACAAGACGGCGCAGCTCGAAATCGCCATGATCAAGGTGGCGGCGCCGCGCGTCGCGCTGCGCGTGATCGACGACGCGATCCAGGCGCATGGCGGCATGGGCGTGACCAGCGACGCGGGGCTTGCCAAGTCTTATGCCAACATCCGCTCGCTCAGGCTTGCCGACGGCCCCGACGAAGTCCATTGCCGCGCGATCGCGCGTCTGGAAATGCGCAGATACACCAACGCGCCGATTTGAAGCGCAGACGGCAAGGCCAACGCCAGCGTTCAACGCGCAACGCATCGCGTCGGCTTTGCCAAACCTGCCGCTTCACCTTCGTCAATACTGGTGCAAGCGGGCAACGCGGTCGGCGTGAAATCCGGCGTCGCCAAAAAGCTCCTGGGCGACGCGCGCCCGCTTCATGAACAGACCGATGTCGAACTCATCGGTCATGCCGATGCCGCCGTGCATCTGCACCGCCTCCTGCACCGCAAGCCCGGCGCTTGCATTGGCGCGCGCCTTGGCAACCGCTACGAAGGGAGCCGCACGCTCGAAATCGGCGTCGAGCATCTGCAGCGCCTTCAAGACGGCGGCCTGCGTGATTTCCAGCTCCGTAAACAAGTGGGCGGCGCGATGCTGCAAGGCCTGGAAGGAACCGATTGGCTGGCCGAATTGCTTGCGCTCTTTGAGGTAGGCGACCGTGCGCCCAAAGGCTTCCTCGCCAACTCCGGCCAGTTCGGCGGCCACCGCGGCGCGGCCGACATTGAGCGCGGCCTCGAGCAACGGCCAGCCGCGATCGACCTCGCCGATCACGGCGTCGGCATCGACCACGGCGCGATCGAAGCGGATGCGCGCGGCATTATGGGCATCCACCATGACGGTGCGCTCGATCTCGACGCCCTTGGTCTTGGCATCGACCAAGAAAAGCGTGAGGCCATCGGTTTCGCCGGGCGCGCCGGCGCTGCGCGCGGCAACGATGAAAAAATCGGCGACGTGTCCGTCGACGACGAAACATTTGTCGCCGCTGAGCGCAAAACCGTTACCATGACGTTCGGCCCTGAGCGCGGTCGCGCTCGGCGCGTGCTTGCTCCGCTCGTCGACCGCCAACGCCAGCAACAGGTCGCCGGCGGCGAGTTTCGGTAAAAGCTCGCCGTTGCGGGCGCTGTTGCCGTCGCGCAACAACGCCGTCGCGCCGACGAGCGCCGTCGACAGAAAGGGCGAAGGCGTCAGGTTGCGGCCGATTTCCTCCATGATCACGCCGGCCTCGACATAGCCGAGACCGGAGCCGCCGAACGCTTCCGGGACGAGAATGCCGCAAAAGCCCATCTCCGCGAACGCCTTCCACAGCTCGCGAGAGAATCCATCGGGATCGCGCATATCGCGCAGCTTGCGCAAATGCGACACCGGCCCCTTGTCGGCGAGAAAGGCGCGCGCGTTGTCGCGCACCATGATTTGCTCTTCATTGAGAATGAGCGCCATTGCCTTCTTTTCCATCACGCACCCGGCAGTTCCAGGATGCGCTTGGCGACGACGTTGAGCTGCACCTCGCTCGTGCCGCCTTCGATCGAATTGCCCCTGCTGCGCAGCCAGAGGCGAGCCGCCTCGCCGTCGCGCGAGCGTTCGCCTTCCCATTCGAGCGCGTCGGAGCCGCCGACGGACATCAACAGCTCGCGGCGACGCTTGTTCAACTCGGCGCCGTAATATTTGAGCATCGAAGATATCGCGGGATTCGCTTGTTTGGCCTTCAACAGATCGGAGGTGCGTTCCAACGCCAGCTGAAAGGCGAAGGCGTCGATGTCAAAGCGCGCGATGTCGGCGCGCAGACACGTATCCGCGAGCACGTCATCTTCGGTTCCGATCGACTCGGCGGCAACCTGTCCGAGCGGGCGCCCCGCGGTCACACCGACGCTGCTGATCATCTCGCGTTCATGCGTGAGCAGGTACTTCGCGACCTCCCAACCCTTGTCGAGCTCGCCGACCAGATTTTTCTTCAGCACGCGAACGTCGTCGAAGAATGTCTGGCAGAACGGCGATTTCCCCGAAATCAAAAGGATCGGCTTCGTCGAAACCCCCGGCGTCTGCATGTCGAAGAGAACAAAGCTGATACCGAGATGCTTGGGCGCCGCGGGATCGGTTCGCACCAGGCAGAAAATCCAATCGGCCTTGTCGGCGTGGCTCGTCCAGATTTTTTGACCGTTGACGAGGAAATGATCGCCCTTGTCCTCGGCTCGGGTGGCGAGCGACGCCAGGTCGGACCCTGAGTTCGGCTCCGAATAACCCTGGCACCAGCGAATTTCGCCGCGAGCGATCGGCGGGAGAAATTCGCGCTTCTGTGCTTGCGTCCCGTATTTGAGCAGGGCCGGGCCGAGCATCCAGATGCCGAATGAATCGAGCGGCGACCGGCAGCCGAGCTTGGCCATCTCGGCGCGCAGGATTTTGCCTTCTTCGCGCGAGAGACCGGCACCGCCGTATTCTTCCAGCCATTCCGGCACGGTCCAGCGACGCGCCACCATGCGCTCGAACCAGACCCGTTGGGCCTCGCACTTGAACGTCGTGCGGCGGCCGCCCCAGAAATGGTCGTCGTCAACTTCGTAGGGTTGCCGCATCTCCGGCGGGCAATTGGCGACGAGCCAGGCATTCGCCTCGCTGCGGAACTTTTCAAGATCAGGCATGAACGGTAGTCTCCTTGCGCATGATCGCGCGATTCCGATTCAGGTGATGGTGGTGCCGCCGTCGACGACGATTGTTTGTCCCGTCAAAAAGCTGCCAGCCCGCGACGCCAGAAGGATTGCGGCGCCGGCGATCTCGTCAGGCTCGCCGATGCGGCCGAGCGGGGTGCGCGCGGTCGATCGTTTGAGCGTGTCCGGATCCTCCCAGAGCGCGCGCGCAAAATCGGTGCGGACAAGACCGGGCGCGATGCAGTTGATCCGCACGTTATGCGGTCCGAATTCGATAGCGAGATTGCGCGCAAGCTGAAAATCCGCCGCCTTTGAAATGCAATAGGTGCCGATAACCGGGCTGCCCTTGAAGCCGCCGACCGACGATACGATAATGATCGCGCCGTCCTTGCGGGCGATCATTTGCGGCGCCACCAATGTGATGAGCCAATGGTTGGCGACGATATTATTGTCGAGGATCTTGCGGAATTGTTCGTCGGTGATCGTATGCATTGGCCCGTAATGGGGATTGGAAGCGGCGTTGCAGACGAGCACGTCGATTTGACCGAAGGCCCGCATCGTCTCGTCGACCAGACGGCTCAGCTGTTCCTTGGAGGAAATGTTCGCCGCGACGGCGATGGCGCGACCGGCGCCGAATTTTGTGTTGACCGCTGCCGCAACCTCCCGGCAGGGCTCGATGTTGCGCGAGGAAACGACGACCTTTGCCCCCTGCTCGGCCATCCGCTCCACGATGGCCCGGCCGATGCCGCGCGAAGAGCCGGTGACAACTGCCACCTTGCCACTGAGGTCGAATAGCGACACGATTGCCTTTCCTTGCCCCTATGCCCGAATTTTGCGCGACAGCTTATTCAGACCACAGCAACCCGGCAAGCTTAAGAGGAACGAACGATGAGCGCCATCAATGCCGTGACAGATCTGACCTGCGAAGGCGACATTGCCGTGCTCACGATCAATTCGCCGCCGGTCAACGCCCTTTCGGCGGAAGTCCGTAGCGGTCTTCGCGACGGCGTTCGACAAGCCGCGGCGGATCCGGCGGTCAAAGCGATCGTGGTGATTTGCGCCGGCCGCACCTTCATTGCTGGCGCTGATATTTCCGAATTCGGCAAGCCTCCGAAGGGCGCCACACTGCCCGAGCTGCGAAACGCGCTCGAGGGCGGCCCCAAACCGATCATTGCCGCCATTCACGGTACCGCCCTCGGCGGCGGCTTCGAAATGGCCCTTATGTGCCATTATCGGCTCGCCGTGCCGTCGGCGAAATTCGGCTTCCCGGAGATCAAGCTCGGCCTCATTCCGGGCGCCGGCGGGACGCAGCGCCTGCCGCGCTTAAGCGGCGTCGAAAACGCGCTCGAAGTGGTCCTTTCCGGCGCCCCGTTCGGCATCAAGCAAGCGCGGGAATGGGGCGTTGTCGATGAAGTGGTCGAAGAAGGAAAGTTGCGGGAAGCGGCACTGGCTTTCGCCCGCAAGGCCATCGACACGCACATGCCGTTGAGCAAGATCCGCGATCGCAACGAAAAGGTCGAAGCGGCGCGCGGCCATCCGGAGATTTTCGACAAAGTCCGCCGCGAATATGCCCGCAAATATCGCGGCTTCGAAGCCTGGCAGGCGGCGCTGCGCGCCGTACAGGCCGCGGTCGACCTGCCGTTCGAAGACGGCATGAAGCTCGAGCGGCAAGAATTTCTCGATCTCGTCCCCACTGCGCAGGCGCAGGCGCAGCGTTATGTGTTCTTTGCCGAACGCAAGGTCTGGAAGATCGCCGACGTGCCGGAGGACACGCCGGTGCTGCCAATCCGGAAAGTCGGCGTTATCGGCGCCGGCACGATGGGCGGCGGCATATCGATGAATTTCCTCAACGTCGGCATTCCGGTGACGATCGTGGAAACGGCGCAGGAAGCGCTCGACCGCGGCGTCGCCACCATCCGCCGCAACTACGACAACACCGCCAAGAAAGGCCGGCTGACCGCGGCGGACGTAACGACCCGCATGGGCTTGCTCAGCCCCGACCTCAACCTCGATGCGCTCGCTGACTGCGATCTCGTCATCGAAGCGGTTTACGAAGATATGCAGATCAAGAAGGAAATTTTCCGCAAGCTCGACCAGATCGCCAAAAAGGGCGCGATTCTCGCTTCCAACACCTCCTACCTCAACATTGACGAGATCGCCTCCGTCACGAGCCGTCCGGACTACGTGCTCGGCATGCACTTCTTCTCGCCCGCCAACGTCATGCGGCTCCTTGAAGTCGTGCGCGGTGAAAAGACGACGAGGCCCGTGATCGCCACCGCCATGCGGCTTGCCAGGAAGATTGGCAAGGTCGCCGCCCTCGTCGGCGTGTGTCACGGCTTCGTCGGCAATCGCATGCTGGCGCAGCGCCAGCGCGAAGCGCAAAAGCTCATCCTCGAAGGCGCCATGCCCTGGGACGTCGATCGCGTGATCTACGATTTCGGCCTGCCGATGGGGCCTTTCGCCATGAGCGATCTCGCCGGTCTCGATATCGGCTGGTCGAAGGAGGCGAGCAAGTCCTCGACCATCCGCGAAATTCTCTGCGAGATGGACCGGCGCGGACAGAAGACCGGTGCCGGCTATTACGACTATGACGAACAGCGTACCGCCAGGCCCTCGCCTGTCGTCGAAAAGATCATCCTCGATTTCGCCGCTAAGAAGGGCGTCAACCGGCGCGCCATCCCTGACGAGGAGATTTTGCAGCGCTGCATCTATCCGATGATCAACGAGGGCGCCAAGATTCTTGCCGAAGGCAAGGCACAACGCGCTTCCGACATCGATATTGTGTGGATCAACGGCTATGGCTGGCCGGTGTATCGGGGCGGCCCGATGTTTTACGCCGACCTGATCGGCCCGGACAAAGTGCTCGCCAAACTGAAGGAATTCCAGGCGACGATGGGCGAGGACTTCAAGCCGGCGCCGTTGCTTGAGAAACTCGTCGCCGAAGGCAAGCAGTTCCAGGATTTGTAGCCGGGGCCGGGAGCCGAAACAGGTCGCCGCTGCGATGATCATCCCGCCTAAAACATGAGCAACAAAGGCGGCACGCCGCGCACCTCGCCCCCGTCCAAGCCCGTTTGAGTTGGCGCGAAGATTGCTACCAAGACGCTGCCGCCATTGATACGGCAGGCAATTCAAGCACGGGTTCGTGCGGCCGGTGAACGACATGTTCGACGAGATGAGGGGCAGCGAGGGCGCGATTCGGCCGCCCTACGCCGAACTGTCGCGCTGGATCGACGAAGTCCCGTCCGATGTGCTCGATTTCCGCCGTCGCGAGGCGGAGCTGTTCTTCCGCCGTATCGGCATCACGTTTGCGGTCTATGGCGACCCTGAGGCACAGGAACGTCTCATCCCGTTTGACGTTCTCCCGCGCATCCTCTCGGCAACCGAGTGGCAGACCCTCCAACGCGGGCTGGAGCAACGCGTCAAGGCCATCAACGCCTACATCAAGGACGTGTATGGTCGCCGGGAAATTCTCAGAGCCGGCGTTGTACCGGAGGACCTGGTCTTCCAAAATTCGGTGTTTCGCCCGGAGATGAACGGGCAAAAGGTGCCCCACGACATCTACGTGCATGTCGCGGGCATCGATATCGTGCGCGTCGATGCCGAAAATTTCTACGTACTCGAAGACAATGCACGCACCCCCTCCGGAGTCTCCTACATGCTGGAGAACCGCGAGATCATGCTGCGGCTTTTTCCCGAGCTGTTCTCGCGCTATCGCGTCGCCCCGGTCGAGAATTACCCTGACGAGCTGCTGGCGACGTTGCAATCGATCGCGCCGCCGACCGCGCCAGGCGAGCCGACCGTCGTGCTGCTTACACCCGGTGTGTACAATTCCGCCTATTACGAACATTCGTTTCTGGCCGACAGGCTCGGCGTCGAATTGGTCGAAGGGCGCGACCTCGTGATCAAGGACGACATCGTCTACATGCGCACCACCGAGGGCCTCAAACGCGTCGACGTGATCTATCGGCGCATCGACGACGATTTCCTCGACCCGCTGGTGTTCCGGCCCGACAGCGCGCTCGGCGTGCCCGGCCTGATGTCGGCTTATCAGGCGGGTAACGTTACTCTCGCCAATGCCGTCGGTACTGGCATCGCCGACGACAAGGCGGTCTACAGCTACATGCCGGAGATCGTGAAATTCTATCTCGGCGAGGAGCAGCTGCTTAAGAACGTGCCCACCTGGCGCTGCCGGGAAAGCGAACACCTCGCCTACGTACTCGACCATCTCGACGAGCTGGTGGTGAAGGAAGTGCACGGCTCCGGCGGCTACGGCATGCTGATCGGGCCGAAGGCGGACAAGGCGGCCATCGCCGCGTTTCGCGCCAAGCTTAAATCCGATCCGAAGAATTTCATCGCCCAGCCGACGCTCGCACTCTCGACCTGCCCGACCTGCGTGGAGGAAGGCATCGCGCCACGCCATGTCGATTTGCGCCCGTTCGTGCTGTCAGGCCGCGATCGTATCCGCATCGTGCCCGGCGGTCTCACCCGCGTTGCCCTGAAAAAAGGCTCGCTCGTCGTCAACTCGAGCCAGGGCGGCGGCACCAAGGACACCTGGGTATTGGCTGGATGAGGGGTGAATTAGGCGATGCTTTCGCGCACGGCCGATAATCTGTATTGGCTCGCCCGCTACGTCGAACGCGCCGAATATCTGGCGCGCATACTCGACACGACATATCGGCTTACGGCGCTGCCGCTCACCTATGTCGGCACCTCGAACGAATGGGAATCTGCGGTTGCCACCGCCGGCTGCGCCGGCGCTTTCTTCGCGACCTATTCGGAAGCAAACGAGGAAACCGTCACCGAATTCCTCGCTTTTTCGCCCAGCAACCCGTCTTCGATCCGCAGCTGCTTCGAAACCGCGCGCGTGAACGCGCGCGCCGTGCGCACCGCGCTCACGATCGAGATGTGGGACACCATCAACGGCGCCTGGCTCGAACTCAAGAAATGGGGAAACGGTCCGCGCTCGCGCGAGGAGTTCGCTCGTTTCCTGCGCTGGGTGCAGGAGTCGTCGCTGCGTTTCGATGGATCGGCTTACCGCACGATGCTCCGCAACGACGCTTATTGGTTCTCGCGGCTCGGCGTTTACATCGAACGCGCCGACAACACCGCGCGCATCCTCGATGTCAAATATCACCTGCTGTTGCCGGCGCACGAAAGGGTCGGCGGACCGCTCGATTACTTTCAGTGGGCCGCGATCCTGCGCTCGGTGTCGGCGCTCACGGGCTATCACTGGGTATATCGCGAGAACGTCAAGCCGTGGCTGGTCGCCGATTTGCTCATGCTGCGCGACGAGATGCCGCGCTCGCTGGAGAATTGTTACGGGAACCTCGTGCAAAACCTCGACCGCATCGCTCACGCCTACGGCCGCCAGGGGCTTGCGCAGCGCCAGGCGCGCGCCGTGTGGGCGCGGCTGCAAAACAGTCGAATCGAAGAGATTTTCCAGAGCGGATTGCACGAGTTCATTGACGATTTCATCGAAGACAACAATCGGCTGGGCACGGCAATAACCCAGCAATATTTGCTGTAGGCATCGCTGAAAACTGCGACTAGATCAGAAGCCAGGCGACAGCGCGGGCCGATGTCGTCTATTCTCGGCCAGCGGTCGCCGACCGCTGATGCCTGACTGCCTGCTTCTCAATACTCGAAATGCGCCTTCGCATCGTCCACAGCATTGTCCATCACTATGAGCCGCCAGCAACCGGCGTGATTCAAGTGCTTCGGCTCACGCCCCGCAATCACGAGGGTCAATACGTGATCGACTGGCGCATCGACGTCTCCGCCGACGTCCGGCTCAACGCCCACGAGGACGCCTTCGGCAACCTCACCCATGTGTTCAGCGTCGACGGTCTATTCGAGGAATTGAGCGTCAGGGTCGACGGCGAAGTCGAGACGCAGAACACCGATGGCGTGGTGCGTGGCACCGCCGAGCGGTTTCCGCCGCGGCTGTTTCTACGCGACACTCCGCTGACGTTAGCTGACGCGCCGATCCGTGACTTTGCCCAGCGCGTGCGCGCAGCGAACGGCGGCGATACGCTCGCGGAGCTTCATCTTCTCCTGCGCCATTTGCATGATGCAATGACCCACGAGAACGGCCAATCGCTCCCCGCGCCGACGGCCGCCGAGGCATTCGCCCGCAAGCGTGGCACGGCGCGTGATTTGACCCATGTTTTCGTCGGCGCAGCGCGCAGCCTTGACATCCCGGCACGCTACGTCACGGGCTATTTTTGCGCCGACGGCACGTCGGAGGGCAGCGCCGGCCATGCTTGGGCGGAAGCCTTCGTGTCGCATCTCGGCTGGGTCGGTTTCGATCCGTCAAGCGGCGTTTGCCCGACCGACGCCTTTGTGCGGGTCGCCATCGGCCTCGACGCACTCGGCGCCGCGCCGGTGCGCGGCATGCGCTATGGAACCGGCGCGGAGACGCTCGCGGTCGCGATCAGAGTCGATCAGTAAGCGCCGCGATGCATCCTTGTTCTCCCTGCGGACGCACAAGAATGATATAAGGACCGCTTTGGCGCGGGAGCCGGCGAACCGATGACCTATTGCTGCGGAATTCTCGTGCGCGAAGGACTGGTCATGTTCGCCGATACGCGCACCAATGCCGGCGTCGACAATATCGCGACCTTTCGCAAGCTGCACGTCTTCACCAGCCCCGGCAAGCGCATCATGGCAATCGCCTCCGCCGGAAACCTGTCCATCAGCCAATCGGTGGTCAGCATACTGACCGAAGGCTACGACAACCCGGAAACCGGCGAGCATGAAACACTGATGAACGCTCCCACCATGTTCCAAGCCGCCCAGCGCGTGGGACATGTGATCCGCACGATCCATGCCACCGAGGGCCGGGCTCTGGAAGCCTCCGACGTGACATTCGATGTCTCGTTCCTGTTCGGGGGCCAGATCGCCGGCGAGCGGATGCGGATGTTTATGGTCTACTCGGCGGGCAATTTCATCGAATGCACAACAGATACCCCCTATTTGCAGATCGGCGAACACAAATACGGCAAGCCGGTGCTTGATCGCGCCGTCAGCTACGGGATGGATATCTACGACGCGTTGAAGGTCGGGCTTGTGTCCGTGGACTCGACCATGCGCTCGAACTTGAGCGTCGGCATGCCGATCGATCTTCTCGTTGTGCGACGCGATAGCTGCGATGCCGAACTGATTTATCGCATCGAGCCGGGGGAACCCTACTTCACCGACCTGCGTGAGCGATGGTCGGCCGCCTTGCGCGCCGCCCACATCGCGATTCCTCGTCCGCCCTACGGCAACAAGCGGTAGGGCACGATCCGCAGAAGCCTGCTCCGGACTCGTTCCAGGGCGGAAAGCGGCCGTCCGAAAATCGTGCTGCACCAAAATATTACTGCGATAATCGATTCAATCGGAAACGATGGCGCTCAAGGCCTTTGCTGAAGCTGCGGTTGTCGACGCAGAGGCCGCTTTGCAGCGGCCGTGCGCAATCGTTCAACATGCAACCCCTCAATTTACACCGCGTTAACGAATTCACGCTGGCTTGGTATGGCAACGATTTATCAGCGTGAACCGCAAGCGAATTGCAATCTTTTCATCCTAGGGTCGGAGCGTACAAAGAATGCCAAGGGTGGGAAGCGTGAGCACTTCGGCGCGTTTGCAAATCGCCGATGAAAGCGACCCGTCACACTGGGACCGGGCGCGTCTGCGCCTTATCGCGCCGATCGCCGTCATTGTAGCGATAGCGGTCGTCTCCCTCGTCGTCGCCGTGCTCACCACCGCGCGGCGGGCCGACGAGGTCGCGCTCAATCGCGACCAGCAGCTGATCCAGGAAGCGATCATGGCTCGCGGCGTGCGCGTTTTGCGCGAGGTCGAGAGCGTTGCCGCGACCAACGGCGCCACCCAGGCGATCCGTGTCCACTACGACCCGTCCTGGGTCGAGCGCTGGGTCGCAGGCTGGTTGCAGGCTTTCTTCGATCATGACCTCGTTTTCGTCGTCGATGCGTCCGACAAAGTCGAATATCCGCGCGCCGGGGCCTCGGGCAGTCCCGGTACCGCCGACACGCCCGCGGAACTTGCGGCTGTTCTCGATCTTCTGCGTGGACGGCTCAGTTCCCTGCCCGGCCGCGCCATTCCGGTGATTGCCTCCGAGAATCCGCGAAAGCCCGGCCGGTCCACGGCCCTGATCGAGCGTTTCATGAGCCGGCCGGCCATCGTCGCCGCAGTCGCCGTCGGCACCGACAGCGATCTCGCCGGCGGCAATGCGACGGCACCGATCATCGTCTCCATCAAATACATTACCGACAACATGCTGCACGAGATCGGCGACCGGCTGCAACTGCGCGGCCTTAGCACGATCGACGATCCGTCCAAGGCCGCCGATAAGCAAGTCACTGTCATTGCCGACGCGCAAGGCGACGCCATCGCGAACTTAGCCTGGATGCCGGTGCGGCTGGGCGGCCAAATTGCGGGGAGCGTGATTCCGTTTATTGCCGTGGCGATTGCCGGCTTTGCGGTGCTCGGCGGCTTGGTGATGCGCCACACGCGACGCACGGCGGAAGCGATCGCCGCCGGCGAGACGCAGCTGCGGCACCTTGCCCTGCATGACCCGGTCTGCGGGCTGCCCAATCGCATCTACTTCGGCGAGCGGCTCGAAACCGAGATCGGCGAGGTGCGCCGCGGCGGTCCTTCCGCGGCCGTGTTCTACATCGATCTCGATCACTTCAAGGACGTCAATGATACGCTCGGGCACCATATTGGCGATCAGCTTATTCTCAACGTCACGCAGCGCTTGAGCGGCGTCGTACGCGGCGACGATCTCGTCGCGCGCCTCGGCGGCGACGAGTTTGCCATCATCACCAAGTGTCCTTCCGATTCCTATTCGCTGCAAGCGATCGCGGGACGCATTATCTCCGCCGTCTGCGCTCCCTACTCGATCAGCGGTCACAACATCATCATCGGCGCCTCGATCGGCATCGCCGTGATCGACCGCCGCGCCAGGGACGCCGCCGACATCCTGCGTTACGCCGACATGGCGCTCTATCGCGCCAAGAACGAGGGCCGCAATCGCGCTTGCGTCTACGACGCGGCGATGGACGCCGACCTCTCGCAGCGCAAGCTTCTGGAAGGCGATCTCCTGCATGCGATCAGGAACGACGGCCTCAGCGCCTTCTATCAGCCGATCGTCAATGCCAGCGGCGACACCATGATCGGCGTCGAAGCGCTGGCGCGCTGGACGCATCCGACCGCCGGCGTGATCTCACCGGCGGTATTCATCCCGATCGCCGAGCACTCCGGCCTTATCGTCGAGCTCGGCGAATGGATGCTGCGCCGCGCCTGCCTCGACGGCAGGAACTGGCCGGGATTGACGATCGCCGTCAACGTCTCGCCGTTGCAGTTCCGCCGCTCCGACTTCGTCGACGTCGTCGAGCGCATCCTCAAGGAAACCAACTTCGACGCCGATCGGCTGGAATTGGAGCTCACCGAGAGCACGCTGCTCGGCAACCTGGAATCCGCCGAGCTGTCGATGCTTCGGCTAAAAGCCATCGGCGTACGCTTCGCGCTCGACGACTTCGGTACCGGCTATTCGAGCCTCTTGTATTTGCGCCGCTTCCCGTTCGACAAACTCAAGATCGACTCCAGCTTCGTGCGCAGTATCGAGACGGCGCCCGACGCCGCCGCCATCGTCCACGCCGTGGTCAGCCTTGGCCGCGGCCTTGGCATGAGGGTGACTGCCGAAGGCGTGGAGAATGCCGAGCAACACCTGTTCTTGCGCGCCGCCGGCGTGCACTCGATGCAGGGTTACCGTTTCGGCAAGCCCGGCCCCGCCGTCAATATCACCGCGCGGCTTGATTCACCCGACAAGTTCCGCGTCGGCAGTCCCGACTTGGAAGTCGCGCTGGCAAGCTGACCATAGCCTTTGCCTCGTTCCGCGGACGAGCGCGAGGCTTGCAATCGAGGCCAATCGCCACCGGACGATCGGCTCGACCCTTTCGCAGCGCCGCGATCCGTGGTTATGGATTGCGCACGGCCGCTGCGCGGCCTTTCAGAATGACGATGGGATAACGGGGCGCGCTTCATGCCGGCACAAAAGATCGCAGTGATAACGGGGGCGGGCAGCGGCGTGGGCAAGGCGGCTGCGCTCGCACTGTCGCGAGACGGCTTCACGGTCGTGCTCGCCGGTCGGCGCCCCGACAAGCTCGAAGCAGTGGCAAGCGAAGCGAAGGGGCCCACACTGGTCGTCCCCACGGACGTCAAGGAGCCAGCTTCGATTTTCGCACTCTTCGCGAAAACCAAAGAGGCTTTCGGTCGGCTCGATCTGCTCTTCAACAATGCCGGCGTCAGCATGCGCGGCATGCCGCTTGAGGAGGTGCCGTTGGAGCGGTGGCAAGCGATCGTCGCCACCAACCTCACCGGGCTGTTTTTGTGCACCCAAGAGGCGATCAAGATCATGAAAACGCAAAATCCGCGCGGCGGGCGCATCATCAACAACGGCTCGGTTTCCGCACACACGCCGCGTCCCGGCACGGCCGCCTATACCGCGACCAAACACGCGGTCGCCGGCCTGACCAAGCAGACCGCGCTCGATTGCCGCGCCTACGATATCTGCTGCGGCCAGATCGACATCGGCAACGCCGCGACCGCGCTCACCGAACGCATGGCCGAAGGCATGTTGCAGGCCGACGGCCGCACGATGCCCGAGGCGCGCATGAACGTCGACGACGTCGGCCGCGCCGTCGCCTACATGGCAAGCCTGCCGCTCGAAGCCAATGTGCTGTTCATGACGGTGATGGCGAACAAGATGCCGTTTGTCGGTCGAGGGTAATTCCTTATGCTCGACGGCTGGCATGAATTTTACATTTTGCTCGGCACGGCCTCGGCCGCGCTGGTCGCGCTTTTGTTTGTCGCCGCCTCGATCGGAGTCGGTTACATCAGCATCGCGCGTGGAAGTCCCACGCACACCTATACGAGTCCGATCGTCTTTCATTACACCTATGTTTTGTTTTTGAGTCTCGCTGCGCTCATGCCGATCAATACGGATTGGTCGCTGGCTGCGACCATCGCAGTAAGCGCGGCGATAGCGCTCGGCTATTCCTGCTTTATCTTCGCCCGCGTCATGCGCGGTTCCGCGGTCGATCTCGACGACCGGCTCGGATATGGCGCAAGCCCGCTTGCCGCCTACGCAGCTGCGCTCGCCGCCTCGGTATTCATCTTCGAGCGTTCCAGCATCGGCCCTCCGCTGCTCGCCGGCGCGCTGATCCTTTTGCTGCTGATCAACATCCGCAACGCCTGGGATTTGACGCTGTTTTTCGCACAACGGCGAAACGACGGAAACGCGCGAGCCGGCTCGACCGAATCTAATCCAGCGCCGTGACCTCGACCTTGCTGCGCGCACGCACCTTGGCGAGCGTTTTCACATCGCCCAGAGCCGTCGCCCAGATGTTGCAGGGGCTGGCAAGCCGCGTCTCGTCGCCTTTCGAGATCGGCGTGCGGCCGAAACCAATGGCGATCGCGTGCCCGTCGGGCCAGTAGGCGATGTCGCCGGGCGTCACGACCGCGCGGGCGTCCTTTTCCCGCGCGATCCGCACGGGGATCTCGAAATACACCTCCTCGCCCCAGGTCAGTACCGAGGCCTCAAGCGGCAACGCCGCGGCAATCGCCTTCGCCGTCGGCGTGTCGAGGAGCTTGGCGTCCAGCGTCACCGAGCCGAAATCGAAGCGGATACGCATGGCTTTCCCACCAAGCGGTTAGGAATCGGCGGTCTGAGCAACGCTCCGGCGAGGATTATCCGGTCGGCATCTCCCGCTTCAATCTTCAATGCAGCCGGAATTCGCCGTCGACGGCGCGGATCTCGGATGGCTTGATCAGCCGCGCGTGCGCCACCGTCACCGAGTGCAGCGGACCCTCAAGCTTTTCCAGCCAGAAATTAAGGAACTTGTTCAACATCGGGAAGTTCGGGCAGAGGTCGTAATCCTGCCAGACGTAGGTCTGCAGCAGCCAGGGGTGATCCGGCCGCCGGTAGAGAATATTGGCGGTGGTCAATCCGTAGCCTTCGAGCTGCCGGCGAAAGTCGTTTGCAAACAAGCCTTGCGAAACCATAGTGCCCTCCGTCCCATCAGGGGGGGATTGTTCCGGGACTCGCTTACCAATTACAAGCCGCAAGTTTGAATAAAGTGTTTATTTTCAAGGCACTAGCAGCATTCGCGCGCCCTTGCTAACAGCCCGGCGGCGCTGCCGTCTGAGCGTGGTTCAATGGAATCGCATCACGCAGCTTTTCCTTGCTGCGCCGAACCGAAATTTCGCGTCCGGGCGGGCCGGCAGCGTTAACGCTGCGCTGAACACCCGGCGCCAACCTGTTGGCAATCGCCGAACCTGAGTGCTAAAAAATTTTCAGGCGGCTCTTGCGAGTGACACCCACGCCCTTATCTCCGCTTCCGGATGGCCGGCCGAGGGGGACTTCGCGCGGGCCGTTCTTGCCATAAACTTAAGTCAATTCAATATCTTAGGAGGACACCATGAAGTTTCGCCCGCTTCACGACCGCGTCGTCGTCAAGCGTATCGATGCCGAAGGAAAATCAGCCGGCGGCATCATCATTCCGGACACCGCCAAAGAGAAACCCTCCCAGGGCGAGGTCATCGCCGTCGGTCCCGGTGGCCGCGACGAGGCCGGCAAGCTGATACCGATCGACGTCAAGGTCGGCGACCGCGTGCTGTTCGGCAAATGGTCCGGCACCGAGGTCAAGATCGACGGCCAGGAACTCCTCATCATGAAGGAGTCCGACATCATGGGCGTGATCGCCGAGCCGGTGGCCAAGAAGAAGGCCGCCTAGCCAACCCTAACCATCATCCTGAGGTGCTCGCCGCAGGCGCGCCTCGAAGGATGATGACAGCCCGTGTCACGTCGCCCTTCGAGGCTCGCGGCACATAGCCGCTCGCACCTCAGGGTGACGACTGGAAAAACAGGAGAGACTGATGTCTGCCAAGGAAGTCAAATTCTCGGTCGAAGCCCGCGACAAGATGTTGCGCGGCGTCGACATTCTCGCCAATGCGGTGAAGGTGACGCTCGGGCCCAAGGGCCGCAACGTGGTGCTCGACAAGAGCTTCGGCGCTCCGCGCATCACTAAGGACGGCGTCACCGTCGCCAAGGAGATCGAGCTTGAAGACAAGTTCGAGAACATGGGCGCGCAGATGGTGCGCGAGGTCGCGTCCAAGACCTCCGATATCGCCGGTGACGGCACCACCACTGCGACCGTACTCGCCGCCGCCATCGTCAAGGAAGGCGCCAAGGCGGTCGCCGCCGGCATGAACCCGATGGACTTGAAGCGCGGCATCGACCTTGCGGTCGAGACCGTGGTCGAGGAGCTGAAGAAGAACTCCAAGAAGGTCACCTCCAACGACGAAATCGCCCAGGTCGGCACGATTTCGGCCAACGGCGACCAGGAGATCGGCCGCTTTCTCGCCGAGGCGATGAAGAAGGTCGGCAACGAAGGCGTTATCACCGTCGAAGAAGCGAAGTCGCTCGAGACCGAGCTCGACGTGGTCGAGGGCATGCAGTTCGACCGCGGCTACATCTCCCCCTACTTCATCACCAATGCCGACAAGATGCGGGTAGAGATGGAGGATCCCTATATCCTCATCAACGAGAAGAAGCTCTCGGCGCTCAACGAGCTGCTGCCGCTGCTCGAAGCCGTCGTGCAGACCGGCAAGCCGCTGCTCATTGTCGCCGAAGACGTCGAAGGCGAAGCGCTGGCGACGCTCGTGGTCAACAAGCTGCGCGGCGGCCTGAAGGTCGCGGCGGTGAAGGCCCCGGGCTTCGGCGATCGCCGCAAGGCCATGTTGCAGGACATCGCCGTCCTCACCGGCGGGCAGGCGATCTCGGAAGACCTCGGCATCAAGCTCGAGAACGTCAACCTCTCGATGCTCGGCCGCGCCAAGAAAGTGATGATCGACAAGGAGAACACCACGATCGTCAACGGCGCCGGCAAGAAGAAGGACATCGACGATCGCATCACTCAGATCAAGGCCCAGATCGAGGAGACCACCTCCGACTATGATCGCGAGAAGCTGCAAGAGCGGCTGGCCAAGCTCGCCGGCGGCGTCGCGGTGATTCGCGTCGGCGGCGCCACCGAGGTCGAGGTGAAGGAGCGCAAGGACCGCGTCGATGACGCGATGCATGCAACCCGCGCCGCGGTCGAGGAAGGCATCCTGCCGGGCGGCGGCGTCGCTCTCTTGCGCGCCACCGATGCGCTTAAGCGCGTGAAGACGGCGCACGAAGACCAGAAGCACGGCGTCGACATCGTGCGCAAGGCGCTGTCGTCTCCGGCCCGCCAGATCGCCATCAACGCCGGCGAAGACGGCTCCGTCATTGTCGGCAAGATTCTGGAGAAGGACCAGTACGCCTTCGGCTTCGACGCACAGACCGGCGAGTACGTCGACTTGGTGAAGAAGGGCATCATCGATCCGACCAAGGTCGTGCGCACTGCGTTACAGGACGCCGCCTCGGTCGCGGGCTTGCTCATCACCACGGAGGCGATGGTTGCGGAGCTGCCGAAGAAGAGGGAAGCTCCGCCCATGCCGCCCGGTGGCGGCGGGATGGACTTCTAAAGCAAGTCCATCGAAAGCCGCCACCTGCTTCTTGAAGTGCTCGAAGTCGGCAGCAGCCGACTTCGACGTGGCGGCGGGATGGACTTCTAAAGCAAGTCCATCGAAAGCCGCCACCTGCTTCTTGAAGTGCTCGAAGTCGGCAGCAGCCGACTTCGACGTGGCGGCGGGATGGACTTCTAAAGCAAGTCTAT
>Ga0187784_10000315_pt1 | contig 34478 bp, 27 predicted proteins | sample 1015_SJ02_MP15_2_FD_132964 | JGI IMG/M metagenome (GOLD analysis project Ga0187784, IMG submission 132964) | Tropical peat soil microbial communities from peatlands in Department of Meta, Colombia - 1015_SJ02_MP15_20_MG | ecosystem: Environmental > Terrestrial > Soil > Wetlands > Peat | place... | reverse complement strand
GGCGCGGTTGCTCATGCACCCTGAAATCGTGTCTCGGATCAGTATCTTATTGACGCCTCAAAGCTTATTAAATCCCCTTGGTCCGAAAAGCCGTCCCGGTTCAGGTCCGAGCCGCGGACACCGACGACCAGAGAGCCTGATGCTCCGTGAAATGTCGACCCTTATCCCCATTTTCCGTGTACGCCGCCGCTACACACGGGAGTTTCGCTATCGGCTATATATGATCGCCGCAACATGCATTAGCTGTTGAAAATATGTTCAAGGATCTTGTGTACAGCAGCCACGGGGGACGGGGCGCAGCTATGATGGACTGCAAGAGGAAAAGAGTCTGTCGTAAAGACGAGGGCTCAATGTCCGTTTGAACGCCTGATCGCTGTCCACGGCACCGCCTCCCTCATGCGCAGGAGAACGACAACAAAGGGACCGAGCCAATGTCTCGCTATGTCTACGCATTTCGTCTGGAGCATGAAGGCGACGATGTCTTCTTCCGGTTCCCGACCTTGCCGGAAATCATCTCGGCAGTGCCAAAGAAGGCTTTTGATGAGATGAGTTCAGACGTTGTTGCACGGCATGCCCACGATGCTGTGATAACGGCGTTGCAGGCGCACATCGCAACCCGGGAGGAGATTCCGGCGGGCGATGATCCAAAGCTTCGCGCGGATGGTTTCGTGATCCTGTCGGTGCGTGAAGGGATGAAGCTCGAGCTGTATAAGGTATTCAGAGTCAATTGTCGGACGGTCGCGGAGTTTGCGCGCGAAATCGGAAAACCTGAAACGGCGGCACGCCGGCTGCTCGAGCTTCATCACCAATCCAGATCGCACGAAATTGAAAAAGCTGTGGAAGCCTTCGGTAAGAGACTTACTGCCACCTGGAGCGTAGAAACCGTACATCGTGCTCCGTCTCGTTCATCTCATTCCCATACCTGGTCCGGATCTGGGTGAGTAGGAGCGGCCCGATCGAACAGAAGTTTCCTCGTTGGGATTTCGCGAGCACCTTGCGAAATGGAATACGAGCGAGGCCGACGGCCGAGGACGGCGGAGCACGATCTATTGGCTGGTGTCGACCTGGAATCCCTATGAGGTTTCGGTCATGCGCACGACGCTACAGGCCGGCGCGTCTTAAAGCAGGTGCCGCCGGACGGGCTCCCCGCCGCAACAGCCGTGCCGGTTCGGGCCCGGCCGCGGGCACCAGCCAAGCGCGACGCGCGCCCATGTGGCGCACCGCTTTCGGGATGCGATCGGTCTCGAGCGGGAGCAGTCGGAGTGTCTTCGAGACCGGCGAGCAATCATCGCGGGTGGCAAACGGCGCTTCCTGAATTGCCGAGCCGCTCTCGCCGAAGCGATGGCCGCCTTTTATCAGGACAACGGCCTCGAAACGTGGCGGGATCCCGCCGGCGTCGCCTAGAATGATCGGTCGGGCTGGATCGCAGGCCGGCGCTCGGCGTCCCGGCTTTGCCGTGTCCGGAGGAGATTGCTTGCGCGCGCCCGTCGCGCTCGGCGGCTGATGGTTGCAAACGGCGCGACTCCGCCCGTCGAAGAGGAGCCTTCCGTCGATGAATTGGATATTGCAGATCTCGCTCGCCTTCCAATTCCTCAACAACGCGGCCTTGCTCGCGGTCGGAACGATCGGCTATTGCGAGCTGCGCCATCGGGCGGAGATGCGCCTGCCGCGTTGGGCGCAAACGCTTCTCTGCGGCGCCGTGTTCGGCACGCTGGGAATCCTGACGTCGCTGGCCCCGGCCGTCAGCGCCGGCAAATACAGCGCCAGCCTCTTCCTCACCATGGCAATCGTCTCCACTTTGTCCTGCGGGATCGCCTCCGGCGCCGTCGCCACGTCCATCCTGATCGTCTATGGCGGCTTCATAAAAGGCAGCGACCTCGCCCTGGGGATGCCGCTCCTCATCGCGATTCCCTTCGCGCTGGCCGCGGCCTACCGGCGATTCGCGAATTCCCGCGGCGCTGAACCGCGGCCGGTCGACTTCGGCATCGTCGCTCTGGCAACCGTCGTCGCCCTCTTGGGCGCGCTCGCGTGGCTCCGCGGCCTCCCGGCCTTTGCAACCTATTTCCCGACGGTCTCCCCCGCCTGGATCGTCATGTTCATCTTCACCACCGTCGCGCTCGGCGCGATCATCCGGCATCTCGAGCGAAGCCGCGCCCTGGCGCGGCTGGTCGCCGACAACGAACGCCGATTTCGCGGCTTTTACAACGAAACCCCGGTGATGCTCACCGCGGTCGACCACGACGGGCGCATCGCTGCGGTGTCCGACTGCTGGCTCGAGGTTCTGGGCTATCGCCGCGAAGAGGTGATCGGCAGGAGCCAGAGCGAATTTCTCTCGCCGGAATCCCCGCCCCTCCTGCGCGACCATGCGCCGCCCGTGTTGCGAGAGGAGCGGCCGATCGCCATGCAGGAGCTCCAGCTCCTGCGCAAGGACGGGAGCCGCGTCGAGGCGAGCGCGACCACGGTCTTGCGTAAGGATCCCGTGACCGGCGCCGAGGAGACCCTGAGCTTCGTCGTCGACCAGACGGCGCGCAAGCGGGCCGAGCGCTCGCTCGCCGAGCGCGAGAGCGAGCTTCGCGCGATTGTCGACCATGCGCCGGTTGCGATCTTCCTCAAGGACCGCGAGGGACGATACCGGTTGGTGACGAGCCAATTCGAGCAGTGGACCGGGATTGCCGCGGCGGGGATCATCGGCCGCACCGATGCCGAGCTCGTGCCGGCGGAGGTGGCGCAGCAGATTCGAGACTCCGATCTGGAGGTTCTGAAGAAGGGCCGAATTCACCAGGCCGAGCACCGGCCGTCCCGACCGAAGGTCGTCGACGAGCAATTGCTCGTCACCAAGTTCCCGATCCGCGACGACGCCGGACGCATTACCGGCATTGCCGGATTCGCCGTGGACATCACCGAGCGCAAGCGCACGGAAGCGGTGCTGCGCGAGCGGGACCGCGACCTGCGCGCGATCATGGACAACGCGCCCTTCGCGATCTTTCTCAAGGACCGGCAAGGCCGGTATCGCCTCAGCAACCGGTTTCACGGCGAATCCCTCGGCATCGCGGCGGCGGAGCTCTACGGACGGACGAGCGCCGACGTTTTTCCGCCCGCCATGGCCCGGGAGATGGACGCTCAGGACCGGGAGGTGGTGGAGCACGGCCGCATCACGGTCACCGAGGTATCGACCGGCCAGTTGGCCCGCAAGCCGGGCATCGAGCACATGCTGGTGATGAAGTTCCCGGTGCCGGACGAGGCCGGTGCCATTGTCGGCGTTGCCGGCTTCAGCGCGGACATCACGCTGCGCAAGCGAGCCGAGGATGCGCTCCGCCGCAGCGAGGAGCGCTTCCGCGCCCTGATCGAGCACTCCAACGACATGGTGACGGTCATCGCGCGCGATGGGCGCATCACGTATCGCAGCCCGTCCTCGGTCGAGGTGACGGGTTATCCGGCGGCGGAGGTGCTGGGACGTTCGCTCCTCGATCTCGTTCATCCCAACGACGTCGGCGCGATCAAGTCGACGGTGTTGCCGCTCGCCGGCAGGCCGGGGGCGCGCGCGAGCGGCCGCACGCGCATTCGCCACCGGGACGGCTCCTGGCGCACGCTCGCCTGGTCGGCGCGGGACGCCAGCGACGTGCCGGGGGTCGAGGGCATCATCATCAATTCCCGCGACGTGACCGAGGCGCAGCAACTCGAGAACCAGCTCAGGGAATCGCAGAAGATGGAAGCGATAGGCCAGCTCGCCGGCGGCATCGCGCACGATTTCAACAACATCCTCGGCGCCATCCTGGGCTTTGCCGGCTTCCTGTTGCAGGATCTGCCCAAGGAGGCGCCCGAGCACCGTTTCGTCGAGCGCATCGTGACCGCCGGCGAGCGCGGCAAGGATCTCGCGCGGCAGATTCTCGCTTTCTCCCGGCGCAGCGCGGTCGAGCGCGAGCCCATCGATCTTGCGCGCCTCGCGCGGGAGACGCGCGACTTGCTGTCGGCCTCGCTGCCGTCCTCCACCCGATTTGAATTGACCGTCGGCGACGAAGGCCTCGTCGCCAACGTCAATGCCGCGCAGATCAATCAGATCCTGCTCAACCTGTGCCTCAACGCCAACGATGCGTTGCAGGGCGAGCCCGGCGCCATCGCGGTCGCGCTCTCCCGGGTCGAGGCGGCGAATAGCGATGCCGCGCCGACCGAGGCAGCCGCGGGCGCCGAGGCTCGGAGCGAGGCGGGCCGCGCGGTCGTCGGCGCGCTGCGCCCCGGATGCGCCTATGCCCGCATCGCCGTCGCCGATACCGGCGTCGGCATGCCGCCGGACGTGCTCAAGCGCATCTTCGATCCCTTCTTCACCACCAAGGCCCGCGGGCGCGGCACCGGCCTCGGGCTCTCCGTCGTGCACGGCATCGTCACGGACCATGGCGGCGCTCTCCTGGTCACCAGCCGTCCCGGTGGCGGCTCGGTGTTCAACGTCTATCTGCCGCTCGCCGATCACGATGCCGAGATGGCGCGGCAGGAGGCGCCGGCGGCGGAGCTGCGCGGGCGCGAGCGCGTGCTGGTGGTGGACGACGACGTCGTCATCGCGGACGTCCTGAGCATGGGACTCGAGCGGCTCGGCTACGAGGCGGTGGCGCTCAACGAGCCCCAGGAGGCGGTCGAGGCCGTCGCGCAAGACCCTGACGCCTGGGACGTCGTGGTGAGCGATCAGGTCATGCCGCGCATCAAGGGGCTGGCGCTCTTCCGGCGCCTCAAGGAGATCCACCCGTCGCTGCGCTTCATTCTGTGCACGGGCTTCGGCGACGGCGTGACCGAGGAAACCGCGCTTGCCGCCGGCGTCGACGCGTTCTTCATGAAGCCGGCCTCGCCGGAGGAGATCGCGGACGCGATCCGCCGGTTGATGCGCAAGCCGGCGCCGAAGGCTGATTCCGAAGGGGCATTTCCGTCGGCATCCAATCGCCACCTCGGCAGAGCATAGAAATCGCTGGTCTCCCGATCACGCCGGGCGACGCGCCTCCAGCTCATCGACCTCGAGCGCGATTTGCATGCCGAACCTCGCGGCCACGCGCTCCCGCAGCCAGGCCACCGCTTTGGATTTCTCGCGGAAAATCTCGGTCTCCCAGCCGGTCTGCTGGACAAAAACCTGCCATATCTGCGCAAGCGCGAAGGGCAGGTCGTTTTTCGCGTAAATCGCGACCACGCGCGTGGCGGACTGGTAGCGATGTCCCCGGATGCCGAGATCGGCGGCGTTGCGAAGCTGAGCGATCGAGATGTCCATGCCCGTGATGTCGTCGCAATCGAAAAAGGCGTAGAGGACGGGCCTTTCCGCAAGGGCGGGGGAATTAACGTTTGTCAGCGCGGCGATAATCTCGCTGCCGGTCAATTGGCCTGACGCCCTGTAAACGATGCCCTGGCCTTCGTTCAAATATCCGTATATCAGCGACATGGGATTCTAAAAGTCTGTCGTTAACAATCGAAATTCCGGCAGCTTTCCGTCGATGCGGCAGTTTCGCACCGGCCCTCGGCCGACGCAATGGCCGCGGCCAATTCGAATGCATTCTGGAATTCCTCGCGCAAGGGCGGCGGATCGGCGCGGCTCCGCGCCGCGTCCAAGGATAAGGACCTGCTCTTGCGTCCCGCGCAAGGCGACGTCGCCTCGCGACGCCTCGCCGCAACGAAATCCGCCACCCCGTGGCAATCGCATGCTAGAGTTCGCTTCGAAGGTCGCCTGAAGACCCCGTAAAAGAGGGAGGGAGGATGCGTGACTATCGGGTCGCTTATCGGGACTTCTCGCTCGCGGCGCTGGAGCGGGAGACCCTCCAGGGAAGCCTCGCTCAGGGAGTGAACGCCTGCGTCGAATGCTGCGATCGCTGGGCGGATGACGGGCGCGTCGCGCTCGAATGGTCGGCGGGCGACTTTGCCCGCGAGACCGTCTCGTTCCGCGCGCTGAAAGAGGCTTCGGCGCAATTCGCGAATCTGCTGCGCTCCTACGGCATCGGGCGCGGCGACACGGTTGCCGCGCTGCTGCCGCGCATTCCCGAGCTGCTGGTGGTCGCCCTCGGCACCTGGCGCGCCGGCGCCATTTATCAACCGCTGTTCACCGCCTTCGGCCCCAGGGCGATCGAGCTGCGCGTGACCGCGGCCGGCGGCAGCGGGGCGAAGCTGATCGTCGCCGACGGCGCCAACCGCCCGAAGCTCGACGACGTGCCGCGCTGTCCTCCGGTGCTCCTGATCGAGCGCGGGAAAACCGGGCCGGCGAGCTTTTCCGCCGCGCTCGCCGCGCAATCGACGAATTTTCCACCGGTGATGCTCAAGGGCGACGACCCCTTCATCATCCTCTTCACCTCCGGGACCACCGGTCATCCGAAGGGTGTGCGATATCCCTTGCGGCTGCTGCTCCCGGTCGCCGTCTACATGCGCGACGGCGTCGATCTCCGGCCCTCGGACCGATACTGGAATGTGGCCGATCCCGGCTGGGCCTATGGCATGCTCTATGCCGTCCTGGGCCCGCTGCTGCTGGGCTACGCCACGACGATGTATGAAGGCGCGTTCACCGTTCCATCGGCCGTGCGGCTGATCGCCGGGCAGGGCATCACCAATCTCGCCGCCGCTCCTACCGTCTACCGCTTGATGATGGCGGCCGGCGATGACGCGGTGGCGCCGATCGCGGGACAATTGCGCATCGCCAGCAGCGCGGGGGAGCCGCTCAATCCGGAAGTGGTCCGCTGGGCCGAGCGGGTGCTGGGCCGGCCGGTCCACGACCACTACGGCCAGACCGAGATGGGGATGCTGGTGAACAATCACCATGGCCTGCGCCAGGCGGTGAAGCCGGGATCGGCGGGCCTTGCCATGCCCGGCTACGATCTCGCTATCCTCGATCAGGATTTGCGCCCGGTGCCGGCGAACACGCCCGGCATTCTCGCGGTCAACCGCCCGCGCTCGCCGCTCTTCACCTTCACCGGCTATTGGCGCGCCGAGACGCCGAGCTTTCAGGGCGATTGGTATCTCACCGGTGATACCATGCAGCAGGACGCCGACGGCCATTTCTTCTTCGTCGGCCGCAGCGACGACGTCATCACCTCCGCCGGCTACCGCATCGGCCCCTTCGACGTCGAGAGCGTGATCATGGAGCATCCCGCCGTCGCGGAGGTTGCCGTCGTCGGCAAGCCCGATCCCGAGCGCACCGAGATCGTGAAGGCCTTTGTCGTCCTGCGCCCGGGCCAGCGTCCTTCCGATACGCTTGCCGGCGAGCTGCAGACCCTGGTGCGCACCCGCCTGTCGCTGCACGCCTATCCGCGCGAGGTCGAATTCCTGCCGGAGCTGCCGAAGACGCCGAGCGGCAAGGTGCAGCGCTTCCTGCTGCGCCAGCGGGATCAGATATCGCGGTAGGGTGGATTCCGAGGAGATAGAGCCACCCCCGCTGCCTGACTCTCGGCAGTCGCTGCGACGGGCCGCTTACCCACGGCTCCTACACCGCTCGACGGGACGCAACTCGTCCTTCTCCATGCCCCGATGAACTCTAGACCCGCACGACAATCCGCAGCACCTCGTGCGGGTGGTGCAAGCTGGTGATCACGGTGATCAGGAGCCGCTCGCGCAAGGCTCGCAAGGCCAGCTCGCCGATCTCCGGCTCGCGGGAACGGTAGCCGCGCCGACCGGCGAAGGTTTCGAGCTCGAAGCCTTCGAAATCGCCGAAGCGGTCGAAGAACACTTCCATGACCTTGCCGGTGGTGGCGGCGTCCCGATGGCCGCGGTCGCCGGGGCCGCCCCGGCCGCCGGGCACGGGGACGCCGGTCGGGGACGGCGCCACCGCGCCGGCGTTGCCGCCAAAGGCGTTCACCCGGCCGGCCAGATAGCCCACATAGCGCAGCAGCACCGGATACCAGCGGTCGGTCGAGGACCAGTGTTGCAGACGCCATTTGAAGATCGCCAGCACGTCTTCCTCCGGCCCGAGCAACGCCTCCTCCACTTCCACCGGAATGGTTAGCTGGAAGGTGCCAACCACATAGCGCCAGGGTGTGGTGATCGGCGGTCTGGTCGCCTGCGCCACGGCCGCCGGCGCCGCGCGGCCGGTCCGCGCGATGCGCGGCACCGGCGGGTTGGCCACGGTCACCGGCGCGGCCCGAGTGGCAATACGCCGCACCACCACTTTGAATTCCCGGCCGCGCCGCACGCCCAGCGGCAGGTCGAGAGTGAACAGGCCCGCGAGCTTCGGTCCTTCGCCATATGGGATCGGCACATAGGTCAAGCGGGACGTCACCGTGCAGCCGATCGTGTGCGCGTCGACCACTGTCAAATTGTGATGGGGATAGAGCAGATTGGCCAGCCGCACCACGTCGATCGCCCGGGCTTGCGGCCAGTAGAGGCTGGCCTTGCTGCCCGCGGGAACCTCGCCCCAGTCGATCATCAACTCGTCCGGATAGCCGGCCGGCGTATGGACCGGCGCGCCAGTGCGCAGGCTGGGCCGGGTGTCGAAGGTATGCGGCACGCGGTGCGCGGCCGGCCCGCCCGGATTGCCGGAAGGGGCGAAGACGATGTTGCGCTGGGCCAGCTTGTCGCTGTTTTCCGGGTTTAGGGTCAGGCCGTTGGAATTGAGGATCGGTGCCTGGTCATAGGCGATCTGCGCCACCAGGCAGTGATGGCCGCCAGCCGGAATCGGCGAATTGGCGCCGTAGACGTCCAGGAAACAGCCGAAATAGGCGTAGACCTCGCCGGCCCCCGCCAAGCTGACATCGCGCTGGTTGGCGCCGGGCTGGTTGGCGGCGGGGTAGTCGCTCGACACTGCCGGCGAAGCGGTCATGGGAAAGGTGGTCCCATAGAGTCCCGGCAGGGGCGAGCCCGGATGGTTCGCGGTATCGAGGTTGCTCGGATAGGTGACCACGGGATCGAAGTCCGTGTCGTTCGAGGCCGTGGTGAACAGGCGGAAAAACACCCGTACAGCGGTGGCCGTGGCCGCCGTCTGGCTGGACAGGCGTACCCGCGCCAGGGCGAAGGGCATGTTGGGCGCGCCGTTGGTCTTCGGCGTCACCGATGAAGCCTCGGTAAGATCGTTTCCGAGCGTCAGCGGGCTGGAAGGCCCGAACGGGTCGTTGGTCCCGTCCGTATAGTGATTGCTGGAATCGTTCAGAAAATCGAGCAGATGGGTCATGTAGTCATGGCCTGTCCATCCGCTTTGGAAGGCAATGAAGGGCGCGGGCTGCGCGCTCGGGGCGAACTGGAACACCCGGAGGTCCTGGCTGAGATAGCCGGGATTGGGCGGATTGGTGTTGGCGACATTGGCGAAAAACGGGTCTGGGCTGGCGGTCAGCTCGAACAAGGCCTCGGCAGCCAAGACGTTTGTACCGATGGTGATGCGCGCCTCCAGCGCCAGCACCCTGGGCGCGGCGCCGGCTGCCGGGAAGGCCGAGCCGGGGATGGGATTGACCGTATAGGCCAACAGGACCCGCTGGGTCTGATTGGGCGAGCCTGGATCGTCCGGCTGCACGGCCGCGAGGTTGAAGCTTACCCCGTCCTGGATCAGTGGCCCGTCGAAGACGACCTGCGGCGGGTTGCCCACGAGGCTGGGCGCAAAGCCCTCGACGACCAGGTAGAATGCGTCCTGAGCGACCGTGAGAGCCTCCTGGGCGCCATAGGTGTTCTTCAGTACCCAGAACTGGAAGTTTGGGCTGGGCTTGGCCAGCCAGGTGACCGTGTTGATGTAGTAGTCGCCGATCGAGGTCAGCACCGGCAGGCCGGTGAAGCCGGTGTCCGAGCCGGTCGGGCCGTCGCCGCCGAGGGTTCCGGCCGGCTGGGCCTGGGTTCCGGGATCGCCAACCAGGTTCTTGTCCAGATAGTGGTGGAAGGTCGAGCCGGTCACAACCCGGCCTTTGCCCACCGCCCGACCGTCATAGAGGGAAATAGCGCCGGTCGCCTGCTTGGCGATGCTGGCGGGATAAAGAGTGGGTGGCTGGTTCGAGGAGGGGACCCATGTCGTATGGCCGCTGTCTTGGGTATAGGCGATCACCTCCGGCTGAGGCTGAAAGCCTCCGACCATCGGGAACTCGACAAAGGATTTCGCTCCCTGCACCGCGCCGGTGAACGACAGCGAATAAGGCGTAGGCGGCGATTGGCCGGCGATGTTGGGATTGAACGGGGAGCCGGGCGGGGCGACGGTGGTGAAATCCGTGGCCACCCCTTCGTGCATATGGTCGGGGAACTGGCCGATGACCTGGCCGTTGGCATCGTACAGCAGGGTATGGACCAGGTCGGGCGAGCTGGTCAGCTTCGCGCCGCTCTGAGTCACCAAGGTCTGGGGCGACTGATCCGACTGGTCATTGAAATAGAACTGCCCGTCGCCGGAAAAATCGACGATCAGGGTATCGTTGCGGTCGGTGATCGGCTGTCCTTGTTCCAGGGCGTAGCTGGACCAGTTGAGACCGAAGCTCTGGCTGTTGCCGGCGTTCTTCGCCGTGTTGTTGTTCACGTCGCCCTGGTCATATTCATACCAGCGGCGCATGGTTCGCACCCGCGGGAGCGCTCCAGACATCATGAAGCCGATGGCGTCGTGATCGCCCACCGCGAACACGCCTCCGCCCGATTCCATGAAGTCGGCGACGGCGATCTTCTCGTCGTCCGTGATCGGCGCATCGACCGGGATGTTCTTGGCGGGATCGCTCGGATCGGGGATGACGACGCCGGGCTGGGTGCCATTGTTCCCCTCATCGCCGATCAGCCAGAGGACGTCATAGTCCTGTAGGTTGACCGTAACTGCCGCCGCCGGCGGGTTCTGGGGCAGGAAGAAGACGAAATTCCCCGGAAAATCGAGATTGACGGAGCAGTTCTCGTGGTCGAGCCCCGAGACGGTATTATTGAGGCTCTGGGTGTTGAACAGGGCGCCGCGCCGGTGGACTCGATCGACCTGAATGGTCGGCGTCGTGCTGCCGGTCAGGATGTTGTAGAGCTGGGTGACTCCAAAATTGTCCGTATCCGGACCGCTCTGCTTGGGGCCGAAATTCAAACGCCCGCCGTCGAGCACCATCAAGACCTTGATATCAGCCACCTGTCCCTCCCTTGGCCCAAGCGCAGCACTCGATCGGCGGTGGCACGGTTCCGCTGTCGCGTTTCACGCGCACCACATCTCCGCCCGGCCGCCGGAGCGGATCCGAACAGACTCTCCTCGCCGCGAATTTTAAATCTTACCTTCGTCAGGCGAGACCCGGTGTGAGCCAGATCACAGTATCACTTGAGAGTTGCACAGTGCGGAGGGTTTTAAGTCAGAGTCGTGACGATGTCGTCGCGTTGGGTGCGGAGCCGTGTCCCGGCGAGTGGTGTAGGAGCTGTGGGTAGATACCCTGCCGCCAAACTCTTGGCGATCGCTACGTTGAGCTACTTACCTACAGTTCCTACACCACTCGGGGAACACGACTCAAAACGATCATTGAAAACCACGGCGCCGTGAGCTTTGCGCACTCCTTAGTGCTTTCGCAATGGACGGCTCGGATGACTTTCTAACTGCTCTGAACACACTTCAGCGTGGCCAGCGGCCCTAGCGAAAACCTTGCTCGTCACGACACTCATTCAAGCCGCGCGGATTTCGGCGATGGCGCGGCGGATCTCCTGAGAGAGAGACTGCGACTGGCCGGCGAGGCCGTTGGCCGCATCCAGCACCTCGCCGGCGGCGCTGCCGGCGCGGTTCACCGCCTCGCGGACGCCGCCGACGTTCTCGGTCACGTCGCGGGCGCCGCGCGCCGCCTGCTGCACGTTTCGGCTGATCTCGCCGGTCGCCACGCCTTGCTGCGTGATCGCCGCGGCGATCGCGGTGACGATCTCGTTCACCTCGCGGATGGTCGCGGCGATGCCGCTAATGGCCGTGACGGCCTCGCTTGTGGCGTGCTGGATCTGCACGATCTGCCCGCCGATCTCGTCCGTCGCCTTCGCCGTCTGGTTGGCGAGCACCTTCACTTCCGAGGCGACGACGGCGAAGCCCTTGCCCGCCTCGCCCGCGCGCGCCGCCTCGATCGTCGCATTCAAGGCGAGGAGATTGGTCTGGCTCGCGATCTCGTTGATCAGCCGGACCACGTCGCCGATCTTCTGCGCCGAGCTTGCCAAATGCTGCACGAGCTGGTCCGTCCGTTCCATGTCCGCCACCGCCTTGGACGCGGTCTTGGCCGATTGCGAGACCTGCCGGCCGATCTCCTGGATCGAGGCCGACATCTCCTCGGCCGCCGCAGCGACCGCATCCACGTTGGACGAGGTCTGGGCGACGGCCGCGCTGATCGCCGCCGATTGGCTTTCGCTTTGCCCGGTGGCGGCGTTCATCGTCTCGGCCGTGGTTCTGAGGCCGGTGGAGGCCGCCGACAAGGCTTCCGCCAATCCGCCGATCTTTTGCTGAAGCCGATCGGCAAGGCCGAGCATGAGGCGCTGGCGCTCCTCGCGGCCGGCGGCCTCGGCCTCAAGCCGCTGCTGCTCGAGCCGCTGCTTCTCCGCCGCGTTATGCCGGAAGACGTCGAGCGAGCGCACCATGCGGCCGATCTCGTCCGACCGTTCGTCTGCCTCCAGGGCGACGCCGAGATCGCCGGCGGCAAGCGCGGTCATTGTCCGCTCGATGCCGCCGAGCGGCCTGGCGATGCTGCGGCTGAGCGCCCAGGCGATCAGCGCCGCGACCAGCACGATCGCGCCGGCGACCAGGCCCAGCCGCCAAAGCGAGGCATAGAAGGCGCTGTCGATGTCGTCGACGAAGAGGCCGGTTGCGACGAATATGTGCCAGGGCTCGAAGGGCAGGAGATAATTGAGCTTCGGCACCGGCACGGTCGTTCCCGGGCGCGGATACATCAAGCGATCGACGCCGCCGCCTTTTTGCGCGACCGCGATCATGCTGCGCACGAAATAATGGCCCGTCGGATCCCTGAGGTCGATGCGGTTGGTGCCTTCGGCGTCGGGCTGCACCGGCAGCACGCGCAACGTGCCGTCCATGTCGTAGGCGAAGAGATAGTTGCTGCCGTCATAGCGCAATGCGCCGAGCGCATCGTGAAAGCGCTGCCAGGCCTCCTCATGGGTGAGCTTGCCCGCGGCTTCCGCCTGCTGGAACTGCTTGGCAAGGCCAAGGCCGGTCTCGGTGAGAACGCGGATTTCGGTAATGCGGTCCTCCATCATCGCCGCGCGCTGCTGCCAGGCGGAGATGCCGACGACGAGGACAAGCGCCAGCAGCACCACGGCGACGAGCGATTGGAGTTTGAGCGACAGCGGCAGATTGCGGAAACGACGGACCATCGTACCCTTCCTTGACGGCGACGGAGGTCGTTGCGCGCGGCCGAGTGTCGGCAGCAGATCGTCGCAGGCGCAAAGCCAAACGCGGCCACGGCGCCCACGCACCGTCGATGCTCGCATTATCGGCGCCGACGTTTAACAAGTCGCTTATCGTCTCGCCGCCGCAGCGCCTTTGGACGAGGACGAAGACGGTGCGACGACGGGCCGCATGTCATTGCGCGAAGACTCCGTCGTCGACGCCGCAGACAATGGCGTGCCGCCCTTCGCCCCATGTGTCCCGGCGCCTGCCTCCAATTCAAAAGCGAAGAGCGGCGATCAGCGGACGGCGAGATCCTCGGCACCGAGATAGGCGTCCTGCACCGCCTTGCTTTGCCGAATCGCCTGCGGCGCGCCGCTCTCGAGGACGCGGCCGTTGACCATGACGGTGAGCCGATGGGCGATGCTGAAGACCGCGTCCATATCATGCTCGACCAGGAGGATGGCGTGAGTCGCGGCGAGCCGCGCGATGAGCGCCGTCACCTCGACCGACTCCTCGGCGCCCATGCCGGCCAGCGGCTCGTCCAGCAGCAGCACTTTGGGCCGCGTCGCCAGCGTCATGGCGATCTCGAGCTGGCGCTGCTCGCCATGGGACAGCATGCCGGCAAGACGGTCGGCTTGCCGCGCGAGACCGACCAGCGCCAGCACTTGTTCGGCGGCATCGTTGACCGCGCGATAGGCGTCAGCCGGGCGGAAGAAGCGCATCGAGCTCTTGAGCCGCGATTGGGCGGCGAGCCGGCAGTTCTCGAAGACGGTGAAGTCCCGGAAGATGTTGGTCCGCTGATAGCTGCGCGACACGCCGAGCCGCGCGATGCGATGCGCCGGCAGCCCGGCGATGTCGCGGCCGTCGAGAAGCACGCTGCCGGTGCTGGGCGCCAAATCGCCCGAGAGCAGGTTGATGAGCGTGGTCTTGCCGGCGCCGTTGGGGCCGATCACCGCATGGATCTCGCCCAAGCGCACCGCGAGCGAGACGGCGTCGACGGCGACGAGCCCGTCGAAGCGCTTCGACAATCCGACGACGGCGAGGATCGGCGGGACGGCCTCTCCCGTTTCTTCCGCCGCCGTCACTTTGGCGCCGGTTCCCGGGACTGCGCCTCCGCCTCCGCGGCGAAATCGCCGCGCGTCGCCTTGCTGAGGGCGGCAAGCCGCGGATAGGCCTCGAGCATGGCCGGCATGAGGATGTCGACGGGCACGTCGGCGTAGCTGCCGCGCTGGCGCAGATATTCCATGTGCTGGCGGCCGTCGCGGTCGAAGGGATGGAACACGGCATCCTCGCGCCCGTCGAAATCGAGCGGGTGGATGCGGAACTTTTCGCAGAGCGTCAGGTTGAAGGTCGGCGTCGCCTTTACCCAGCGCGCGCCGAGCCAAAGCTCGGTGATGCCGTGATAAATGAAGACGTCGGTGCCGATGAGCTCGAGCAGGCGCGGCGTCGCCAGATGATTGCGCACGTCGGCGAAGGCGATGCGCGCCGGAATGCCGCGCGCCCGGGCGGCGGCGGCGAGCAGCGAGGCCTTGCCGACGCAATAGCCCCGGCCCTTGGCCAGCACGGCGCTGGCGCGATAGGTGTCGGGATCGTCGGAAGGCACATAGGGATCGTAGAGGACCTCGTCGCGCACGGCGTAATAAAGCCTCGTCGCGATGGTCGCCGGGTCGGACGCATCCGCCGCCGCGCGCGCCGCGAAAGCGGCGACGGCGGGATGGTCGCTGTCGATGAAGCGGCCGGGCTTCAGGCAGTCCGCGCTGGCGGGGTCGGCGATTCCGGCGTCGGTCACGGCTCAGCGCGTCCCTTGCAGCACTTGGCCGGCGATGATCAGCTTTTGCACCTCGCTCGCGCCCTCATAGATGCGCAGCGCGCGGATCTCGCGATAAAGCCGCTCGACGGCCGTGCCGCGCACGACGCCGAGGCCGCCGAAGATCTGCACCGCCTCGTCGATGACCCGCTGAGCTTCTTCGGTGGCGTAGAGCTTGGCCATGCTCGCTTCGCGGCTGATGCGGCCGCCGCGGCAGTCCTTGCTCCAGGCGGCGCGGTAGATCAGCAGCGCCGCGGCGTCGACGGCGAGCGCCATGTCGGCGATCTTGGCCTGGATGAGCTGCAGCTCGGCCATTGCCCGGCCGAAGAGCCGGCGGCTCTGCGCGCGCGCCACCGCCTCGTCGAGCGCGCGGCGGGCGAAGCCGAGCGCCGCCGCGCCCACGGTGGAGCGGAAGATGTCGAGCGTCGCCATGGCGATCTTGAAGCCGCCGCCGGGCTCGCCGAGGAGCTGGTCGGCGCCGACGCGGCAGTTCTCGAAGTCGAGCGTGCCCAGCGGATGCGGCGCGATGATGTCGATGTTCTTGCCGATGCGAAGGCCGGGACTGCCGGCATCGACGATGAAGGCGGAGATGCCCTTGGTGCCGCCGCCCTCGCCGCTGCGCGCGAAGACGACGTAGAAATCGGCGACGCCGGCGTTCGAGATCCAGGTCTTGCTGCCGTCGAGCCGGAAGCCGCCGGGGCAGGGGCGCGCGCTGGTTGTCATCGCCGCCACGTCGGAGCCGGCCTCGGCCTCGGAGAGAGCGAAGGCGGCGACCGCCGCGCCCGCGCTCACCCGCGGCAGATAGCGCCGCTTTTGCGCCGCCGTGCCATAAAGGCTGATCGGCGCGCTGCCGAGCCCTTGCATGGCGAAGGCGAAATCGGCGAGGCCCGAGGCGCGCGCCAGCGTCTCGCGGGCGAGGCAGAGCGTGCGCACATCGAGGCCGCCGCTGGGGCCTTCTCCCTCGGGCGCGGCGTGATGCAACAGCCCGGCCTCGCCCAGCGCGCCCACCAGCCGGCGCACGCTGGCGCGCACGTCGCGCTCGGCATCCTCCTCGCTGCCGAGCGCCGCCGGCAGGCGGTCGGCCGCCCATTGCTCGAAGATCTCGACCGCGTCGCGCTGCTCGGAACCGAAGAAAGGCCAGTCGAGAAAGCTGCGGTCGGCCATCAATTCCCCTCGAAGACCGGCTTCTGCTTGGCGACGAAGGCGCGATAGGCGCGGCCGTAATCCTTGGTCTGCATGCAGATGGCCTGCGCCTGCGCCTCGGCCTCGATCGCCGCGTCGATCGACATGCTCCATTCCTGATGGATGCATTTCTTGGTCATGGCATGGGCGAAGGTCGGACCGGCGGCGAGGCTTTGGGCGCAAGCCCGCGCCTCCTCGAGCACCGCTTCCGGTGCACAGAGCTTGTTGTAGAAGCCCCAGCGTTCCGCTTCGTTCCCGTCCATCGACCGTCCCGTATAGAGCAGCTCCGCGGCGCGGCCGGCGCCGATGATCCGGGGCAGCAGGTTGCAGGCGCCCATATCGGCGCCCGCGAGCCCGACGCGCACGAAGAGAAAGGCGACCTTGCTCTGCGCCGTGCCGTAGCGCAGATCGGAGGCCATGGCAAGGATGGCGCCGGCGCCGGCGCAGACGCCGTCGATGGCGGCGACGATCGGCTGCGGGCAGGCGCGCATCGCCTTGACGAGGTCGCCGGTCATGCGCGTGAAAGCGAGCAGGCCGCCCATGTCGCCCGCTTCTTGCATGCGCACCAGCGGGCCGATGATCTCGTGCACGTCGCCGCCGGAGCAGAAATTGCCGCCCTCGCCGGTGATCACGACCGCCTTCACGTCGCTGGCGTAAGCGAGATCGCGGAAGAGGTCACGCATCTCGCCATAGGACTGGAAGGTCAGCGGGTTCTTCCGTTCCGGCCGGTTGAGGGTGATCGTCGCCACCTTGCCGGCGACCGACCAGCCGAAATGCGCCGGCTTGAAGCTTGCAGCTTGCACGTCCCTCATCGATCGATGCTCCTCACTTTCGGGGAAACCGGTTCATCCGGCCATGGTCAGGCCGCCGCTGACGCTCAGGACCTGGCCGGTAATGTAGTCGGAATGCGCGCTGGCGAAAAACAGGACGGCGCCGGCGACGTCCGACGGCTTGCCGAACCGCCGCATCGGAATGGCGTGCAGGAACGCCTCGCGGATCTTTTCCGGCACCGCCGCCAGCAGCGGCGTGTCGGTGGGTCCCGGGCAGACGCAGTTGACGCTGATGGAATAGCGCGCCATTTCGCGCGCCAGGCCCTTGGTGAAGCCGATGGCGCCGGCCTTGGCGCCGGAATAGACGGTCTCGCCCAGGCTGCCGACCCGCCCGGCGTCGCTTGACACGTTGATGACCTTGCCCGACCGCCGCTCCATCATCCCGGGCAGGAAGGCGCGGGTGAGCTTGATCGGCCCCAAGAGATTGAGCGCGACGACGCGCTCCCAGAAGTCCGGCTCGTTCTCGATGAACGGCTGGAACTTGCCCCATCCGGCGGCATTGACGAGGATGTCGACGCGGTTGTCGAGCCTCATCGCCGCCGCCGCGAAGTCGGCGATCGAGCGATCGTCGGTCACATCGAGCGCGATCGCATCGGCGGCGAAGTCGCGTCGGCGCAGCCGTCGCGCCTCGGTCTCGGCCTTCTCCGCCGCGATGTCGCCGAAAATCGCGTGGGCGCCCGCCTCGGCCATGGTCTCGGCGATGGCGAGGCCGATGCCTGAGGCCGCGCCGGTGACGACTGCCGTCATTCCATCGAGCTTCATGATGCCACTCGCTTTCCCTCGACAGAGGAGGTTGCCTCGCGCGCCGGCCGCCGCCGGTCAAGAAAGGCGGCCACGCGCGAGCGGGTTTCGGGGTGATCGAGCAGGCGGCGCGTCTCCCGCAGCTCCGCGAGGAAGCCCGCGTCCCCGGCTTCGCCGGCCTCGGCCAGGCAGCGCTTGCTCGCCGCCAGCGCGGCCGTCGGCAGCGCGGCGATCGCCGCGACGAGGCCGGCGGTGAAATCGGCGAGCTCCTGCGGCGCGACCGCCCATTGCACCATGCCGAGCGCCTGGCCGTTCGCGCCGTCGACAAGCTCGGCCGCCAGGATGACGCGCCGTGCGACGCCTTGCCCGCACAGCCGGGCGAGCCGCTGCGTGCCGCCGGCGCCGGGCAGCAGGCCAAGTCGTACCTCCGGCAGCCCGAGCCGTGCCGAAAGCGAAGCGACGCGAAGGTCGCACGCCAGCGCCAGCTCGAAGCCGCCGCCCGCGGCGGTGCCGCCGATCTCGGCCACCGTCACCTGCGCCAGCCGCTCGATCCGCGCATAAAGCGCCTGCAATCGTCGAACCGTCGCCACCATGGCCTCGGGCCCGCCGGCCTCGGCCATGCACGAGCGGATGACCGCGAGGTCCGCCCCCGCCGAGAACACCGTCTGGTCGCTGCGGATATGCAGGACCGCGACGTCGTCGCGCGCTTCGAGCGCGTCGAGGATGGCGCCGAAGCGATCGATCCAGGCGTCGTCGATCGCATTGACCGGGGGGCGCGACAGGGTAACGACAAGCGCCCGTCCGACCTGCTGGCTGCTGAGCATGGACACCTCGCGGCACTGAATGCTCATTCAGTTGAATGAATGATCATTCAGAATGCAGGGCCTGTCAAGCGAATTCGACGCGCCGGCGTTTTCGCGGAGGGGCGGCGGTCAGCCTTTCCCTCGGGGCGCGGTTCCGGCCTTCGCCGCCTTGCGGCCGGCGCGGAGCTTGCGGTATTGCCGCCGCCCCTTCGGCGTGAGCAGGGCGCTCAGCAGGAAATCCAGCCCCTCGTCGATATACTGGTCCAGTGTGCAGAGCTCGCGCATGCGCCAATGCTTCAGCGCCCAGCCATGGGCGAACATGACGAAATGATAGGTCGCAAGCTCGATGTCGACTGCGCGGAAGAGGCCGTGCCGGACGCAATCGCGCAAGCAATCGGCGATGAACTCGTTGGTCTCGATCTCGGCGTTCTTGATGAGGTCGCGGCGCGCCTTGGGCAGCGACTTGGTCGAGCGATAGGCGAGCACGGTCGCCTCCCGCCGGCTGTCGACGACCCGGCAATAGGCGTCGACCGCGACCCAGCATCGGGTCAGCGGATCGCTCACGCCCGCAAGCGCCGCGGGGATTTCTTGCTTGTAGCTGTCGAGCACGCTGAGCAGCGCCAGCAGCAGCACGTCGTCCTTGTCTTGGACGTATTGGTAGATGAGGCCGATGCTCACGCCGGCCTTGCGCGCCACCTCCTGCATCGTGGTGGTGTAGAAGCCCCGTTGCGAGAACAGCTCGACCGCGGCCGCCACGATCTGGCCGCGGCGGCGTTGCACCAGCGCCGCATCGGCGACTTGGCTCTTGATTGCGAGATCCGCGGTCTCGGTCATGTTGCGCGCCTTTCGCCGTGATGTCGCCCGCCCGCCCGTTGCATCGCGCCGTCCCCGCCGCCGTCAAGCCTTCGCATCCCTTCCTCCGCATCGGCGAAGCGCCGGTCGTTTGCCGGCGCCGCCCGCGCCGCGCCGCCAAGGGTCTTCGGGGAGGGGTGGTGCCTGAAGCGGTCCCCGGAAGGCGCCGGCAAAAAACAGTTGACTCCGCCTGGATACTGAATGATTATTCATTCAACTGAATAGATATTCACCCCGATGCCCGGCCGTTGTCAAATGCAATTCCGAGGCGCGGGTCGGGAGGCGCGGCGGCAGGCGGCGGAGAGCCGATGTCATGAAGCTCCGTCTGGGAGATCGTCTCGTCGCAACCCGCGGGGCAGGAGGGCGGCCATGACGGCGGCTTCCGCCCGGGCGGGCATGAACGCCTGCGACGCGCTCCTCGGGCCAACGCTCGCGGCGGGGGAGGGGCTCACCCTCGCGCTCATCCACCGCGAGCGGCGTCTGACTTACGCCGAGCTCGAGGCGCTGGTGAATCGCTTCGGCAACGCGCTGGCGGCGAACGGCGTCGGCCGGGGCGATCGGGTGCTGTTGCTGCTCAAGGACACGCCGGACCTCGTCGCCGCCTTCCTCGCGGCGATGAAGGTGGGCGGCGTCGCCGTCGCCCTCAACACGCGCTGGGCCGCGCGGGATCTGCGTTTCGCCATCGCCGACAGCGCCTGCCGGGCGATGGTCATCGACCGCGATTTCCTCGATCTCTTCGACGAAGCGGTGAGCGGCGGCGCGCATCGCTCCCCGGTGCTGGTCGTCTGCGGCGCGGCGAGCGAGCCCGCGGCGCCGGCCGTCAGCCTCGAAGCGTTCCTCCGCGACCGGCCGGACCGGCTGGAAAGCGCGCCGATGTCGCCGGAAGACATGGCGTTCTGGATCTACACTTCGGGCACGACCGGGGTGCCCAAGGCCGCCGTCCATTGCCATCGCGACGTGCTGCCCGGCGATCGGCATCTCGGCGAAATCCTCGGCGTCAAGCGCGGCGATCGGTTGTTCTCCTCCTCGAAGCTGTTCTTCTCCTTTGCCCTCGCCCATTGTCTGCTCGGCGGTTTGCGCGTAGGCGCGACGGTGATCCTGGACGACCGCTGGCCCGACGGCGACGCGATCGCCGACATGGTCCGGCGGCACCACCCGCAGGTCATGTTCAGCGTGCCGACCATCTATCGCAATCTGCTGCGCGACGGTCACGCCGCGAGCAACGCCTTCCGCTCTGTGCGCTGCTTCGTTTCCGCCGGCGAGAAGCTGCCGGCGAGCCTGTTCGAACGCTGGCAGCAGGTCACGGGGAGGCCGATTCTCGAAGGCATCGGCGCCACCGAGACATTGTTCCTGTTCATCGCCAACACGCCCACGTCCTACCGCGCCGGCGCCACTGGCCGGCCGCAGCCGGGGATCGAGCTGCGTCTTCTGGACGAGCGCGGCCAGCCGGTCACCGAGGCCGGCCGCTGCGGCGTCCTGTGGGTGCGCATGGCGTCTTTGTGCAGCGGCTATTGGCAGCAGCCGGAAAAGGCGGCCGCGAGCTTCGTCGGCGGCTGGTATCGCACCGGCGACGTCTTCAGCTTCGACGGCGAGGGATGGTGGTACTACCATGGCCGCGGCGACGATTTGCTGAAGATTTCGGGGCAATGGGTGTCGCCGACGGAAATCGAGGATTGCGCTCTCGCGACGGCGGGAGTTCTCGATGCCGCGGTCGTCGGCGTCGAGAACAGCGACGGGCTGATGCGCTTGTCGATGTTCGTGGCGGCCGCCGAGAACGGCGGTCCGGCGCTCGCCGCGCGGATCCAGGAGCGCATTAGGTCGCAACTGTCGATTTACAAATGCCCGCGCAACATCCGCTTCGTCGCGGAGATTCCGCGGACCGCCACCGGCAAGATCCAGCGTTTCCGCCTGCGCGAGCTGGCGAGCGAGCTGGCGGCGGCGAGCGAGAGCGTGTCGTGCTCCTAGTCGTCCATCGCCCTCGGGCCTGTTCCGTGCCGCGCCGGAACCGGCTCTTGCCGTGGCCGCCGGCCTAGTCGGAGAGACCGCCATGACGCCGTCATCCCAGCATCTCGATCTTACGCTCGTCGCCGCGCTCGCACGTCAAGGCGCCCGACAGGCCGTGCGCGACGAGATGGATGCGCGGGACCGCTATATCCCGAGCGAGGTCGGCGAGGATTGGCTGCACATCGGCGTCGTCCAGCATCTTCGCCGCCATTTGCGCACGCCGGGCGCGCCGCGCTTTCGTGTCCATGACGACTATCAGGACTGCGAGATCGGCAATCTCGCCTGCGACTATCCGCACCTCATCGATGTCGTCGTGCTCTACCCCGCGAGCGGCGCACCGGGCGATCACGCGCCGGCGGTCGGCGTCATCGAGATACGCAAGGATTTTGCCGAGTTGACGGACGATGCGGCGCGCCTGGGCCGCGTGACGTCCGGCCCGCCCGACGAGCCGCCGCTGCAATGGGTCTTGCAGCTCCTGCTGGTCGACGGCGCGAGCCCGGAGCAGGTGCTGGCGCGCGCCGGCGAAGCGAGGTCCATCGCCGCGCGCTACGGGCTGCTGCCGTTGAACGACTGCGAGCCGGAGCGGGCCGCGCCGCCGCCCGAAGCGGCGCCGTCGGGTGAGCGCTGGTTCGACGTCGCCTGTTACGGCAAGACGGTCGCCGCCTGACTTGGCGCCGCGCGCCGCCGATCATCGCGCAGCACGGCTGCGCTTCAGGACCAAACCGCTTCAGATCTCGCGGGTCGGCATGGCGGCGGCGGCGAGGTTCAGCGCCGCCATCGCGGCGACGGCGAGATAGCCGTAAAGCAATCCGTCCACGGCGGCGGTCGCGGTGACGGCGACGCCGAGCGCCGCGCCGATCTCGAAATAGACATTGAGCAGTCCGGCAGCGACGCCGGCATCCCTGTCCGACACGCGCGACAGGCCGATGAGGGTGGTGGTGGTGCTGGTGCTCGGCAGCGAGACCGCGATCAGCAGCGTCGGCGCCAGTATCGCCCAGAGCGAAAGTCCCCGGTCGCATTGCCAGGCGAGCGCGAGCAATCCGGCGACGCCAAGCAAGGCGCCCAGCCGATAGACGGTCCCGACCCCGAGACGATCGATCGCCGGCGCGCCCGCCACCGCCGCCAGCGTCGCAACGGCGCCGATGGGGACGAAGCTCAGCCCCGCCTCGAACGGGTTGAGCCCCAGCACCTGCTGGACGTCGAGGCTGACGAGGAACATCACTGACAGTTGGACGGCGCCGGTGAGGAACTGGCCAATGCCGCCCTTGCGCAGGGAGGGTAGCAGGGCGAGCCGCGCCGGCAGCAGCGGCGCGCTCGCGCGGTTCTCGAAGCGCCAGAAAAGGGCCAGAAATACCGCGGCACCGCCGGCGCCGGCAAGCGTCGTCCAAGAGGTCCAGCCTTGCGCCCGCGTCGCGATGACGCCGTAGACGGTCAGCAGCAGCCCGCCGGTCGCCGCCAGCGCGCCCGGCAGATCGGCCTGCCGCCAATCGAAGGTTGCGCCGGCACCTGGCGGCGGCAGCAAGCGCAGGCCGGCAAGGAAAGCGGCGAGGCCGACGGGCAGATTGACGTAGAATACCCAGGGCCAGCCCCAGAGTTCGACCACCAATCCGCCGAAAGCGACGCCGATCGTGGCGCCGAGGCTGCCGAGCCCGCTCCAGACGCCCATGGCGATGTGCCGCTCGCGCCCGCCGGGGAAGGTCGTGGCGAGGATCGAGAGGGCGGCGGGCGACAGCATCGCCGCGCCCATGCCTTGCGCCACGCGCGCAGCCAGCAACGCCGCGCCGCTCGGCGCCAGGCCGCAGCCCAGCGAGGCGAGGGTGAATAGGGCGATGCCGCAGAGAAATACCCGTTGGCGGCCCAGCAGATCGGCGGCGCGCCCGCCGAGCAGCAGCAGGCTGCCGAAGATCAGGGTATAGGCGTCGAAGATCCAGGGCCGCGTGGTGGCGGCAATGTGCAGCTCGCTCGCCAGGCGCGGGAGCGCGATGCTGACCACCGTGGTATCGAGCAGGCAGACGAATTCGGCCGCGGCCACGACCGCCAGAATCGCCCAGCGCCGCCGCCTCGCCGCCTCGGCGGGGAATTCAATGGGGCCGGCGCTCTCGGCCATGCGCGGCACCGCGGCGGGGATCGCGTGTGATCGCCGCCAGCAGCCCCTCCACCGCGGCCAGATGCGTGTCGCGATCGGCCGCCTGCTCGTCCCAGGCGAGTTGCAGGACGAACCCCTGGAACAGCGCCACCATCGCGCGCGCCAGCGCCTCGGGATCGAACGCCGCGGCGATGCGTCCGTCGGCCTGTGCGCGCCGAATGAGCGCGCCGAGCGCGTCTTTGGCGGCGCTCAGCCCGCGCAGCACCTGGGCGCGTATCTCGGGGCTGTGCAATGCCTCCGCCCAACTCTGCACGCCGACCCGGCGGCGCAGCTTCCCGGCGGCCGAGGGATCGAACATCCAGCCTGCATAGGCGCGTGCCAGCCGGTGGAGCGCCTCGATCGGATCGGCATGCGCCGTCGCCGCGGCGTTGAGTTGCGCCTCCTGGCGATGACGGCTCTCGGCAACCGCCGCGATGATCTCGTCCTTGCCGGAGAAATAGCTATAGACCGCGCCGGCGCTGAGCCCGGCTTCCTGCAAGATGTCGGCCATCGAGGTCTGGTGGAAACCGGTGCGCGCAAAGCAGGCGATGGCCGCGTCGAGCACTTGCTGGCGGCGGGCTTCGCGATGGGCGTCGTCGACCTTCGGCATGGCCACTCATAAAAAACGAATGATCGTTTTATATTATGAAGCGGTCCCGGTGTCCAGCGATTTTCGTGCGGGGTGTCCCATCGCCGGCGAGAAGCGCGTAAGCTGGCGTGGCGGCGCATCGCCGAAACGGGAGGGGGCGGATGAACGGTGCGGAAAGCCTGGTGCGGACCCTGGTCGCCTCCGGCGTCGAGGTCTGCTTCGCCAATCCCGGCACGACCGAGGTGGGCTTCGTTGCCGCGCTCGACGCGGTCGACGGCATGCGCCCCATCCTCTGCCTGTTCGAAGGGGTGGCGACCGGAGCCGCCGACGGCTACGGCCGCATGGCCGGAAAGCCCGCGGCGACGCTGCTGCATCTCGGCCCCGGGCTTGCCAACGGCCTCGCCAATCTGCACAACGCGCGGCGCGCGCTGACGCCGGTCGTCACCATCGTCGGCGACCACGCCACCTATCACGCGCCATACGACGCGCCGCTGGCCTCCGACATCGCCGGCTTCGCCCGGCCGGTTTCCGCCTGGGTCCACAGCGCCTCCGCCGCGCGCAGCGTGGCCGATGACGGCGCGCGCGTCGTTCAGGCGGCGCGCCGGCCGCCGGGCCAGGTCGCAACCCTCATTCTCCCGGCCGATACCGCGTGGATGGACGCCGACCGGCCGGCGCCGCCCTTGCCGATAGAGCCGCCCACGCCGGTCGGCGCCCTGGCGATCGATCAGGTCGCCGCGGCGCTTCGGGCGGGCAAGAAGACGACGCTGCTGCTGGGCGGTGCCGCCTTGCGCCAGCGCGGCCTCGAGGCGGCCGGGCGGATCGCCGCCAAGACCGGGGCGCGGCTTGCCTGCGACACCTTCAGCGCGCGGCTCGAGCGCGGCGCCGGCCGCGTGGCGCTCGAGCGGCTGCCGTATTTTGCCGAGCAGATCGTCGAGTTCCTCAAGGACACGGAGCTGCTGGTGCTCATCGGCACCAAGCCGCCGGTGGCGTTCTTCGCCTATCCCGGCAAGCCGAGCTGGTGCACGCCCGAGACCTGCCGCATCCTGGCGCTGTCCGAGCCGCATGAGGACGGGGTGGCGGCGCTCGAGGCGGTCGCCGAGGCGCTGGGCGCGCCGCGCGCGCCGGCGGTGCGCGTGGCGCTCAAGAAGCCGGATCTGCCGAAAGGCGCGCTCAGCGTGATCAGCGCCGGGCAAGTGATCGGGCATCACTTGCCGGAGAATGCGATCGTGTCGGAGGAGGCTGGTACCTCGGTCGTCGGCATCGCCGCCTTCACGGCGACGGCCGCCCCGCACGACTATCTCTCGCTGACCGGCGGCGCGATCGGGCAGGGACTGCCGGTGGCAACCGGCGCGGCGGTAGCCTGTCCCGAGCGCAAGGTGGTCTGCCTCGAAGGCGACGGCAGCGCCATGTACACGCTGCAGGCGCTCTGGACCCAGGCGCGCGAGCGGCTCGACGTCACCACGGTGATCTTCGCCAACCGCTCCTACGTCATCCTCAACGTCGAGCTGAAGCGCTTTGGCGTCGGCGCACGCGGGCCGAAGGCGACGGCGATGCTCGATCTGGGCGATCCCGCGCTCGATTGGGTGAGCCTCGCCCGCGGCATGGGGGTCGAGGCCTCGCGCGCCGCCACCGCCGAGGAATTCGCCGACCAGTTCGCCGCCGCCATGGCCGGGCGTGGCCCGCGGCTTATCGAGGCGGTGCTGTCGCGCTGAGCGGCGCGAGGGCAGGGGCCGGCGCCGCGCGGCCGCGGCCCCAGGCGCCGAGCCATTGCGAGGCCGCGGTGATCGTGCCGAAGGCGAGCGAGGCGGCGGCGACGGCGAGGAAGAGCGCGCCGAGGCCGCCGCCCAGCCGCGCGACGACGAGCCAGCCGATGCCGGCGGCGATGACGAGGCGCGCCGTGCCGGCGATGACCGGCCAGAGCACCCGTCCCGCGCCCTGGCCCGAGAAATAGAGCAGCATGGCAAGGCCGAAGGCGCCATAGGCGGGTCCCGCCAGGCGCAGATAGAGCGCGCCTGTCGCCAGCACGCCGGGATCGCTGCTGAAAAGCCCGAGCCAGGCGGTGGGAAAGAACGCGGCGGCGAGCCCGATGGCCTCGGTGAAGCCGGCGGCAATCAGCGCGCTCGTCCAGGCGATGCGTCGGGCGCGCGCGGCCTGCCCGGCGCCGATATTGGTGCCGACCATGGTCAGCGCCGCGGTGCCGAGGGCGAAGAGCAGCGGGATCATCATGTAGTCGAGACGCGAGGCGATGCCGTAGCCGGCAATGGCGTCGGTGCCGAACAGGCCGACCGCGCCGGTGACCAGCACGACGGTGAGGTTGGACTGGACCGTGCCGATGGCCGAAAGGCCGCCGACCCGCAGCACGTCGGCGAGCAGCCGCCTTTCGATGCGGCGCGGATCGAGCGTCAGCCGGAACGCGCTGCGTCCGGACCGCAAGTACCAGAGCAGGGCAATCGCCGCGCCCAGGTAATAGGTCACGACCGCGACGCCCGCGCCGGCAATGCCGAGCCGCGGCAGCGGCCCGAGGCCGAAGATCAGCGCCGGCGACAGCGGCACCAGCACGACGGCGCCCGCCAGCGTCACGATCGCCGGCACCATCACGTTGCCGGCGCCGCGCAGCGCCGCGGCCAGCAGGCTGACGATCCAGACGAGAACGGCGCCGGAGAACACCACGTCGGCATAAGCGAGCGCCGCCGCCAGCACGCGACCCTCGCCGCCCAGCGCGCGGTAGAGCGCGCGGCCGCCGAGGAATTCCGCCGCGCTGAAGACGAGGCCGAAGGCCGCGGCAATGACCAGGGCATGCAGCACCAGCGCGTCGGCGTCCGCTTGCCGCCCGGCGCCGAGCGCGCGCGCCACGGCGGAAGCGACGCCGCCGCCGATGCCGCCATTCGACATCATCTGCATCAGCATCAGCACCGGAAAGACCAGCGCCACGCCGGCCAGCGCGTCGGTGCCGAGAAAGCTCACGAAATAGGTCTCGGCGACGCCGACCAGCGTCTGGACCACCAGCACGACCATCGTCGGCGCCGCCAGCGCCAGCAGGGTGGGCACGATCGCGCCGTGCAGCAGACGGCGCCGGCGCATCTGGGCGGCATTGCCGGGCCTGGCATCGGATTCGTTTCGCGATCCCGCCATTGCCCGCGCTCCTAGAACGGCTCGGCCCAGGGTCGCAGGTCGAGTTCCTGCGTCCAGGCGCTGCGATGCTGGCGATGGATCTGCCAAAAGCTGTCGGCGATGGCCTCGATGCTGAGCAGCCCGTCCGGGCCGCGCCGTTCGCGCAGATCCGGAAAGCGTCCGAGCAGCCTCGCGCCGTCGATGCCGCCATCGATCACCACATGCGCGACATGGATGCCTTTGGCGCCCAGCTCGCGCGCCATGCTTTGCGAGAGCGCGCGCAGCCCCGCCTTGGCGGCGGCGAAAGCGGCGAAGCCGGCACGCCCGCGCAGCGAGCCCGAAGCGCCGGTGAAGAGGATCGTCCCGGCGCCGCGCGGCACCATGCGGCGCGCGGCCTCGCGGCCGGTCAGGAAGCCGCCGAGGCAATGCTCGCGCCAGAGCTGCTCGAAATCCGCGCATTCGAGCTCGAGGATGCCGTCATGGCGATTGCTGCCGGCGTTGTGCAGCGCGATCGCCAGCGGACCCTTGGCCTCGGCGGCGGCGATGAAGCGGGCGGCATCGGCCTCGATGGCGGCATCGCCGACGGCCGGCTCGACCGAGCCGCCGGCCGCCGCGATTTCCGCGGCGGTCTGCTCCAGCTTCTCGCGCGTGCGGCCGGCGATCACGACGTGAAGCCCTTCGCGCGCAAAGCGCCGCGCCGCGGCAGCGCCCAGCCCGCGGCTCGCGCCCACGCCCACGACCAGGGCGGTTGCTCGATCGCTCATGGCTTTTCTCCCGCAGGGGTTTCGAGGCTCGCGCGCAGGAAGGCGCGGACATCGGCGAGAATGCGGTCGGCCGCGTCCGCGTCTTCGACGCCGCGCGCCAGGATGAGACCGCCGACCATGGCGGCAAAGGCGCCGATTGCTTGCCGGCGGCGGCCGGCGTCATCGCCGGCCGGCGCCAGCCCGGCGAGGCGGTCGAGCCGGGCGATGATCGCGTCGCTCAACCTTTGCCGCGCCGCGCCCGGCTCGCGGGCGATCTCGCTGCCCAGCGCCGCGACGACGCAGCCGCGCTCGGGATGCTCGCGGTGGCGCGTGGTGAGATAGGCGTCGGCGACCGCGATCAGCGCCTCGCCCGGCGGCGCCGCGGCAGCGGTCTCGCTCATCGCTTGGCGCGCCGCGCCGCTGGCGAGGCTCAGCACCTCGGCGATGAGCGCGTCCTTGGATTCGAAATGGGCGTAGAAGCCGCCATGCGTCAGCCCCGCCTCCTGCATCAGCTCGGCGATGCCGATGCCGGCAAGCCCGCGCGCGCGAATCGCGGCGGCGGCGGTCTCGAGGATCCGCTGGTGCGTCGCTTGCTTGTGATGTTTTGCCCGAGCCATGAGCCCACCATATATATGATGATCATCATATATATGGGGAAACCGATATCAGAAGCAAGACAATATTGCTATAAAATCTGATGAATAGCCTATGTATCTGATCTATATGGCGATAATCATGCCCTTGGCTCAGCCGGCGCGCCGGGCGAGCCGGCGGGAGGGGAGCAGCTCCGGCAAGCGCCATTTCGGATGCTCGGCGAAGTGCCGGGCCGCGAAGTCGATGAAGCTCCTGAGCTTGACCGGCATGTGCGCGCGATGGGGATAGATGGCGTAGATCGGGAATTCGCCGAGGTGATAGTCGGGCAGGACGTGCACGAGCTGGCCGCAGCGCGCCGCCTCTTCGAGGTGATAGGTCTGCGACATGGTGATGCCGCGGCCTTCGACCACGGCAAGCCGGATGGCTTCGAGGGAATTGGTGTGGAAGCTGCCGGAGATCGGCACCGTCACCTCCTCGCCCTCGGGGCCGATGAGCGTCCATTCCCGCGTCAGCTTGGTGAAACCCGGATGCATGTAGGCCAGGCAGTTGTGCTGGGCGAGGTCGCCGGGCTGGCGCGGCGTGCCGCGCTTTTCGAGATAGGCGGGAGCGGCGCAGGCGACGATGCGAAACTGGCCCAGGCGGCGCACGATGAGGCTGCTGTCCGGCGCTTCGTTGAAGCGGATCGCCAGATCGAATCCCTCCTCGACCGGGTCGACCATGCGATCGGTGGCGATGAGCTCGACATGGATCTCGGGATATGTGGCGCCGAAATCGCCGATCAGCGTCGCGAGCCCATGGCACAGCACGGTCGAGGCGTTGATGCGCAACGTGCCGCGCGGGGCCGAGGTGAGCGCCGACACCCGGCTGTCGGCATCCTCGATCTGCGCCAGGATCTGCGTGCAGCGCTCGTAATAATCGCGGCCCGCCTCGGTCAGGCTGATCTTGCGGGTGGTGCGGTTGAGCAGGCGCGCGCCGAGTCGCTCTTCGAGCGAGCGGACGTGATTGGTCACCATCGCCGGCGACATCTGAAGCCGCTGCGCCGCGCCGGCGAAGCTGCCCACGGCAACGACGGCGGCGAACGTGGTCATGCTGGTGATGCGGTCCATAGGGCCTCGTTTCGTTCCTGATGCGCGGACCGTCTACCGGCGTTTCCTCACGGAAGAAATAGTGCTTGCCGCGGCGGCTGCCAATGACCCGGCCGGGTCGGCTGATCCGGCGGTTCGCGCGGCGGCTCGGCCGAGCGGGCAGCGGAGACTCGACGGGAAAGGGTCACCGCTCTTGCTCCTTGCCCTCGGGCCGTCCTCAGGCTGCGTTTGACCGATGAAGCGCAATTTTTTGTCGTGCGGCGCCGATGCCGACGAATAAGTGAACAATCGCAGTACGAAATGTAGTATGCCAGGGCCAAGGCGGCTTCAGGGACTTGCCTTACGCTTTTCGCTTGCCCAAAGGGGGGCCGGGTTCCAATTTTATGGCGGCCCGCCAGGGCCTTGGAGGACGCTGATGAAAGCTCGCGAGCGAGCGGCCGGAAAAAGCGGCGCAAGCGCCGGAAAGAAGCGAAAGAAGCACTCGGCGATGGCCTCTACTGCGCCCAAGCGCATGGCGGCGGCGAAGAAATCCTCCGCGAAGAAAAAGAAGCCCGCGCCGGTCAAGAAAGCCACTCCCAGCCCGAAAAAGCCCGCCGCGGAAAAGAAGCCCGTCCCTCCGGCGGCAAAGCCGGCGCCGGCCGCGCCGCGCCTGGCGACGCCCTTGCCCGCCGGCCCTGCGGCAGCCCCGGCCGTAGCGCCGGCGCGTCCCGCCGCCCCGGGCGCGCCCTCCGCCGATGAGAAGCGCCGGCTGGCGACGCGCAAATTCTTCGCCCGGCTGCGCTCGCTCGAGGCCATCGTCGGCGCCGATCTCAGGAAGCGCGGCAGCCTGGTGCTGATGCAGGCGGTCGATCAGTGGTACAGCGAGGCGACCAGCGCCACCGCCACCGATGTCAGCATCACCACCGCCGCCAAGGCGGTCATCACCCATCTCTGAGCCGGCCAAGGCGCTCGACGCCGGCGATTACTGCTCCGCCAGCTTCTTGAACAGCGTCACCCCGCGCAGCAGGTCGATCGCCCGCACGAGCTGATAATCCTCGTCGGTTCCCAGCAGGTTCGGGTCGAGGGCGCTGGCCTCGGGCCTGGGCACGGGCTTGGCGCCGGGCGGCAGGTTGGAGGGCGGGGCGGCGGTCGTCTTGGCGTCGGGGTTGCCGTGCTCGGCGCCGGGCTTCGGCGCGGCGGCGGGCTGGCTCTTGGCCTTGTCCTGCGCCTCCGCGTCGGTGTTCTTGAGCGCGCCGCGCAGATCGGCCTCGCGCAGCCGCCCGGCAACGTCGACCTTCTCGATCTTCGCCGGCTCGACGACCACGTCGGGCTCGATGCCGGTGGCCTGGATCGACCGGCCGGACGGCGTGAAGTAGAGCGCGGTGGTCAGCCGGATGGCGCCGCCGCTTTCCTTTACCGGCAGCACCGTCTGCACCGAGCCCTTGCCGAAGGAGCGGGTGCCCAGCAGCACCGCGCGGTGATGATCCTGCAACGCGCCCGCGACGATCTCGGAGGCCGAGGCCGAGCCGCCGTTGATCAGCACGACCATCGGCAGCCCGCGCGCGAGATCGCGCCCGGACTGGGCCTCGAAGCGGCGGGTGTCCTGGGCGCGCCGGCCGCGAATCGAGACGATCTCGCCTTGATCGAGGAAGGCGTTGCTCGCCGCCACCGCCTGGTCGAGCAGCCCGCCGGGGTTGTTGCGCAGGTCGAGGACGATGCCGGCGAACTTGTCGCCGGCCTGCTGCCTCATCGCCTTCACCGCGGTCTCGAGCGCGCTGCCGGTGCGCTCGCTGAAGCTGGTGATGCGGATATAGCCGATGTCGCTGCCGACGAGATGGTACTTGACCGGCTCGACATGGATCTCGGCGCGGGTCAGCGTCACTTCGAAGGGGTCGAGGCCCTGGCGCCGCACCGAGAGCTCCACTTGCGTCCCGACCGGCCCGCGCAGCTTGTCCACGGCCTCCGACAAGGTCATGTCGGTGACCGGCGCCTTGTCGATCGCCAGGATCAGGTCGCCGGGCTTGAGGCCGGCGCGGGCGGCCGGCGTGTCGTCGATCGGCGAGATGACCTTGACGAGGCCGTTCTCCATCGTCACCTGCATGCCGAGCCCGGCGAACTCGCCCCGGGTCTGCACCTGCATCTCCCGGTATTCCTTGGCGTCCATGTAGTTGGAATGCGGGTCGAGCGAGCCCAGCATGCCTTTGATGGCGCCTTCGACGAGCTGCTTGTCGTTGACCGGCTCGACGTAATTGGCGCGGACCTGCTCGAACACCTCGGTGAAGAGGTTGACGCCGACGTCGCTCTTGTCGGCGGCGGTGACGGTGGCGGCGACGGGGGCGAGGGCGATGAGGGCGGCGGAGGCCGCGACTTTGAGGATGCGCATGGGCCAGCTCGTTGGTGGATTGGGCTCAGATTGGTACGGCAAGGGGTGGCCTGTCCACTCCGTCGAAGACGGGTCCAAACCGGCCGCAACCGGGCGACCGCGGGCGTCAGCCGCCCGCGGAATTGAAATCGTAGGTGCCGACGCCTTGCACAAGGGCGAATTTGCAGCCGCCGCCGTCCTTGCCGGCGACGCGATGGGCGCGGCGGGCCGGCACGGTGCACCGCCCGCCCGGCAGCAGCTCGAAGCGCTCGCGCGGCGCCCGCGTCTCCACCACCATCGGCCCTTCGAGGCAGATCACGTGATCGTTGACGGCGCTGTGCCAGTGCCACGGCACTTCCTGGCCGGGCGCGAGCGTCAACACCACCATGCGCAGCTCCGGCGTCTCGGCCACCATCTCGCGCGCGGCGACGGTATAAGGGGGTTTGCTCTCGGTGACGGTCATGGGTCGCCTCCCGATGCGGAAAAGCATAGCGGCGCCGGCCGCCGGCGAAAAGGCCCGCCCGCCGCGCGGCGGTCTCTTGTCGAAGCGGCGGGCGGCCGGGAGAATTGTTTTCCGACGGCCTGTCGAAATCCGGCCGGCTCGAACGTCATGGAAGCGGCAAAGCATGACGCCAAGCCCCGACCGGAGAAGGAGACCACCATGCAGTACCTCCTGATGATCTATGGCAACGAAGCCGCGATGCAGAGCGCGGGCAAGGCGGAGGTCGAGCAGATGCTCGCCGCCTATGGCGCCTATTCCGAAGCGATGAGGACATCGGGCGTCATCCGCGGCGGCGAGCGCCTGCGGCCGTCTTCCACGGCGACCACGGTGCGCGTGGCCGACGGCAAGACCAAGGTGCTCAACGGACCCTATGCCGAGACCAAGGAGCAGCTCGGCGGCTATTTTCTCATCGACGTGCCCGATCTCGATGCCGCGCTGTCCTGGGCGGCCCGCTGTCCCGGCGCCAGCCACGGCGTGATCGAGGTGCGTCCGATCTGGCCGATGTAGAGCGGCCGCCCGCGATGGCGCGAGAAGGCGGCGAGCCTGCCCGCGAGACCGCCGAGACAGTGGCGCGTCGGAGCTACGGCAAGCTGGTCGCCTTTCTCGCCGCGCGCACGCGCGACGTCGCCGCGGCCGAGGACGCCTTGTCCGACGCTTTCGCGGCGGCGCTGGCGGACTGGCCGGCGCGCGGCGTCCCGCGCAACCCCGAGGCGTGGCTCGCGGCGGTGGCGCGGCGCAAAAGCATCGACGCCGCGCGCAAGCGGCGCAGCGGCGAGGACGCCGCCGGTCATCTGCGGCTCATCGCCGAGGAGCTCGCGGCGAGCGCCGGCGACAGGGCGGTTCCCGACGATCGCCTGGCGCTGATGTTCGCCTGCGCCCATCCGGCGATCGACCCCGGCATCCGCGCGCCGCTGATCTTGCAGACCATCCTGGGATTCGACGCCGCCACCATCGCCTCGGCCTTCCTGGTGGCGCCCGCCGCCATGAGCCAGCGCCTGGTGCGCGCCAAGAGCAAGATCCGCCAGGCCGGCATCCCGTTCCGCGTGCCCGAGCGCGCCGATCTCGGCGAGCGGCTCGACGCCGTGCTGGCGGCGATCTACGCCGCTTTCGCCGAGGGCTGGTCGGATCCCGCCGGCACCGAGACCCGGCGGCGCAACCTCGCCGAGGAAGGCATCTGGCTCGGCCGGCTCGCGGCCTCGCTGCTGCCGCAGGAGCCCGAAGCGCTGGGCCTGCTGGCGCTCATGCTTCACGCCGAGGCGCGGCGCGGCGCGCGGCGCAACCAAGCGGGCGATTACGTGCCGCTGGCGGAGCAGGATCCGGCCTTGTGGGACGCGCGGATGATCGAAGAGGCGGAGGCGCTGCTGTTCCGCGCCAGCGCGCTCGGCATGATCGGCCGCTATCAGCTCGAGGCGGCGGTGCAATCGGCCCATGTCGTCCGCCGGCGCGCCGGCCGCGCCGACTGGGCGGCGATCGAGCGGCTTTATGACGCGCTCTCGGCGATGACGGGCTCGCCGGTGGTGGCGATCAACCGGGCGGTCGCGATCGCCGAGACGCGCGGCCCCGAGGCGGGCCTTGCGGCGATCGAGGCGCTGGCGGCGGACGCGCGGCTTGCCGATTATCAGCCCTATTGGGCGGCGCGCGCCGCGCTGCTGGCGCAAACCGGCGCGGTCGAGGCGGCGGAGCGGGCCTATGAGCGGGCGATCGGCCTCGAACCCGATGCGGCGGTCCGCCGCTTTCTCCAGCAGCGGCGCCGGGACCTGCGCGGGCCTCTCGCCTGACCGGATTTCCGCTGCATGGATATCGTGCGTCCTTCGAGACGCGCGCTTCGCGCGCTCCTCAGGATGAGGTTGGAATGAGTCGGGCATCCTTCGTTGATGCCGTCCTCGTTGCTTCCTCGTCCTCTGATGTCGAAGGACGCGCGCTTCGCGCGCTCCTCAG
>Ga0187784_10000314_pt1 | contig 34501 bp, 30 predicted proteins | sample 1015_SJ02_MP15_2_FD_132964 | JGI IMG/M metagenome (GOLD analysis project Ga0187784, IMG submission 132964) | Tropical peat soil microbial communities from peatlands in Department of Meta, Colombia - 1015_SJ02_MP15_20_MG | ecosystem: Environmental > Terrestrial > Soil > Wetlands > Peat | place... | reverse complement strand
TTTTTTGTATACGAGCAACAAGCGCGTCCTGCACGGTTTCTATACGAAGTATGTTCTGGTCTGTTCAAGACGCGATGACTAAAACCAGCCGAGTAGTGAAGGATCTCGAAGTCGATCGAATGGTGCCGAACGGCAAATTCGGTGTCCAAACGAGTCTTTGATTCCAGCCACGTCTCGACTCTGCATTTGTGGGGTTGATATGAGCGAGATGCATCATGCAACAGTAGTCAGCCAGCCCATCCCTCATTTCGAGAGATTCCTCGATTCACGGCAAGCGGCAGAATTGCTGCAAATTCATCCGAAGACGCTCCAGCGTCTCGCTCGCAAGGGCGAGATCCGCGCGATGCGAATCGGAAAATTGTGGCGCTTTCGTACGTCCGATCTCGACGCATGGGTCGACTTGAGGTTAAAGTTAGGCAGCTATCCGTACCGTCCCTAACCACGGAGGACCGTGATGAGACGGACGAGATTTCAGCAAGGCAGCCTTCAGATAGTGAAGCGCGCCCGTGGCCGACACGCCTGGGAATATCGGTGGTACGAACTCCAGGCAGACGGCACTCGCAAGCGACGCTGTCTGATTCTAGGGTCGCTCGAACAATATCCGAACGAGACGGCAGCTCAAAAGGCTGTCGCAGCGCTTCGGGCAGACATCAACGCTGAGAATCCGCGCACCAGTCTGACACCGATCAATGTTCAAACACTGATCGAACATTATCGGGAAAAGGAGCTGGGCCCGAATTGCAGCAAAACTCGGAAAACGCAGGTCACCTACGAAGGCTACTTCAACAAGTGGATTTTGCCTCGCTGGGGAACCTATCGCGTCACCGACGTGAAGGCAGTTGCCGTGGAGCAATGGCTTCGATCGTTGCCGTACGCAAACGGAAGCAAGGCGAAGGCTCGAAACATCATGAGTGCGGTTTTCAATCACGCAGTCAGATGGGAATGGCTCGACACAAATCCCATTCGCATGGTGCGTCAAAGCGCCAAGCGCACGAGGATTCCTATTGTCCTATCCATCGAGCAGGTTGCGGCACTGCTTCGCATCTTGAAGGAACCGACACGTACGATGGTTTTTGTTGCCGTATTCACGGGCCTTCGAGTCGGCGAGTTGCTTGGTCTCAAGTGGAGCGACATCGACCTTCAGAAGATGGTGGTCCATGTCGTTCGCTCGATCGTCATGCAACACGTTGGCGACTGCAAAACGGAAGCCTCTCGCAAACCGGTTCCACTCGATTTGAGATTGGCCAAAGTCCTGTGGGATTGGCGGCTGCAAAGTCCCTACCCAACTGATGAGGACTGGGTATTTGCCAGCCCACACAGCAGTGGGAAACTGCCGTACTGGCCAGGTTCGCTCTACAAGGCGCACCTGGAACCGGCGGCGAAGGAGGTCGGAATCGTGGGCCATTTCGGCTGGCATACATTCCGGCATACGTACGCGACGCTCCTCAAAGGCAACGGCGAGGACGTTAAGGTTGTGCAAGAGCTTATGCGGCACGCGAACATCTCGGTCACATTGAACATCTACGCGCAAGCGATCACGCAGTCGAAGCGCGACGCGCAGAGCCGGGTTGTGAGCTTGCTGCTCGACAAAAACGAAGAAAAACCGTGCACCGAGGCTTATCGGACGTTAACGGACGTACAAAATTCTGGAGGGGATTTGCAAGTGGTTGATAAAGTTGGCGTCCCCGACGGGATTTGAACCCGTGTTACCGCCGTGAAAGGGCGACAACAGATTGGATCACGTAGTAATTACAAGGCACCGGTCGCACCGTAACGCCCTGTAAAGAGCCGCAGGGAACACCAAGGAGCAGATGATCTGTGTATCGTCTGTGTATTGCGACTTTCAACCACAATTCTGAAAAGCTGGAGATCCAACTAGACGGAGAATGAAGCGGAAACGTGATCTCGAACCATATTGGCAAGGCGAGAAGGATTGGCTCTGCACCGTCGAATTCTTGCCTACTGATGACCCAGAGGCTCGGCTTTTTGCCGCCCAGATCATTGGCTACTTGTTCGGTTATGCACATCTGACCAACACCCGCTCGCTAGCACTTCTCGGTGACGCCGACGCCTGCGCGTATGAGCTCCTTTTCTCTTTTTCGTCCCCGGCAGAAAAAGAGCAGTTCCTACATTTGGTTCGGTCAAATGAGGACATGGGGAATGAGTACATCGAGAACGATCTTATGTCCCCCACGACGGAAGAGATTAGCAATGCTCGGCCCCTCGCAACGGTCCTGCCCCAAGATGTCCTGAGCCATGCCACGCTTATTGCTGCAACTCTGTGCGCAGTTCCATTAGACGATCCCGCTACGTCGTAAAGTTCAATTACTATGGTTCGCTGCTCCTGGCATATGCGGAGCATTAAATAGATGATGTGCGACCGGCTAGACTAACTGGGGAGCCGTCAAGTTGCTGCGATCAGAGCCACGGCCTCTGCACGGACGGCTTCACCGCGTCCCACCTCACCCATGCCTTCGCCGCTTTTGGCCTTGACACTCACTCGGTCTGTCTGAACGCTGAGTGTCTCGGCTACCAGTTCGCGCATGCGGTCTACAAACGGAGCCAGTCGTGGCCGCTCAATCTCAATCGTGCAGTCGACATTGATGATGTCGTAGCCTTTAGCCTCGACCAGCGTGTAAACATGACGCAAGAATTTGATACTTGGTGCATCCTTCCATTCCGGCGCCGTGTTGGGGAAGTGTCGGCCAATATCCCCAAGCGCCGCGGCACCAAGCAGGGCGTCGCAAATCGCGTGCAAAAGAGCATCACCGTCTGAGTGGCCAAGGGGACCTTTGTCGAACGGGATTTCGATGCCGCCGAGGATCAGCTTCCGCTCCGGAACAAGGCGATGGACATCATTGCCGAAACCAATTCGAGCCGAGCTAATGGAGTAATCATGCTTGTTTTGTTTTGTCATAAAACGATGTCAGATTGGTCCGACCTCATTCTTCGCGCGTTCCTGATTCTGTTGCGCTTGGGCTAAACCGTACCGAAACCCCATTACCAAACTCCCTGATCCGGTCCAGAATCGCGTTCGCGGATTCGACAGCAATTTTCTGGCAGTAATTACCTTGCCCGGAAAGACACGCGTGGTCCTTAAACCATTGCGGCTTGGCTCCGAACAAATGTTCCGCCGCTTCTTTTAGGAGAAGGGTATCCTGCAAATTTCCCAAAGGCAGCGGTGAGGGAAACGTCTCTGACGCGGGGGTTTCAACAAGCCGCAACATCGTGGCAAGATCGAGGGCAAGCATCGGCACCCTCTCCATTCTCCAATGTGCATGAAACAGTCTGAGCAAGAACGCCATCGTCTCTAAGCCGCTGCCACGGTCGGATGCCATTCGAGCAAGGTAAGCGAGATTCGCGTTAGCGTCCGCCTGGCGCTTGCCTTCGGTCTCGTGTATTTCCTTTACGTACCGGCAGACATAAGAATCATCTTCCAGTTCAGAGATAGCGTCGCAGAGGTGCCGGCGCGTGGTTGGTTTGTTTTTCTCGTCCTTAATTGAATGCTGTAGGGTCACGAGAACCTTCGCACGAAAGTCCGGCTGTGCGTTTCTAGCACTCCGAGCGAGAAATAGAAGAAGTTGAGACATATCGTTCGACGTCACAGGCTTGCCATGCTCGTCCGTCGGATCGTCGCAAGCTTCCAGGAGTCTCTGCCGAATCTCTTCGAGAGCGTGCTGCTTGACGAGAGTTTGGCGTCCTATTTCGTCTATTTCCGCTAGTTGAGTAGCGAGTTCGCTGTCCTTCTTGCCCTTTGCTGCGCTCTGTTGTCTTCCCGGCTTCTCCACTCTCGCTTCGCGCTCAAAGTTCCTCTTGGCCTTTTCAGCATTCTGCTTCGATTCGGGCCCGAGGTTATTTTCCAAGAAGATTCGCCTCAGCCAGTGCCGCATCTCGGAGACCGGCACACTCAACATGGACTGAAACCAGAGATACCAAGTATGTAGGTTTTCGGGCTTATCCCTGAGGAGCCTACGTAGGAATTCATCGGCGTCGATGGCACCATTGAGGCGCTCTGTCTCTTCGGCACTCAATTTGAGAGCTTCTGCCACTACGCCAGGATTTATTTGGATAGGCTCTGGAGTGTATATACCCTCTTCCCATTTTATGAGGTTGTGTAGCTTCACATGGAGCAGGTCGGCAATCCTTTGTTGCGTCGGGCACCCGTAGGCCGCAGTCCGGTACAGTTTCAATAAGGTGCCGGCGATCCTTACGTCACCTTTCTTTGATCCGGCACCGTGGTCCAACTGCCGCTCTGGCGGTGCTTCGCTCAACTTCCTAGCCTCTCTGTTAACAGCCGCTACCTTGTGCACCTTAAAATGCCGCGGCCTGGAAGTCAAAGGACTGTAGCTTCTGGGAGCCAGGCTCCCAGAGAGCCTGGCTCCCAGAATTGTGTGTCCTAGTGCTATTGGCTCTAGTACTTGGCCTGCATTTATCAGTTCTACTCGACATGGTAAGGTCCGCGGAGACACGGGAAGGATCAAGAAATTGATTCACGAAATGCGAGACAGGATGTCTCAAACGGAGGGGAAAACAACATGCTTCAAGAATTGCAGTGCATTAGAGGTGTGACTACTGAGGGCAACCACATCATGTTTGGGAATTTCGCTTTGAATTCCGACAACTTCAAGCCTCGTTTCGCGGCCATGTGCCGCGCGATGGTCGTCTGCGAAACTTTCCAAAGTGCAGTTGATTTGATTATTCAAGAATACAAACCCAAAACACAGAAGACGCCGAAATGGTTGAGCCAGAAAGGAGCTTCACCTCGCAACCAGGTGGAAATGGAAGTCGCAGCCTTTCTCTCAGTAATTCAGCATCTCGGCAGGGCGCTCGCGGCAGACATAGGTCAGAGTTTTGCCAGGGAGCTGATTTTGGATGGTGTGTTAGTTCACGCGAGGGAAATTGGAGAAGCGCGTCGAAATAGGACGCGGACTTCGACACATAAACGGCACGGCGAAGGCGGCGGCCAAGGGCCACTGTCGTCGCAAGACTACGGAGCCGCTCCTGAAAGGCGGTCAAGGAGGAATATATGGAACTGATGAAAGATCTCAAAGAGTCGGTCGATCAGGCTCGCTTGGGCCACACTGTGAAGTCTTGGCTGAAGGAAGGTATTCCCCGTTTTCGCTGGTTCCGGAGGTGGATCACGATCTGTGGATGGTGGGCCGGTCGCCATGCGTACGACTGTCCTGAACCCAATGGCATCGCGCCTACCCGTAAACCCTACTGGTTTACGAGGATCGAGCAAAAGATGAAGCGCCTCTTTGCAGAGATAACATCTGAGCATCCTTTTGCCTGGCAAAAGCTGGAGGGGTTAAGAAACCACTACCTCCAACGGCTGAAGGAGATCGATGGGCATATCAACGACTTGGACTGCCTCACCAAGGACCATGAGGGCAAACAGGTCGTACTCTGCATGAAACCGACCGTGTCCATTCGGCAATACCTCCTGTGGCTATTGCCGATCTCGCTGGGAGAGTTCGTTTTCTCAGCGGTGAGCTTCGCTTATTCGAGCGTCGCCGACAATTTTGCTGCCGAGCTCGTTCTTGCCGCGGTCATGACATTGCTGATCCTTGTTCTTGCGCACGGCTTCGGCCGGCATCTCCGGTCGCTGCCGCTCGCGCCTGATGCGTCTCGCGGCGAGCGCATCCGCGCCGTAACAATAATTGTGGTCCTCGGTACCGCGCTCGCCGGACTGCTCGGTGCAATAACCATGATCCGCTACCGCGGCATGACGGGGCAGGGGGCTAACCGATGGAGTGCCCTCCCCCTGTTCCTTATGGGCATCACCCTTGCGATCGCCGCGATCTATTTGGCGGAGCAAAGCGAGTACAGCGGTTGCAAGTGCGGGACGGCTGCCTTGGAAAAGCGGCGCCGCCGCCTGATCCGGCTACTCTTTGTAGTCGAAAGCTGGCAACAGGCGGTCAACGATCATAAAAATAAACAGCAAACCCAAGTCCAATGCTTAGAGAGCGAGCTCAAGTTGAGCTACCTCCAGGCGTACCAGTTTGCTCGTCACCGGCGCTTGGATGCGGAACGGAGGAAACAGCGGCATGTTGAGACTGTTGCGCCGACCGTACCTGCCGCATCGTCTGTAGCATCTCCTGCCCGCGATGCTTACTTTGACTTCGCAACGCCGCCGGGCAATGACGGGGCAAAGGAGGAAGAGAACAATAGAGGCGTTGTTCCCGGCGCCGCGCCCGCAAAGAGCAATGGCAGGTTCGCAGGCACCGCTGCGACCTTGGTCGTGGGGCTGATTTTATTCTCTGCGTCCACGCTTCTGTCCGGCTGCAACGGCAGTTCTATCGTTGGGGTGCGTGCTATGGGGCACGCCCAGCGGGGCGCAGGCGATGTTGCCAAGGCCGCCGTCGCGACCGAAACAGTGGACGCTTGCCCAACTATAGAGTTCCTGGTCGACCGGTCGGAGAGTATGGCACAGAAGCGCCGGAGCGACCTTTATCAATATGTGCACGACAACGTAGTGCCGACCCTGCAACCCTGCGCAAGGGTAATCATAGAGACTGTGGTGGACCAGTCAACTATGGCGGATCCCGAGATTGTTTTTGAGGTTCCCCTCCCCAACATTTCTTCTTTCGACTTGATAACCACTAGCCTGTGGCAGGACCCACGAAAGGTTAAGGAGGACTGCGTTCAAAGGTTTCCGGAGGAGTACGCAAGCTTCACAAAAGCAGTCTCCGACGTTGACTCCCGGTTGCGGATCCTGCTCGACAACCCTCCGAAGTCGAATTCGACCTTCCTGCTTGATGGGGTAGCCGAAGCTGCTGTCAAGCTGTCGGAAGAAACTGGACCGAAGATTCTGGTCATTTTGTCTGACTCGATGGAGGACAGTAGGGATCACGAGAACTTCCATTGGGACTTCGAAAATCAGACTTTTTGGGAAGGAAACAAAGTTTCTGAACTGCTCGCGAAACTCCAGAATTCCGGCCGTATCCCGAATCTAGTGGGCGTCAAAGTCTATTTCGTAGGGGCAGGAGCCAAGACGCCATATCTGTTCGTAAATGCCACTGAGTTTTGGAACAAGTTTTTCACGATCGCTGGAGTCCGGGACTTGCACTTTGGACACTGGCCTAGATTTCAAGAGACTAGGGTACAAAACCTCACCGTAAAAGAACGCTGCAAGACTGTTGGTAGCGGTACAGCCGTCGCGGTCGGAACAGTGTATTAGGGAGAATGAGCATGCCCTCCTACTTTGAAGATCGTGACAGCGCCAATGATCGTTACAGCTTATTTGAACGCGAATTTCAGCCGACTGACGGTGGAACGGGCCATGAGTGGGCCGGAGCAGAGGGGTTTGACGCTCCGCGAGTCTCTGTCGTTGACGGCCTGCGGTTGCATCATGGCATCCCGACGGGGCGCATTGGGTCGAGCACCCGCCAGATCGTGTTGCCGTGTGAAAACAGTCGCCCGCTCGTGATCGACGATACCAGCGCGGCGGTCAACACGCTTCTGGTCGGCAGGACGCGAAGCGGAAAGACTACTGTAGCAAAACATATTCTCAATGGATTGAGTGGCGGGGCCAATGGAACCCGGATCATGTCCGATGAAGACATTTGTGTTGTGTTGGACGTGACCGGAGAGTATGCCGCACTCTTCGGCCGGCCCCAGGACATGGTGATTGGTGGCAAAGGCTCCTCGGAATCGGCGACCTGGAACCTGTTCGCCGACTTGCGATTCGGCGACGCGGAAACCCGAGAGTATATTCGGAACGCCGTAGGCAAACTCCTGTTTGAGAAGAATCGAGAGCACCCCGGTGCGAACCCGTTCTTTACGCAGGGCAGTCGCGATCTCTTTGACGGCGTCATGCGGCTGTTAATGAAAGAACCGGACGCTGACAACGCCCTGCTGGTGGAGTTGTGGAAGCAGATCACTCCGCAGCGCCTGTACGAGATGCTCCGTAGCAACGAAGATACCTTCAGCCTTGCGGATTACGTCAACCCGAGTGCTCCCTCTCAGGCATATGGTCTCCTTGGAAGCTTGACGCCGGTCGTGAAGGACGTTTTCCAAGGCTCATTCGCCCGGCGCGGAACGCTGAGCATCAGGGAGCAGCTTCGAAAGAAAGGTGGCCGAATCCTTTTTCTTGATTTTCCAGTCTCCACTGGGGCTACGTTGGGAGCTGGATTTCGGATCTTGGTCGATCTCGCAATTAGAGAAGCCATCGCTATCGGCGAAGAGGAACGTCGGGGCACTGGGGAAGTCAAGGGACGCTGCTTTTTCCTGGTGGATGAAGCCAGCCGTCTCGGCGGGCCCTTGCTTCATTTGGAAGAAGGTCTGAACACCGGGTCGCAACTCGGTCTACGGTTCATTCTTGGAATGCAATCCCACATGCAGTTATTCGAAGCGTTCGGCACGAACGCGTCATCCATTCTGGCGGGCTTAAACAATGTGTTCGCCTTCAACTGCACAGAGAGCGAGACGAAGGACTTCGTCAAGCGGCGCTGTGGCCGCTGTACGAAGCGCTTGGTACTCAAAAATGCTGGAATGGGCGACCCCCTGCAGCCGGTTTTTGAGGCGGATGTCTGTGGTGATAGGGACATCTGGGACCTTAGGCCGGGGGAAGCTATCGTCATTATGCCGGGCACGCTAGCTCCTTTCAAAGTGCGCTTCTGTGATTTTGAAGCGGGCCGGGGACAGCCAGGAAAGCGTTAAACGGGATGCATAGGTTACGGGGCGCTACTGACTCAGGAGGTGAACGATGAATTTTTGGACAAAGCACCGGGAAAAAATCGAATTTGGATTAGAGAAAACTGTTGACGTGTGCGCCGACGTGATCACGCACGGTAACTTCGCTGCGAAAGAGGCATTCAAAGCAGTGCTCAATTGGTGCGAGCAGAAGAGCTTCGATCATTTCGTGAGCCAACAAGAGGCAAGGGAGCAAGAGCACTTCGTCCTCGACGGGGCAAACAACGTCTGGGTGCAGAATGCTCAGGAAAAGCCGAACCACAACCAAGAACAAGTAGAGAAGCAGAAGGTTGAAGAGACCGAGATTGTTCAAACCGAGCAAAAGGAAGTTGAGCAACAGAGCCAAGCGGCACAAAATGTCGCCCAGGGACAGGTTCTCCAGCCGGTAGGCCAGCAGGAGGAGGAACAGAAAGAAGAAGCAAGGCAAACAGTTGCGTCGGTACAAGTGATCGTCCAAGAATCATGGCAGACTGAACAATGGCGTCAGCAAACGCAGACGCATCAGGCGCAACTGAACCAACAGATGCAAGCCCAGCGGCAAGAAACGGGATTCTAAGCTGCGGTGGGATCATTTCCACTTTAAAATTCTCGCGGGCTGGGACGAGTCTATTTGCTTTGGTGGGACACGCTGGGGCGCATATTTCCGAAGGAACATTCGAACGAATTCGTTTACGAGCCGGGAGTCATTGTCGGCTCTCATAATCACGCACGTTTCGAAGCACAACGATGGATCAGAAAGTGGCTTTACCACCACACCGTCAGCATGAAGGCTTCGTGCCATAGGTTGAGTAAGGATGGCGACGCCCCCGTTCTCTGATACAAGGTCCAGTGCCTGCTGTGGCGCGATCACATCGTGAGGGTGCTTGGGGGCGATGGACTCACGTCGAGCCGTGTCCATAATCGCCTCGTGTACAAGTGGATGAACCCGTTTGGCAAACAGAATCCACTCGTCCTTTGCCAGATCCTGGAGAACCAGCGTCTCTTTCTGAGCGGCCGCGTGGGTTTCTGGAAGTGCCGCGTAGAGCGGAGCAGGAGCAAATGGTACAGCGGTGATCTGGGTATCCGGCGGTGGCGCCGTCACCAAGGCGAGGTTCACTTCCCCCACAAGAACACTCCGGACCGACTCCATTGCGAACTGAGTTTTTAGCCGAACTTGGAGTCGCGGATATAAAGGAAGCCGGATCGCAAGCAGCTCGGAAATCCAGTCGCGATTGGCATAGGGTGAGTGTCCAATCGTCAAAATGCTATCAGACCCCTCGTGGGCAGCACGAGAGAGATGTACAGCCCGCTCCGCATGGAAAAGCGCCAAGCGAGCTTCTTCAACGAAGACACGGCCTGCATCCGTGACTTCCACAATCCCTCGTTTATCGCGAATGAACAAGTGAAATCGATGTTCGTCTTCGAGGTCGGTAATCAGTTTGCTCAGGGCAGGCTGGGCTATGCGCAATCTGTGCGCTGCCCGTGTGAAGTTTAGATCTTCAGCCAAGGCAATGACTGCATGCAGGTGCCGTATTTCAACGCTGGAGAACACAGCTCCACGTCCCGTTGTACAGTTTTGATGACACCAGGTGTTTCGTTCTGCCATTTGTGTGCAAATCGACGAGTGGTTATGAGCCTACAACCCGGCCAGTTCTGTAAAGTTTCGTGGAGGGGCAGAAAAACTTTGATCCACACCTGCTCAAAACCCGCTACCGGGAAGCATTCTAGCGTGGTGACGATCCCGAATTGTCGTTGGTTGCCAGTTGACAACTTCGGCGGTTTCCAGCCTTTGCGACCTATGAAGTCGAGTTGTTCTGGTTCATCTTCGCCAACGCCTTAGCTAGTCCTCGTGCGCGTGTAGTACCGGCCCTTTCAGTTTGAAAGTTTGAAAACCTGCATTCTCGAACGCTTCGGCGGACGCGTGTACCGTCAATGGGCGACCTTGTGCACAGAACGTCCCTTAGATCGATCCCAGTATCGCGGAAAAAATTGTGTTGCCGTGCTATTGAATTCACGTAAGAGTTTATGTATTAAGGACTTCTCGAACTTGCAGCGTTGGGATACGTGAAATGGTCTCGAATAGCTTCGCTTTCGCCGTCACACGGTGTGGGGAGGTCGTCTTGAGGTTGTGGTCTCAGCTTAGCATTGGGCGTAAGAGCGTGGGCTTATTGGCCTATCTATCGCGGGTTGTGATTTTCGCTTTAGCTGTCTTGATGATGAAAAGCGTGCTGCATGGACAGTTGCAGCCAAGTGGTGAAGCGGCTTCCCTGCTAGAAGTCGGCAGGCCAGTCGAAGCTGATTTGGCTGCAGGTGCGTATCACAGCTACAGAATTCAACTTGGTTCTGGAGACACGGCGCGCATTTTGCTTGAGCCCCAAAGCGTTGATTTGCTCATCGCATTGAGCGGGTCGAATGGCAAAGAGTTTGAGCGGGTCGGAAGTGCTTACGGAGCCCAGGAGCCAGTTTCGGCGTTGGTTGTCGCGAAAGAGGCAGGTACCTATACTCTCACAGTGCTTCCGACGAAGGAAAGTGCTGCGGGAGGACACTACAAGATTGAGCTCAAAAGTGTTCGGCGCAGCATACCCCAGGATGAGGCAGCATCACAAGCTCAAGAATTGTTCGTTCAAGGGCAAGATCTGCACAAAAGTGGAACCGCAGAGTCGAGGCAGGCGGCCATTGAGAAGTTCGAACAGTCGCGGGTGTTGTTTCAGCAAGCCGGAGATGGGGTAGGCAAAGGTCAAAGTCTTGATCAACTGGCTAGTCTGGAAAATGAACTGGGTGACAACCAAAAGGCGGTGGCCCTGCTGGAGGAGGCTTTGGGTATTTTCCGGGGTCTTACCGATCGCCGGGGCATGGGGATGGTATTGAACGACCTTGGCAGTGTCAGCAATGATCTGGGTGATAACACAAAGGCCCTTGCGTATTTGAACGAAGCGGTGTCGTTAAACGAGGTGTTGGAGGACAAGTACGCGCAGGCTGCATCATTGCAGAACATCGGTAATGTGTACGAGAACGTGAGCGACGGTGAAAAGGCGCTCAACGCATACGACAAGGCGCTTTCGATCAGAAGAGGCATACACGATCGACGAGGTGAAGCGCAGACCTTGAGTAGCATCGGGGTTGTGTATTACGACATCGATGAAAATCAGAAGGCGCTCGAATATTACATGCAAGCTCTACCGCTCCAGCATTCCCTCGGTGATCTGTGGGAAGAAGCCGCAACCCTCAACAATATGGGCTCGGCATACGACACGATGGGCGACAAGGCGAAGGCGCTTGAAAGCTTCAGTAAGTCGCTGCCATTGAAGCGAGCGACAGGTAATCGGAAGGGCGAAGGCACAACTCTGAGCAATATGTGCTGGTTGGAGTTCACCTTAGGTGAATGGCAGAGCGCTTTCGATCACTGCGCCGCTGCACTTGAGATTCGTCGTGCAGTCGGCGACCGTCAGGGAGAGGCTGTAACGCTCAGTTTCATCGGTTCTTTGTATGATGCCGTTGGTGAGCAACAGAAAGCGTTGGATTACTTCGGCAAGGCACTGGAGCGAGCTCGCGCGGCGGGTAACCGTGAGTGGGAAGGAATTGTCGTCAACAATACTGGGTTGATTCTGTATCGCCTAGGAGATTATCGGAACGCACTCAGCTACTACGACCAGGCGTTATCGATTCGACGGAGTATTGGCGACCGTAACGGTGAGGCTGCGACCCTCAACAACATGGGCCGAGCACACGATGCCCTAGGTGAAAAGGACAAAGCACTCGAGTTGCTGAACAGTGCATTGCAGGTTGCGCGCGATGCGAACAGTTCCCATTGGGAGGGAACGATTCTTGGCAACATCGGATGGCTCTACGCCGGGCAAGGTGACAACCAGAATGCGCTTGTCTTTCTCAACAAGGCTCTTCCCATTCAACGCACTCTGAGCGACCAGCGGGGAGAGGCCTCGATTCTTTACGGAATCGCGCGAGTGGAGAGATCCTTAGGGGATCTGTCTGCCTCCCTATCTGAAATTGAATCAGCACTGAAGATTATCGAGTCGCTTCGGACAAAGGTCACGAGTCAGCAATTACGGGCTTCGTATTTTTCCTCGGTGCAGGAATACTACCAATTCTACATTGATCTGTTGATGCAGATGGATCGGCTGCATCCGTCAGACGGGTACAGTGCACGAGCGCTGCTGGCAAGTGAGCAATCAAAGGCACGGAGCCTCCTGGATTCACTGGGTGAAGCCCGTGTCGAAATCAGGCAGGGAGTTGATCCACAACTGTTGGAACATGAAAGGTCGTTGCAACAGTTGATCGATGGCAAGACCGACCGACAAATGCGTTTACTCACCGGCAAGCACACAGAAGAACAAGCTGCCGCGAGTAAAGCTGAAATCGACGAACTTCTAACCGAGTATGAAAGTGTCGAAACGGAGCTTCGACAAAAAAGCCCTGGTTACGCAGCTCTAACGCAGATCAAGCCTTTGAGGTTGGAAGACATCCAAAAGGAAATCTTAGACCAAGACACAATTCTTCTGGAGTACGCGCTGGGCGAAGAGCGCAGTTACGTTTGGTCAGTGACGCCGAGTTCGCTCACGCCATACGAGCTTCCTAAGCGGGCGGAAATTGAAGACGCTGCGAAGAGCGTTTATGAATTACTGAAAAACTGGAGCAGCAAGAGTGGGGCGGCGCTCGGTGACGAAGAAAGCTTCGAAGCGATTGCTCGGCTCAGCCGGATGGTGTTAAGTCCAGTTGCGTCTTCGCTTCAAAGCAAGAGAGTGCTCGTTGTCGGCGACGGAGCACTTCAGTATGTCCCATTCTCTATCCTTTCGGAGCCGAGCGGCGACCAAAGCGGCAGCTCATACGTCCCTCTTATTGCAAAGCACGAAATCGTTAATCTTCCTTCCGCGTCCACTTTGGCTGCTCTTCGGTTGGAGTCGCGGGGTCGCGATGAGGCTCCAAAGCTCGTTGCAGTCATTGCGGACCCCGTCTTTGATAAGAACGACCCGCGCGTACGCAACCCCTCACGACGCATATTCAGAGATTCTGAGAAGGAGAGGTCAAGCGAGCACGAGGCCAATGACGTGCCATTCGCGTCTCTGGCAAATACACGGATCAGTCGTTCCGCTGCCGAGGTTGGTTTGGGGGAAGGCCTGCAGCTGCCGCGATTGGTTTTCTCGCGTAGAGAGGCCCACTCCGTCCTTGCGAGCGCGCCTGCAGGACAGTGGATCGAGGCTTTGGATTTTGATGCGAACAAGGCAACAGCAACAAGCGAGAATCTGTCTCAGTATCGAATCGTGCACTTTGCAACTCACGGCCTTTTGAACAGCGAGCATCCAGAATTATCAGGGCTGGTGTTGTCTCTCGTGGACCGGACCGGGAAACCTCAAAACGGATTCCTGCAGTTAACAGACATATATAACCTGAAGCTGTCGGCCGATTTAATCGTGCTGAGCGCTTGCGAAACTGCACTCGGTAAAGAGATCAAAGGCGAGGGGCTCCTGGGGCTGACCCGCGGTTTTATGTACGCGGGAGCGCCTCGTGTGGTTGCCAGTCTTTGGAACGTGGATGATGTTGCGACTGCAGAATTCATGGGAAAGTTTTACCGAGCCATGCTCTTAGATGGGCTGCGGCCGTCTGCAGCTTTGCAGAAGGCCCAGCTGGAAATGAAAACACTAAAACGTTGGTCCTCCCCTTACTATTGGGGAGCATTTGTGCTTCAGGGTGATTGGAACTAGCTTCACGTCAAATGGGAATCAGGAGCCTAGGGTTGATTGAAGAAACCCAAGACGATCTTCGGAGGCTGCTTAAGCGACTCGACTCCGATCCTGCTGTTGCTTGGGGTCTGTATCTTACCCTCTGGCAGAAGCTCGTGATGTTTTTCGAACGTCATGGTTGTCAGCCCGCCACGGATAATGCAGATCAAGTGTTGTCGAGGATTGCTCGACGGAATGACTTGGATGCTATCAAGAACGTTGGGGCATTTGCATACGGCGTGGCGCGCAAGATCAAAATGGAGCGTCTGGCGGAGCGGAACAAAGTAGTCGAATTCGATGACTCGACTACGCCCGTCATCTCGAATGCAGACCCTGAAACGGAAGTCATCGACGGCATTGATAAAGATCGTAAGGTGCAATGCATTGTCAAATGCTTGAGGAAACTCCCACCAGAGGAGCGCAGAACATTCATTTCTTTTGAGTTGGCTGATCCGGAAACTCGCGTCGCCGACAGGGCGAGGCTGGCGCAACGGCTGCGCGTGTCGGCTGGCACCCTCAGGGTCAGTGTTTTTCGCACGCGGCAACAGCTGGCGCAAAACGTTCGTAAGTGTTTAAGAATGAATGGCTAAGTCCCAAATGTCATAGGTTCGAATGAAGCATGTTTTTTGATGTAACGTTCCGCGTGGATGAAGCACTCCATTTGTGAGAGGAGCAGATGAGGCGGGACGGTAGTTTGGGGGCAGGGTGGGGATATGGAGAACTCCAGTGGAATCACGTAGTCAGACTCAGATGATTCGGTATTTCCTGGGCGAGCTTTCCGAAGAGGAAGAGAGCCGATTCGAGGAGAAGTACTTCTCGGATGATGACGTGTTCGAAGAGCTGCAAGTCGTCGAGGGAGAACTGATCAATTGCTACGTTCGAGACGAATTGTCAGCATCTGAAAGACAACGCTTTTTATCTTTCTATCTGAATTCTGCGGAACGACGCCAGCGAGTTGAAGACGCCGAATGCATGATGGGAGCTCTTAGGAAAGCATCAGACGAGCCCGGTTTTCTGGAGAGAACTTCGTCGTGGCGAGGGTTTGTCGGGATGTTCAGTTCCGTTCCACTGACGCTGCGCCTCGGGTACGCCACGGCTGCGATCGCGCTGCTGGCGTTTTCGATCATTACGCTGGCGCAGAACTATAAGCTTCGATCGGAGTTGGCCGGCGCGCGAACGAAGGAAAGGGGAGCTCTGAAGCATAGCCAAGACCTGGAACAGCAATTGGCTAAGAGCAATGGGGCTCTTGGATCGAGTACCAGCGAGTCGCGCGTGGAGATCGCACAACTTGAGGCGGTGCAGCCTCTGACGGTGTCGGCCACCCTGAGGTCTGGCGTGGCTCGCGGTACCGAAAGCAGCGGTGGTAATGAACTCGTGATCCAGCGCGGTACGAGATGGGCGATGCTTAGGCTTTTGCTCGAAAAGGACGAGTACCTGGCAGGATACGCAGTGGTCGTTGAGACGGCCGATAACGAGGAAATTGAACGAGTGGATAGGCTGAAGAGCCAGACTCAGGCCGGATTTGGTAAGGTCGTCGAACTGGAAATACCGGCTCACTTGCTTGGTGGAGATACCTACATTGTCAAGCTTTTGGGCATCACGAAACGAGGAAGTGTGGAAGACGTTGAAGACTACAGTTTTGAGATTGTCAGACGTTGATTGGGTGCGCGGTGGCTGCATTTGCATGAGAGTGAGGACTCCGGGCATGTGAAGGTCTGCGGAGGGGAAGCTCGCAAAACGCCAAGGCGACAACATTCTGGGTATTTGAAGCGGGCCGAGTGGCGCGAAAGATCCATGGGAGGAAACATGTGGAGGATCACGGTCTCTTCACTAATATTGCTCTGTTTGACCGGCTGCCAGCGCGCTGACATGACGAAGGTCATCGCCTACACGAAGTCGGACAACGCCCCCGGAGTGAAGTCAGAGCTAGCAAAGGGATTTGATCCAGGGATCCTCAACTCTAAAGATGGGGCTGAAGCAATCACGCCAGTCCACATTGCAGCGGAGCACGGCAACGTCGAGATTCTCAAACTGTTTCTGGATTCTGGTGTGAATGTTAACTTGCGCGAACCTGATGGTTCAACGGCCCTGTTGCTCGCCACTCTGAAGGGGAAAACGCCAGCGGCCGAGTTGCTACTCGAAAGGAGGGCCGATCCCAACCTGGCTACAAACTCCGGATATCCTCCACTGGTCGCCGCGGTCGCACAACAAAACCGCACCTTAGTCAGAGACTTGGTGGGTCACGGTGCTAACGTCAACACTGCATCCGGACCCCTAACGCCGTTAAGCGCGGCAGCGTCGAACGGCGACCTAGACACCACACTTTTCTTGCTTTCCCATGGAGCTGACATCAACCAGTCACCGAAGGACGGTATGAGACCTGTCGACGCAGCTGTGGCGAGCGGAGACACGAAAATGTTGCTTAATCTGCTTGCACGGGGAGGGGAGCCAACTTCATGGGCAGGGGACACGCAGTTTGCTCTGCAGAAACGAGATCTGATGACCGCTAGTATGCTTCGTGCGGCTTTCCGTAACCACGCCGCCGCATCGAAGAAGGCCGCAACTAGCCCACAACCAAAATGATAGACCCGCAACTGTAGGGTGCGTGCTGCTCAGGCCGCGAACCCCACGAAGCTTGCGAATATTCACAAGGTGAGTGTTATGGCCGAGATGAAAAGTCCGTCTGCCCTGAAGAAGAGTCCGGCCACGCTAGCGGTGCTAGTTCTGTTTGGGCTCGCGATTGGCGGTTACTTCAGCTACATGAAGTACTCAGCCACCGGCATCGAAGCCACGCTGGAGTACTCATCAGTACTGCGTAATGCTATGCCAGAGGAAACCAATGTTGTCCATGTCTTTGAAAATCAAGCCGAACTCGCTTTGCTCAATGCAGGCAATAATGAATACAGCGTGGTCGAACTCCAGGAACTTCGCAGGAGAGCTGCAGTTAGAGGACGAATATTTCTAGTGCCTGTAGGAACGAAAGTCCTAATACTTGATCGGCATTACTGGGGGCACGATATCGACCAAATCCGAATCCTCGGTGGTCCAAGTTCCGGGGAAACGGGTTATGTGATCGCGAATGAAGTGCGGGTGCCCTTTTGGAGCGATATCTGAGATCGCGCGTTGTGGTTGGCTAACTTAACTAACCTATACGACACGCAGACCACCTAAAAGCTCTGGGGTGCGATTACTGCTTGACAACGGAGGATAGCCGATGACCGCCGTTACTCTCGTCTGCGGGAAGTGTGGGGCTCAAAACAGCTCGGAAGTCGCCGTTTGCTCTTTCTGCGGTACTCGGCTTACCGAACAGGAAAACTGGAAAACAATAGCCCGCCACGTTAAGCCGCCCGATCTCTGCTGGTTCTGCAAGCGGTATCGGGCCGAAGATGTAGCTTGCATGAGAGTCCCGACGCATGCCAACGTGTCCAGAAGGAAATACGGAAATACTATCATCACAAGATGGACCCGTGAGGGTCCTGTTCGTGTCCCGAGGTGCCGTCGATGCCAAGTAACGCACGACATCGTGGATAAGATTGCCCTGACTACTGCCCTCGTGACAATCTCAGCATTTGTGATCTGGGCCGGCGGTGGACGGCATCCCGGCAGCAATCCGATCGTTGTTTTTGGTTCGCCGTTCGTGGCGATTCTCGCCCTCAGAACCGTCATCCGCATTTTTGTGCCGTGGCGGATTAGGTTCGAACGGTATGCACTCGAGCATCCGGCGGTCATAGAGGCACGCCGGGCGGGAAAGTTTCCCGGAAGCAGGCCGTATTCCGAGTTTTTTTACAGGTTGCTCGGAACGAAGATCCGCTAGTTGCGCCCCAAAAGCTTCCGGGAAGGTTATTCGCGGCGGACTCCCACTTTTGTAGTCTCCGTACTAAGAGCGGGAGATCGCAAAACCCGTTGCACACCCGTTCGCCTCGTGGCAACTCATGCATGGGACGGTGATCCCGCCTTCATAGATCGTGTGGCGACCGGGCTCAAAGTGCCGTACGGCGCAACGGTCAAGTTCGGCCCGGTCTTTTTAGTACAGAACCACCGAACCGCTGCTTGTGAAAGTTCATGGTAACGTTTTGATCGCTAGCCACACTCACAAATGAGGGCGCGGAAGACAGGAAGAAAGGATATAGCCGCCATAAAGAGAGGACCGATGACCTCCCTATCTGCTAAGCCCGTAGGAATCATTGTTCTTGCATGGGTACATTTCCTCGCAGGTGCCGCAATGATCGCGAGTCCGTTTCTTGGCGGTCACAGTGTTTCAATGGGCGCCATCATTATTGGCGTGATTTACTTCGGGTTCGGATTTGTACTTCGGACTTTCCAGCCCTGGGCTCTTTACCTGGCCATTGCGCTCTATGTTATCAGCGCTTTGGGCGCGGTAGTCGAAGGAGAGTGGTTCTGGGCCCTATCGCTTACCTTGCTTGTGGCCTATCTAAGCAGACGCTCTATGAGAGAGGCGTATCTTTCGGCGAACCCGAATGTAGAGACATTTACGATCAGTGGCCACACTGAAGTGCCGCCGACCCATGCTGAGCCACGAAAGGGTTCTCCCACTTTCGGGCTTGTTGTCATCATTTCGTTCGTTATCACGCTTGCGATGCACTCGTACGGCCTGCTGCGGGGTTGGCCAGTCGGCAAGTTTCAGGACTACCAAGTCCGCTTGGCGGCACCAGGTTTAAAGATTCCAGAAGAGTTCTGTGGCCCCGAACACTCACATCGGGTGCATGGCATCGTCGCTGAGGTCGATGCTCAACGGGGATATTACGAACTCGCGGACGAAGACGATGCGAGTAAGAGCGTGATGATTTTCTATTCCGACAAGACGAGCCAGCAGCCTCAACCTGTGATGGGCTCGCGGTTGACCACGACACTTTACTTGGGTTGTGGCATCGGGGGAGCAATAGCAGCAACCGAGTCTGCGAGGGAGCGGTAGGGACCAATGAAAAACACTAGTTCCGATCATTGCTGGTTCTGCTGGAGGTATCCAGCCGAAGATGCAGCTTGTGTGAGTGTCCCGATGCACGCGAACGTGTCTATAAGGCAATACGGAGCAACTATCCGCACAAGCTGGACTTCCGCGCGTCCTGTTCGCGTCCCGAGGTGTCGTCGATGCCAAGCAATGCATGACATCGTGGATAAGGTTGTCCTGACTGTTTCCCTTGTGGCAGCCTCAGCATTCTTGATCTGGTGCCTCAGTGGATTGGACCGCGGCGGAGGCGCTCTCGTTGTCATGCTTTTTACGCCGCTGCTGGCGCTTCTCCTGTCGCTGGCCCTTAGAGCCGTTATCCGCATTTTTGTGCCGTGGCGGATCAGGTTCGAGCGGTACGCGCTGCAGCATCCGGCAATCAAAGAAGCACGCGTCGCGGGAAAGTTGCCGGGAAGCAGGGCGGCTCACGGTTTTTTTAACACATGGCAATTGCTGGGAACCAAAATCCGCTAGACGGCACGAGAGTCCGGCCAACTAATAAGCGGCGTCACTGCCGGGCAAAGGTATTAGTCCCGGTGTCAAGAATGGGATCGGAGAGCAATTATGAACCGAAAAATGCTAATTCTGCCTGCCACTCTACTTCTTGTGTTTGAAGGATGTACGGGGCCAGAGAAGACCATCGGCGTAGAATTGCCGAGCGTCGATAGCGCTGTTTCGATTCCCGATGCGAACAAACCAGATTCGCTGGTGCTCACTATTACAAAGGACGGCAACACCTTCTTGGGCGGCGACCCTGTGGCTCTGGATGCCATCAAGGGTCGAGCGAGTGCTAATGCTGGAAAGAAGGCCTATCTCAGGTGTGACACGCATGCGCCTTATCGTGTCGTTGCCGGCGCGGTCGACGAGTTGCGGCTCGGGGGAATAACGGAACTGGCATTTCTGACACGGCCGAGCAATCCGGCAGGTTCGGGGAACAATGCATCGATGGGTCTCGGGGTAGTTGCAGCTGAGCATCCAGATCAGGGTCAGCGCACCATCGTTGTTCAGGTGTTCAAGAGATTCGAAGGGTTCGGGCTGAAAATCAACCAAGGGGACGCAGTTCCATTGAACCTCGAAAGCCGCCTGAATGATATTGTCCGACAGCGGACGAACAAGGATGTATTTGTGAGGGCAAATGGGGACGTGCCCTTTGGAGATGTGGCCCAAGTGATCGAGATGGGTCTCTCCGCCGGCGCTAGGGTAATCGTAGTCGTTGCAAAGACGGAGATCGGCGGCAGCGACGGTACACCGAATCAAGCCATAGAAAGCGTTCTCTTAGTGCCGAGCGCCGTTGTGCCGAAGATCGCTGCGCCTCAGCTTTTGCGAGTGTCGGAGGGAGAGGAAGCAGGGCTTCTGGTTCGCAGAGTGCCGCCGACGTATCCGCCCCTGGCGCGCCGAGCGCATGTGACAGGTGCGGTGGTGTTTCAGGTCCATATCAACAAGGAAGGCAACGTTGAAAAGTTGCAGTTGATCAGCGGACATCCGATGCTCGCTCAAGCAGCCACGGAGGCGGTGAAACAGTGGAAGTACAAGCCGTACCTGCTCGGTGGCGAACCAGTCGAGGTCGAGACGATAGTTACCGTAACCTTCTGAGACGTCTGACGCCTGCGGCAAGAGGGAGGACCGACAATGTCTATAACACGAACGGTGTCGCGCATGATTCTTCGTCCAGGAGTGGCGCTGGTTTTTTTCATAGCTCTCTCTGCGTCCGCGTACGCTCAGAAATTTCAGGCCTCACCGGATTTCGTAGATCAAGCTCTTGATTCGGAGGCCAGCTGGCTCCCGGCAACATTCCAAGAGTCGCCACCTGATGACATCTGGCCTATGCGTGAACTCACCGTAACCCTCTGGGACACTCCCAATTCGGGAGAAACACAAGTTAGGAATGAAAGTGGGTGGGGAGGGGCGTTCGTCTCCGTTAAGAACGATACCGGAGAGGACATCGATATCACTGTCTACCGACGCTGTGACACGGGGACGAGCATCGACGAATACAAGCGTTGCAGCAGCAGCCGTTGGTTTGAGCGATTTCACCTGTCAAAAGATATGGGTAAGGGCGCTAACGAGTTGATGATCCAACATTCGAAAAACGAACTTTATCCAGATGAGATTTTTCTGAATATAAAAGTCGTGTCGCAGCATGGCGGAACAATCTGGTTCAGAGCCCACGCCAGCAGCCTCCGAACAGCGGAGTATCACCTCCTACTCGTGCATGGCGCCGGTGAAATAGCCTTGCGCTACTATTGCGCCGAAAGCCTATGTACTACCGCGCCACCTTCATTCGCCAGCCCGCCGGCTACGCCTTCTGCTAGGCCCTCCATAGTTCCACAGCAGGACGACACCGTGCGGCGGGAAATTGCCAGAATTAGAAGTGGCCCTCACGAAGCTATGCCACCAGCCCAGGCGGCTCCTTCGTCATTGGGGGGACAAACTCGCATGAGCGTTAAGAACGGGACTTCTTGCACGCTGTCAGTCTTCGTTTCTGGACCGACTGGCCAGAGTATCCAGCTCCCACCAGGCGGATCACAGAGCATCGGCCTGGCACCCGGCAATTATGAGCTTGCGGCCAGCGTTTCCTGCCCTAATGTGATTCCGTTCTACGGGACGCAAATCTTGGCGGCGAACACGCAGTATTCCGAAAACTTCTATATCGCGGCTCAGTGATAACGGAGAAACTACATGGCTACATTAGCAACGACAACCACATCTAATTGTTGCTCGTATGAAAGGCGCATGATCGCCGGTGCGATCTACTTCGTGATCGCCGCCATCGTGTGGACACCAACTTTAGTCGCACAGTCCTTTGTTGAAAAGCATCGGCCTTTGCGAGTGGTGCCCGAGAAGCGCAGTCCGGCGGAGAAGTACCAGCACCTCAATTGTGTCTACCTCGACATCCATAACACCCAGGACAAACCCATGGAGGTTATCGTTACGGAACCGGAAATCCTAGACGCGCAAGGGACGTGGACTAACGTCGGCATCGGAACGTGGAAACAGGTTCGCTTCGTCGCGGACGTCACAATTGCGAGCATGCACGGCGCCCGATTTCGCTTAGACCTCGGGCACTACGCGGTATCAGTGCAACTCTGGGATCCCAATGGCACCGTAACAGACTGGCGAATGTATAAAGAATTCTACTTTGGGCAGCCCGGCCTTTATATGACCAGTTTCTTTCGGACGGAACCCACGCCGGAAACGGAATCATTCGAGCCCTTCAGTCTTCCATTGGACATTACACCGGGTTTCTCCGCTCCAGGAGGAGCAGCGAGCCCGACGACTTCCGCGCCAACTGAGCCACAGGCAGAGAGCAACGAAATCCGGCAGCAGATCGACAGAATCCGAAACGGCCCGCACGAAGCCTTGCCGCCAGCCCAAGCGGCTGCTTCATCTTTGGGCGGGCAAACCGGCATGAGCGTTACGAACAGGACCTCCTGTACGTTGTCAGTCTTTGTTTCTGGGCCGGCCAACAAGAGTATGCAACTCCCGCCAGGCGGATCGCAGAGCATCGGTCTCGTGCCCGGCAATTATGAGCTTGCCGCGAGCGTCTCCTGCCCCAACGTTATCCCGTTTTACGGCACACAAACGCTCGCAGCGAACACGCAGTATTCGGAGAATTTCTATATAGCGAACAAATGATTCAGCATATTAATCGATTCATCGTGATAACGATCTTCCCCCGTTGAAAGGCTAGAGATTTCTTTGTAACGTTCAACAATGTGAAGGCACTCCTCAATGAGCGCTCTTCTCGTCTTTCTTGTCCGAACTAAGAGCGCAGGCGGGAAAGCTCTGAACGAACGGAGGAGCTATGGTAAGCACTCGTCTGGTTGTTGGTATAGCGTTGGCTGGAGTCGCTGCCGCTGCCATTGGCACGTACTCTTATAACCGCGTCCAGCAGCAGCGGTCGTTGCAACAGGGGATAGCCCAAACCCAGCAGGCTCTAGCAAAGGTCGATGATCTCATCGCAGACAATCAGGTCAAGCCCCGACGACTAATGGATCGTCGGCCGAGCTTGCCAACCGACATCGACCGCCGCTCTCTTGAATCACTGCAACCGAAGTGATTCAAAACAAAAATGCCACCGGCTCCAGAGTTACTGCGAAAAACACGAAAGTGTAGTGGGAGAGTGCACACTTCAGAAGTGAGGGAGATGCGATGGAGAAACATGAATACGGTAATGTTTTTCTTCTGATGTTGCCGCTGATGGTGATTATGACAGGATGTTCAGCGAGCACCCCCGATGTACAAGGTGCTAGTGGCGCAGATCCCATTTACAGGCGTGCCCAAGTTTCGCACTTCATCCTCGAAGCAGATTATGCGGGAGTCGGTAGCGCACTGACTTCTGGGGCTACACAGGCTTCGCTAGACATCTCTCAAGCCATCCAGGGAAACAATCCGAGGGGAGTTCTGAGGATCATTCAGACAAACGCGCCCTCATTCAAAAAGGCGGTGACGCTCGATCGTGCGAAAGCCAAATCGATGGCCAGTTGTTCTCTCCCGAATGGACTGTCCGACGGAGAACAAACCACCCTCAGAGCCGTTTGCAAGTACAGTGAGATAGTACATACAGAGCAAGCTGCCGCTTTTGAGGACCTCCTTGAAGCGAACGAGGGCAACTTAATCAAGAAGCTCAATAGCTATATGGCTCACCGAAAGAAGCAGTTTGAAATTAGCGGAAAGGCAGAAGCTGAGGCCCGCACTCTAACGAACTGAGCCGCTCGTACACTCTACAGGCGCGAACACGACTGTTTCGCCTGTACGGGAAGGTGTGCGCAGTAGAAGCGATCAGCAGCGGAATCTTTACCGCCCGAGTTGGATTCCGGCAAGGCCCGAATGCCCCGCAAACCTATCCGCAAGTGCAGACGCAAGAAAATTCGGTAATGTCCCAGCCCCAAGGCTCACTCACCAATGAGGGCTCAAAAAAAAGACAGGGCCGCTTCTGGAAGAGGAGGGACGAAATGGCACGCATCAGGTTGGTTCAATTTGCATGCATTGTGGTCTACGGCCTAGTAGCAACCGCGAATGCCTTTGGACAAACCAGAAGCTACGTGCGTCCATTGCAGGACGCAATCGAGCGCGGTCAAGTGACAGCTCAATTTGAAAGCAATGGGAGTAGCACCGGCGACTCCATCACCGTCACCGTCTCGAAGACGGCGAAGGCTCCAGCGGGCACACTGCTGTTGAGCGTTCCTGCGGGTCTGTACCTCTATAATGCCAGCGGGACGGGTCAAAGCATGGCGATCAGCGGACTTCGAGGCCGCGTCGTCAGCCCGACCATATATTATTCCGATGGCCGTATAGCGATTCCGGCCAAGTTCACCCCGGCGAACACGATCGTATTATTGAGTCGCAAGCCCGTAAGTTACGTATTGTCCGCCTACTGCGCAGAGTTTCATAAGAATAATCCAGCTGCTTCGTCCACTTTCGTGATCCAGTCGGCTGACCCAATGTTGGCTTGTACGTTGAGGGAGTCTAAGAGAAGAGGACTCTCGATACGGAGTACCCAAGCAGCGGTCTGGATCCAGACCGATCACGCAAGCTATGACGCGGTCCGGCAGAAGTTCGTGCTTGATTCCCGCGAGTGGTCGGGCGGGTGGCAAGCCGCAAGAACATGTAATCCGAACGCATCAGTGTGGACATCGCCACCGTCAGCATGGAGTCCTGCAGCAACGGTCATTAACAGCGGTATATCGCCGGCGATAGTGACGCCAGCCCCAATCGTGCCGAGTGGTCCTTCATTTGAAAAAACGCAGCTCAAGGCTTGGCTGGATAATGAACTTCCCCAAATCAATTTGGAAAAGCAAAGCTTGGACGCGGAGAAGAGCGAGTTGGAAAAAGACAAAGCGATTCAGCAAATGGCAAATGGTACCGTCGGGTTCGCTCCGTCGAAGGCCCGGCCCTGGCTTGAAGCTAGCGACGCGATAAACACAGCGCAGCTCAACACTAGGATTTCTAGTTGGAACAACAGAGCTCAGCAACTGCAACAGAGAATCAATCACTACAACGGTGAGGTCCAAAGATACAACTCGATGCAATAGAGGCAGACAAGTTGAAGCGGATGGATGCCTAGTCTCACCAGAGTTAAGGTGTCGGAAGGAGAAAGGTACGATGCGCTTCGTTTATTGCAACAAAACCGAGCATCACTTGGCAAATGTTTTGGGTCTCCTGATGTTTATGGTTCTCGTCGTTCTTCCGGCTCTTGGACAGGCCGGGGAGAATCAGGCCACGAGCTTTCAGCTATGGCATACGACCTTTTCGACCTCCCATGCGGGAACGCTTGAGCTCTCATCAAATCGTGTTAGCTGGGAAGAAACTGGCCAGAATGCACACCGATCAGACAATTTCGAAGCCTCATGCTCAGGAGTAAAGGATGCAGGCCGCAGGCTTCATACGATCAACAATGTAATGGTTGCGAGGGCGACGTTTTATATTCGGTTGCAGAACAGGAAGTACGATTTTTGGGCGGGTTCCGAAGATAACATGGTCACTATTTTGCGAGCGATATCGCGAACTTGTCCGCAAATTCCAGGGCCGGGAAAGTGACCGGGCGAGGGAGAACGACATCAGCAAATTGAAAATAAAATCCTTACTGGCACAGTGGGGAGGATGATCGTGCGTCCTTGTCATTCTTGTCAAAAAATTCATGTAACTTTGCGCACTCTCAACGCACTTGTATATGTGGCCCACGTCGGCAACTCCATTGTCGTGGGCGACATGACAAGCACGGTGGGGAGGCTGGGATGGATCAGAGAGAGTTGATATGCCCGAACTGCAAAGCACGAAGTTCGGCCGACGTGACCTCTTGTGGTTTCTGCGGCCACTCTCTGGCCGACGCCCAACGATCCTCCAAGAGGTCAAAGGCTTACATCTGTCCGACTTGCAACAAGATTCTCGAAAGTGTACACGGCGATGCAAAGAAGGGCCTGCTTTGCCCGAGCGGGCACAAAGTGCAGGAAGCGCCGACTCTGGGATTCCCAGCGAGCCTTGTTGGCGGAATTATTGGGGGTGCTGTCGTCTGGTTGGTGACGTGGTACGCTCCAGGATTGCATCCATCGCTGAGCTCCTTGTCCGGGATATTTCGTGTAGTGTTTCTCGGATACGTGCTGTTTAAGTCTGGGCAAGGCGTGCTTTATTTGATAAGGCCGGTACCCACTAGAAAGTTAGCCTATCAACTTGTCAGCATTCATCTGGGTGCGCTGCTTGGTTTCGGCCTCACCGCAGAGATTTTCCGTTCTTACCGCTGAAGAGATTCATGCAAGATCGCAGGCGGGAGACAAATAGACCCTGAAGTGAACGGAGGGTGTGTATGGTGAGTATGCGTGTAGTCGTCGGTATTGCTTTGGCTGGCGTGGCAGCCGCAGCTGTCGGCACATATTCCTACAATCGTGCCCAGCAACAGCGCTCTCTGCAGCAAGGAATTGCCCAAACCCAGCAGGCTGTCGCGAAAGTAGACGATTTACTTCAGGAGAACCAAGCCGAAATTAGCAAGCTTCTGGCCGATGCGGAGGTTGACCTTGGTCAGCAACTTGAAGACGCCTCTCAAATCAACGTTGGTCCTCAAGGTCAGTCAACTCCACTAGGCGACACAATCGGGGTTTTCAATACTGCATCCAACGGCTTTGTCGCGGCCACTGCTTTCCAAAACCACGATTACATCCAGTCGTTGGGTCAGACGGCCGAAGCTGTTGCCCAAGTGTGGGGAACCTTCGATCCGAGGGTTAAGTATGGCAGCGAGGTAATCGACATTGCGGCGAACCTGTACGAGGCGCAAGCATTATTTCGGCAGCAAGAGCAGCTCATAGGAACTCAGGCAACACTTCAGCAACAACTTAACCAGCTTCAAGGCAAAGATCCTCAGACTGCGGCTGAATGGCAGCAGATATTCAACAATATTCGAGGTGACCCAGGAGCCGAGCACGATGCATTTTTGAAGTGGCTTGCTGCGAATGGATTGTCGGAAAAGGATGTCGTGGCAAAGGCGCTTGCGAATGCAGCGAAGTCCGGTCCCGCAATCGCTTCACAAGTCGCGTCGGGCATAACAATCGTGGACCCAAGCCAAGCCAGCAATGGCCTTTCGGACATACCGGGGATCAATCCGGATTTCATTGCCGCGATGCAATGTGACAACTACGTCGCGAGTCACGCGTTGTCGGACCCGCGGTGGCTGAAGTTCACGTGTGACCACTATCCCGATGGGACGTTCATTCCAGCGTTTGGTCCTTGTCGTGGTATCGACATCCCCAATCCCCTCTACGGAGGAATGATTTCGAGTAGCACGGCGGCGTGCGGTCTGAAAGCCGGCTCATCCGGTAAAACAGTCTCAAATTCGAGCAACCCCCTTGAATCGGAGGTTGTTCGGACGAGCGAGGGGCATGAGATTATCTACAGTCAATTAGACCCTAAGGTTTGGGGTACTGACGGGGCTAAGGGCGTGTTAGATTTATCCCCCACCTCCCCGTTCATGAAGCTGTGGTACGGGAGCGGCTACGAAAAGTTCACACAAGATTCCCCTGGGCGTATTCAATATGAGGTTATCGACGGACATGGGAAGCATTGGCCTGGGGTTAGCGATCAGAGCAGATTCTTGGAACCGGGAGACTACTCACTTGAATTCCACGACAGCCACATCCTTAAGGTGAGTTCGGTTAAGTTCCAGGTTCGGCCCGATTGTCATACACAAGTTCGTTTGCACGTCGGGACTGTTGCTCTCCTCGGTTTCGTGAACCTACCAAGCACGACGTTCACGAAAGAGACCGGCTGGTCGCCATGCTTTGGGAGCAATTGCGCTCACGATGGAGAATGGCTTGATGCAAGTGGGCATCGGGTTCAGAAGTGGGTGGTTACAGGAATCGGACAGTTCGCTGAGCCCGGAGATTACCTTATCAAGGTTCCGGGACGTGTCTTTAACGTTGCAGTGCGTGACGGTGAAGTCAGCCCGGTTTACTACGATAGGTCTCCGCAATAGGACATTTAGGGCCGACTTTTGGTGAAGATTCTATATAATTTTCGTCCGTTCAGAGCCACTCATAGGTGTCGGCTCAACTGGGGTTGCGAATCGGGTTGGAGAATGATCGGAGGTTGCGTGACGTGTCCGATTTTGAGCGGCAATACAGAACTCTAACGGATGACCAACTATCCGCGATCAAGAGGGCTGATCTCGTTCCCGAAGCTCAAGCAGCCTACGAAGCGGAGATCAAGCGTCGTGCGGCACCAGAGTTCCGAGAGGAACAGCGGCTACAGCAAATTGAGGAGGCCGCGCGATGGAAATCAGTAGTTCAAGTCACAGCAAGAAGACAGTATAATTTCCCTCCTTTTTGCGCTTGTTGTTTTGCACCAATTGAGGGTAAGAGCGAGCTGCTGATTACATCGCAGGATCGAGTGGGTCTTCTGATGTTTGCGAACGGACGTTCTTCGATCCGTATCCCCTACTGCCAGGCATGCAAGAGACACGTTGGTCCGGTCTCAAAGTCGGGGGCGGGCTGTCTGTACACCTTGTGGTTTATTGGGTGCGCAATTGGGCTCGGGTTTGTCTTTGATCGTCAAAGGGGAATCCTACCCCAGACTTCAGGCAAAGCCTGGGCACTGATGCTCTTGCTTGTCGGAATAGTTGCTCCTTTCATATTTTGGCTTGTATGGGAACGCCCGAGAAGGTACGCGAGGGCACAACGGAAAATGGGGGCAACTTGTGCGAGTCTGAAGCCAGCAGTGTGGTTCGGCCTCCATGGCCTTGTCTTCGAGAATAGCCAGTATGCTGAAGCTTTTGTGCGTGCCAATCCAAACACTGCGAAGCTGCGAAGTTAGCTGATGATGTTTCGCCCCGATCCTACGAAGAAACCAATGGTCGTAAGCAGAAATTGATCAGATATTGATTGCTACAGGAGGCGTCATGACAATCGAATTAAAACGGTCCGCAACACCGTCAAAATCCCGCATTGCCGATCTCGGCTGGCTGGTCACAGGCGTCAGCTTTGTTTGCTTGGCATGGTCAGTGTGGGGTGAGCCGGGGCCAGGGGCCCTAGGGCTCTTCGCAATTGGGTTCTTCGGTGTCATTGGCGGCATAGCTTTACTCGGTAAAGGCAAGCTGGAAACCTCACTGGACGTCGCCTCTGCATTGTTTGCAGCGATCGGTGGACCACTGTTAATCTGTTGCTTCTTTGGCTGGTTGTTGCGGCGCGCCGGTTTAAGTTTTCCTTCTGAGAGGCTGGTTGAGTTCACGGGTGGCGGCGGGCTTATTCTATTGTTAATAAGCACGTCTCTGAAGATCGCGCGAACAGCTCGTAAGCCGAGATAATAGTTTATGATCCTGGGCTCATTGTGGCCGCCTGCGACCTTGGGCGTCGAGCTCACTTAACGATTGCAGTTGCCCCTCGCCATGGATGAGCGGCCCCAAGCGTGCTTGCCGCCTGTGGCTATCTCCATTCTCCCTGAATCGTAAACGCGGCCCAGTAATAAGGATCACGCCAGCGCTTCTCTTTCGACATCTCGATTTGTGCGTCTCGCAAAGCTGCCGCGGGCCGCAGCCCTTGGCGCAGCATCGCATCGTAGAAATGTCCCATCAATTTTGCTGTGGCCACGTCGTCAACCCTCCAGAGGCTGGCTACCACCCGAGGAGCACCTGCATACATGAAACCTCGCGTTAACCCGATCAACCCCTCCCCATTCACTTCCTTACCCAGGCCAGTTTCGCAGGCGCTCAGCACTACAAGATCAACTGGAAGATTCAAGTTGTAGACGTCTTCAAGATCAAGGAAGCCGTTTTGAGGCTTCCCGTCTCGGTCCACCATGGACAGAACCAGCCCCGACAATTCCGGATGTTCATTATCCAGCAGTGCGTGAGTCGCAATGTGCACGATCCGGTACGCGGCTAGCTTTGGGCTAACGGCTGTTGCCCGGCTAGCGTCGAAGTCCAATGCCTCCATTCCCTCACCCTTCGGAGCGGCTGCCAGGATCGATGCTGCCTCCTGTCGCGTAAAAACCAAGCGTGGAAGCCCTGACCCTCGATCCGTTTGCAGGCCGATGTCGCCCAGCGACCGGGTCAAGCGATCGTCCGATGAGTCGGTCACAGAGGGCACATCTGTTCCTGGTTCAGGCTTCGGCACTGCAGCATTCCCAGACTTGGCCACTCGTGGATCATCCTTGTCAAATACTGGATCTGCAAGAATGGCGACTGCTCTTCGCGATTCCGACTCATGACCGTTCGCTTGTCGCCTCAGTTCAGCGAGCACTGACGCGGATGGGAGATTGACAACTTCATGATTTAGCACTAACGGAGCGAATGGCGTTTCATCCTTTGATTTGGGGCTACGGTCAGCGTTTGTGGGAAGGGGCAGAGATGCAAACGGTACGAATTGGAGAGCACCGTCACTCACAATCAGCAATCGCTTGCCTTCAAGTTGTCCTGCCACAGGACCAAGTATCATCTGACTCAAGGCCGCTGCATTCTTCTGGTATTCCTTGTCAGCTTTCGACAAGCGCGTGTTTCTTTGAAAGTTTGTTTCGCCCTTCGCCCAGCGGTTCCGTTCCGTCAGGAAATCGTAGGTTTGGTGTGCGAGAGCCTCGATCTCGATGCGCTTTGGGAGTTCAAACACAGCGAGTGAAGTTGATGACAAAGCGAAGACATAGCTTTTCCCTTCCCCTAACGCGAACTCCAGCAAGAGCGTATCGGCATCCAACAATTGCTGCTGAATTTCTCTCGTGCCGAGTGCTTGTGGCTGGGTCAATGCGGCATAAGTCGGGCTTGCATTTCGGATTTGGCCTTCGACCTCCCGATACTCGCCGAGAAGCTCATCAATTTCTCTATCGAAAGCGGCAACCTGCTCATCGCTATGCTTCTTTTCCAGCAGGTCGACCCTTCGACTAGATTTTGCGACGAGCGTTGTTTGCAGTGTGCGTTCTCTCTCCAGGAGTGACGAGTCGGCCCCCCGGCGGATATCCACGCGGACCTCACTCAGCATTTCCGCTAATGTTCTTGCCCGTGACCGCTCTAGGACCTGAAAGGCAATTTCCGGTTGCTTTTGTGTTAGTAGGAGGTTGGCGTATTCAGAATAATAGTCCCTGTGCTTGGCACGGTAGTCGGCCCTAGTCTCACTCGATCCGCCCAGTCGAGTAAGCTGATTCTCTAGAACGTCGATCGCTTGAGCGTACAGTTGCAATGCTGCCGCGGGTTGCTGTTTGTCTCGCATGATCTCGGCCAATGCAGCTAACGAGTCCGCGTGCTCAGCGCTTGCCGGAGCGAGTGTTTTTCGTATCTCTAGCGCTTGACGATAATACTCTTCCGAGTCGGTCAGATTTCCCCGTTTGCGCATGATCTCGGCAAGATCACTCAGTGTGATTGCTATATCGAGGCTGCCGGGTGCCAGCTTCCGGTGAATCGCTAGCGCTTGATTGTAATACTCTGCCGCTTTGACTGAGTCGCCGCGGTCATTCGCAACATAGCCAAGGTTGCGCAACACCCTGGCCGCATCGGGACCTGTTGGCGCATGTTTTTCGGAGATGGCCCAGGACTGTTCAAAATGTTCTTCAGCTGTTGCTAAGTCACCTTGACGACGCGCAAGTCCACCCAAATTGTTTAGGACTGATGCAACTTTCAGACTGTCTGGAGCTTGTTTTTCGTAGATTGCCAAAGACTGGAGGTAGTACTTTTTCGCTGTTCCCAGGTCACCGCGATCACGCGCCAAGTTCCCTAGATTGTCGAAGCTGCTAGCCACATCGAGGCTGCCAGGTGCGAGTCTGCTTCGGATCGCCAGAGATTCGCGGTAGTATTCCTCTGCTTTGACCTGGTCTCCTCGCCAGCTCGCAACTACCCCAAGGTTGTTAAACTCGACCGCAAGATCGAGGCTACCTGGGGCCAGCTTCTGGATAATTGCCAAAGCCTTGCGGTAGTAATCTTCTGCTCTAGCGAGGTCTCCGTGGTCGTACGCAACGACGCCGAGATTGTTCAGAACTCCTCTTACATCCATGCTATCTGGAACCAGTTTTTCGAGAATGGCCAGCGCCTGACTGTAGTATTCTTCCGTTTTGGTTAGGTCCCCACGGTCGTCTGCTACGTTGCCAAGATTGTTCAGGCTCACTGCTACACGCCGGCTCCCGGGGGCGAGTTTTTCGTAGATTGCCAGCGATCGCTGAAAATATTCGTCGGCTTTAGTCAGGTCACCTCGGTCCCAGGCGACGTTGCCAAGTTCGCCCAGGCTTGCCCCTACATCGAGGCTGCCGGGGGCCCACCTCTCCCTAATCGCGAGCGCTCGCTGTTGAAGCTCCTGGGCTTTGTCCAAACCACCAAGCCGGTAGGACGCGATACCCAAATCACTGAGGATGAATGCAGTTGACAGAGTTTCCCCACCCATTTTCTGCTCTTCTGCCAAAGCCTGCCCTTCGTACTTCTCGACGGAGGACCAATCGCGACGTTGCCAAAAGGTTCGCGCCCATCGTCTCAGTAGTGTTGCCGTTACCCCAGGTCCAGCACCTGCAGCTTTCTCGACGGCTCCTTCGTACAGCGCATCCGATTCCTTCCATTGCCGCGCTTCAGCGAATTTCTCCGCAGCGTGGAGTAAGAACCAAGCATTCAACCAGGAACACTCATACTTCTGGCCTTCGGTCGCAGCAGCCCGCCATTGTTCGGCCGCATCAGCGAGCTTACCTGCCTTGGCCAGCTTTTGTCCTTCAAGGTAGATTTCGAGGATACCTTCGGGAAGAATTGGTCGTGCTTGAATGCCCCACCCGTCCGGTCCTATTACCCACATTTGTTTGGTAGTGGAACGAGTACCCTCTAGTGTGACCGGTCCCCGTGGCTCCTGCTCGATTTCCACTTCCAACAAGTAAAAGGGGGATTCGATTTCTCCTTTGGCATCTCCACGAGTCCATGTGAGGACGAGGTCCCCTTCCGCCAGTCCGACTTTTTCGGCTTCCGAGCTTTTCGCTACAGCCTCCACTACCACGCCGGGTATGATCCCGTGATCAGTGCAGGACGTTGACGGAGTTGGCGCAAGAACCTGTGCCTGTCCGACAGCCAATAGACATAGGGCCGTAAGGGACGCAAGCAGCAGCTCTTCAATTGCTGTTCGACGACGGTTCAGTGTGAGCATGACGACCCTCTGAATTGTTTCAGGCCGATACAGGCAAATCCACTAGCAGAAAAGTATCCGCTTCAAAGTAGCGCGGGTCAACCGTCAGCCCGAAATTGCGGCTCCTGAGCGCGTGGAACAAGAATCTGCGCTGCCAGCAAAATATTCTCGGTAACGTTTGATGGGCTAGTCCCACTCACGTATGAGGGCGAAAGACAGAACCTTTGAAAAGTGAGGGAGGACAGAAATGCTATCCGAAGAGAAGATTACTGCTGTGTTCAAGCTGGCTTCGTGCGCCGTGTTGGCCTTAACGATGACAATCGGCGCCTCCGCGGCGAGCTATCCCAACACGGTCACTTTCAGCAATTTCTCTGGAGACGGGGCCCTTGTAAAGCTCATCGGCCCTGTCAGGGTGGACGTCGACGTCCCAAACGGAATGCAGAACAGTGTGAGTGTACCCCCTGGAACTTACTACTTCCTCGTCCGCTACTGCGACAACTATGGACAGTGCCACTATGCCCAAGGCGATCCTTTCGATGTCGTGCAAGCGCCAACGCAATATTCAGTCATCACGATCACTTTGCATACGGTCATCGACGGCAACTACAACGAGCGGCCGGCATCCCGTGATGACTTCGATCGAAATTGAAGAATTAAAAGTTGTTCGTACCTAGCTGAGGCTATCGCGGCTGGGACGGATTGAAACGTCGTCGGTGCGATTGCGTGTTGGGAGAAGGAGACAAAGCATGAACACTCTGAGGAACAACTTCACTCTACTTTCACTGCTTTGCTACATCGTCGAATGGATTCTGATCCTTGGGACCTTTGGGCTGCTTTTCGCCGGTGAGCATGAGTTGGCTCTATTGGATGCGGTAAGGATTGGCGCCCTTATCGGATCGATTTTATGGGTTTTCGGTCAAATCGGCAGATTCCTGTGGAACATGAGTACGGGTTGGTCCTGGAAGCTGATCAGGAAACCCACACATTTACTCACCCATCTCCCAGTTTCCCGGGGTCAGGGCCTTGAGCCTGGTGGTGCGCACGTCTTCGTCTGCCAGCAGCCTGGAGCC
>Ga0187784_10000313_pt1 | contig 34509 bp, 31 predicted proteins | sample 1015_SJ02_MP15_2_FD_132964 | JGI IMG/M metagenome (GOLD analysis project Ga0187784, IMG submission 132964) | Tropical peat soil microbial communities from peatlands in Department of Meta, Colombia - 1015_SJ02_MP15_20_MG | ecosystem: Environmental > Terrestrial > Soil > Wetlands > Peat | place... | reverse complement strand
GTAACATTATCTCTCGGCGAGTATCAGCAATGTGGCAACAAGAGCTTGACAGACAAGAGCTGAGAAGTCCGAGCTATCCACGAATTTCAGCATCTGAAAAGCCAGTGGTAAGACAAGCACTTTATGACGAGATAGTTAGTGCGGCGGAAAAAATAGAACTAATCCAATTTGGAGTTTGCTTAACCATATTAACCGACGACAACGGAGATTACATAAGATTGGATGATAAACTTGGACATATCGCCCCAATAAAGTTTCAAGTTTACGATTCCTTATTACCAGTTTCATTTAGTCAACTTGAGGATAAAAAAGAGATACAGGACATATACGACGACCTAGTGATAGACAAGAATGGCCTTACGAAATTCAGCGAGACTCGTTTTAGTTCTGAAAAAATAGCAAAAAGACACATCAGTGCACTTAGACAGAGATTTTGCGAGCAAACACTTAATCGAATAGATAGATTGTTTGAGAGTCCTAGGCCAAGTTTGCAGCAACTGCAAAGTTTTGCGGATCTCAAAAAACGATGGAATAAAGTAAAGGGTGCGTTATCAGACAATTTTTCCTGTTCTATTCAGTTAGATCGTTTCGACCAAACTGTAGCTGATCTACGTAAGAAACAGGACGATATACGAAGGAAGCGAGAGAGGCAGCTAGAATTCCTGAAGAGCGTTTACGACTATCTAAGCCGTAGCAAAAGTAAAACAATCTATATAACTCAGATCGACACTATGCACACCTATCCCCTCATTAAAGATTACGGATTTAGCGAGGATGAGATAGGTGAATTTATTGATTACTACAAGGAGAAGGGATTCGTGAACGCATACCCAACTTGGGGTACAAAGATTCCATTGACACTAGCGCTGACGGATTTAGGTACTGAATATGTCGAATCTCTTTTGTTAAGCGACCTGTGAGTTCAGCGAAGGTAACTAAGAACTTTAACCGAGTTTCCGTGGAAATGGGCGTTGTTAAAAAGGGTATTAGGAAAGGGTTTTCCTATATCGCTTGTTTGCGTCAGCTACATGCGCCGCCACAATATCCCAACAATGTCCACCCTTTTCGATGCGTTGCGTATCTCCTCTGCATATGAAGAGCACGCGATTACCAGCTATCTTTGTAGTGCCACTGAGCGGCAGGTCGGAAGTGCGGCTAAAGTCAGAAGTGTCACTGGTGAACCCACTGCCGTTGATTGTTTCTAAGAAGTAGTTAGCCCATTTCACTGGAGGTTCTGATGATAAGATATATGGTACAATTGTCTTGCCGCCACCCGCATTTTCTATCTTGCCCCTATCTATTCCTTCAATGTAAATATCTTCAAACATCATGCTGCCCCAGCATTGTTAATTGCTGTGGTAATAATTTAGCGAGATAGTCCTTAACCGTTTCTCACCCTTGTAGGCTTTTCCAACACAATACTTTTGCAACAGAAGGGCGTTATGGAACGAAGCCTGGCTCAAAATAAGCTGAGACAAATTTATTGGATGTGAAGAATGAACAGTTTAGAAAAAAATCAAAAGGCATTCAATCTAAAGAAGACGTGTTAAAAGCCTCTATCGAGTCTATCAAGGAGAGTTTCGCGGCTTTTGAACCTGATTATGATAGACGATTCTTCAAATGTTAGCAATATGTTCGTATTGCCCGTTTTATGCGCTTTTTGGTGATGAGGTGAGACTATGCGATATTTAGGAGAATCCAAGATTGGGAAACTGCGCCCCAGGCGCTCCAAAATATACCCAATGATACGATTGCCCGTAGAATGCCTCAACATTGTAGGACAAACCGCTCGCATCTTTGCTTACGAAGAGAAAGGCGTCAGGGGGTTGTTTATTGCTTTAGGGTCGGAAGCAAACGACAGAAACGTTGCGCAACATCAGCCGAAAGTTGCGCAACCAATGACTCAAAATGACATCAATTCTCGCCTCTCCGCCATCGAATCACAAATAACAGAGCTTAAATCGCTTATTTTTCAAGAAGGAAGCTTAGCTGACGCCGATAGAGAAAAGAAAAGGCCGAGGGCGAGATTCGAACCCGCGTCGTGGCCTCCAGGTCGTCGGAGAACGTCAACGCAGGTTGAACGACGTTCTTTTTTAGGGTCCCATTCATCGTCGTGTTCGTGATCCTCGCCTTCGCGTTTCTTAGGTGATATTATGACATACTGCAAAGAGTGCGGGCACAAGCTCGGCTTTCTTGAACACGCAGAGGACGGTTCGTGCAACGGTTGCCGACAGCGATTGGCACAGCAACACGCAGCAGAGGTGCACGCGAGGGCTTTAGCGCCCTAAAGCCGAAAAACTACCGGTCGTTTCTGCGGGCAACGCGATCATGAAGAAAGGTGAAACCGCGCACGCGCACGCGCTCAACGTCGCTTTCATTACCGATACCGCGAGCATAAAAAACCATTCGTAGGATGAAAAAGAAACCCATTCATAGGATGAAAAAGGATTGAAAGTATGTTTGAAAGCATAGGAGCTGCACACGCTCAGGCACTGGATGACATTCTAAAAGCGCGTCACACGGTCAGGAAATTTAGCGCCCTCACGCCTCGTAAAGAGGACGTTGAGCGGATAATTCGGGCAGGTTTGATCGCTCCGTACGCGTCATTTCCGGCAGCAGGAAAAACGGACTTTCGGAAGGTCTTCGTACTGCCCTCGGCATCGCCTGTTTTAGGGCGCGTGGAAGAGATTATAGATGATAGAATGCCAAAGTTTGCGGCCAAAATGGAGAGCGAAATCGGCACCGTACCGTTCGTGCAGAGAATTAAGCAGTTACGTTCCAGCGCTGTTTCATTACTAAACGGCGCGCCTTATTTCGTAATCGCAGGAGAGCGTATAGGAACTCCGCCCATAGCCGCTGAGTCGCTAAGCTATTGCATGCAAACCATGTGGCTAAAAGCAACCTCGCTCAAAATTGGGTTCAGACCTGTCACAGTTGTTGCGCACTTACGTTTGGGAAACGATGACGAATTTTGCCAGCTATTAGACATTCCGAAGGGAGAATACGCCCTCGACGGCTGCGCCCTTGGATACCCGGCTGAGAATTATCAGCCACGACAGGTGCACTATCCAGACTTTGAAACTAACGTCAGATGGCTGTAAGGGTAAGTCCTCTGCATATAAAATGCAGGAGTTCGTATGTTCAGAGCATCAAACAAACTAACACACGTCGCCGACGTAAAAGTTGGTACGGTAAAAGGCAATAGCAAGTGGTATTCTCAGCTCCGCCGCCCGAGCCGCTATGGGGGTATCGTGGGTCAGAAAGCAAGCATTTATGAAGCAAGTGACGGTGACGATGGTATCGCCTTCGTTATTCGTGCCGCACTCAACAAAAATCAAGCGGCATATCGTGGGATTTCAAAACTTAAAGAGGTTCATGAAATTGGAGAGCCCGAGATCCCTGGTAAGCCTCACGGAGGCTCTGGCACAATGTATGACTTTGCGGAGTGAGAAATGGTATGCATCACGACCATTACCACCAGCATCACGCCTCAACGCACGGAGCACCGGTCTGCAAAGTCAGGATCACGAAAACGACGGCCCGTAACCACATTTACCCGACAATACGGCTGCCGGAGTTTCTGGGTGATCTGATTGGCTCTGTGCTCACCGTTTATGTGTCCTCACCGGGAATATGTATCGAAAGTGATGAATATATAGATGCAAATAAAAACTATGCGACTCCTAAATCTGAAACGGATCCCATAAACCGGCCTCCTAAGCCGGCGGTCGAGGGTTCAAATCCCTCCGGGTCCGCTTTCAGCCTTGAGCGCAACGCTGTTGCGCGTTTCATAAAAACGTGACGTCTAGGTAGAGGCGCTAAAAATGAATGAGACTATTAGCTTGACTCAACCAGCTTGCACTACCATCTCTTACTGCCCTTTTTACGCGCACGGTCGCCAAACCGCTCAGCTCCGGCGCAGACCCTAAATCGCGCGACGTGTGGATACCCATCCGCTTCTAATGCGATCGGGTAACTTTTTCGTCTTTATGGCGTATGCAACGCTTAAGAGCTAGCAGCATGGAGCAGCGGTCAACCCTTGCTTATGTGACATTTCGCTAGCGGCTTGCAAAGCCGCTACGCTCATCGGTCTAGCAAGGGTTAGACGCAGAACTCGAAAGCCGCTACAGGATAGATCAATTTATGTTCAACCAACAGATCTGGATCTATCTCTCCAAAAATCCCTGCGGCACGTCCATTGATAATAATCATCGCACGCCTGCCCTCTATGAATGAGGGGTCGCCGGATTCAGTGACGTCAAACGAGAGGTCAAGCTCCCGCAAGACCGCATTGACAACCTTTTTTATTTCAGTAAAATTAGCTGAGCTAGCTGCGATAACACCAGCGCAAATGCGCCGTTCTTCGGCTGCGTTGGTGACAAAGCGGACTACGTCACCGACCTCGTACACCATTTGCGGGTACTCTCGGTGTTGGTTGAGGGCCAGCGTGTCTATCAAGCCAGGCAGCAAACTCGTTCGCAGGCTAATGTGCTCCTCAAGGAGGGGGTTTTCGATAACGACGGCTTCGTTAGGATCAGACGCCAGCATAAGCGTGATAACCTCAAGGAAACCCAGCCCCTGTAGCACGTCCCTGACAATGCTTGACCGCTGCTCTTCTTCCAGTCTGCTACCGATAGTTCCGAGCTTCGGAAACGAAGGCGGAAGGTTTTCGTAACCAAAACCGATAGCGACGTCTTCTATGATATCAACCGGATGCATGATGTCAGTTCGGTAGCACGGAACCGACACCATAATCTTGCCTGCATCCGCCTCGGCGTCCATCCGCATCTTTTGAAGCGAAGCAGTGATTACCTCATCCGCAATCTCGGCGCCAATACGCCGTTTGACGTCGCTGCTTCTGACGATGAAGGTAGAGTCGCCCATGTTGGGAGTACGGAGCACCTGGTCGCGACCTGCATGAACGACATCAACCGTCTCGATCGACGCTCCTCGGTCGTACAGCGCGGCAACGAGTATGTGAAGGCAGTCTTGAATAGCTTTCAGCTCAATGCCAGTTACGTCAATGAAAAGATCGGTGGTCTTATCCGTAATGCGGGTGAGCTCACCGTTGATAATCGGCGGAAATGAGAGGACGTGATCGTCCGCGTCTAAGATCAGGGGGTGGTGATCGCCGACGATGTGAGCGTATTCTTTCCCCTTGGGATGGATGTAGAGAATCTCTGCAGGGGTCATCGGTTCGGAAAAATCGAGCGGTATGAACGCGACTTCACCAAGGGTGTACCTGAACGGCGGGCAAACTCGAGAGAGATCATGAATTCCTATCGATGCCTTTCTGCGGTCCCGTCCAACGCCCCAGTGCAGATCTTCCTGCAGATCGATCAATGACTTGATCGTCCTTTCATCGATTGTGATTCCTCTCACAACGGCACAAACCACGTATGGGCGCACCACGCTTACCGATGGGTCGACCACAATTTCTATATCCGAAGGTGAGGTCGCGTACGCGGGGAGACCCATCTCTAGCCCGAGCATGCCTTTTATCGCTCGGGCTGCTCCCTCAATACTGAACAAATCGGGCCTATTTGGAAAAAACTCTACCTGTATTTCATCGTCGACGCACTCCACATCTGCCCCGAGGCGTGGAAGCGATTCAACGATCACACCAATGTCGGTGCCAATCATTTCCTCGAGCTCCGCACGATTGAGAGTAACAACTGGCACTTAGACACCTCAACGCAGTGCGCTTGGCGTATTGCGCAGCCAGGCGATATCACTCATGTAAAGCTTTCTGATGTCGGACAGCCCCATTTTAAGCATCGCAATCCTCTCAATACCGATGCTAAATCCCAAAACGCTCTTTAGCCCCAACGGCTGAGTCACTTCAGGCCGGAAGACTCCGGCCCCTACCAATTCAAGCCAGTCGCCGTCCACAAAGACATCACCCTCGAGGCTCGGTTCTGTGAAAGGAAAATAGCCTGGTCTAAATCGAACGCGATCAAATCCGAGCCGTTCAAAGACCGCCTTAAGCACGCTGATCAGGTCGGCTAAACTAAGGTCCTCACCGTGGATTGTTCCCTCGCACTGGTGGAACTGCGGCAGATGCGTTGAGTCCATGCTTTCTCGTCGGAAAACGCGGTCGACGCCGAAAATCATTGCCGGAGGCTGCGGATGGCGTACTAGATAACGAAATGCGGACCCGGTCGTATGGGTTCGTAAGACTGCTCTACGCGATCGCTCGAGGTCAAACTCGCCCCCCCACCCGATAGAACCCTCGCAACCGAACCTGTGTGCTGCTGCTACGCGCGCAACTAAATCCGTTGGCAATTCGAATGCCGCTGGACGACTGAGGTAGAACGTGTCTTGTTCATCACGGGCCGGATGGTCTTGCGGCACGAACAGAACATCGAAATTGTGGAATTCACTTTCGACAATCGGCCCCCTGAACTCAGTAAATCCCATCGAAATGAATATTTCGCGGATTTCGTCAATAAGGCGTCGCAGCGGATGTGCCTTGCCAGGATAAAGCCGAAGGGTAGCGGCTCTTACATCATAGCTCTTCAATCGTCCACGCCAAGCCCCAGTTCTGATTAGTTCGGAGGTAAGATCTGCCACATCACGGTCGGCCGCGGGTGGTGCAGGCAGTGGCGTTTCGTCCCCTGCTTGGGTCAAAACGACCTCGCGTGCTACAATATGGTGTGAGCGAACGACATTGCGCTTTTCGAGCTCTTTGAGAGCCCGTTCTGCTACTTGCCGCTCAACTGAAACGTCGTTCAAGGTGAATTGGATCCCGATCTTCACGTCCTGAAGTATCTGCTCTTCTGGCAGTTCGTCTGCGGCACGAGGTGAGAGTATAGAGTCATCATTCGCAGTCTCGATGATGGCCCACCCGCGACGTTTGAGCCAGCCAACGACAATTGGCACTGCTGGGAAGATGCTCTTTAGATCCGTCAGCATAGTTGGCCCATTTATGAGCAAGTAGTCATGTACCTGGCGTTCGGGGAGCCCCTTCTCAGCGTAGGCTACGCCCTCAGCTGTGAGTTCGTAAACAGTTTCGATAGTTTCTTTTACCTTCGCGAGCTCCTTTGTTTCAAGAAGGTGCGCTGATTGAAGGATTGTCTCGGTTTTTAAGCCGGCGTCTTTTGCGAGGGCTTCAACTGTCGCGCGCTTTGTACGCTTAAGAGTGCGAAAAAGTACCCAATCATTCTTAGATAGCTGCACCATATGAATCTCTGACGTTATAGGGAGTAAAATACGCGTATTGCTACTCACGTACTCGCGGTTATTATTTATCGTTACCTGTCGACACAAATCATACGCAAGCCAAAATGATGGTATTGTCGCGCACCGAGCCTCGTGGTGGATCTCTCGCCCTAGGATCCAACGGCTTGTTGACATCGATGCAACAGAGGCGGGGCCTTGACAGGGATGTCGAGTGGCAGATTATAGGAGCTCTATTTTTTTGTTCAAGAGAGACTTGCGTAGGTTCATAATACTGGGCTAATCGAGCGTCTAAGTCACTCTGTCGACAAGTTCAAGGATGAGGCGATTCTTGGCTACCCGAGTCAATCGTTGATAAGTCAACAGAAAGCAGCCGTGCGAAAGAGGCATTTCTTAAAATCGCAAAAGGGCTGTGAGGCGCCACAAACCGGTAAGCGCATATCTTCTCGATAAGGCAACTGAGTGAAAGGCTGCGGCTGAGGCGAGAAACTGCGACGCGCAGCCCGGCTTTTCTAGAGCTTGCGCAAGCATACTCTAAGTGGGCGAACCTTTTGAGAATAATCGAGCCTCACCTCGCGATGTTTCCAAAAGTAAGTTACCTGATCAATTCATTACTCCGATCTCGAATGATAAAATCCTCTATTCGGTCTTGCGCTTGCTCGCGCGCGGCCTGGTGACGTCGCAGGAATTTCACAACCTTTTCAGCAAGCTCATTCTTACACTCGCCACACGCGCGCGTGCCGTGCAAACACTCTTCTCGCAGCTCAAGGGCCCGTTTATCGTCCTGCTCAAAGAGGTAGAATGAGTACTGATACACCGCACAAATATCAGGCACGCCGCCCAAATCCCTCTGTTCTTGCACCGTCGTTCGCCCTCCCGTAAAGGCGTTGGCAATCTTCGCGCGCACCTCCTTGGGACTGTCCGTTGTGAAGATGCTCGTTTCAGGAATGGATGCAGACATTTTGTCCAGTCCTAAGAGACTGGGGAAAAATCGGCTATGGATGAGTGCGGGCTTGTAGTATCCCATTTTCGGAGCTACGTCGCGAGTAACACGAAAATGTGGATCTTGGTCAATCGCACACGGGATCAATACTGGAACATTTCGTCCGGCGAAAATCGAAGGAAGAAATGACGGAGCCGATTGCATACTCGTGAAGAAGACCATTCCGATATTGGTGCTACTGTCGAATCCAAAAACCGCGCGAGCTGCTGAAAATGTCACGCGCTTTGCCACTTCTAGCGCAATCGGATAGAGGGTTCGTGCGTACTCGGTGTCGAGGAATATTTGAGTCTTCTCCGGATCAAAACCGAGCGCTATCAGATCAAGAGCATTGTCATATGAAAAACCCCGCGTAGCACTAGCGCTCAGATCGCCCTTCTGCAGGAATTTTTCGTCGTCGGTCATCTGGAAATATAGATCGGCGTCAAATGTGTCTTGCAGGTACTTCGTAAAGATCCACGGCATCAGATGACCAAGATGCGTGTGCCCTGAAGGCCCTCGCCCGGTGTAGAGGACGAACTTTTCACCCGCTTCGTGCCGATCCAGTATCCAGTTAAAGTCTCGATGCGAGAAGAAAACCTGCCTCCGCAACATCGTGGGGATTGAGCCCACAAGCCTCTTGAATCGCGCCAAAATCGCGTCGTCGATGAGCTGCGTACCAAAGAGCGCCGTCAGCTTGTTATAGTCGACGCGGCCTTCTACTTCCCACGGTGTGACTAGAAATTCATCGCTTGGCATCGTTGTTGGTCCAGTTCAGCTGCGTATTTCGGCTAGTGATAGTCACGAGCAATTATAAAGACACCGCACTACGGCGTCTGGAGCGTAAGCCTTAGCCAGGTCATGCGCATCGCGAAACGGCTCGTGCCAAGAGCAGGCGGCTTATGGCTTCGCGCGCCCAATGTCAAGGTACTCGATACCCCCCTCCGCGCTATAAGCAAAGATCATTCGTTTGCGCACACCGTGTGCTAGGCGAACGGCTCGTGACATTTCCGGAAGCGTGACCACGTAGTCGTCCGGGAGTGCGTGCACGAGGTACTTCGAGTGCGGGATCGCGCTTACGTCGCTGACATGCTCATATGCTCTGAAATGGCTGCCAAATTTGAAACCTGTTTTCACGACCAAACCGCGATCGCGAAGGTCTGTATATACGTCAAGCTTCCTCACGAATTCCGGTTCGAGAACCTTCGCCCTGCGCGTGAACTGCCGTGCGGTGAAGTGCTTATTTGTCGCCCCGTCCTCAACTGGCAAGCCCAATCGCATAAGGTATGCGCACTCAAGAAGCGAGAGCTGGAGCAACTTCTCGTCCACGAGCTTTCCATAGAAGCCAGCTCTGTAGAGATGCACGGCGTGTTGCTGATCCCAGATAACGACTCGATCGTCAAGAAGGGTCGCATCTGCTTCAGAAAGATCTACCGTTAAGGGCGCCATCTTGCCGCGCATGCGAGCGTTTTTAGCTTCGTAGAAGGTCAGATCGCTTTCCCCGTCAACGACCGCAAGAAGCATCTTTTTGCGCAAGCTTTGGGTGAGGTTGACCTTATGCACGAGGTCGTCAAAGGGAACGGCGATGCGTTCTGAAAGCACGTACACGTAGGCCGAAGCTGCACCCTCTCCTGGCCGTCCTCCGCGCGGATAGAGCCGGAAGTCCGTTACGCTTGGTTGCACGTAATAACCTCGTTCGCGAAGGTCCTTGTACACCACATATTTGAGGTCAAAGTAGGGTTGCTTGCCAGAAGCTCTTTTCAGAAACTCTTTGAGCGAGACGCCCAACTCAAGCCGATCTCGCTCTATCAAGAAGGCAGCTTCGACCAGTGATAGCTCGAGGGCGTTGCCTTTCAGTCGACCGTAGTAGCTGAAGTCCTGCGCCGCAAAGGAAGGGCCGGAGAGCATAACTTTGTCGTCCTTTATGTCAAACGCCATCGTTTCACACCGTTCCTGTGATTTCCCAATACTGGTGACGCGATATTACTTTTTCCCCCCAATGCATAGCTTAAAATAGCAGTCAGCTGAGAATCTTGTTGGTATCGGGCAGGCTCAGAGGATGCACTCAGTTGCAGATTCAATTAGCGGTCAGTTCGCGTCTCTCTTTCCCTTCACATTTTTCAATGAAATGCAATCGCACGTACTGCCAAGCCTGCTGGCATCAGATGAAGATGTTGTGGTTGCGGCGCCGACCGCATCTGGAAAGACCGTCCTTGCTGAGCTTGCGATGGTTCGCGAGCTCTCGAAGCCGCGAAGCGGCAAAATCCTCTACCTCGCACCGCTGCGGGCCCTCACTAACGAGAGAGAAGGTGAGTGGCAACGGCTGTTTCAGCCAATGGGAATTGAGGTCTACGTCGTTTCTGGGGAACGCGAGCTGGATCCGGCAAAAGCACGCAGTGCACACATTATCATATCGACGCCTGAGAAATGGGATTCTTCTAGCAGAAAGTACCGCACGACACACAAGTTCGTCAGAGATGTCTCGGTCATTATCATCGATGAGGTGCATCTGCTCGATTCTGATGGCCGCGGCGGCGTTCTTGAGGCTTTGATTACTCGGATGAAGCACATCACGGACAACAACGTCAGAATCGTTGCACTCAGCGCGACGATGCCCAACGTTCGCGAGGTCGCTCAATGGATCGGAGCCACGGAAGAGCGAACGTTTGCCTTCGACGATTCATACCGCCCAGTTCCACTCAAAGCAGATGTTTTTGGGTATAATCCGGGCAAAAACAAGTTCGTGGACAAGTACATTAGACTTTACAAGGCCGTTTCACTAATCGAACCCCACCTCGCCGGTGGTCAAGCGCTCATTTTTGTTGCAACGCGGTCTGACACGACTCAAGCAGCGTCAAAGCTCGTCGATATCTTCGCCACAAAAAGGGCGAGGCTTACAACACCAGAGTCCGAACAAGTGGCAGCACGAATCAAGAACAAATCCCTCGGAGACGCCGTGCGCAGCGGTATCGGTTTTCACCACGCAGGTCTTGTAAAGCAAGACAGAGACCTTGTTGAGGAGGCTTTCAAAGCCGGATACATCAAGATACTCGTCTCAACGTCGACGCTCGCCTGGGGTGTGAACCTACCTGCGCGTGTTGTCGTCATTCGAGACATTGCGAACGAAGCTATCGATGAGGAAACAAGCTCACTGGATCTGCTCCAGATGCTCGGTAGGGCTGGAAGGCCCCAGTATGACGAACGCGGTTTCGGATGGATTATTGCTCCGCGCGACCGTGCAGGAGACTACGCGCAGATGTTGCGGGAGGGTCCACCCATACGCTCGCAATTGCACACCACCCTCAGCGAGCATTTGAATGCCGAAATCAGCATGGGCACTATCAAGAGCCGTGAGGATGCTCAACAATGGTTTAGCGGGACCTTCTACTACGTACAGCACCCGGAATCAAGCGTCTTGCTGGACGACCACGTGAACACCCTTATCGAAAAAGGCTTCGCCGTCGAAGCACAAGATAATTTGCTTCCGACCGATCTCGGTACTCTCGCCTCTAAGTATTACCTCCGCCTCAACACGGCCCGAGGGTTCAAACGGTTGAGAGAAGGTCCTTCGGACGAAGAACTGCTTGATGCTGTTGCATCTGCTGAAGAGTTCATCGGCGTGGTTGTTAGGCGCAACGAACTCTCAGCGATAAAAGGCGCGCAAGCCCGCTATACGGGGCCAAAGTCGAAGGTATACGCGATATTGAAGGCATACATCGAGCGCGGAGAGGTCCCAGAAGTACTGCGCAGCGATGCTTGGCTCATCCGACAAAACGCGCTTCGGCTTCTGTCGGCGCTTGAAGCATTCCTCCTCCGCTTCAACGCGCCAGAAACTGTCTTGCGCGCGAAAATTCTCACTCTAAGACTTGAATACGGAGCGCCCGAAAAGCTGTGTCCCTTGCTTCAACTGGACGGAGTGGGTATAAAACAAGCGACTCAGCTTTATGCGCAGGGGATCAGGTCGCCGTTTGACATCCCACGAACCGTGCTTTCTAGACTCGTCGCCGGCACACGGATCGCACAGTCAATAAACAAGCTACCCGAAATCGTAATTGACGTCCAGTTGCCTGATTCCATAGCATTTGGGCGGGGCCTGATGTGTCACGCAACCCTAGCGAACACTCGCGGAGGCGCACGCGTGTCTGTAACCGTGTTTGCCAACGGACTCAAGATGCTTCGCGATAGCTTCTATCTGGCGAATGGATATGCGAAATCAATTCCCATCGGCACTTATGGTTCCCAAAACGAACGAGTCACGTATCAAGTGAGAGTCGACCATCTTGACTGCGTCGAATCTCCGCAGATTCGAGAGAAAGTAGTAGTGATAACCGGACTCCCAAGCGAACTGAGAGCAGAGACCAGTAATGCAGGCAAAAGACCGGTAACTGCCGGCAATGGGAGAAGAGATCAGGTGCTCGTACCACGCTTTTCGATCAGTCCAGGAGCGTCGGAAACGGCGATCGCGACCCCTCGGAGCGCCTCATGCAGAAAGAACAGGAAGCCTGAAGAAATGGTTTTAGACGCGCGGTCGAGATCAGTGGGGCGCTGCAAGCAATGTGGCGGCCCATTGAACTACGCTGGAAGCACAATAGCGTGTGATTGCGGAGCAGTTTATAAACTGCCAACAGGAGCAGAACTGACGGAAAGTACTTGCGGCTGTGGATTGCCCAAGTTCAGGCTCAATCTTCTTGGCGTTGACGTGTGCGTTGACCGTCAATGCGAGAGCATGGACGATGTGATTTCCAAGCACTTCGCAACCAGCAACTTCATCTGCCCTCGTTGCCACGGTGCTCTAGCCGTCGTGCGCAGGAAGGGCATCATTGTGGGGTGTGCACAGTACTTCGACGGATGCAAGACCGCATTTCTATTGCCTCCTAACGCTACGATCGTTGGACGGTGCAAGTGCGGGCTCCCAAAACTGCAGTTGAAAACCAAGACTCGATGTCTCGACACCGCGTGCCGCGCCTAAGCGTTACCTTGCAGGGCCGGCGTCTTCTTGTTCTGTGGAGCTCGACAGCTGCACCTCAGGTCGCTTCCGAATTGTGGCGCTGTCTGGGTCAAGGCCGCGCCATTCGACAACATAACCGAGAGCTTCCAACAGTTTCTCCGGAGATGAGAACCCCGCTTCTTCGATTGCACCGAGCGCAGTAGGTAGTGCGCTACTTTCAAGTGCTTCTAGTCGCTTGGCGAGTGCGCGAAGCTTCTGTTGACTTATAAGAAGCGTCCCGATCAGACGGTAGTGTGCTGCTGGATTGACCTGCAACCAACGCACGATGGCCTGTACCGATACAGACTGTTCGTCTGCCAATCGCGTTACGTCGATTACGTCGCTTGTGAGCGCAAGCCGCGTGCCGTCGATGGTTTCGGCCTGCTGCACGACGATCTTTTCCTCTAACCGCTTTAGATAGTCGACGACCGGCTTCAGCGGCACTTTCTTGTCGTAGAAGATGACAAGGCCTTTCACTTCCTTGAACTTAGCACAACCCAGATTTCTATCAGCAGCAATGAGTAAGTTCTCAACATTGAGCTCCCGCAGCTTCCCGAGCTTCTTCTGAAGGTATTCGTCCGTCCAAAAACCGACCACCTCCAGGTACGCCTTCACGCCGTTCTTTTCGAAGCCGAAATCTGGGATGAACACGTACGGTCCGGCGGTCAGGAGCTCTGGTTCTCTTTTGAGAATCCAGCCTAACTTCAACGCGTTAAACGATCGGGCAAACGCCGCTTCAACGGAGCTGTCAAAGCGCTCTATTGTTTCCTCGGCAGCCGGCACCTTCAGGAGCTCTTTTACCCTGTCGCTGTCAAGTTCTAGTTCGACCAGCTTGGGCGCCTGTCTTTCTCCTGCAAGAATGTGTGCCCTTAGGCGCCACTCACGAGCCTCCAAGATTGCTGGGAGCAGCTTCGCAAGCGAGGTGCCATACCGCTCGGTCATCCTGAAGAGCGAGACAGGGCCATCCACGAAAACTCGATAAATGCCGCCGACCTGCTCTACGCTATACATTAGGCCCAGATACTTGAGGCGCCGGAAAATACGCTGGTAGTTGCCCGCCGCAGTAAACTCAAGAAAAACCGCCTTGAACAGCAACGTCTGCGTCAAGCTGAGGTTGTACCGCTGGATTAGCTCGCGCGGACGGAGAGGAACGAAGCGTTCAAGCACCAACTCGTCCTCCGCATCGCTCCACAGTGACTCTTCGAGCTGCAATGCTGAAATGCCGAGTCTCGATGCCGCCTTCTCCATTACCTCTTTTTTTATTTCGTTCGTCGCCACAAGGGCATAACGATTTGCCTCTATGAAGACTTCACGGCGTGCCTTTTTTGGAACGATATGGCTTCGCGGTTCGAAGATTGCTGATCGATCGAGCAACGCGATTAACCCTCTCACCAGTCGATGGTCAAAACCGTCGCCCTCGAGCTGCTGACAGCACTTTGCCAACTCGCCCTGACGCTTGCCCACGTGTGCTTCATAGGTTTCGATCAAACGCGATGCCAACTCGGCGTAACGCTTTTCAAGCGGCGCGTACACCGGTTTTATCTTTCCCGAGCGAGAACGGGCGATGAGAAGGTTGCTAGGCAGCACGCTCCGCGTTCCTCCATTTTCGCTTCCGACGGTGACTTATTTGCATTTCGGCCGTGTCACGTGTCACGATTTCAGTGAGTCTCGCGCTCTTTCCCTCCCGCTTTCGCAGCACGCGCCCGAGTCGCTGAATGAATTCTCGAGAGCTGCCTGTTCCGCTCAGTATGATTGCTTGCGCGGCGTCCGGAACGTCCACGCCCTCGTCAAGCACTTTGGACGTAACTATGATGCGGTACGCGCCGTTGTGAAAATTGTCAAGGATTTCCCTGCGCTCATCCTTAGACGTCGTGTGCGTGATTGCAGGAATCAAGAACGTACGCGCAATGCGGTCGACGAGCTTGTTGTGTTGCGTGAAGATGATCGTTTGATCAGTAGGGTGCTCGAGAAGGAGCTCTTTGAGTGCCTCCATCTTCGCTCGTGAGTTCAAGGCGATATCCAACGCCCGATTTCGAGCCAAAAGCGCCTTTCGCGCCGCTGGATCCCAACCGCTCCTCATGATAAACCGCGAGAAATCATACTGTGTCCGCATGAGAATATCGCGGCGCGTAATGTAATCGGTGAATGCGCTATACATCCGCTTGTACTCCTCAGCCTCATCAGGCATCAAGTCGACAAAGAAATGCGCAACTTCGTAGCCAGAAAGGTGTTCCGCGGCAAGGTCTTGCACGGTCAACTCATAGACTTTGCCGCCAATGAGACGTTGGAGCTCGCTGTGCAGTCCGTCTTCGCGTTCATACGTTGCCGTAAGTCCCAACCGCGCCCTCGCCAGAAACATTTCAGCGATGTGACGATACCCTGGTGCAGGCAGGTGATGGACCTCGTCGAATATAACCAGCCCAAATCGGTTGCCAAGCTCCGCAGCACGCAGATATGCCGAGTCATACGTCGATACCGTGAGCGGTTTGAGCACGTTTTCGCCGCCCCCGTACGTCCCAATCTCGATCGAAAATTCAGCCGCGAGCACACGGCGCCACTGCTCCACTAGGTCGAGCGTGGGTACAATGACTAGCGATGGCAATTGCAGCGTGCCAATTGCTGCGACGGCAACAATGGTTTTTCCGGCGCCAGTTGGTAAAACAACCGTGCCTCGCCTTCCAGCTCGAATCCACGAGTCCAACGCGTCTGTTTGGTAGTCCCGCAACGAGGCGCGGAACTTCAGGCGCGGGACCGGGAGCAACTCAAGCGCGTCATCTACATACTCGATGTGACTGCTCTCGAGATAATCGATGATATCGGAATAGTGCAACGCCAGTGCCCTATACGTGGCAGAGCGCGCGTCCCAGTGGGAATTCGGGACCTGCGCATCACCGCGAATCAGCAGCGTGCCTTTATCGTATTTAATCTGCGCTTCCATTGACATCACCGCGAGTCGTGACCGGCTGGCGTCCACTCGTGCGCACATCTATCCACGCCTGCGCAACTTGTAGTATATGAGTTCGCATACTAATCCCTTCACCAAGTGGGTGCGAAGATGTTTTTCTCATTGTATGCTGGATGCCATCAGCTAACGGCGTCTGATTTGGATGGACATAAAGCATCGTATTTTCGCTGAGCTGGACGATCGGACGGATCTCAACCGGGTCGCGTGCGATTGTGCCATAGCAACGTGCAACTTTTGATCCATTCTCCGCGGGCCGCCCGCGAAGTCCCGACGATCAGGCGCGTAAATCCAGCTTCGTTGCAGATTCCGCGCGCTTCAATCGTTTCACCTTCGTCTGCTTGGCCGGCGTAGGTGTGAGTATATGAGAGCACCTTGTTGACGGTTTCGTGTTCTATTTCGTAAATAGCAGGGCTGTCAAATGCATAGGTAGCATTTGTCACCGTTGCGCGAACAGTCGCAAATGCATCGTCTATTCCTCGAGGCTCAATGGCTATCTCATTGAAGTCCCTTACGAATAGCAGATCAAAGTACGTCGTTCCTATTGACCCTCTGTTCCATTTTCTTTTCTCGTGTAGGACGAACTCTTTAAATGTCAGTTCCGGAGCGCGCTTTCGGAATATCCGCTGCCACATACCAGTGCCAATCTTGGGCAATAATCCGGATTGTACCGCGTCGCGCAGAGCGTCTCGCCCGCGTTCAAAGCTCGGCCTCCCGTAAAGAACAAAATCGATGTCAGACGAGTCAGTTGCAAGCCCAACAAGTCGAGAACCTGTGACGCCCATATAGCGCCGACTAATGCCATTGCTCTCAAAAAAATCCACGATAGACGAAACGTCAGCATCATCGCAGCGCTCCAGGCACTGCCGAGGGTGCTTCAGCTGCGCAATGTCCTCGCAGGGAATGGCACAGAGTCCGTCTCGATAGTGGACAGACTTGCGCATCAGCTGCTGTGCCTCTTCGAAGCCCACTTTGCGAAACCGCGTACCGTCTCGACTCACTCTGTCGCCATTTTTGTCTGGAATGTAGCGCAAGAAGCCCCAGATATGCGGCTCATTGTCATATGAAACCGCAGCGTAAATCCAGCGATTTTTGGCTATAACAAAATCTCTTATTCTAACTGGTTCCTGCAACGTTATCTCTCGATCGTGTTGTCATTGCACCATTATTAAGGTTCCCAGACTTTGGAGCTTCGTCGCTCGAGCGGTGCAAGACCACACCACGTGAAACACAGACAATCTATCAATGCCTACGCAAATCGCAAGTCACGCCTATTGCCTAAAAAGACGCGAAGGCTCATTCTTGGCATTTAACGTGTGCGCTGTGGACGGGGGAGCTTTTTTGCCTTCTTAGCGGGAGCATCGCCCCCTACAGAGGGCTAAAAAAATAAAGCGCGCGTTGACTGCTGTTGGCAAAAAGCAACAACTTGTGACGCTATCGGTTTTACTCCCAGGTGTGTAGTGGAATCCCAGTTCTTGCACGCACGGTGTCGAAACCTGCGCCGCGGCGTACCACTACATAGTTGACGAGATCCACGACCGTCGAAGGACCTAACGTTGCCTTGCCCCCTTGCAGCACGCAATCAACGCTGATCTTCACATCTTCTGCGCACATTGCCGGGGGCGCGCCGGTGATGTTAGCGCTAGTAGAGGTGATAGGGGCCCCGACAGAGTCAATCAATGCTCGAGTGACAACGTGGGACGGAAACCGAATGCCAACGAGGTCCGCACCCGCCGTGAGAACGTCAGGAACGACATCCTTCTTTCGCAACAGCACCGTTACCGGCCCTGGCAATAAAAACTGAAGGAGGGGGGCGTCGTCGATATGTGCTAGGGCCTCTATCATGTCAAACTGAGAAACTGCTAGCGAGATAGGCTTAGAAGCCATCCGTTTGAGCGCGATCACTTTCCTGACGGTTGATTCTTGCAGGGCGAGCGCGCCGACTCCGTAGACAGTCTCGGTCGGATAGGCTACTACCCTACCCGCCTTGATAGCGTGCGCAGCGCGCTGCACACTTTTAGTCACCTTAATAGTAACCACCGTAAGCCGCTAGGCAAATAGGTGCGCAAAAAAGAAGGCAGGCCCTTCAGTGCCGCCGCTTAACGATGGCCACGTCTCCGAAGGTCAATTTTTCGGACGGCTTGCCTTTCTGCGCTTTTTCACTGCCCATGTCGATAAGGAGACTTACATTCAGCGCCTTTTCGAGTTTCTTTCGGAGTTTATCGTCAGGAGTCAATTCTTTTCGCTCAATTTTCTTTATGACGAGCGCCTTTTCCATTATTTTCGCCGCGAGTTGCTCCTGGCTTAGTCCACTTTTTAGACGGGCGTACTTCACGATACGATCAAAATCGGGATCAAGTTCACCTTCCATTTGGCGATAAATATCCCGGTATCGGGTGCGGGCGCGTGGGGCTGCTTTGTTTGTGGGTCCGCGCAACGTTTGCGGGCGGCGGATTTCTGTGCCAAGACCTCCGCAAGCGGCGCACGTTTCGAGCTGTACTCCCTCGATTACAACGCGTTTAGGCTTTCCTAGGATTTCTTTCCCGCATAATTCGCAGTGCATGGCTTTCCTCGAAAAAAGGATATATAGCATGCATTGTTAAATACCATGTGGAGGGGACGACAGTGGAAGACTCGCTTGACGAAAGCGAAAAGAAGGGGAACGATTTTTCTGAATACCTCTTGGATCGCGTTCGTCAACTGGAAGAGCGCAATCTCAAGCTCCGCGATGCTAATCGCAAAGTCGAAAACGAAAAGAGATCCGCCGAAAATCAGAAGGTGCGTTACGAGCGCGAAGTCCGAAAACTTAGAAGCGAGCTTGAACGACTCAAAGGACCACCGTTACTCGTAGGAACCGTGCTCGACGTGCTTGACGATAATCGAGTCGTTATCAAGAGCTCAACGGGTCCAAAGTTTGTAGTCAACGCCTCGCAGTTCATCGAACAGGAACTCATTGCTGGCGCCAGAGTGGCGCTGAATCAACAATCTCTGGCTATCGTGGGCGCTTTACCGCCTTCGAAAGACCCCACCGTGTACGGAATGGAAATCATAGAGACCCCAACCGTGAGCTACGATGACATCGGAGGTCTTGATGGTCAGATTCAGGAGCTGCGCGAAACGGTAGAGCTTCCGCTATTGAAGCCTGAGCTATTTCAGCGGGTAGGTATAGAACCGCCCAAAGGGGTGCTTCTTTACGGCCCGCCGGGAACAGGAAAAACCCTTCTTGCCAAAGCAGTAGCAAAACACACCGAATCGGTTTTCATTAGAATCGTAGGCAGTGAGCTGGTTCAAAAGTACATCGGCGAAGGCGCTCGACTCGTACGAGAGCTATTTGAGATGGCCCGAGAAAAAGCGCCTAGCATTATTTTCATCGACGAACTCGATGCGATAGGAGCGAAGCGCTTAGACAGCGCAACTTCGGGAGATCGCGAAGTCCAACGGACGCTCATGCAGCTCCTCGCAGAGATGGACGGATTTGAAAATCGCGGCGACGTGAAGATCATCGGCGCTACAAATAGGAGCGACATACTCGACCCCGCGCTGCTTCGGCCTGGGCGTTTTGATCGCCTCATCGACATACCGCTCCCAACTTACGACGCTCGCGTTGAAATTGTCAAGATTCACACGTCCGGCATGAACCTGGCCCACGAGATTGACGCCAAGAAGATTGCGAAGCTAACTGAAGGCGCAAGCGGCGCTGACATAAAAGCAATTGCAATGGAAGCTGGTATGTTTGCCATTCGCGCGGAGCGCGAATCAGTGACCGCTGCTGATTTTGACGATGCCGTGCGCAAAGTGATGGGCATGCCTAACGTTGAGACGCAGCACTTGGAGTCAATGTTCGCATAGGGGACCAGCATTCGCCGTTCTTTGAGTTGTAGTTAGAGGGCTTTAGCGTCTTGGTCGCAGTGATGACGCGTGTGAGTCCGCAATTGAGTATTTTCTAAACATGCAACATTCAGCGCTTGGGCCGCGTTTTTCTTCTAAAACTGGTGATAAACGCGATAGAATCGTTGCAGCGCTGTGAAGTTGCTGGCCAAGGCGACAAAAACCATCATCCAACCGAGCAATGGGAACCAGATGAGGTTTTCCGGGAATATGATGCTGAGCAAAGCGACAAAGAAAAGGAGGACAAGCCTGTCTGCTCTCCCGAGCAAGCCCTGATAATTCCGGCCAACGCCAAGTGCTTGAGCTTGGGTCCCAAGGTAACTCGTCATGAGAACGCCTACAATCGCGAGCAGCCCAATCTGCCAAGCGACGTACCCACCGAGCGTAATACCGCCGAATATGAAAATATCGGCATAGCGGTCGACGACGTGGTCGATTAGATCACCTTTCAACGATTCACTGTTAGAACTTCGCGCTAGGCACCCGTCTAATGCGTCAAAGAGTGCGTTGCAGGCAATTGCCAATATCGCCAGAGCGAGCAGTTGCGCGTAGAACGCAACGCCAGCGACGCCAGCAGAAACGAGGGATAGAGCGCTCAGCTGGTTTGCGCTTACGCCGCGCCTGTAAAGCGCTAGCGCGATCGGATTTAAAATCCGCCCCATTCTTCCGCGGTATGTGTCAAGCGTCATTCAAATAGGCAGTCCAGTCGCATTGGCCAGCGACAAATCGCTCGAGCGAGTGTCCTTGTGTGATTCCCCAGACGACTTGTGCTGATTCACTCACCGTGCCTGTCGAGTCCACTTCGTACACATTGTTCCCGTGCCACTTCACAGCCTCAGCCAGGATGACGTCAAGGATTTCTGCTTCGACGTTTTCGTTTATCTTTTTCTCCGCAAAAGCCTTCTTATGTAGGCGCCTGCGAAGCGCGACGGGATTGGTCCGAAGGACGACGACGCGGTCGACTAGAAGGTTATGAGAGAGGTGCCCCTCAAGCACAACATCTTCTGAAAACGGGTGCGCTCTCAGTGCCTCCAGATCAACTATCAGGCAGTCACGGTTTTCGTCCCATCCGGCGTAGTACTGGTGAACGCGAATTACTTCGTTTAAGTCCACCACCTCGACGCCATAGCGTTCGCGCAGAATCTTGCCAATTGTGGTTTTGCCGGTGCCTGGAGTTCCTGTAAGAGCTATTTTCATAGGTCAACAAAGAAGTCAGTTCGCGGACACAAATTCGTCGATAGCGTGGAGAAGCGTTGCATTTTGCCACGGCTGGCCGACGGTGATTCGAATGTGGGTACTGGAGCATCCACGAAACGTCTCGCAGCTGCGAACGATTATACCCTTACTCAGCAGGTATTCCGATACTTCGCGCGAAGTGTGTGGCGCAGTGTCGGCGAAGACAAAATTCGCTTCCGTTGGGTACGTCCTGAAGGGAAGCTTATCACGCAGGTACTTCCGTCCACGCTCGACCATCGACACGGTCTTGTCCAGAAAGCCGCGATCTGAAAGTGCTGCAATACCCCCCTGAACAGCCAATCGATTCACGGAAAAGGCAAGCATGCGTGTCTCGTACGAACGTGCTAGCCCCTCTGTAACGGCCGCATAGCCGAGGCGCAACCCGGCCAGCCCAAAAGCTTTTGAAAATGTTCTAGAGACCATCAGGTTGTCAAAGTGACGTACAAGCTCAATGTGGCTTTGCGATGCAAATTCAGCGTAGGCTTCGTCTAGCACGACTAGCGCTTCTGTCGATCGTAGCAAGCGCTTCAACGCTTCTTTCTTGATTGCGTTTCCTGTCGGATTGTTGGGAGCGCAGACGAAGATTAGCTTGGTCCTATCGGTGATTGCTTCGATTACACCCTCAACGTCGATTGAAAAATCCGGCGCACGCTGGACGTAGACGCAGGCGCCGTGTCCCGCCTCCACGATTATTTCGTAGTACGAGTAGGTGGGGATAGGGACGATCGCCTGATCGCCGGGCACAGTTATACAGCGCACCAAGGTGTTGAGAAGATCGTCGGATCCGTTGCCGACGATGATACGCTCCGGTGAAACTCTGGTGTAGCGCGCGATGGCGTCCTTGAGATCGACGTACCCAGGAGCGTGATAAACGCTTATTTCGTCGATGTGTCGCTTAATCGCCTCAACTGCCCGCGGACTCGGTCCCAAGGCGTTTTCGTTTGATCCGAGTTTGATCACCCGATCAGGACTGATGCCGTACGCTCGGGCCACGTCTTCGGCAGACCTACCTGGGATATACGTTGATGGCACGTTCAACCACTGCTATAGCCGTTGTGATTTGCTCTTTTGTGATTACCAGAGGGGGCACGAACCTTAACACGTTTTCTGAGGTGTTGTTCAGCAGTACGCCGTTCGCTCGGGCATAGTCGACGATAGGAGGTACCGGAAGCGACGACTCATAAGCGACCATAAGTCCTTTGCCCCTTATATCAACAGTATAGGTCGATTCGAGCTCACCTAGTAGTTTTTTGAGCAACTCGCCATTGTAGCGGGACTGTTCGACGAGAGATTCGCTTTCGATCACGTCGATCGTAGCAAGAGCCGCAGCGCAGGCAAGTGGATTGCCGCTCTGCGTCCCACCGTGATCGCCTTGATCGAACTTATATGGCTCGCGCGACATCGTAGCCCCTACAGGAAAGCCGCCGCCCATACCCTTAGCCAAGGTCATCACGTCTGGAACGACGCCGGCATGCTCACACGCGAACCATTTTCCTGTCCTCCCGAAGCCGGTTTGCACCTCGTCCGCAATCATCAATATCCCCCGCTCTGTACAGAGCTCGCGGACCCCTGCGAGGTATTCCTCGGGAGGCACAATAACGCCGCCTTCTCCTTGAATCGGTTCCACGATGACAGCAGCCGTATCCGCCGTGACAGCTCTGGCGATTGCGCTCACGTCACCGTAATCGACAAAGGTGACACCATCTACAAGGGGCTCAAATGGTTTCCGGATTGCTTCCTTCCACGTCACGCTGAGAGCGCCCATCGTCCGTCCGTGGAACGCGTTTTTAGTCGAAACGAAGCCTTTCTTCCCGGTTACCTTCCTCACAAGCTTCATCGCGGCTTCGTTAGATTCGGCTCCGGAGTTTGTCAGGTAGAGGCGCTCCATGCCCGTAAGCTTTGCCATGCGTTCGGCTAACCGCGCTTGGAGTTCGGTGTAGTATAAATTTGACGTGTGAATGAGCTTCTCTGCTTGCGCCTTGATGGCGCTGACCAAGCGCGGATGACAGTGTCCGATGCTGTTGACGGCTATTCCTGCGACGCAGTCTATGTAGTCATTTCCTTCGGTATCTGTAAGGATCGCACCTCTGCCGTGTCCAATGACTAGCGGTTGACGCCTGAACACCGGCATGTAGTGCTGCGATTCTTGGGCTACTACGTTTTCTTTTTCGGATACGCTCATTTCTTACCACGTCCTGCAACAGTGCCAGCGTTCGCGTGCCGCGCCTCGTGCACTTTTAAGAGACCATTCTTCCACACGCGACGCTGCGCATCTACTCAAATTCGATGGTGGCAGGCGGCTTGGGCGTAATGTCGTAGACCACGCGCGCGACGTCGGGTATTTCGTTTGTGATACGCGAAGCAATTTTGCGAAGCACGTCATACGGCATTTCAAGCACGTCGGCGGTCATGCCGTCTCGCGACTGTACAGCGCGCACTGCGATTATCCAGCCGTGCAAGCGCACGTCGCCTTTCACGCCGGTTCCTTTTTCCAAAAGCGCCGCGAAAGTCTGCCACGGTTTGTACCTCAAGACCTCTTGCTCGACAATTGCGTTCGCTTCGCGGACAACGCGGAGCTTTTCCTCGGTCACCTCGCCGATAATGCGCACCGCGAGGCCGGGTCCTGGAAACGGCATGCGCTCACTGAGCTCAGGTGGCAGCTTAAGGGCCCGCGCGATTTCGCGGACTTCATCCTTGTACAGGTATTTGAGGGGCTCAACGACCCCGTTGAACGCAATCTTCGAGGGGAGCCCACCAACGTTGTGATGCGACTTGATCTGCCCGTCAGATTCGATGATGTCTGGATAGATAGTACCTTGAACCAAGTACTCAACGTTCTTCTGCCTCGCCACTTCCTCGAATATACGGATAAATGTCTCACCTGTTACCTTTCGCTTCTCTTCGGGATCCACAACCCTCTCGAGCGCATCAATAAATCGCGCCTTTGCATCAACAATGGTCAAGGGCATGTCACGAAAAGCACGCTTGATGTTATCAGTTTCACCCTTGCGCATCAGTCCTGTGTCTACGTACACAGGACACAGATTTGGTCCCAGCGCCTGATACGCAAGCGCTGCACAAACTGAGCTATCAACGCCGCCAGAGAGAGCGATTATCGCTCGATGATTTCTGACCTCTCTCTTGATCTCTGCGATTGCTCCTTCAATAAATTCCTGAGTATTTACCATGAGCCTGTTTAACGTTCAGCTGAGCGGTCACCTGAGATCACATGCTCGCGTTCATGCTGAGCACTGATCGCACAAATTCGAGAAACGGTGGTGACGGCCTGCCCGGTCGCGACTTAAACTCTGGGTGGAACTGTGTCCCCAAGAAGAATCTTTTCGTATTGATCTCTGCAATCTCCATTCGGATGCCATCTCGAGCTTTCCCTGAAAACACCATTCCGTTTTGCTCGATGCGCTCGATGTACGCCGGATTCACTTCGAACCGGTGTCTGTGCCGCTCAGTCACAAGCGCGCTTTGGTACATCGCCTGCGCGCGCGTCCCAGGCGAGAGGACGATTTCGTAGTTGCCGAGTCGCATAGTGCCTCCCATGTGATCGACGTCAAGCTGTTCGGGCAGCACGTCGATGACGTGGACCCCCGTGGGATCCAACTCTGCGCTCGTTGCGTCGAGCCCCAGAACGTTACGGCAGAACTCGACAATGGCCAATTGGAAGCCAAAACAGATTCCTAAGAAGGGAACGTCATTTTCGCGCGCGAAACGAATAGCGTCTATCTTTCCCTCACTTCCTCGGGGGCCAAACCCGTGTGCGACCAAAATACCGTGCACCGCGTTCAGCATCTCGAGCGCGTGCGGGTCTTCGGCATCGACGAGCTTGATGTCAATGCCTCCTCCGAGAGCGCTTGCGGCGTGCTTGATGGCCTCTTTGATGCTGAAGTACGCATCTTCAAACATATATTTGCCAACGATGGCAATTGAACGCGAAATAGGCGGGTTTTTCATCACATCCCAGGGGCTAGCGGCTTTCCTTTCGAGGGCGAGTTTCTCCACGAGGTAGTCGCCTAGGCCCTCAAGCTCAAGCAACGAAGGCACTTGATAGATGTCTGGCACGTCATACGCGCTGATGACAGCGTTTAGTGGCACGTCGCAGAAGAGTGAGATCTTGGCGCGGGCGTCTTTGCCAAGCGGCGTTTTACCCCGGCCAACTATGACATCGGGACTAAGTCCGAGCTCTCTCAGGCTTTTTACCGAGTGCTGGGTCGGCTTCGTTTTGTGATCGCCGGTCGTGTCCTCCGGCACGAGCGTTACGTGGAGCAGGACGAAGTAATCTTCTTCGCCGTGCATTTGCCGCACGGCTTCCAAGAATGGCATGCTCTCGATGTCGCCGACCGTGCCACCGACCTCCACGACGCATACATCAGCCTTGGCCTGGGCGGCCACAGTCCTGACGCTGTTCTTTATTTCATCGGTTATATGAGGAATAATTTGAACGGTCTTTCCCAAATAGTCCCCTCGGCGCTCTTTTTCGATGACCGACTTATAGATCTTACCTGTGGTTATATTGTGATCGCCTGTGAGTTCAACGTCGAGGAACCGTTCGTAGTTCCCCAGATCAAGGTCAACTTCAGCTCCGTCCTTGAGGACGAATACCTCACCGTGTTGGAAAGGATTCATGGTTCCGGCGTCGATGTTTATGTACGGATCAATCTTGATCGCCGTTACGTTGTGCCCGCGGTTGATCAAAAGCCTGCCAGCTGAAGCGGCAGTGATGCCCTTTCCGAGGCCACTCATGACCCCGCCTGTGACGACAACGTATCGCATCCTTCTAGCTCTCCACAGTGCCAATGATGATGTTTTCGTTCTAATATACTGCCGAAAAGTTATTTATAGTCTAAACTAAGGCGCAGCTCACTTTCAGATGCTCTTTTGGACAACGCATATAACGGAGGCCCGCGCGCGGGTTTCGGTGCAGTAACGTCGCCTCGGTTTGCGCCCTTTCAGTCTAATAATCTCCACGTGTAGTACGCCAAAACGACCACGACGATAAAGCCAAGGATCGCCACGCCGTAGCTGATACCGCCTGCGGCTAACAGTATCAGCGCGATAATCACGCCAATCGCAAGGAGAATGTAAGGAAGATTCCTCATTCCTCTGATTCTCGCTACGTCCACACGAAGTTGCGGCCACTGAATCTGCATTGAAGGTTGCGAAACTCTGATGGGACGCGCCTTGCTGCGATAATTCATGTGCGTGAGAGCCTCGTCGACCTCAATAGCATCAGGAGGCGGCTCGTTTTTGAATTGTCCGATTTGCAGAATGAAGCTCTCCTCCCGGGAACCGTACCCAGTTGATATGCTTACCTCACCTTCATAAAACTCCTGCTGACCTGGTGGAGCTGCCACGGTGATGGTAAGTATCTCCTCGCCATCGACGTACGGGTTGTTGCGGTTGAACGTTACTTTGTCTTTGATCTCGCCTCGCGATGAGAGGTAGATATGGGTCGGAGCTTCGTAATTGACGACGTCGATATCCAGAGTCGTCTTGCCGCCTGGCCTGAGCGGAAGCCGAATTAGGGGTTGCTCGATTTCAATAGATTGCAGCCCCTTCCGGTTTATATACACGCTCTGCATATTCACCTCATTTCAGGCGGAAGCAAGTTTGGGATTCGCTCGTCTATTGGATAGTGCACATCGCAAGCCTTGCAATAGAGCGTGCCTTTGATAATCTCCGCTGCCTCTTCGCTCTCGACCTTAAGTGTGAGCTGGCCTTTGCAGACAGGACAACACAATATTTTCAGTAACTTACGTTGCATGTCGCGCTTATTAATCCGCCGCACGTAATCACGCGCGTTCGAGTTTCTCTTCTCTTAAATCGACTATCTGTGTTAGCTCTGGCCCAGTTGAAAGGAGTGTAAACGGAACGCCTACTGCCGTTTCAGCTTCGTGCAGGAACGTCTTTACCTTTGTGGATAACTCATCGTACTGGTTCGCTCCCTTAACGGATGGATCAAGCTTGTCTAGCCCCGTTATGGCCACCTGCGTAGCGCCGTTTACCATTGCAGAGTACTTTGCCATGGCAGGATCCCACCAACCGATGCGCCGTTGCCGGCCGGTAACGGTACCAAATTCCTCGATGTCTAGCTTTTTTGCCTCGTCTTCGCTCATTTGCGTCTCAAAAGGCCCCGCTCCGACGCGTGTCGGAAATGTCTTGAAGACCACGATCGTCTCGGTTATACGCGTCGGTCCGACGCCGATATCGGCAGCAATTTGAGAGGCTGTCGTATCTTTTGATGTTACGTAGGGAAACGTCCCGTAGAAAAGCGAGATTCCAAATCCCTGTGAACCCTCTAAAATCACGTTTTTCGCCGCCTTAAGAGCGTTATTTACTTCGGCGGCTGCATCTGTCAAAAAAGGCGAGAGCTCTGCTACCTCGCGTGCTTGTGCCGTTATCCTTTTTGCTCGATCGGCTGCTGCCGGACCACACCCCGTTCCAGTTGACCCGATCGTTTGCGAAAGGTACGGATCCTGTTTATCTGTTTCGAGGTGTTTTGCTTCGATTATCGCGCAGCGATAATCCACACCAACTCGCTCTTCGACATTGAGCACCTGCGCTTCGCTAAGGAGTACGCGTGCATCGACAAGCACGCCTGCGCCGATGAGCAGTCGCGCGTCCGGATAAACGAAGCCGGAGGGTATCATGCGGACACCGAACTTTCGTCCGCCCACTTCAATCGTGTGGCCGGCGTTGGGGCCAATTCCGCCGCGGGCAATAATCGCAGGTTTGTCAGCAAACGCGACATGCGCGACGATTTTCCCTTTCCCTTCGTCTCCAAAAAACCCCCCAACGATTATGGTGGACCCCGTGCCCAGCACCCCCAAGTAAATAAAAGACCGACTATTCGCTTGCTATCGCGCTCTAAATATCTCAAACATCACAGATATGCTGTCAACAGTATTGGCTCGCAATATAAAAAAACATGCTTTTGCGGCCGACTTCCTCGAATTGAGCCGCAAACGCGCAGCGGAGCACAAATAACGGGGCATTTCATATTGATTGTAGCAGGTAAGACTATGAAAGCTAATGCTGTCAAGATTGCAGATCACGTCTACTGGGTAGGCGCGTTAGACTGGGACATACGCGCGTATCATGGCTATACGCTGCACGGCACGACTTACAACGCGTATCTCGTCTTCGGTGAAGATCGCACCGCTCTTATAGACAACACGTACCCGGGCACAACAGCGCAGATGTGGGCACGGATTCACGATGCGTGTGAAAAGGAAGGGCGAGCGCCCTCACTCGACGTCGTCATTCAGAACCATATCGAGCTCGATCATAGCGGGGCGTTGACCGAGATTCACCGCAAGTTTCCCGCTGCGCCAATTTACTGCACCGAAACTGTCGTCAAGGGATTGAAAAGGCTCTTCCCAGCACTCGACCGGATCCAGTTCACGACCGTCAAGACCGGCGGTGAGATTGCCTCGGCGCCAAGACGTGTACCTTCCTCGAAGCGCCGCTGCTGCATTGGCCGGACAGCATGTTCACCTTTCTGAACGAGGACGGCATACTATTTTCAAACGACGCTTTTGGGCAGCACCTCTGCTTGGCGCGACGATATGACTCCGATGTCTTAGAATACGTGCTTATGCAAGCCGCCCAAAAGTTTTATGCCAACCTGATCACGCCACTATCCCGGCTTGTTGTCAAAAAACTGCAAGAAGTCGCTACTCTCGGGTTGCTCGAAAAAATGCGGATGATAGCCCCTGCTCACGGCAAATCTGGACCGATCCAAACAAGATTACCAAGGCTTATACGGCCTGGGCAACTGGAACGTCAAAGAGCAAGGCCACGATCGTGTACGACACCATGCATTACTCCACTCGAAAGGTGGCCCACGCCCTCGCGGAGGGGCTTATCGCCGGCGGCGCGGACATCGCGATGTATTTCCTGCACGCTGACGAGAGAAGCGAAATTGTAAAGGATATTCTAGATAGTAAACTGGTATTATTTGGCGTTCCGACGATGCACAACAAGCCCTTTCCGAGCATTGGAGACCTCGTCTACTATCTTGGAGGGCTCAGGTTTGATAAAACGGGAGAGAAAAAGCTCGCAATCACATTCGGCTCGATCGGGTGGCGAGGCGACGCTTCTAAGAAGCTTGCTGACGCCATCGCGGCGTGTGGATTTGAAGTGCTCCAAGATTTAGAAGTGTTTTACGTGCCATCAGAAAACGAGCAGTTGCCATACTATGAGATGGGCAAACAACTCGCTCCTCGGATAGTGATGAGCGCCTAAGCTCTTTGCGTCCAAAACGCGCCACAAAGCCCTCTACGGTGGGCCGCCACCCTCTGAGGACGCAGCCGCGCACGGATGCTTTGTGAAATCCTGTTTGAAAGTCCGGAACAAATCTCCAGCAAATTCTGCGCGCTGCGATGAGTGCAAGTTCCAGACCGCGCCGTACGCTGAAAGTGCTTCGACGCTGAATGGAGCAACCCATTGCCTCAATCAATTCCGTTGGCTAAGTCACGTTGATCCTGTTCAGCATTGCTTCGTCTTCGTTTGGACGCGTCTGGATGGGCAGATAGTGCTGAGCTTGGGACTTCTGAGCGTGCCGATTTTAGGTATGCGAGCGAATGAGGGATGGATTTCGCAAAAGCGCACCAATTAGCTAGGAATAAATAATAAGAGAGCTTTGATTTCAGCAGCGACTGAAAAAACGGTCTAATGGCATGAGATGGCGAAGCTCGACGAAGGTCGTAGGCGTACTTTATGAGGAGCGCGAAAACGCTAAACTTGACTTACTGGGCGGATCACAGATTACGGGTATCACCTATCTTGAAAAAGCATCAGACGAAGTCCAACTCGTAAGCGCTTCAAAATTCGACGTGAATATCTTGCGCGACACGACGGCGACCGGCGTGCTCTATCGAGATCAAAATGCAGCTGACGTGCAACTTTTGGCGGGGTCAAAGATCGTTGGCGTGCTGTATGAGGCGATGGGCGAGCCTGGGCTCAGGCTCTTACGAGTAGCGCATACGGCGCTGAAACTCGTTAGCGGACAAGCGGTGAGGGGCCTCCTCTACCAACAGCAAGGTGGGGATGATGTCAAGCTTCTGAGCGATGTGAGCGATCTATCGATGGTAGCTGGGGCACTATTGATCGGCGTGCTTCATCAAGAGAGTGAGATGGACGCTCTGCGTCTAGTCGGCGGACAAGCGGTGAAGGGCCTCCTCTACCAACAGCAAGGTGGGGATGATGTCAAGCTTCTGAGCGACGTGAGCGATCTATCGATGGTAGCTGGGGCACAGCTTGTAGGTTTTCTTTATCGTGATGAGGGCCTGAGCCAATGAAACTTCCTGAAGATTCGTCTGTAATCACCGGAGTCCTCTACCAACACAAGGGTTCGACGGACACGCAGCTTGTGGGCGGACTCGCGATTGGTGTCAAGCTATTCGACGGAGTACCAATCACCGGTTTCACCTACTCCGAAGAGAACTCAACTGAGGACAAGCTCGTCAGCGGATCGCGGGTTACGGGGGTCGTCTACCGACACGAGACCAGTGTCGATGACCGAATCCTCAGAAGTGCGAAAATAAAAGGCGTGATATTTCAGAATAGGGAGCAAGCTCAGGGTCAGGCAGCTCGCGAGTCAGCAAACGCCGATGCCGCGCGAAAGATGCCGTTCTCGCCGCAACACGGACTTCTCACTGGGTCGCACATTGTTGGACTCATCTGCCGCGACACGGGCACAGGCGAGGAGCAGCTCACGACTGGAGCGAAAGTCGACATGAAGATTCTTAACGGAGCGTCGATTGAGGGCATCATCTACGAAGGACCAGAGGGAGAGAGTATCAAGCACCTAACTGGATCGAACATCACTGGTTTTCTATTTCGGCAGCACGACTCCAGCAGCGAAACAGTCGTAGGCGACATGGCCATCCTGGGACTCATCTACCAAGAGAGAGATGCAGTTCTCGCAAGATTTGCGAACAGCTCGCAGAGCGCCAACTCAATGATTCTGACGGTCATCCTCTACGCGCTCCTCATCGTAGGTATTTTGGGTCTCGTCGTTCCGGCAGTGAGCAAGCAAACCGATTTCTCACCCTTGAATTTTCTCGCGCTCCCATCGGCAGCCTTGACTACTTTGTTTATCCTTATGGTGGTTGTTTCGAGCATCGTCCTGGTTTACCGGGGATACAGACACACACGCACTGTCACGAGCTGAGCGCATAAACTTTTAGCGAGCTAAAAGCGCTCGTTTTCCCTGCCCATCGATGCCGAGCCACATGGGAGGGTTCCCTCGTCGTTGCATCTGATCGCCCGCGTATGGCGTCACTCGTGCATCAGCCGAACTCTGACTAGCTACGGTGATTTCATCGAGACGATTGGGGCAATCCAGTTCAAGCACGTGGCTTTTTTGCGCCAACGCTTCGTTGAATGCGCAGCGAGTGAAGCACGTGAATGAGTGGGCGCTCTCGTCACCGTCACCGCGCGGGCGCGGCCTTACGGCGCAACGAACGAAGGGCCCCTTGTCAAGAACCAGAATGAAGAGCCGAGGTCGGGCTGTCATTCACCGCCTGCCACAAATACACAGCCGCCCCGACGCAAAGCAGAAAAAGACCGATTATGAGGAGTTCTGCGTTGATATCAGATCGTATCCCATTTAGTATTTCCAGGAGGTCGTGTCACAGCTTATTAGAGACGTTAATCAAGCAGTGGGGTGCCCCGACGCGCGTAGACGGCGTTCAAACGGGCAACACTAGCGGGATACCCTTCGATGAGCGAAACCATCAGCGCCACCATATCGAGCTTTCTTTCTAGCAATCTATCGCGTCTCTTTTTCCAGTTTTCCTTTGTGTAGGGATCCTGGATAAGCTGCACCGCCTTAGCCTCGACTTCGGCTGCGGTGTTTAGGTTAAAAAGCAGCTGAAACTCGTGCTCAAGCTCCGTGAAGACGCCCGCGCCACAGGCACCCCCAAAGGCATTGCTCCGGATGGTCGGCGTGCCCAGAAGCGCGGCTTCGGTTGCCATGGTGTGCGTATCAGTGATGAACAACGACGCGTAGTATAGCACGTCGTGTATTCGGTTGTTCGGCACATTGAGAACGTGGTCTCTAATTTGCTTCGGAACGTCGGCTTCTGACGAAATGAATACCTCGCCATAGGCGCCCAGCCCTCTCACCAACGCGATCTTGTCGGCGTCGGGCAGTCGCATGCCGAGGTGCGAGCAATCAACCGAGCCAAACCGCAGCACACTGTAATCGTGACTCCTTGAGATACCCAAGAGACCAAAAACGGATGGATCAGGTGTGTAGTAGTTGGGGTGCAGGTACGCGAGCTCCTTGTAGCTCTCCATTTTGAGGTGTTTAGAGCCCAAGTCCTGTTGAAATGATGACGGCGTTACAAAAACATCAGTAAATTGATACGTGAGGTTGAGCATCGCGTAGCGCGCAGCATTGGTCGTGCACTCGCTGTCGTTAAACGTGATGTCGGGAACCTTGAGCAAACGCGCTGTGAAGGTGCAGTAGGTACCCCAGCCCGTAGTCAAGTCAATCTTCTTCCCCTTGAGGTATCGAAAGGCGTTTACTACATCGCGCGGAAGCGACATGTTCCTCCCAGACGAGGAGTCAAGCGGACCCGAAAAAAGGAAAAAAGGAATTTCAAGCTCGTTTAGTAGGTCCATGGTCTCTCTGCAATCACGAGCGAGTATGAAGACTTGATTGCCATCACCCTCAAGCTCGGCCACGATGTTCTTGTAAAAATGCACCTGCGCAGGCGTATCGACAAAAACGGCGAGTTTCACGATGCTACCTCCCTTGCGTAATTGTTTCGCATCTACAACGAGACACGGCGCCTATGAACGGGGTTAGTGCTCGCTCCGTTACGGTCGCTGCAGCTCCCTTCAAGAGGCTTCGTCATCGCGCCTCCTCGCACAGAACGCCGCATATTTTGACCCCGCTTACGAGATTTACGTCTTCACGACCCTCGTCTTGATATAGAAAGCCGCTAAGGGTTGCGCTCTCGAAGATTTTCTTCTTAAGAGAGCCTTCTTCTCGACAAAGCATGCCGGTTACCTGTGGCCATGGCAGGATATGCACAGTGTGATTGAAGTCTGCAAGGAGCGTTGTTTCCCCGGAAGTCTCGTCTTGATAAATGAGGCCTTTGATCCGCAGCTCACAAAGCGATTGTTTGCCGAGAGAGACGGCGTCCCCATACAGTATGGCCATGATCTTCGATGCCTCGAGGATTCGTTCGTCTTCCTGACTCGCCGTCAAATAGGTGAGCCCATCGAGCTGCAAGTCGCTCAGAATGCTCTCATCGGCGCTGTCGTCGTGGTACAGGACACCAACCACTTTCGAATTGGTCAACAGTTTGACCTGAATATTCAGCCCACTCTGGAGCTTTTTTTCATCAGTCCCCTCTTCCTGATAGATGATGCCCGTAATTTTCACTCCGCTTAAGACCTTCATAGTAACACCTTCACGAACCGTCTGTAGTCGACCTCGCAGCGCTGTGATACCTGAGGTACAGTAGATACACCACAGGCGCGACAATTAACACAATGGCGACGTATGAGCTGATCTGGGTGATACTGAATTGTTTCAGTGCCAGCGGCACGACGAGACCCAGAACGCCAATGATCAGCAATAGGTACAGTAATATCCGCTCTGCTTTGCGAAATCCATTTCCTGACGGCCCTTCCACCTCAGTTGGGCCGCGTGTTGCGCGACTCGTAGGCTCGATATCTCGATAGATGATGCCAATGATCCTCAAACTAGTCAAGATGCCTTCCTCGCTCGCGGCTCGATCTCTGTACAGCACCCCTGTCAACACTGCTTCGCGCAAGGACGTTGCGGTGACTCCTTTGTCTTCCCAATAAACTACGCCCGTTATTCTCGAGCCGTTAAGGATTCTTGCGTTGAGCTGTGGTCCGCCGAGCAGCTTGACTTCGGTGGTGCCGGCCTCTTGGTACGTAATGCCGAGCAGTTTAGATCGGCTTAAAATTGTCCGATCCGCGGAAGTCCCCTCCTGGTAGATGATACCCAACACTTTGCGCGCGGTCAAAATGTTCTCACGAGAGGAGTCTTCATCCTCGTAGATGACCCCTTTGATGTTTAATCCGCTCAAACAGGTCTCGTCACCGTTTTTCTTATCTTTGAATATGATGCCAGTGAGCTCCCCATTATCCAGAAGCTTCACTTTGATGTCAGGTGCATTCAACAGAACGGCGTCTTGACCTTTGGTGTCCTCATACGTGACCCCAATCACTCTCGAACGCACTATTGATTCCATCTAAGCCTCACTCTTGTGACGC
>Ga0187784_10000310_pt1 | contig 34574 bp, 30 predicted proteins | sample 1015_SJ02_MP15_2_FD_132964 | JGI IMG/M metagenome (GOLD analysis project Ga0187784, IMG submission 132964) | Tropical peat soil microbial communities from peatlands in Department of Meta, Colombia - 1015_SJ02_MP15_20_MG | ecosystem: Environmental > Terrestrial > Soil > Wetlands > Peat | place... | reverse complement strand
CGACCGCCGCGAAGACCGCGCTGAGGCCGCCAACTACATTTCCCCTGAGATGACCGGCTACGATGACCTGGATGGCTACGGTTCCTGGCACTACGCCGGCGGTTACGGCCCGGTTTGGACGCCGGTGGGAATCGCCCCCGAATGGGCGCCCTACCGCTTCGGTCACTGGGTATGGGTAGAACCCTGGGGATGGACTTGGGTGGAAGACGAGCCGTGGGGATTTGCCCCCTTTCACTACGGACGCTGGGCGTGGGTTGATGGTGGCTGGTGCTGGGTGCCGGGGCCGGTCTATGTGCGGCCGGTGTACGCGCCGGCGATGGTGGTATTTCTCGGCGGACCCAGCTTCGTCTTCGGTTTCGGTCCCGGTGTAGCGTGGTTCCCACTCGGGCCGCAGGAAGTCTTCATGCCCTGGTATCCCACCAGCCCGGGCTACGTGAATAACGTGAACATCACAAACACCACCACCAACATCACGAACATCACCAACATTACGAACATCTACAACACCAACAATCCGACCAATATCAACAACATTCATTACGCGAACCGCGGCGTGCCCAACGCAGTGACGGGGGTTTCGCGCGATACGTTCGTGAACGCGCGTCCGGTGGCGAACAACCTGGCCAAGATCGATCCCAAGGAGATTCAAGGGGCGCCGATCGCGCGCACCGTGGGCGCGGAGCCGGGAAAGCAGAGCGTGTTGGGAGCCGGGCGTCCGACCGCCGCCAAACCTCCCGGCCCGGTGGAGAACCGGCCGGTAGTGGCTACGCGGCAACCGGTGGTTGCGCGGCCTTCATTCCCCGAGCAGCCGGCAGCCGGTTCGCCGCCTGAGAGACCGGCTCAACCGGTATCTCCACGGACGACGAACCAGCCTTCGCGGCCAACGGCAGGAGGCCAAGTCCCGCGGCCTTCTGGACCGGTTGAGTCCCGCCCGCAGGCCCCGCGCGAAGAGCCATCCCAGCCGAGGGAAGGCGCGCGCGCTGAGCCGACAGAGCCGGAGCGGCCGGAAGGCAACGTCCCGCGGCCTCCGGGGTTTGGCTCGGGACATCCGCTGGTCCGCGAAGCGCCCCCAGTTCGCGAGAGTCCTGAGTTCCAGAGGAACGAGGAACAGAAGTTCAACGACTGGCAGTCGCACCGCAGCCAGGCTGAGCCGCGCGAGGAAGCGCCGCGACCGCCGGAAGCGCCTCGTCCGCGCCGATAACTGATTGGAGCTTGAAGACAAAGATGCCAGCCTTCGCCGAAGGCTGGCATTGTTTCTGAGTCCGATCCCCCGGAAGCGAACCTACTGGACAGCGGCAGCCAGGGCACGGCCTTGGCTGTTTGGCCCTGCGGACGTCTCCAAAACGTTGAGTTCTTTTTCCAAGGAGGAAAAACGTTGTAGCACCTCATGCATGCGCAGGGCCATGTTACGGATGGTCTCGATCTGCGAACGGGCGCTGGCGGAAAGCGTTCCCGGCTCCAGCAGCAGCAGTTCGGAGTTGCCCAAAACCGAGGTGAGTGCGTTGTTGAAGCCGTGGCGCATCTCCAGCATGTAGCGTCCCAGCGTGGCGTGGCGCTCGAGAGTAGCTTTAGCTTGTTCGGCTTGGCGGGCGCAATCTTCGGCAAACGCGCGATACAGAGCTTCGGCCGCCACCAGGACCAAGGTGTCCAGCCAGTTGTCTTGCTCTTTGAGGAGAAGTGTTCCCGGCCAGCGTTCGCGGACCGTGGCCAGCGTGGCCGCATTCTCAGCGACGAACAACACGCGCTTGCCGACTCCATTCAGGGCTTCCATGACCACCGAAAGCGAAGAAGGCTGGACGTGTCCTACGATGGCGGCATGAAAACTTCCCGGGTCGAAAGCCAGGCTGATGCCGCTGCTGACCAGAGTGAATGAAGGCAGAGCGCGCTCCGCTTGCCAGCGGGCCGTAATCGCCCGGGAAAACTCCGGATCATCAGAGATGATCAGGACCATGGGCTGCCCGGCGGCAGCGGTTCTGATCTGTAGGGTTCGGCTGTTGAGAGGTTGCATCATTTTACGGAACCGTCGTTCTGCCTGTCCGCAGATGAGTCGGCGAACTGTAAAGTCCCCCCACCCGCTCCCGCGGCAGCGGATTGAGCGCGACCCGGCGCTGCGTTGGCGCTCGTGGCAAGGGCTTCTTCCACCGCGTCGCGCAGTCCGACTAGTATGTTGACCGGCTGGCCGGAGCAATACTCGGCAAAGAACATCACCTTCCACGACTGGCAGATCAGGCGCAGCCGGTCAAGGGATTCTGCCGCTCCCAACTGGGCCCGGCGGCCGTCGATTTTTGTCACCCCGCGCTGTTCCAGGGCGCGCAGTCCGTCGAGCACGGCGCTCATGTCGTGATGCACCAGACGAAAGAAGATTCGCCGCATGATAAAGCTGAAGCGGGCGAACACCACCAGAGCCACCGGCAGGTAGTAATTGGTGCCCGCGGAAGCCTTGATCTTCCGGCCCTTTTCCAGAATGTGGCTGTAAAGGAGGGAGTTCAGGTCCGGGCACTGCGAGGCTTCTTGCAACAGCAATCCCAGTGGCGCCAGCCAATCGGGGACCTCGAGATCGACAGCGCCGAGCACAGGTTCTAGTGTCTGCGCGACGCACTGGAGATCCACAGGGTCCTTCAAAGGCGAAGGGGCACGATGCGCAAAATACTGGACCAGCAGGAAATCGATCTTGTCCCGATCGTTATCGCTGGGCTCCGGCTTGTGCAAGTGGTGTGCCAGCAACGCCCGCAGGGCATGTTCGCTGGACAGGGTCGTGGTCTGCAAAAACTGGCGGAGTTGGTGCACCTGGATGCGCTCGTCGGCTGCCAGCAGCCACTGGCGGGCTTCCTCGACCATTTCTTTCGGAGGGCAGTCGTCCCCGCCGGCCAGAGCCGGACAGTCGGCCAGAGAGGTCATGAACTCGCGTTGCAGCGCGGAGTACAGCGGATAGAGGGTGCGGGCGTCGCGCCATTCGTCAGCCAGCGAATTCGGAATAAGCGGTGAAGTCATGATTTTATGATCCAGTTGGGAATTTCGCGGGTGAAGCGCGCGGCGACGGCGGTGCGTCCGCTGTTGTATTGCAGCGCCACCACCCAGGCTTCGGCGTCCAACGAGCCGTCGGCGTTTTGCAGCCGAAGTTTGTCGGCAAACTCCAGCGGGAGTGCGGAAGCGAAAAGTACTTCGTGGGAAGTTCCGAACTCGATCACCGTGCTTTCCAACAGCGGAGGGCTTCCGCTAGAAACCCGGGTCAGTCGAACCGGCATGCGAATCGGGGTTGCGTTGGGAAAGAACTTAGCCAGTTTGGTGGTGGATTCTTCGCGCATCGAAGCGGCAAAAGCCATGGCTGGTTTTGACACAGCACGCCTCAGTTTCAAATCGATGGAGTCCAAGTGCCCGAGCCTGCCGGTTAGCAATGGCCCGGGTACCCGACTACAACTTCCAAAGATGACTGCACGGCAGCGGCCAAAGCCCCTTGCCGCGGAAGACGCCTTTAAGCGATTGAAAATGAAGTCTAATCGAAAGAGATCAGACCACCTGCCAGCATCATCAAGCTCAGCCTTGTCTCAAAACTAAACGCCGTCTCAAACGGCCCGCAGGAAACCGCGCCGGCTTCTACTGCAACGATGCACTGCCCGGAGTTATGCCCGATCGCCCACCGATGTTGTAGCGTTTGAGCTTGCGGTAAAGCGTAGCCCGGCTGATGCCGAGCATCTTTCCGGCCAGGGTCTTGTCCCCTTTCACCTGATCAAAGACACGTTGGATGGTGTCGCGCTCAATGTCCTCCAGATCTGTGCTGGAAACCGCCGACGCGTGGTGGTCTAGGGCGGTTTCCATAAGGGGCGACGCGGAGCCGATCGCGGGCGGAAGGTCACCGGCATCGATGATCTTGCGATCGCCCAGCGTGATAGCGCGCTCAATGCAGTTTTCCAGTTCGCGCACATTGCCGGGCCAGTCATACTGCAGCAGAGCCTTCATGGCGGCGTTGGTCACCTGGATGGGCTGGCCCGGCGCATAGCGGTCCAGGAACCAGTGAACCAGCATGGGGATGTCGGAGCGCCGTTCCCGCAGCGCGGGCAAGTGCACGGCGACTACATTGAGGCGGAAGTAAAGGTCTTTGCGGAAAGTACCCTTGCGGAATTCCTCTTCCAGATCGCGATTGGTAGCCGCGATGACCCGCACATCCACTTTCACTTTCTGATTGCTGCCCACCGGGCGGATTTCCTTCTCCTGCAGCACGCGCAGCAATTTGGCCTGCATCTCGGGCGACAGCTCGCCGATTTCATCCAGGAAAATCGTCCCACCGGAGGCGGACTGAAACAGCCCGGTTTTTGATTTCAGCGCCCCGGTAAATGCCCCCTTTTCATAGCCAAACAGTTCGCTCTCGATCAAGGTCGGAACCAGGGAGCCGCAGTCCACCGCCACGAACGGGCTGGCGGCGAAGGGGCCGCGAAAGTGAATGGCGCGGGCCACCAATTCCTTGCCCGTGCCGCTTTCGCCGGTAATCAGGACTGGCGTACGGGTGTCCTTGAGGCGGGAAATCATGCGCAGCACGTCTTGAATTTTGGCCGACGAACCGACAATGCCGTGCAGGTCGGTTTCGGTGTCCACGCGTTCGCGCAGAAAGCGGTTTTCGTCCACCAGTTGTACTTTTTCTGCCATGCGGCGCAGGAACAGGCGAAGCTCTTCCAGGGGAGTGAAGGGTTTGGCGATGTAATCGTAGGCCCCCAGCTTCATGGCCTGCACGGCAGTTTCCACCGAGCCATGGCCAGTCATGAGAGCGACCTCGGTGCGGGGGAACATCTTCTTCACCTTTTCCAGGAACTCCAGCCCCGACATGTTGGGCATTACCAGGTCGGTGAGAATCATCTGCGCCGGTTGCTCTTCGAGCAAAGCCAGGGCGGCCTCGCCGCTGTTGGCTTCCATACAAGCGAAGCCCAGGGCTTCGCCCACCGTCAGACAGAGCTTGCGGATGCTCTGCTCGTCGTCCACAATCAGCAATCGAATGCGCAAATCTTCCCTCACAAGGCCTTCCCTATGGTTTGTTCAACGACAGCAATGAACTGCTGCCCGCGAAACGGCTTCTCGACGCAAGGAGCGCCCGTCTGACGCAAAGTAGCCACCGTCTCTTCGTTGGCAATGTCTCCGGTGATGAACACGATGCGGCCGACGAGTTCCGGACGGTGACGCAGCAACCAGGCGTGCACTCCCCCGCCATCGACGCCGCCGGGAGTGCGCATATCGGAAACCACGCCCAAAAAGGTCCCCGATTCCAACAAACGCAAGCCGTCGGCGCCGGACTCGCAACAGACCACGCGGTATCCGTTGCGTTCCAGAACCGCGCGCACATAAGCCAGGACTGCGGGCTCATCCTCAATCAGCAGCACCGGAAGCGTCTCGGGCAATGGGCGGGGCAGGCTCATGGCACAACCACCCCCGCCGCGGCGCCGGCCGAGACAGTTTCTACCATCGCAGGCAAGCGCACCACAAAGGTTGCGCCTGGTTCTCCGCGATTGTTGTGGCAGAGAATTTCCCCGCCGTGTTCGCGCACAATGCCATAGCAGATGCTCAGCCCGAGACCGGTTCCTTTGCCGATCTCTTTGGTGGTGAAAAAGGGATCGAAGATGCGCTCTGGGAACGAAATACCGTGCCCATTATCGCGGAAGCGGACCTCCACGAAGGAACCAACCTTGGCGGTGTGAATAGCAATGCATGCGGTACGGCCGAGCTCGTGCACCGCATCATATGCGTTGTTGACGATGTTGAGAAAGACCTGCTGCAACTGATGGGAATCTCCCACCACCTGCGGCAGCTGTTCGTCCAGGTCTTCTCTGATCTCAATTCCGCGGCTGTGGAAATCGTAGGCGCGCAACTGCACGGTGCGCCGGAGAATCGCATTCAGTTGCACCGGCTTGCGCTGCGGTGGCACCTGGCGGGCAAAGCTGAGCAGGTTCTGCACGATCTGCTTGGTGCGTTGCGCCTCCTGCAGGATGACCCGCAAATCCTTGCGGGCGCTTTCTGGCATCTCCGGGTTTTCCATCAGCAGGTCCGCAAAACCCAGGATGGCGGTAAGCGGGTTGTTGACCTCATGCGCGACCCCGGAGACCAACTGGCCGACGGCCGCCATTTTCTCCGTGTGCATCAGCTTGGCCTGCAGGGCAGCGGTGTCGGTCACATCACTCATCAACACCACAATGCTGTTAATGTTGCCCTGCTCGTCGCGCATCGGGCTGAGGTTGACCGCGTAGCGCCCGGCCCGCGGGTCGCGGAGGAGCTGCAGTTCGAGGTTATCGACCTGCTGGCCCGCCAAAGTTTGCGCGAACCCTTCCTGTAGAGCTTGGCGGCGCGACGGAGCCACCAGTTCCTCCAGCGCCTGCCCCAGCAACTGGCTGCGCTCGAATCCCAAGTCGCGCCAGCGCCGGTTGGCGTAGCTGATCAATCCGGCGGGATCAACCACTAGAATCAAGCTTTGTGTGTTGTTGAGGATTTTTCCGGAAAAATCGCGCTCACGCTGCAATTCGGACTGGGAGGCTTTCAAACTGCTGATGTCGAGCATGACGCCGCGAAACTGGGTGGCGCGCTGCTGCACGTCACAGACGGCAAACGCATTCACCAGGACATGAATCAGAGAACCATCCTGCCGGCGCAGCGTGAGTTCGTGATTGCGGACAGCGCCCTCGGCCTGCATGCGCACCGCCAGTTCGTCGTACGCGCCACTGGATGCACAGACTTGGCTGCGAATATCGGTTTGCAGCAGCTCCTCCCGGCTGCCATACCCCAGCATGCGGACCAGCGCGTCATTCACTTCGATGAAACGCCCGTCGGGAGTGGAAAAAAACACTCCTTCCTGAATGTTGTCGAAAAGCTCACGATAGCGGCGTTCGGCCTCGCTGCGGTCGGTGATGTCCTTCAACACGTGCACGGTCTGCGGACCCTCGTTGCTGCCGCCGCCCGCCCGGGAGGTAGAGACCAGATAGATTCGGTCGAGCACACGGTGCACACATTCGCCGCCGGACTCTGGCGCCGGCTGGCACAGTGGACAGAAGGGCCGCGGCGCCCCCTCACCCCAGGCCAGCAGCGCGCCCATACTAACGCCGGCGAGCTCCCGCGGCGGCACGCCAACGAAGTCCGCCAACGGCCGGTTGGCGCGCAACACATTACCCGATGCGTCGTGGACCACGATGAAATCGCCAATGGCGTCGAAGATTTCCATCCAGCGACGGTTGGCCTGTTCCATGCGGGCGAACGGCCGAGAGTTCTCAATCGAAGCCGAGGCATAGGCAGCGATAGCCTGCTGGAACTCGCGGGCCGGAGTAGGTCCGGCCAGGCCGGGTGCGGCATCGTTGAGCGCCCGCGAAGCGAAGCCTGCTACCGTGGCAGCCAGTGACTTCTCCTCTGCCGTAAAAGCCCCCTCGGCCCGCGGATAGATCAGCAGGGCGCCGTCAGCCTGTGGGGTGCGGAGCGGGGCCGCCAGCAAAATCCCTGCCGAAATCAGGCCCCCGAGCGCCTGAGTTGCCGGATCCGTGGCTACCGCAATGGGCTCGCCGGCGGTTACCGCGCGCGTGGCCAGATCAGCGGCGAACTGCAATCCTCGGCGACCGTAACGCGCCCGTGCGGCCGCCGCCAGTCCGGGTGAGTCCGCAGAAATCGCGGTCACATGCGTATTCGGCCCCTGGCGCAACACCACCGAAACCAGGCGGGCGTGCAGCAACAGACGGGTCTGATCGGCCACTGCCTGGGCTACGGATTCAATATCGGACAAGGCATGAACGGCGTGCGCCATGGCGGTCAGAATCTCGGTTCGACGCTGCTCCTCCCGCGACAGCAAATTCAAGCCGGGGTTCCCGCCCGCCGTCCCCATGATTTGTCCGCCATGCATGGTTGCCGAAGCGCCGCCTCGCAGCCCTAAGAATTCCAAGTAATTGATTATGGAGGAAAAATAGCCTGTCATCTCAATTTGAGTCAAGCTAATAAGGGCTTGGGGTGCCCAAGTGTGCAAATCCCGCGTGAGCCGGGAATTTGTTCCGTTTTGAGACCAAGCCATGCGCTTTGAGACACAAGCCCATTCTGAGCGTTGGCCTGATGTTCCCTGTTGAATGTAACCGATTGATCTGGTTGATGTTGTTATCAACAGTCGAAGGTAACAAGGGATCACTTCGTGGCATAGACATTGCACCCGGCAAAGTAGACAAAAGTGTCCACCAAAGGATATGCCATGATCGAGTTTGTCCGGCGCCGACATGAAACGGGAGCAAGAATGCTGGCTATGATGGCCATCGCCGGGACATTGCTGTTTGCCGTTCCCCCGGCTTACGCCCAGGGGGAACTGAGCCGGAGGGCAAAGACCAAGGTGCCCCCCACATATTCGGAACTGGCGCATCGGCTCAACATCACCGGGACGGTGAAGGTCCAGCTGGTGGTGGCACCCAACGGCAGTATTAAGGATTCCAAGATCCTCGGCGGACATCCCCTGCTGGTGAATGCCGCCATGGAGGCGTTGAGAAAGTGGAAATTCGAGCCCGCGACTGAGGAGACCACCGGCATTGTGGAATTCAAGTTTGAACCGGAGTAGGCCGGCGGCGCGACGGGAATACCGGTTTGAGGGACCACAAAGGTACGGTGGGACGAGGGAAATGCGATGACAATACGACAAAAGCTGTATGTCAACTTCGGGGCCGTATTGGCCATGGTGGTGGTGCTGCTGCTGATCAACTTGATAGCGGTGCAACGCGAGCACAGCGCCAAGGCGGCCGCTTCCCAGGCGCTGGCCATGGCCGAAACCACCGACAAGATCACCTTTCAGATGATGCAGAACCGCCTGTACCTGAGCAATTACCTGCTGAGCGGCGATACGCGGGAACTGGACCGTCTCAACGAGGGGATGCGGAAGCTCGGCGAACATCTGCAAGACAGTGAGACGAAGGCCAGTTCCGACCAGCAGCGGACCGCTCTGCTAAACCTGCAAAGGAACGAACAGGCATGGATGGCAGAATTCGCCACTCCCCTGATCGGCAAGCGTAAAGAGGTGGACGCGGGCAATGCCACCGTCGCCGAACTGCAGATCTTCTATTTGCAGCGGGATGCTGCTTCCTGGGTGAGGAACTCCACGGATTTTCTGCAATCCGCCAGCTTGGAGAACCAGAAGATTCTCGAAGAACGGCGCAAGTCCGATGAAACCGCGGGCGCAGCCACCGCGGCCGTGGCCCTGTTTAGCACCCTGCTGGCGTTGGGGCTGGGCGTGGCCATCACCTTGTCGACGGCCAAGTCGATTTCCGCTCCGCTCAACGAACTGATGAAAGTCGCCCGGCAAATCGGCAACGCGGGCGATCTCGACCACGAAGTGGACACCCAACGCAAAGATGAAATTGGAGAACTGGCCCGCACCTTCGCCGCCATGGTCGCCTATTTGAAGGAGATGGCAGGGGTCTCAGAAGCGATTGCGGGGGCGGATCTGACTGTGGAAGTGAAGCCCCGGTCCAAGAACGACACCCTGGGTAATGCCTTCGTGCGGATGGTGGAAGGTCTCAGAAGCCTGGTGCGCAGCGTGCGCGATGCGTCCTCGCAGGTGGCGAGCGCCTCCAACCAGGTGGCGGGAGCCTCCGACGAATCGGCCAAGATCAGTTTGCAGTCTTCCTCTGCCATCGATGAAGTGACTAGCACCATGCACGAGATGAGCGTCAATGTGCAGAACATGGTGAAGAATACCCAAGTGCAGGCCTCCAGCGTAAACGAGACCTCGGCCTCCATCGATCAGATGGTAGCCTCCATCCAGCGGGTGGCAGACACGGCCAAGGTGCTGCTCGACATTTCCAACCGTTCGCGGGAGGAGGTGCATAACGGCATCACCACCATGGAAAAGGCCACCGACGGGCTGACCCGCATCAACACGACCATCCGATCCTCCGGCGAAATCATCGACGCGTTGGGGCAGCGCGCGGACGACATCGGCAAGATCATCGAGGTGATCGACGACCTGGCGGAACAGACCAACCTGCTGGCCTTGAACGCCGCCATTGAAGCCGCCCGCGCCGGGGAACATGGCCTGGGCTTCGCTGTGGTTGCGGACGAAGTGCGCAAGCTGGCCGAGCGTTCCGCCCAGTCCACCAAGGAGATTTCCGATCTGATCCAGAGCATTCAGAAAGAAGCCCGCAAGGCGGTGGAGAACATGAACCGCAGCACCGGCATCGTGAATGAAGGCCTGGGTCTGGGACAAGAGCTGAGTGTCGCGCTGCGCAAGATTTCCAATGTGGTCACCGAGGTGTACAAGTTCGCCCAGGAAATCGGGGCCGCTACCAATGAGCAATCCCACGGCTCGGCGCAGATTGCCCGGGCCACCACGCGGTTGAACGAAATCACGCACGAAATCACCTCGGCGGTGGAAGAACAGGCTTCCGGCGCTGATGCGGTGGTGAAAGCGATGGAACGAATGCGGGAGCTGGTGCAGCGCACTACTTCCGGCTCCACCGAGCTGGCTGCCTCGGCTGAGCAGATGTCCCGGATGTCGCGCGACCTGCTGGCTTTCCTAGACCGCTTCTCGCTGGATGCGATGGAGACCGCCGGCGGGCCAGCAAAGGCCGCGCTCAAGAGCAGTCCGAAGGCGGCGGCGGCGCGGGCCTGAGCGGGAGATCCCATGGCCAATGAACTGCACATCATCGGCTTTCAGGTAGGTCGTGAGACCTATGGCGTCCCCATCACTGCCCTGCACGAAATTGTGCGCGTGCCGGAAGTGACGGCTGTGCCCGACGCGCCTGCCTATATGGAAGGCGTCATCAACCTGCGCGGCAGAATCGTCTCGGTGCTCGATTTGCGCAAGCGTTTGGGGCAAGCAGAGCCGGCACGGGAGCGGCGCAATCGGATTCTGGTGGTCCAGTATAAAGGAAAGTTGTCCGGGCTGATCGTGGACTCGGCTTCCGAAGTTCTCAAGATCCCCGCCTCGGACATCGAGCCTTCACCCACCGAATCGCTGGAAGGCGGAATCAAGTGCGTGACCGGCCTGGGCAAGCACCGGGGGCGGCTCATCGTCCTCCTGGACCTGGCCAAGCTGCTGGAGCTGAGCGCCGTGCGGCGGTCCAGCGAAAACCTGAAAGTTCAGCCGGCAGATGCGACCGCCCGCACGGCAGCGGCGTCCGGCAACTCAGCAGGCTGACATAAAGCGCTATGAGCACCGCAGGCACAGCAACGCAACTATGTCTCAGCGATTCGGAACTGAAGCTGTTGCAGACCCTGGTCTATCAGGAGTGTGGCATGTATTTCGATTCGCGCCGCACCCCCTTCTTGCGGGACCGGGTGCAGCGCCGGCTCCGGGAGTGCCGACTGGAGTCTTTCTACAGCTACTACCGCCTGCTGATCAGCAACGAGGGGCGGCAAGAACTGGCCAAGCTGCTGGAGAACCTCACCGTCAACGAGACCAGTTTCTTCCGTAACAAGGCCCAGTTGGAGCTGTTTCACAAAGACATCCTGGAAAAACTGATCCGGCGCAAGCAGCAGCGACGCAGTTACACACTGCGCATCTGGAGCGCGGGCTGTTCGACCGGACAAGAACCCTACACCATCGCCATGTTGGTGGCCGATGCCTTCGCCGGTCATCTGCTGTGGAACCCGTCAGGTTATGAATGTGTATTTCCCAAGCCGCTGGTGCCGGCGCCGTGGAGGGTGGAGATTCTGGCCAGTGACATCAGCTATGGCGCCTTGCGGGCGGCGCAGGAGGGCATCTATAGCGAACATCATATGTCGCCGGTGGACTCCGGCTACCGGCTGCGTCATTTCGACAAAGTGGGCGACCGTTATGCGGTCAAGAAGGCGTTGCGGGAGCTGATCCACTTCGACTTCCATAACTTGAAAACGGAATACCTGCCGCAGCGCAATGACGTGATCTTCTGCCGCAATGTGATGATGTATTTCGACCAGGCGGAGCAGAGGCGCCTGCTCGATAAATTCTTCCGTTGTCTGAATCCTGACGGGTACCTGCTGGTTGGCCATGCCGAAAGCCTGCTGGGCCTGACGGACAAATTCACCATGATCTACCGCGACGCCGGAACCGCCTATCAGCGGATTGAGGAGGACGCGTGAGCCCGTTTTCCGATGAATCCGGCCCGGAATTGCGCGCGCTGTTTTTCGAAACCGCCCAGGAACTGCTGCAGTCGCTGAACGAGCAGGCGCTGAAGCTGGAGAAGGAACCTGCAGACAAACAGACCCTGCAGGAATTGCGCCGCATCGTTCATACCCTGAAGGGCGACGCTGCCGCTACCGGCTTTCGTGAGCTCAGCGAACTTGCTCACCAGCTGGAAGATGCGCTGGCCCTGGATGCCGACGTTGCCCGGCCGCTGGCGGACGTCGCCTTCACCGCTGCTGATACCTTCGGCGCGATGCTGGAGGCGTACCGTATTGGTTCCGATCTTCCAGCGGTGGCGCCGTTGCGAGCGATGGTGAAGGAATTAGCCGAGGCCGCCCCGCCCAACCAGAAAGCCGACGCGTCCGGCCGCCCCGCCAAGGCATCCCTTTGGACGGAGTACGAGCTGCTGACGTTGCGGGATGCGGGTGCCCGCGGGCTGCATGGATACCACATCCGGGCTGTCATTGATCCCCGCTGCGCCATGCCCATCGCCGCCCGGCAACTGGTGCTGCAAGCGCTGGCGGAGGTGGGTGAAGTGCTGGCGTTCCAGCCCGAAGTTGGCTCCGCCGCCAGCGCCAAAGATCTGCAAGTGCTATTTGCCAGCGGCCAGACGAGCGACGACATCGCCCGGAAATGCCGGGTCCCAACTGTCATCTCCGAGGCTAGCGTGGAAGCCCTTGCCGCCTCCCCGGTCCGGAGCGCGACTGTGACGACCGCTTCGCCGACAGAGCCAGAGCAAAAAGCTGCTTCCCGCAAGGAACCGTATGCCGGGCCGCCGCCGCAGAAGATTCAAACCCCCGCAGCCCAAGAGGATTCGCGCGGCAACAACGGCAGCCATGCGCACGTGGAAAACATCTTGCGCGTGGACGCGGAACGCATCGACAACATGATCAGCCTGGTCGGCGAGCTGATCATCGGCAAGTCGATGCTGCAGCAGGCGCTCAACGAGTTCGCGCCGCCCTCCCAGAAAGACCCGATGCGGCTGCGCTTCGGCGACGTCATGGCGTTTCAGGCTCGCGCGCTGAATGATTTGCAGCGCGCGGTGATGAAAGTACGCATGGTGCCGGTCGGGCAACTGTTCCGGCGCTTCCCGCGCCTGGCGCGCGATATTGCAAAGCAGTGCGGCCGGCAGGTGGAGGTCGTGCTGCAGGGACAGGACACCGATCTCGACAAGAGCCTGCTGGATGCGATTGCCGATCCCCTCACCCACCTGGTGCGCAACGCGGTGGGGCACGGCATCGAGCCCGCCGAGGAACGCAGCCGGGCCGGCAAACCCGCGCATGGGACCATTGGCCTGAACGCCTATCACCAGGGCAACCAGGTGGTGGTGGAAATTAGCGACGACGGCCGCGGTATTGACACTCGTAAAGTCACAGCCTGTGCTATCGAGCGCGGCCTGCTCAACCGCGAAGCCGCCGCCGGCATGAGCGAATCCGAATTGCTGGAGATGATCTTCCGTCCGGGATTCAGCACGGCCGAGCAGATCACGGAGGTCTCCGGGCGCGGCGTGGGCCTGGATGTCGTCGGCAGCGTCCTCAGCCGTTTGAAGGGCACGGTGGAAGTGGAATCCGATCCCGGCAAAGGGACGCGATTCCGCCTGCGCCTGCCGCTCACGCTGGCCATCATCCAGGCTTTGCTTTTCCGCGTGCAGCAACAGCTCTACGCTGTCCCTTTGAATGCGGTGGCCGAGATTTCGCGGCGGAAGGAATCGGACCTGCACCAGGTGGAAGGCCGCGAAGTCTTGCAGTTGCGTGACCACGTGTTACCCGTCATCCGCTTGGGCCGGCCTAGCCAGGAACCCGCGCCGCACAGCGACCCGAAGATTTTCGTGTTAGTGGTCGCGGTTGGCGATCGCCGCTTCGGTCTGCTGGTGGACGACCTGGCCGGCGAGGACGAACTGGTTATTAAACCGCTCGACGACCAAACAGTGGAAACCGATCTGATGAGCGGCGCGTCGATCTTGGGTGACGGCAGGGTGGTGCTCGTTCTAAATCTGCCCGCGGTAGTGGAGCGCTTTACCAAATGGCGCCCCGAGGCCGGCGCCGGTTCCGGCTTCGGACTGCTGCTCGCGCGGGTGGCGCGGGCCCAAACCGCCATTGCTGGGGAGGTACATCCGTGAACTCTGCCGTGCGTGTGCTGGTGGTGGATGACTCGGCGCTGATGCGCAAGCTGATCCCGGAAATCCTGGCGACGGACCCGTCGATCCAGGTGGTGGGCACGGCGATGGACGGCAACTTTGGTCTGAAAAAGGTCGAGGAGCTTCAGCCGCAAGTCGTAACTCTAGACCTGGAAATGCCCGGCATGAGTGGTCTCGCCATGCTCAAGGAGATCATGCGGCGCCACCCAGTTCCAGTGATCGTGGTGAGTTCCCATAGCACTCAAGGCGCGTCGGTGACTCTGAAAGCGCTGGCCATGGGAGCGTTCGACTTCGTGGCCAAACCGGCGGAAGCTTCCGCCTGCATGTCGGAGATCGCTGCCGAGTTGATTTCCAAGATTAAAGCGGCGGCCCAGAGCCGGGGGTTGGTTCGCCGTCCGGCGGAAATCGCCCCGCGGCTTCCCGCCAACCACAAGGGCGTCTTAGATGTGCAACAGGAGCCCACCCGGGTGGTGGCCATCGGAGTGTCCACAGGAGGTCCAAGCGCTTTGCATTATGTGCTGCCGCAGTTGCCCAAGAATTTTCCCGGCACGATTCTGATTGTGCAGCACATGCCGGAGGGGTTCACGGAGATGTTCGCGCGGCGGCTGGACGAAGTCTGCGCCGTCACGGTGAAGGAGGCGCAATCCGGCGATCTGCTGCTGGCCGGGCGGGCGCTGATCTGCCCGGGTAGTCGCCACCTGAAAGTAAAGCGATTGCCGCTGGCCAGCGTGGCGGTGCTGAGCGACGAACCGCCCGTCAATGGGCACCGGCCCTCGGTGGACGTGCTGTTCAACAGCGTGGCCAGGGAATTCGGGGTGCGCAGCCTCGCCGTCCTAATGACCGGCATGGGAGAAGACGGGGCGGCGGGAATGGGTCACGTCAAGGCTGTGGGCGGGACGACGATCGCACAGGACGAACAGTCCTGCGTGGTGTTCGGCATGCCCAGGGCCGCCATCGAGCACTGCTACGCTACGCGGGTTGTGCCTTTGGAAGGTTTGGCCCAGACCATCATGTCGCAATGCGCGCAGGAACACCGGCCCGCAGACCCTGGCCAAAATGGTCGGGCCAGCGGAGCTGGATGCAGTTGACTTTTCCGGCAGAGAACCATTTGCCGGTGCAGTGGGTGTGAACCTGAGGAGGTTGTTATGGAGCAGTTTGCAGCGGTTCGGCGTAGCAAGGACGGACAGCCGGTTCGTTACCTGATCGTCGACGACTCGGTCTTCGCGCGCAAGAACCTGGCCCGCATGATCGAGAGCTTCGGTGGCCAGGTCGCCGGCGAAGCCGGCGACGGCATGACCGCCATCGCAGAATACGAAAAGACTAAACCCGACATTGTCCTGATGGATATCACCATGCCGCAAATGGAAGGCATCGAGGCCGCGGAAAAAATCGTCAAGCAGCATCCCGAAGCCCGCGTGGTGATGGTTTCTTCCGTCGGCTACCAGGAAAACATCGTGGCGGCGCTGCAGCGCGGCGCGCGGCACTTTGTGCAGAAGCCGGTGAAACCGGAAGTCCTCTATGAGGTGATCAAGTACGTGTTGGGCGACGATGCTGTGGTGGCCAACGCGGCGGGGGCTTGATATGAAGATGGAGTTGATCCAGCCGTTCATTAACGCGGCCGATGCCGTGCTGGCGGACGGACTGAAAGGTCCGATCTCGATCGCCAGCCTGACCATGGAAGAGGAGGCCTACCGGCGCAAAGGCGTGGCGGCCCTGGTGTGGGTCACCGGCGACATCGAAGGCCGCATGGTGATCGATCTGGATTCGGAAACCGCCGTCCGCGTGGCCAGCCAGTTTGCCGGCGAAGAACTGCCCAGCTCCGACATCCTGGTGAAGGAAACTGTCTGTGAGCTGGCCAATCAGGTGGTTGGCAACGCCATCACCTCCCTCAATGACGAGGGATTCCATTTCCGCGCCCACCCTCCCGTACTCCACACCGCCGAACTCGGTTCCAAAGGTACCGAAGACACCGAGGCCCTGGTCATCTGCCTGGAAACCGGCAGCGGCGATGTTTATATGAACATCGCGCTGCGCTATAAGCAGGACCTGGCCCAGCCGCGCGCCGCCGGCCCGGAACGTGGCCTGGCATAAGCTCCGTCCCAGGGCGACTCGGCGCGGGCCATGGGTTGAAGGCCGGTCCGGAGCTACTACGACCCGGCCACTACAAACACCGGCTGCTGCGGAGTCAATCCGCTCCCACTCCCATTCTGATCTGACGCTGTGACGCCCAGTGCGTTTTGCACCGTAAAGGTCCCCTCGCCAATCGCGCCAATTATAAACGTGCCATCATTCGTGGAGTTCGCCATGTTCTGCACCACGACCGTCAGGCCGACGCGCAACGCCGGCCCGGAAAGCAGAGTGTAAAAGTAAGTGGTGTTCGAACCGTTCTGTGTCGCCGCTGAAATGCGCAAAGTCGAAGGTGGAGCAGCGCTCAGCGGCGCCGGCAGAGAGGTCACCACCGCGGCGGTCGCGGTGTTAATGATGGTGGTGTTTCCCGCGTCACAATTGCCGACATACACGCGCGTACCGTCGGCCGAGGCGGCCGTATAGAGTTCGGACGGCATGTCCGCGGCGCAAGATTGCGGCACCGTAGCCAGCGGAATCGTGGTGGCGAGCGCCAGGGTTGCTGTCTCGATGACGGTCACCATAGAAGCAACCACCCCGGCACTGACTGCCGCGCTGGCCACGTAGGCCTGGCTGCCGTAAGGCGGAACCACCGCGACCGACAGCGGCGAGCATCCGCTCGGGCAAGCCCCGCTGCCGGCTGCAAAACTGATGACGCCTAGAACCGACTGGTTCGAAAATGACTCGCCTGAGGCGTCCAGTACGCTCAGTGATTGTCCCACTGGGTTGGTCACATACAAGTAGTTGAGCGCAGGGTCATAACGCATGAAAGCTGCGCCGGCGCCAACCGATGCGCAACCGATCACTGTATCCGTGGAGGTCCCCGATGACGTGTCAATCGCGGTCACGTATCCGCTTCCCTGATCCAGAACGTAAACCCTGGCATTGTCCGAGCGGGCCACAACCGCTACCGGCGACGACCAGGGCGCGGCTGGGCAGGCGGCAATCGGCAGGTTCACCGATCCATCGATCACATTAATGCTCTCCACCGAACCGGCAACCCCGCTGCCGCCCGCATTGGCGACGTATACTTTTTGGCCGTAGGGCAGTTCCGCCAAGGCGACCGGTTTCACCCCCACAGGAATCGTGTTGCTGATCACGTTCGAGTCGATCGAAAGCACCGAGACCGTATTGTTCCCCGCATTCGCCACGTACACCGAGTTGCTATCAGTGGTGGTGGCGAAAACCGGGGTCGAGCCCTGCGGCATGCTAATGGTCTCAACCGGCGTCGGCGTGGTGGGCGAGAAAACCGAGACCGTGTCGTCCAGGCTATTGGTCACGTAGACCCTGCTGTTGCCGGGTAGCAGGAACGCAGACGAAGGCATCAAGCCGACGGTGGCCTGCGAAATAGCCGTATCGCCGGAAACGTCAATGGTTGTGCTGGCGCCCGGATTGTTGCTTCCGTTGCCGCTTAGCACCACCGCGAAATGAGTGAAGCCGGGACTGGGCGGCGTGGGGATGATGGGTGTAGCCACCGGCCGATATGTCTCGCCGCATCCCATCCACCCCAGGCAGAGCCCTGTCGCAACCGCAGCCAGCATTACGCGCGCTCGATGTCTCTGCACAAAAGGAGGAAAAGTCATCCGCTTGCTGAATCGTGAACCGATTCCTTATTGTAACCGTGGACCCGCCCCAGCCCCAAGCCGGCCGCTGCTGTCTATGAGCTGACCCCCATTCCGGGCGGCGGCTGGAAGGAAATTGTCCTGCACCGCTTCCATAGCCGCGATGGAAGCACGCTTGGCGAAGGAGCATTGAGCTCACGCTTCAGCCCGGCCGCTTGCCCGCGCGGTCCGTGCCGGACCCGCGACGCGAACCGGCGAAGTCGCAACCTGGTATCCTCGCTAATCCCGATCGGGCTGGTAAATCGTCCATCCGCGGGCTGCGGCGGTTTGCTTTAGGTCGGAGTTTGCATTTACCGCGTAGGCTGCGCCTGCCATCTCCAGCATTTCCACGTCCCAGCGAGAATTGCCAAAGGCTGCGTCCGGAGTGCGGCCAATCAGCTCGCGAATCACGCGCCGTTTTCCTTCACCTGAAGGCACGCGGATCAGGCGGCCGGTCACTCGCCCGTTCTCAACTGCAGCCGCTGCCGCCAGGATCTTTCGCTGGTCTATGCTGAAGTGCCTGGCCGCCGCCCGGATTATCCACTCGTTGGTCGAGGAAACCGCCCAGACTTCGCAGCCGGAGCGCTGCAGCCGGGCGATGAGCTCGCGCATCTCCGGAAAAATATTTGCAGTAAAGGTTCCGTCGAAGTACTCTTGCGCCGCCCGCAACACTTCCGCCTCACTCAGCCCGCGGTGCATGGTGACCATTTCACCGCACATGATCTCCTCGTCAACCTTGCCGGCTTTGTAATCGGCATAGCGAGGCCGCGCCCAGCGCGCGATTCCATCAGAAACCGAGCCTTGCGTGAGTTCCCAATCAAAGAAGCCTTCGCCAGCGTCGCCCGCCCACAACGTCCCATCGCAGTCAAAGACCGCCAGTCTTGGGTGCAGGCGGAGAACCGTGTTGATGAATGTGGTAGCTTTTGCGGAGAAGTTTCGGGTCACGCGGGCTCGTCCGTGGGTAAATTCATTTTGGCGGGAAGGGCGCCAGGGCTGCCAGCGCCGCGTACTCTTCCGGCGTATCCGCGTTCAGTGTAACCGAGGGATCGTCAACTTGGACGTAGCGAATGTGGTGCTGGTTCTGATGCTCGAGCTCGCGCGCAGTCGCGGTCGGCGGCGCTTTCAGAAAAACCTCAATCATCTCTCGCCCCAGTAGCACAGGATGGCCGTGCTTGCCCTGGTACTCAGGGACAACAGCCCATATTCCAATTGGGGCCGCCAGGAACGCGGAAGTCAGAGAGGAGAGCATCGCCGAACTCATGGGGGGCCGGTCCACCAGGGTAACGATGGCCGCATCGCGTCCATAGCTGAGAACCGTTTGCAGCCCGATTTGGAGAGAACTGAACTGGCCTCGCTCCGGTGCTGGGTTGCGAACCACAGAAGCGCCATTGGCATAGGCCACCGGCGTGAGGCTGGCTTCGTTCTTGCCGGCGACCACAATGACCATTTCGCTAAAGGGCGATAGGGCGCGGATGGCGGAAGAAAGAAACGTCTGCCCAGAGCTAGTGCCACCGGGGCTCGGCGGCCAGGGCAGCAAGGCCTTGTCCGTGCCCATGCGAGTGGACTCACCCGCCGCCAGGATCACCGCGCAAAGATTGGGCGAACGGACCATAACGCGAAGATAGCAGAAAGGGAGACGGAAGTCAGTGCTCTGAGCCGTTCGCCAATCTAGGACTTCTGTTCAGAGTCAAATTCATCGGCGCAGTTCGGCGAAGGGTCAGGCTCGGGGCCAGCCAGATGTGACTTGAACCAGCTCATGTGCGGCAGGGCGCGCTCGGCGTGGCGACGGATGGCGATGAGCTCGGCGGTGATTGCCACGGCGATTTCTTCTGGCGTGATGGCGCCGATGTCGAGCCCTACGGGAGCATGGACTCGCTCGAACAAATGCTCCGCGATTCCTTCCTTCACCAGCTCGCGGAAGATGGTGATGGTCTTGCGTTTGGAGCCGATCATGCCGACGTAGCGCGCCTGCGACTGCACCGCCCAGCGCAGCACGCGCATGTCGTCGCGATGGCCGCGAGTGACGATCACGATGTAAGACGACTCGCCGGGAGTGAGGCGCGACATCGCTTTTTCGAAATCTTCCGCAATTACCTCGCGCGCCTGGGGAAAGCGCTCGCGGTTGGCGTAAGCTTCGCGGTCATCGATCACGGTGACGTCGAATCCGGCGCGGCGAGCGACCTCATACAGATTGAGCGAGACGTGGCCGCCGCCGAAAATGAAAAGCGAAGCTGGAGGCAGCACCGGCTCGATGAAAACGTCCAGCGTGCCGCCGCAAACCAGGCCGGTGTCGTACTTGGGGTTCTGGTTGAGGTTGAAGGTCAGGCTGCGCGGCTTCTCGCTCTCCATGACTTCGCGAGCGGCTTGCCACACCTCGGCCTCCACGCAGCCTCCGCCAATGGTTCCGGCGATGGAGCCGTCGTCGCGCACCAGCATCTTGGCGGTTTCGAACGAAGGAATCGAGCCGCGCACGTTGACGATGGTGGCCACGGCCCCCCGGCGTCCTTGCTGGCGCAGCTTGACGATCTCTTCGTAGATGTCCATCTGAGGTGATTATTCTTGCGGCAATCGGCGAAGTCAATGCGCTGCGCACCCTTGAGCAGCAGTGAGGGCCTATTCAGGTACAATCACAGTGCGATCTAATAAGGAGAACCCTAATGACTCAGAAGATCATTGAAGTGGTAGGAACTTCCAAAGAGAGCTTTGCCAAGGCGGCGGAGAGCGCCGTGGCGGAAGCGGCCAAGACCGTCCGTGGCATGAAGTGGGCACGGATTTCGGAGCTGGAAATGGAACTGGATGGTAAGAAAGTCACGCAATATCGCGCCACGGCTAAGATTTATTTTGATGTCGAGCACTAGCCCGAAAGGCCGTTCTACTGAAGCTTAGTATTCGCTGTGCGGCGCAGCCGCCAATAGATTCCAGCGAGGCCGGACGAGAATAGCAGGATGGTGCCGGGCTCCGGAACACTTGGCGACGGTGGCGGAGGGGGGCAGGGTTTCGGCTTGCCGGGCGCTGGTTTTCCCCCCTTTGGAGGCACGCAAGTCGGGGGACTGCCGATAGGTGGGAGAATCCCTACAGGAACCGGGCCATAACCCCCTGGTGGCACCCCGGGGGCGGGAACCGGCGACATTTCCGGATAGGCAGCCGGGGTGAAATTGGGAAATGCCACAGACCCCGGGACTGGCTGCTCAAGCTGCGCCACCTGCGGCTCTGCCGGGGAAACGGCGGCGTGCGGCAGCACGGAAACCTGATTCGCGCAGCGGGTACGGGCCGTGATGCTGCCGTCGGTAATCAGCTTCTCGCCTTTGCGCAGGTTGACTTGCTTGTGCGTCCAGAAGACTTTGTTGCCCATGCGATAGGAGAGATAAAACAGCCTCGGCTCGTTGAGCTCAATCACTCGAGCGTGGCGAAAATCAAAACCAGCGTAATGTCCGGCGACCACTGGATCGTGCTCGATGACCCGGCGCAACTCTTCGCCACTTTGGATTCCTCCCGGCACAATCGAGTAGGGATACACCGTGCGCTGCGAGCTGGCAAGGGCCTGCAAAGCCGAATTGGTTTCCGCTTCCGTGTCCCAGCCGCCGGAAATCCATGAAGCTTCGTCGCCGAGCGGGGCATTGCGGGAGCTCAGACTGAGTCTTAGAAGCCAAAGGCTGACTGCAACCAGCGCAAACAAGGCCAGTCCTGAGGCGATGCGACCGTTACGTCTCCTGCGCGTTGAATGCCGTTTTCGAAAGCCAGCACCAACTTGTGGGCTCAAGACCACTCCTCCGACGACCTTAGCATACGTGCGTTGTAGGGTGCAATTGTGGTTCCAGATGCCCGTAGGCTAATCCATTGAAAAAAAAAGAGATACTCAACTCCGCCACTATCGGAGCCAAAAGTGTTGTAAGTATTATGCACAGTTTGCCGCTTCCAGTATGGGCCAAAAGTCCCGTACCTTTTTGATTACTACTTAGAGTATGCCCCAGCGCCCGGTTTAGGCACATAGCCCGTCGGCGGAGGCACATAGCCCGACGGTGCCAAGCGGAATCCAGGGTGGGAGTTTGTGCGCAGGAGTGCTTCTTCCGCGGTGCGAGCGCCACCTTGACCCCACTCGCTTGCGCCAACTCATCCAATCTGACTTAACACTTTGCGGATCTCATCGGCTTGAGCTGAGTGAGGTGCAATCCTTAGGGAGCGCTCCAAGTGAGCTTTCGCTTGCACGGGATTGTTTTGCTTCTGGTACACCATCCCGAGGTGATAATGCAGGAGAGCATCGTCCGGAGCTCTTTGCAGCGCTTCTTGCAACAAGTCGGCTGCCATAGCGTAGGTACCCTTCTGGTAGTATGCCCAGGCGAGGGTATCGGCCGCCATGGGCGAATCGGGCATGGCGCGGCGCGCGCTTTGGGCCAGGGAAAGCGCCACGTCGGTGTTGCCGCCCCGCTCCAGCATGAGGTAGGCGAGGTTGTTGGCGGCGGGAGGGTAGTCGGGTTGGACCTGCAACGCCTTCTGATACAGCTCCTGTGCCTTTTGCCAGTCGCCGCGCGTGCTTTCCAGGTCACCGGCCAAAACGTAACCCTGCACATTTTGTGGATTTTGCTGAATCAGGCTGTAAGCTGTGGCCAGGGCTTTGTCCGTCGAGCCGAGCCAGACCTGGACTTTTTCGAGCATCACAAAGGCGGGCGTGTTGCCGGGGTTGAGTTGGATGGCTTTTTCGAGGGAGGCTTCCGCCTCCGGGTATTTCTGCAGGTTGGCCTGCAAAGCTCCCAGCAGCGCGTAGAGCGCATCGTTGTTAGGGGAGGAGGCCAGGTGTGTTTGTACCATGGCGATTGCCTTGTCGGGCTGCTTCCTCTTCATATTGATTTCGACCAAGCCGCGAATCGAGTCCAACTGGTTGGGATCTTTGCTGAGGGCCTGCTCGAAGTACTTTTGCGCATCATCGGGCTTGTTCTGGTTGACCCGTAACTTCGCGAAGGCGACGTAACCGGCAGGGCTGTCGGGAGCGACCTCGATGGCCTTCTCAACATCGGCTTCCGCGGCGGCGGTTTGCTTGCGCTCGCTCTCCATCTGGGCGCGAAGGATGTAGCCTTGCGGGTTGGCAGGATTGTTCTTGAGCAACTGCTCGGCCGCCTGGCCCAGAAGATCAAGATCGTCCTTGCGAAGGGCCACCTGCGCCAGGGCGAGCTGCGCCTCGTCCATTTGGGGCGCCAGGCGGGCGGCTTCGCGCCATTCCTGCTCGGAGCGGCCCAAATCTCCAGTGGCGTTGAGGACCGAGCCAAGCTCGTAATGTGCCACCGCGTTGTCGGCTTCCGATTTGACAATGCCCTCCAATATCGGAAGAGCCGTAGCCAACTGTCCTTTCCGGACCATGATCTGGCCTTGAATTAGCCGCGCGCCGCTGTCCTTGGGATCAGTCTTGAGAATCTCATCGTTAAGGCGACTGGCATCGTCGAGCCGATTGCTGGCGAGCAGCAAGTTGATGTAATCCTCTTTGGTTTCCACGTCCTTGGGGTGCTGCTGGGAAATGGAAGCATACTCCGCCAGCGCTTTGTCTTTTTCGCCCAGAGCGGAATAGTATTCCGCCAATATCCGGTACCCTTCCGCAGTGTCGCCCAGATCCTTCTTGGCCTGGATCATGACCTGCTCGGCGTCGGCTTTGCGACCCTCGCCGTAGTACAGGCGGGCCAGAGTGAGGCGCAGTGCCACGCTGCGCGGTTCCACTGCAATGGCGTTGAGAATTTGCTGCTCCGCTTCCGGCCAACGGCCCTGGTTCTGATAGAGCATGCTTAGGCCTTCCATGCCGGCGGTGTACTTGGGATCAATCTGCAGCGCCTTCTTCAGAGTGGCTTCCGCCGCGTCAAACTGCCGGGCGCCAGCCTGCATCGCGCCCAGGAGCAAGTAATAGGGCGGCTGCGTGGGGTCGGAGGCGATGGCCTTCTGCACTTCCTGCATGGCCACATCCGGTTTTCCGCGCGCCTGTGCCAAGTCAGCCAGCAGGATATGGCCGTCGGCATTGTTGGGTTCCTTCTGCAGGATTTGGTCGGCGATGGTTTGCGCCTGGTCATAGGCTTTGGCGCCCAGCAGCATCCCACCCAGGTCAAACTGCGCTTTCAGGTTGTTGGGGTCCAGATCGACGGTGCGCTGCAGTTCACGGTAGGCGTCCGTCCAAATGCGCAGTTTGGCGTAGGTGTTGGCTAACCGGTAATGCGCCTGCGCAAAACGTGGGTCCACCTGGAGGGCGTTCTGGAATTGAATGGCCGCTTCGCGGTACTTGCCTTGATCAAAATAGCGGTTTCCGCTCTCCAGATATTTTTGTTTCTTGATGTTCGGATCGCGGTTGCAAGCCGCCAGCGCCAACAACAACAGCAATAGCGCGCCTGCCCAACGCAGAATGCTTTTCATAGAACGACTCCATGCCCAGCATGATGAATGCCTGTGACCTGCTTTCCTGAAGTTAACAGCCATACCACACGATCGGGAAAGGTTTGTTGCCGTTTAGCACCCAAGGTGACAACCACAGCGGGTCGCAACTGCGCTCGCCTGACCAAGTGCCGGTCTCCTACAACGGAACATATTGGTTCAACATCGGGATGACCTGCTGCGCAAAGCTTACGGCGCGCTTTTCGGCGGAGGCTGCCTCTTCGCCGTCCCGGATTGCCGTCACCACGCGCACCAAAGACCCGTCACTGCGATTCATGCGAATCGCGTCCGCGACCAAGTAAAACTTGGCAAGATACTCGCTGGCAACTGCCCGCCCATGGGCCTGGTACCAGTAGATCACCAACTGGCGATCGGCGCCTTTTTGGATCAGGTAGCGGTTGGCAGGAATGCCCGTTCCATCGGCGCGGGTGATCGTGATGCGAGAAGATTCCAGGGGTGTCCAGCCCGAACCTGGAATACAGTTCTTGGGCGAGTGAATGGTGTCGCCGGTCCGCTGCGAGGGAAAGTAGGCGACAAAGAAATCGACATACGGCTGTCCGGGCGCGCTGTAAACCCGGGAAAGGAACTCGCCGGGGCCGAGCACGCTCAAAATGTCCGGCGAAAGGGTGAGATCCTGCGACTGCCAGTCACCGATCCGGGTGGGGAAAGAACTCAGGGGCAAACCCTGCGGCACGGTTTCCACCGCTTGGCGCGCGTGCAGCAGCGCGGCCGCGCCCGCCAACAGGCAGGCGACCACCAGGAAACGCCCCCAGTTGGTCTGCGGTTTCATGTCTTCTTGCCCACCCACCGGCTCGTCTTTCGCAGCAAGGCATGCAGCCCAAACAACATGATCAGCGATACGACAAAAATCAGCCATCCGGAAAATTCGTGAAAAAAGCCCAGCGCTTTGTCTGGGTCCCAGTACTGCACCGTCAGGCCGGTGCCGACAATGCGCAGCCCATTCGCCGCCACCGACACGGGAACGGCCATCAGGCCCAACACCACCCGCCGCCACACCGACGAGTCGGCAAAATAACCGTAGACGATCGCCATTGTGCCCAGCGACATCAGCGAGCGAATTCCGCTGCACGCTTCGGCGACTTCCAGCGGCATGCGCGGCAGCACGATTACATTCCCCTCGCGCAGCACGGGAACGTTCAACAAACGGAGAATATCCGCGGCGGTCTCAGAGGCAAAGAACTGCAAGGGCAGCGTGATCTGATTAAAGACGATGGCGGGTATGGGAATCATCAGGAACAGGAAAAGCCAGGGGATAAGCAAGAAGCGAAAATAGCGCCAACCGGCGAAGTAGATCGCGCACCCGGCAAGCAGCAAGATCAGGGAAGAACGCGAAAGAAAAAGCTCCGCTCCGAACACACCGGCCAGCAGCGTAGCCAGCGCCACGAGGATGACCGGAAGGCCGGCCCACGAAGGCTTCAGCGGGACGCGCGCCAGTTCGTGCCGGTCCCGCCAGATGACGAGAGCAGCAAAAAGTGGAACAAAGACGCCGTGAGAAAAGTTTGGGTCGGTCCACCATTGGTGCGCCAAACTTCCTAAGATGGAGTGGTACAGCCATCCCGCCAGAACGATGAGCACGACCCATTGCCAAGCAGCTAATGCATGGGCGGGAACATCACTTGTCTCAACCCCGACTTCGACCATTGGACCTTGAGCAGCCTCGCTCACTTCCCAGCGCTCCTGCCAAGGATTGTAGTGCAGAAAACCCGTGACAAAGAAAACAGACGGCGTTGCGGCGCTGCCCTTGGTAATCCGCCGACCATGAAGGGCCAACCGAAGGCTCACCGACGGAGGGGTCACAGGGAAAATTAATGGAACCTAAGGAGAAAAGCCCCACCACGAGCAAATTGGGAAAAGTGGGAAAAGTCTTTCCCTCGGCAGGGATTTAGAGAGTTACTTCCGTTTCCTCTCCTATTTGACCTAACCATCTGATATGCGAGCATTTGCTTACAATCTCCAGTTGAGCCCAAGGCGGAACGGCGAGTGGTCCTTCTCGTGCTATACTAGGTCTTTCTCCCCTTCGACATTACGCAAGGTTCATGGGTAAACCTATGCAAGCGGTCACCTCAGGCGTAGTTGCGGGTGTGTCGCAGCCGGCGTTTTCTAAAGGAGAGAAGCGCTTTCTCCAGAGCGCCAGTCCGCTGATGGAACAGATTCTGCGGGCAATGGAGAATCTGGCGCACAGCGATGTCCCGGTGTGGATCCTTGGTGAGTCGGGAACCGGCAAGCAGGCGCTGGCGGAACAAATCCATCGGCTTTCCCGGAAACACTCCGGGAGCTTTGTGACGGTCGAAGGCGTGAACCCGCAATGGAACGACGAAGCGGGCCGCGAGATCGCCTTGCGGCGTGGGACGGTCTATGTGCGCGGGGTGGATGCCATGGACGCGGCTCAGCAGGCGAGGATTCTACAGTTGTTTTTTGAAAGCAATGGCTCCCGTCCTGCTGCCGCCCGCCTGATTGTTTCCAGTGAGCGCAACCTGGAGTCAGAAGTGCGCCGCGGAAAGTTTCGTGAAGACCTCTACTACCGAATCGGCAGCGTGTGCCTTTGTGTTCCGCCCTTGCGGCAGCGCAAGGAAGACATTCCGGGGTTGGCGCAGTACTTTGCGGTCCGATACGCGGCGCTGCTGGGCCGTCCCGTGGAGTTGAGCGCGCGACTGCTGCAGGCGTTGTGCGAGCACGCTTGGCCGGGCAATATTCGCGAGTTGGAAAATGTGGTGCGGACCATTGTCGCCATCGGCGACGAAAACATCGCCCAGGCAGCCATGCGGGCTTCCGGTTGGCTGGTTCTGAGCCAGGGGAGGACCGGCGCAGTCCCGTTGAAGCAAGCGGCCCGGGCTGCGTCGCGCGCGGCAGAACGGGAGTTGATTGTCAGCGCCTTGAACCGCACCCATTGGAACCGCAAACGCGCGGCCCGCGAGCTGCAGATCAGCTACAAGGCGCTGCTCTACAAGTTGAAGCAGACCGGCATTGAGCAGGAGGGCGCTGTTACCTAGGGGTCTCGGGAATGAATCGACACACATCCCATCTCCTATTCTTCATCGTGGTGGGGCTGGCGACCGCCGCCGGGGCGCAATCGCAATCCGGAACGCAGTCGAGTCACCCCATGGGCCAAACCCAGCCTGTAGTTAAGACGGCCCCCGCTGCGGTCAGTGCCACCAAGGATCCGGGCTATGTGATTGGCCCCGATGACATGCTGCAGATCAGCGTATGGAAAGAGCCTGAGCTGTCGGGATCGGTTCCGGTCCGGCCGGATGGAAAGATCTCAATTCCCCTGGTGGATGACGTGCAAGCGGCCGGAATGACCGCGGTGCAGTTGTCGGAACAGATCGCCGAGAAGCTGAAGAAATTTGTGACTGATCCGCGCGTGACGGTAATCGTCACCGCCATCAACAGCCGCCGGGTGTATGTGTTGGGAGAGGTGCTCCGCCCAGGCGGGTTCGCGCTGCTTCCCGACATGAACATATTGCAGGCCATCTCCGATGCCGGCGGGCTCACCCAGTTCGCCCACGGGAAAAAGGTTTACGTTTTGCGAACCGAAAATGGGAAACAAGTCAAGTATCCGTTTAATTACAGTAAGGTCCTGAAGGGAGAAAATCCTGAACAAAACATCGCGCTCAAATCCGGAGACACGATTGTGGTGCCATAAATATGAAAAGCAACTTCGCAGTCTTTGCAATTATGACGTCAATGCTGCTTATGTGCTTGAGGCCGGCATGGGCGCAGGATGCCAATTCTGGAACTCAGTCCCTCGATGAAGGCAATCAGTCGCAGACGCCTTACGGCCCGGGAAAGATCCTGGACGATACGCGGCCGCTTTCCGGCGCCGAGTTTTTGGGGCTGGGCACTCCCGAACGGGACCGCAATGTAGTGAATGCCTCGATACAGGCCGACGAAAGAGCAGACTCCAACGCAACCGGCGTGGGAACTGCAAGTTCCTGGACGGAGGACACCGACCTGTACGGCAATGCCATGCTGAATCGCAGTTGGCAGCGCAACTCGTTTACCGCGCAGTATGCGGGCGGCGCTACCTGGTTTGGCGAGAGCGATTTGCAGAACACGCAATTTTTCAAGGCGTCGCAGGTGTTCGGCTTCCAGCGCGCGGCGCTTACCCTCAGCGACCAGGTGACCTATTCTCCGCAGGCCCCCTTTGGTTACCCGGGACCTTGGGCGTTTTCCATCAGCAATGTGGGCACCAAGCCGGTGCTGGTCCCGAACCAGACGGTCCTGACACAGGAAGCCACCCGCGTCAGCAACGTCAGCCTCGCCGAGGCGGATTACGGACTCACCCGCCGCAGTACTCTGTCCGCAGTGGCATCGTATGGGCTGCTGGATTTCTTCACCAGCCAAGCGGTGAACAGCAATCAGGTCAACGGCATGCTCGGCTACAATTACGCCGTAACCCCACACAACACGTTCGCCTTGTTGTATGGCTATACCAGAATCAACTTTCTCGATGACACCTCCACATCCCCCGGTCATAGCCAGACCGAAGTGCAGACGGCCGCAGCCAGCTACGGGTTTCAGGCGACGGGCAGGCTGAGCTTCCAGTTGGCCGCCGGATCGCAACTGGTGAAATCCTTTATTCCGGGCACTGCGAACTTCACCAATGTCTATCCTTACGGGCAGTTTGTGATGACCTATGCCTGGCATAGAACGACGCTTGGGCTGCTGGGCTCGCAGTCGATCATGTCAGGCGGCGGGCTGTACCCGGCCTCCAAAGCCACCTTGGCGCAAGTCAGCCTGTCGCGCTTGCTGTCTCGGAAATGGGAGGGCGCGGTGCTGGCGGGATATGCCCGGAACTCGCCGCTGCAGACTTATCTGGATGTAAGCAGCCAGTTGAGCAACACCGGCTATGCTGGGGCGACGGTGCGCCGCAGCCTGGGCCGTCATGCTGGCATATATTTCCTGTATAACTTCGAGCGCCAGGACGTCAATTCCTTCTGCACCGGCGTACTCTGTGCGCAAGACTTCTTGCGGCATTCGGTTGGGGCGGGAATCGATTGGCGATTCAGCCCCTGGTATTTCCACGTGAAAGAGGACTAGACGAGGCACGCCGATGATCGGAGACCGCGAACTCAGCTTCGAGCAGTACATCGACATCCTCAAGCGGCGGCTGGGGTGGATTGTCATCCCGGTGGTGGTGGCCCCGCTGCTGGCCTACTTTGGTTCGCTGCTGATTCCCAATCGTTACACCTCGACCACCCTGGTCCTGGTGGAACAGCAAAAGGTGCCGGATAACTTCGTCAAGCCGGTGGTCACCGAGGAATTGAACGAGCGCCTGGCCACGATGCAGGAACAGATTCTCAGCCGCACCCGCTTGCAGCCGCTGATTGAGCGCTTCGGCCTGTTTCCTGGCGACATCGGCAAGGTGCCGATGGAGGATCTGGTGGACCGCATGCGCAAGCTAATTTTGGTGACTGCGGTGTCGGCTGATTTTGGGGCGCGCACCGGAGGGTTGCCGGGATTCTACGTCAGTTTCAGCGCCCGGGACCCGCACTTGGCCCAGCAGGTATGCAGCGAGATCCTTTCCATGTTCATGCAGGAAAACCTGCGGGCGCGCGAACAGACCGCGGAAGGCACTACTGAGTTTCTCGCCGCCCAACTGCAGGAGGCAAAGCGCAAGCTGGACGAGCAGGACTCAAAACTGGCGGCCTTCAAGCAGCGTTACATCAATCAGCTTCCCGGTCAAGAGCAGATGAACCTGAGCGTGCTGACGTCGCTCAACGGCCAACTAGATGCCGCCAGCCAGGCGGTGGCCCGCGCCGAGCAGGACGAGACCTTTGACCAGGCACAACTGTCCCAGCAATTGGCTGCCTGGAAGGCCTCCCGCTCGGGCAGGGATTCCGACAATCTCGAAAAAAAGCTGAAGGACCTGCAATCGCAACTTACGGCTCTGGAGGCGAAGTACACCCCGGACCACCCCGACGTCATCAGCACCAAGAATGAGATCGCGGAAGTGCAGCAGGAAATCGCCGATGCGCCCACGGTGCCGGTGGAGGAGGGGGACAAAACCAAGTCTGCGCAGCTCGAACCGGCGGAGATTCGCGCCTTGCGCGCCCAAATTCACGACCTGGAGATTGTGAAGAACGAAAAATCCAAGCAGCAGGAAGAACTGCAGAGGGAGATTCGCTCGTACCAGTCACGGGTGCAGACCAGTCCCTTGGTGGAGGAGCAATACAAGGCCCTGACCCGCGACTATCAAACTGCGCTGAGCTTCTACAATGAGTTGCTGACCAAGAAAACTCAGTCAGCCATGGCGACCGATCTGGAGCGCAAACAACAGGGAGAACAGTTCCGGGTGATGGATCCGCCCAACCTGCCGGAGAAGCCCGCTTGGCCGAATCGCCCGCTGATCGCGTTCGGCGGCCTGGGCGGGGGATTGGCGATGGGATTTGGCCTGGCATTTCTGATGGAGATGCGGGACAAAACCCTGCGCACCGATCAGGATGTGACCTTTTATTTGCAGCTTCCGGTTTTGAGTCAGATCCCGGAGTTGGCGCGGCGAGGCGGCGGCCAGCGGAGGCAAAGCTCGCCTGCAAAAGCGGATACGAAACCGCAGTCAGTGGGCACTTAAGGACCATTATGTACAAGGCATTTTTTGGCTTGCGCGTTGAACCCTTCGGGGTCAGCCCGGATCCTGGCTTCCTGTACCTGACGCCAGCGGTTCGGGAAGCGCTGGCCTCGTTCAGCTACGCGCTCTACAACCGCAAAGGCATCGTGTTACTGACCGGCGAGGTGGGCACAGGCAAGACCACGATTGTCAACAAGCTGATGCAATGGCTGCAGCGGATGCACTACGCGAGCGCCCTGATCTTTAACGCCCGGCTGAGCGTGCCGGATTTCTTTGACGTGATGATGGCGGATTTCGGCATAACCTGCGAATCGCGCGAAAAAGGCCAGCGCCTCATTAAATTGAACGAATGGCTTCTGCAACTCGCTCACAAGGGACAGACGGCCGTGGTGATCGTCGATGAAGCGCAGGGACTTTCGAGTGAACTGTTGGAAGAGTTGCGGCTGCTGACCAACCTGGAGACGAATACTCACAAGCTGCTGCAGATCGTTCTGTCAGGCCAGCCGGAACTGGACGCCAAGCTACGGGAACCTCAGCTTCGCCAACTGCGGCAGCGCATCATGGTGCGGTGCACGACGCGCCCCTTAAGTGCAGAAGAGACTCACGCATACATCAACGAGCGCTTGCGGCGGGCGGGTTCCAACGGCGCGCCCATCTTCTCCGAAGAAGCTTTGCAGGCAGCCTGGCGGTACTCAGCGGGTATCCCCCGCAACATCAACCTTCTCTGTGAGCACGCCCTCATCAACGCTTTCGCCGATCAGCAACGTTCCGTGGCAGAAGAGACGGTCCGCATGGTCGCCCAGGAATTCGGTTTGGATGAAGCCACTGGCGGCACGGCCAACCCGGCAGCAGAGCATCGGCCCACCCCGCTGGCACGGGTCGGTCCGGCGAGCGCGAAATTGTACCCTGCGGATAAGCCGGCGGGCCTTGCCGCGGTTGCCGACCCGAGGAAAATATGAGTCGAATTCACGAAGCATTGCGGAAAGCTCAGCAATCCGGCCAGACGGGAAACAACCCGGTTCTGGATGTGCTAATTGAGGGCTCGCCCACGTTGCCACCGCCGCGGCCGGACAACGAATTCGCGGGCATGGATCTGGAAACGGTGCTGGCTGATGCTTCCCCGGAGGGCAGTGCCCTGCCATCCCTGGATTCGTGGCTGGCCGGCCTGCGCCAGCAGAGCTGGGCGCCCAATCCAGACTATGTCTTGTTTTCCGAGGCAGAATCGGTTCATTCTGCCGCACACGAGCAGTTTCGCACGCTGCGTTCGCGGCTGTACCAGATCTGCGCCCATCAACCCTTGAAAACAGTTTTGGTGGCCAGCGCCCTGCCCGGAGAAGGTAAGACCTTTGTGGCGGTGAATCTGGCGCTGGTCCTGGCGCGGCAGCACGGACGCCGTGTTTTGCTCATTGACTCTGATCTGCGCCGGCCGAAACTGCACCAGGTGCTGGGCACGCCGGCAGCACCCGGCTTGGCGGAGTATCTGTCCGCGTCTGCGGAGGAAAGCGCAGCCATTCAAAAAACTCCCTTGCAAAATCTGTATTTCATGCCCGCAGGCACTCTCGCCTCCAATCCATCCGAGTTGGTCGGGACGGGAAGAATGGCAACGTTGGTCCGCGACCTGACTCCATTGTTCGACTGGATCATTGTTGATACCCCTCCGGTCATACCCGTGTCCGATGCCACTCTGATGGCAGAAGCCTGCGATGGCGTGATTCTGGTTCTGAAAGCCGGATCGACGCCCTACGACATTGCACAAAAGGCGAGAGATGAATTTCGCAGCGCGCCCGTGGTCGGGGTGGTTTTGAACCGGACGGGGAAGGGCCACAGCTATGGCGTCTATTACTATGAACGGTACGGCGATGAGCCAGTGGCAGGTGGCAGCAAAGGCTGAGGTTCATGGTTCGGCTGTTTCATGTCTATTATCCGGTGCGCACCCTGATTCTGCTTGGGGGCGAGGCGATGGTGGTGTGCCTGTCCTTTCTGGCCGCCGCCTGGATTGAATTCGGTTCGGACTCTTACCTGGTTTTGAATTACGAAGGTGGCCTGTACAAGATCCTGGCGACCACCGGGTTAGTAGTGATGTGCTCCTATTACTTCGATCTCTATGCGCCCCGGCAGCAATCCTCCTGGGTGGAAAGTTCCTTCCGCCTCTTGTTCGTGCTAGGCACGGCCTCGTTCTTGCTGGCGATCATCGGATATGGGTTCCCGGAATTCATGTTGGGGCACCACGTTTATCTGGTGGGGATCATCATCCTGGTTGGGGCGATGCTGCTCTGGCGTGGAGTGTATGCCTGGTTGATTGGGCAGCCCTACCTGCAGGAGCGGGTATATGTCCTGGGTTCAGGAGAACGCGCCACGCACCTAGTGGAGGCCATTCGCACCCGCAAGGACCTAGGCATGGATGTGGTTGGTTGGGCCGGCGCTCTCGGCCACAGCACGCCCGGACACGAGGATCTTGCGAATGCCCTCCGCAGCCTTGCCGGCAGGGCTGCGGTGGACCGCATCATCGTGGCCGTCGATGACCGGCGCAACACCTTGCCACTGCGCGAGTTGATGAACCTGCGCTTGCAGGCGGTGAAGATCGAAGATGCCAGCTCCTTGCTGGAAAAGATTTCCGGCAAGATCGATGTTCAGTCGCTTCACCCCAGTGCATTGATCTACTCGGAGGAATTTCGACTGGGATCAGGCTTCATGGCCGTCCGCCGGGCAGCATCCTTCCTGGTGGCCACCGTGGCTTTGGTGGTGTGTCTGCCTTTGATTCCCCTGATTGCCGTTGCCGTGAAGCTGACCTCCCCGGGGCCGGTGCTGTTTTGCCAGAAGCGGGTAGGACGGCGGGGCGAAGTGTTCAATCTATACAAATTTCGCACCATGCGCCAGGACGCCGAGTCCCAAACCGGGGCGGTGTGGGCAGGGAAGAATGATCCCCGCGTCACCAGCGTGGGACGGCTTTTGCGGCGCGCCCGCCTGGACGAGATTCCGCAACTGTGGAACGTGGTCGTCGGCGACATGGGTTTTGTCGGCCCGCGCCCGGAGCGCCCGGAATTTGTGCAAGTGCTGAACGAGAAAATCCCTTACTACAACTTACGCCACGTGATCCGACCCGGCCTCACGGGGTGGGCGCAGGTCTGTTACCAGTACGGAGCGTCGGTCGAAGATGCCGAGCAGAAGCTGCAATACGACCTCTACTACGTCAAGCACGTTTCTTTGATGCTCGACCTGTTGATCATTTTCAAAACCCTGAAGACAGTGCTGCTCGGGCGAGGTGCGCAATGAAGTGGGCCTTCGTCATTTCTCTCGCGCTGATCGCCTACACCTATTTGGGGTACCCACTCCTGCTTTTCATCCGCAGCCAGTTTCGCTCTCGGCCGGTCCGCCGGGGTCCGATCGAGCCTTCGGTCTCGGTCGTCATCGCCATGCACAACGAAGCGGGTGCCCTCCAGCAAAAATTGCAGAATCTGGCTGAACTGGACTATCCGGGCGATCGGCTGCAAATCATCATCGTCTCCGACGGTTCTACCGACGCCACCTATGAACTATTGCCGAACTCGCCGGTTCCAGTCGAGCGCATCTGCTTGCCAACCCGCCAAGGCAAGGCGGTGGCGCTCAATCACGGCGTGCAGCGGGCGAAGG
>Ga0187784_10000309_pt1 | contig 34690 bp, 38 predicted proteins | sample 1015_SJ02_MP15_2_FD_132964 | JGI IMG/M metagenome (GOLD analysis project Ga0187784, IMG submission 132964) | Tropical peat soil microbial communities from peatlands in Department of Meta, Colombia - 1015_SJ02_MP15_20_MG | ecosystem: Environmental > Terrestrial > Soil > Wetlands > Peat | place... | reverse complement strand
TTCGCCCGCAATATCGTCATCGGCCTCGGCCGGATCGCCGGCCGCACCGTCGGCTTTGTCGCCAATCAGCCGATGGTTCTCGCGGGCGTGCTCGACAGCGACGCGAGCCGCAAGGCGGCGCGCTTCGTGCGTTTCTGCGACGCCTTCGGCATTCCGATCGTGACGTTCGTCGACGTGCCCGGCTTTCTGCCCGGCACGGCGCAGGAATATGGCGGCCTGATCAAGCACGGCGCCAAGCTCCTGTTCGCCTATTCGCAGGCCTCGGTCCCGCTCGTCACCGTGATCACCCGCAAGGCGTTCGGCGGCGCCTATGACGTGATGGCCTCAAAGCACATCGGCGGCGACGTGAACTACGCCTGGCCGACGGCGCAGATCGCGGTGATGGGGGCGAAGGGCGCGGTCGAGATCATCTTCCGCTCCGACATCGGCGACCCGGACAAGATCGCGGCGCGCACCCGCGAATACGAGGAGCGCTTTCTTTCCCCGTTCATCGCCGCCGAGCGCGGTTATATCGACGACGTGATCATGCCGCACGCGACCCGCACCCGCATCGCCAAAGCGCTCGCCATGCTGCGCGGCAAGACCGTGGAGATGCCGGGGAGGAAGCACGACAATTTGCCGGTGTAGAAGGCGGCCCGTTTTCGGAGGTCAATTTGCCGACGATTTTGCGGTGGGGTCCCTATCGCGCTTTCTTTTATTCGAACGAACGCGACGAGCCAGCCCACGTTCACGTGCGCGGGGGACCGCGAGGCGAAGTTCTGGCTTCACGATATGAGTACAGCGATCAATGCGGGGTTTGCCGCCCACGAAATCAGCGGTATCATTCGCCATCTGAAACAGAATCGCAAATTGCTATTGGGCGCTTGGCATGGGCACTTTGGAATTTGACGTCGGGGATTTGAAACCGCGCGCCGTGGAATTTACCGCGAGCGAGCTCGTGGTCACCCTTATGGACGGCCGCAAGATAGCGACGCCCCTTGATCGGTATCCACGTCTGCAGCGTGCCTCGACTGAGCAGCGCCAGAACTATGAGATTATGCCGATGGGAATTCATTGGCCCGATGTCGAAGAGGATCTGAGCGTCGCCGGCATGTTGAAGGGGCAGCGGGCGGCCTAATCTAACACCATCCGCGGACCGATTTGCAGTTCGTCCTTTACGTCATGACCGCGCTCGCCGCGGGCATCGACGTCTTCCGAACCTGCGCGCGGAAGACGTAGATGGCCGGGTCAAGCCCGGCCATGCCGAGGAAGAATGGCCCACACGCGCCGCTGTCGCCGTTGCGGGCGCAATCTTATCGCGCTAAGGTTTTGCGTGCTTCCGGAGCGATGCACATGTCGGGGCGTAGCGTTGTCCGGCTCCTCTGCAGCGCTTGGTTCGGCCGCGCTTTCTTCGGTGGCGCGCTGATTGCGGCATCGCTGATCTTCGTTGTTGCCGCCGGCGCCCAGCAGCCAGACGGACCCAAGCCAGACGCACCCGCGCCCGCCGACACGCCGGCGAGCGCTGGCGGAGCGCCCGCAACGGCTCCGGCGCCAGCCTCGGGCCCGGACCTCAAGACCACGCTCGGCCGCGCGCCCAAGGACATCCCGCTGGTCGATCCGTGCAAGAGCACGCACCCGCCGTCCTATTGCAATGTCAAAGACTGACCAACCATCCCGCAGCGACCGGCTGTCGCGTGTCCTGTCCTATCTGGTCGCGATCACGACCATTCTCGGCATCCCGGTCGGGCTCTACGGCTACTATTCCTCGCAACAGGCGAACCGCGTCAACCGGACCTTCGATTTCTACAAAGACTTCCGCAGCGACACCCTGCAGAAGGATTTCAGCCTGCTGGTCGAACAGTGGAACGCCAAGGCGACCGATGTCGAGGCGCTGCTCGAAAAGAACGACCAAGCCGGCCTCGGCCAGCTCGTCTCATCGCTCCTGCAAAGCGATGAGGCGCAGACCGCGCTCACGCAGCTCGTGCTGTTTTTCGACGAGACCTATTCGTGCGTCGACAAGGCGCTGTGTGACAACAACGCCGCTTTCGCCCTGCTCAAGAACCCAGCCGATCAGATCTTCTCTATGTACGGCTCATATCTGACCACGGTGCGCCAGCATAACCCGAACTACGCCACCGGAATCCTCAAGGTCCGCGCCTTGGCCAAGACGTGGTCGCTGCTTTGAGCAGACGCCCTCGGTTCACGCCCGGTTCGGAGCCAAAATTCCGCCATTGAGCGACGCATCGGCCCCTGCCGCCGGGGCTCAGCCGGTTGCTTGGATCGGCGCGCGTCCATGCTCGGTCGCCTCGTCCGCCAGTTTTTCCCAAACGCAGCGCCACAGGCGGCGGATCTCGTCGGCGGCCCGCGACTGCGGAGCAAACTCGGTGACCGCAAGACCCGCGGCGAGCGCATCCTGATGGTCGTTGCGCTGCACGATAAAGGGAAGCGCCAGCACGCCAGCCGCGTTCAGGGCCGCGGCGGCTTCGCTTGGGCGATAGCCGCGCGGCGGCGCCTGGTTGAGGACGAAAGCGAATGGCTTGCTGAGCCGGCGCACGACGGCGAGCATCGGCAGCGCCGCCTCGATGTCGGCCCGACTGGGCCGCGCCGGGATCAGGCAGAGGTCGGCCGCGCGGATCGCGCTCGAACTCAGGTCGTTGATCGTTGCCGGCGTGTCGATGACGGCGAGCGTGATGCCGCCACGCCGGCGAGGCGCAAGGCACGTTCGATCTCGAGGCCGGTGTTGGCGCGCGCGATTCGCGGCTCGGCGAGCGTGCGGCGCTGCCCCCAATTCGCGACCGTCCCCTGGCGGTCGGTTTCGATGATGGCGACCCGGTGCGCATCCTCGATCGCCGCACCGGCAAGCCCGAGGGCGAGCGTGCTTTTGCCGCTCCCGCCCTTCTGAGTGGCCAGGACGATCGTGCGCATCATGCGTTGCCTCTGCCGGCAACCAGCACAGCACAACGACAAGTAGAAGCTCCGGCGCCGCGACTAAGAAAATGTTTTTGATTCGTGTCAAGGCGATCAGTGCGCCGCGTTTGCCCCGATGGGCTTCGCCGCGCGCAATACCCTAATCAGCGCCAGCCGCCGCCGCCATTGACGTAGATCGTATCCGCGGTCAGGAACTCGCAGGCGTCGGAGCAGATAAACAGCACCAATTCGCCGATCTCCTCCGGTCTGCCGAAGCGCTTCATCGGCACGTCCTCGAGGAAGCGCTGGATGAGCTCAGGTGAGGATTGCGCCGCGTCCTGGAACGGCGTCTTGATCGGCCCGGGCGAGATCGACACCGCGCGGATGCCTTGGGTCGCGAATTCGCGGGCGACGCCCATGGTCATGGTCACCACCGCGCCCTTGGCCGCGGCGTAGTGCACCGAGGAGCCGGGGCCGCCGCGGCGGTGCGCCATGCTGCCCATATTGACGATGACGCCATGTTTGTTGGAGAGCATGTGCGGCAACAGCGTCTGCATGGCGTAGAACGTGCCGTTGACGTTGAGCGCGAAGGTCTTCTCGATCAGCGCATCGTCGATTTCAAGAAATTTGGCGCGGCGGATCGCGGCGCCGGCGCAGTTGAAAAGAAACTGCACATTGCCAAACGCGGCGATGGCGCGCGCCGTCATCTCGCGCACGTCCTCGCGACGGGTCACATCGACCCTGAGGCCCAGCGCCTGTGCGCCTTTGCCGTTGACCTCCGCCGCGGTCTCGTGCGCGCCGGTCTCGTTGATGTCGGCGCAGACCACATTGGCGCCTTCGCGCGCGAAAATGAGCGCGGTGGCGCGGCCGATGCCGCTCGCCGCGCCGGTGATGATGATGGTCTTGCCGGCAAAATAGTCCGGGGTTTTCGGCATTTGCTTTTGTCCGATTACTCGCCTTGAGTAGTTTGCCCCGATCGCGGCACCGCCACAATCAGGGTTTGGCGGCGGCGACCACGCGCGCCAGCCGCGCCAGCGCCGGCGCGATGACCTGGCGCGGAAAGCCGGTGAAGCCGAGCAGGAAGCCCTGGCGCGGCGAGGCCTTCAGATACATCCGCGAGAGCGCGCGCACGATGACGCCGCGTTCGCGCAGAGTGGCCTCGAGCGCAACGTCGGAGAGCCCGTCGCCAAGATAGGCAACAAGATGCATGCCCTGCTCAGGCGCGGCGACGGCGATCCGCGCTCCGAGCCGGCGCTGTAACTCGCCGACGACGAGATCGCGCTGATCGCGGTAAACAAGACGCATGCGGCGGATATGCGCAGCGAAATAGCCTTGGCGCATGAACTCGGCGACCAGGGCCTGCGGCAGCGTCGGCGCCTGGCGATCGAGAAGAAAGCGCGCGCCCGCGAAGCTCTGCACCAGCGCCGGCGGCACCACGATGTAGCCGAGCCGTAGCCCCGGAAACAGCACCTTGTTGAAGGTGCCGACATAGATCACGCGCTCCGCCTCATCGAGGCCCTGCAGCGCGGCGAGCGGCCGGCCGGCATAGCGGTATTCGCTGTGGTAGTCGTCCTCGACGATCCAGCTGCCGCTCTCGCGCGCCCAGGCGAGGAGCTCGAGCCGCCGGGTCATCGAGAGCATGATGCCGAGCGGATATTGGTGCGAGGGCGTGATGAAGGCGGCGCGCGCCTTCGGCGCCGAGCGCAGACCGGCGAGCACGTTGAGGCCCTGGGCGTCGACCGCGACCGGCCGAAGCGCGATGCCGGAAGCAGCCAGCGCGCGGCGGGTCATCGGATAGCCCGGATCCTCGACCCAGACCTCGTCGCCGGGCGAGAGGAGGACGCGCGTCGCCATATCGATCGCGTGCTGCGTGCCGGACGTGATGATGATCTGCTCGGGCGCCGCACGCACGCCGCGCGCTGCCCCGAGATAGTCGCAGATCGCGCGGCGCAGCGCGATGAGGCCGCGCGCGTCGGCGTAGCCGCGGTGGATCGGATCGAAGCCGCGAAACAGCTGCTGGCTGAGCTTGCGCCAGACCTCGATGGTGCGCGTGTCGATCAACACCCGGGCATTGGTGAACGGCCGGTCTTCGTCTTCGACCGCAAACGCGCCGAGCGCCGCGAAGGCGTGCGCCTGCGGCAACAGCGCCGGCGAAACGCCCGCCGAGGGCTTTCGCCCCGGCCGGCGGTGCTCGACCGGCTCCGGCAAATCCGCGCTGATATAGGTGCCGGAGCCGACGCGGCCGGACAGATAACCTTCGGCGAGGAGCTGCTCGTAGGCGGCGATGACCGAGCTGCGCGCTATGCCGAGTTCGGCCGCGAGCGCGCGCGTCGAGGGAAGTTTGGCGCCGGGGGCTAGCCGTCGCCCGAGGATCGCGCCGCGCATCTGCAGATAGACCTGGCGGAAGATCGGCGCCGCGCTGTGGCGCTCGACGGCAAGGGCGTAAAGCGCCGCCCAGCCGGCCTTCGAGCCGGCCCTGGCGCCGCCTGCGGCCCCGACGGGCGAAGGAGGGGCGCGGAAAGTGGTCTGTCTCATCGCGGCAAAGTGGACTTCGAATAGGACCACTTCGCAGGCTAGTCTCGCGCGCGTTCAAGGACAAGCGCTGAGGCGAGATGATGACCAAACAATTCAAACCGCCGGCCGGCGCGCGGACCCAGATCCGCCGCCAGGCCTATGCTCAGTATGACCGGGCGACCGTCGACGCCATTCTCGACGCCGGCCTCCTCGCCCATGTCGGCTACGTCGTTGACGGTGCGCCCTATGTCACGCCGACCGCCTATTGGCGGGAAGGCGACCGGCTTTACTGGCACGGCGCCGCGGCGAGCCGGTTGTTTCGCGACGCGGCCGCGCCGCTCCCGGTCTGCGTCGCTGTCAGCCACATCGACGGCCTGGTGCTGGCGCGTTGCGGCTTCAAGCACACGCTCCTCTATCGTTCGGTCATGGCCTTTGGCCAGGCGGCGCGGATCACCGACGCGGAAGAAAAACGCCGCGTGCTCGACCGCTTCATCGACCGGCTCTTTGCCGGCCGGTCGCTCGAATTGCGTGCGATCAGCGCCGAGGAGCTCGCCGCCACCTCGGTCATGGCGATGGCGATCGAGGAGGCGACGGCGAAAATCTCCTCGCCGCAGGCGCGCGGCGGCGGCATCGGCGTTATCGACAAGGAGGCCGACTACGACGCCGCGGTCTGGGCCGGGGTGATCCCGATCGCGAGCGTCACCGGCGCAATTGCCGCCGATACCCGGCTCAAAGTCGATCCGGCGCCGCCGCCCAATGTCGCCGCTTATGCAGAGGGCGCCCGCTTCGATGCGGTGTTGCGGCAGATGGCGGCGCGCCAGGAGGGTAGCGCACGGATTGCGCCGATTGGCGCAACGACAACGGCCGAATGAGCGTCTCGGGCGCGGCGGCCGTTCCGCGAAACAAGGCCTGCCTCCCGGCGGCGGAAGGATCGCGATAAGGTCGGTCCGGTATCGCCGCTTGAGGAGCCGACCGCATGAGCCCGCACGGACCGATCGACTATGGCGCCGCCTCGCCCAAGGTGCGCGCCGTCTTCGACGACATCAAACGAACGCGCCAGGTCGAGGACGTCAACAATTTTTGGAAATATCTCGCCCACGATCCGGCGACGCTCGAGCGCACCTGGACGAGCCTCAAGGCGATCATGGCGCCGGGCGCGCTCGACGCACGGACCAACGAGATGATCTATCTCGCGGTGAGCGTGACCAATGGCTGCGGCTATTGCATCGCCAGCCATAGCGCCGCGGCGCGCAAGGCCGGCATGGATGAGGCGATGTTTGGCGAGCTGATGGCGGTGGTCGGCATGGCCAACGAGACCAACCGGCTGGCCAACGGTTACCGCGTGCCGATTGATCCGGCGTTCGAGCGCTGAGCGCGCCGGCTCAGGCGGCGCAGCGCTTGTAAATCCCGGCGCGGGCCGGATCGGCGATCGGGCTGAAGGCCGGATCGCAACCAAGCGGCGGCCGGCGCGGCGTCGACAGCGCCGTGGTCGAGGACACACCGTTGGCAAACAGATTCGCGGTGGCGACGCTCGGCAGCCGGTCGCCCTTGTTGGTGCGGTTGACTGAGACCGGCGGTGTGCGGTCGGCGTTGGCATCGGCCGGGGCGCTCATCGCGCTGCAACCGCCGACGACAAAGCAACTCGCCAGCGCAATCGCGATCCGAAGTCTGAGCGTGTACGCGGCTGTGCGACCCATAGTGTTGCCCCAAATGGCTAGTGCCGGGCGTGCGCGACGCGCTTGCCGGCCGGGATCGCCGAGGCGACCACGCGGACCGAGCGCGCATTGCCGTTCGGCTGACGGGCGTCGGAGAGACAGGACTGCTCGTAATACGGCCAGGACTGCGTGCAGACCGGCTTGCGCAGGTCGGCGTCGGTCGATGGCGGCGTCAGCGGCGTCCGCGCTGCGACCGCCGCTTCAGGCGGCGGTATCAACGCGACCATCATTGCCGCGCATACCGCCGCGGCAATGACTGCTCCGAGGGTCCTGAGCATCTGCAGCCCCCGTGCCGATATCGCTGCACCGCGCGCCGGCATGTCAGCGCATGCTCTCTTGGAACGCGGCCGCACGCTCGAGGGCGGGGAGGACCACCACCTTGGTGCCGATCCGCGCGCGCTCGTAGAGGTCGATCACGTCCGCATTGAGCATGCGGATGCAGCCGCTCGACACGTGCTTGCCAATGCTCGAGGGATTATTGGTGCCGTGGATCCGGTAGACGCTGCCGCTGAGATACATGGCGCGGGCACCGAGCGGATTGCCCGGACCGCCGGCCATGAAGCGCGGCAGATAAGGCTGACGCTTGAGCATATCGGAGGGCGGCAGCCAGTCCGGCCATTCGGTCTTGCGCTCGATCGTCTTGATGCCCGACCAAGTGAAGCCGTCGCGGCCGACACCGATGCCGTAGCGGATCGCCCGGCCGCCGCCGAGCACGTAGTAGAGATACGTGTTCGGCGTATCGATGACGATGGTGCCGGCGGCTTCGGCGGTCGAATAGGAGACCACCTGCCGATGCAACGCCGAGGGAACTTCGGCTGCTGCGTCGGTGGTAACCGCCGCGTCCTGCTCGCGCGTCTGGCGCGCTGACGGCGCGGCGCTTTCCAACGACGTCATTGCCAAGACCAGCGTCTCGGCACGCGCGCTCGGAGGCGCGAACGCGGTCGCCAGGAAAGCCGCCGCGGCACAGACAAAGACGCGGTTGGCGCTTGACGCAATACTCCCGGTAATTGGCTTGTACATCTGACACCCCTGTATTGCTTTATTTGTTGGCGGGGAGGTTAGGACGGCCGCTCAACGCGGCTCCACTGCACATTGGTTAACGCGCGTTATCTAAATCGGATGGCGGCGCTGTACGTTGGTATAGGACCTTGCGCGCTACGGGCGCCGCCGGACTTGAGAAGCAGAAGCGTTCGCGGCTCCTCGGCGGCGGATCGTCATCGCGCCGCGAAGCTGATGCCCGGCGCGCCGGCGGCGGGCGGAGCGCCCGCTATACCAACGTATATGGTCTCTACGCACTTCACCCATCCCGCGTTTACCAATGTGCGATGGAGCAGCGCGGATGTCGGCGTTAAACATTCTGGCATTAGGCCGACCTGGACGGCGCAATCCCCCCCGACACCCCCGCCGACCGGTCCATAAGCCTAAAGAGGCAACGACTGAGAACCTCAAGCAGGCTTGCTTGGGGTTCTTCTTTTTCCGGCGCAGCGTACGGCCTGAGGACTGGCGATATTGGGCTTGGCAACATTGAACACGCGCGGCCCGGGCGGAAATCGCGAATCGCCGAGAGGAAAAATCAGCCAAATCAGCGATTGCCGCGCCCGGCGGCGCCGAGACGAACCCTGACACGGGCCGGCAAGTAGCCTAGAATAAGTTACAAATAACAGGGGTCCGCCGCATTGAGGCGGCATGGGCGTCGCTGAGTACGGATCTTGGATTTTTTCGCTACGCGCGGGGGGATCGATGAACGCGCGCGCCGAGCAACAACCGGTGGTGTTGGTGGTCGACGATGACGCCGGCATGCGCGAAGCATTGTCGAGCCTGTTCCGGTCGGTCGGTCTGCAGGTCAAGGCCTACGCCTCGGCCGCGGAATTTCTGCAAAGCAAGCTGCCGGACGGACCGAGCTGCATGGTGCTCGACGTGCGGCTGCCGGGACTAAGCGGGCTCGATTTCCAGGCCGAACTCGCCAAGGCGAACATCCGGATCCCGATCGTGTTCATGACCGGTCACGGCGACATCCCGATGACGGTACGCGCCATGAAAGCGGGAGCGGTGGAGTTCCTGCCCAAGCCGTTTCGCGATCAGGACATGCTCGATGCCGTGCAAACCGGGCTCGAAATCGATCGCGACCGACGCCGGCACGCCGCCGACATATCCAAGTTGCAGGTCAGTTTCGAGACGCTAACGCCGCGCGAGCAGGAAATCATGGGTCTGGTGACTGCGGGCCTGATGAATAAACAGATCGCCGGCGAGATCGGGGTCAGCGAGGTGACCGTGAAGCTTCACCGCGGTAACGTAATGCGGAAAATGGGAGCGAAGTCGCTCGCGGAGTTGGTGCGGATGGCCGACGCACTCGGCATTCGCGGCAGCGGATCATGACAACTATACAAAAGTACAGTTCCGCCGGACTATCCGATACTCAAGATTTGCCAGCGTCCAGTAGTGTTCTGCGTCGACTCTCCGTATCTCACCGCGTGAACAAGGTCCCAAAATTGTCAAAGGCTCACGTGATTTCCATAGTCGACGACGACGCGTCGGTACGCGACGCCACTGAAAGCTTGGTTCGCTCCTTGGGCTATGACGCCGCCACCTTCGCCTCGGCGGAGGAGTATCTGGTGTCGCGCTACGTGCGCGACACCTCGTGCCTGATCACCGATCTGGTGATGCCGGGCATGAGCGGCGTCGACCTGCAGGATCGCTTGATCGCTGACGGCAACGATACGCCGGTCATCTTCATCACCGCGTGCTTCGACGAGATGGCGCGCGCGCGGGCACTGGAGGCCGGTGCGCACGGCTTCCTGCGCAAGCCGTTCAGCGAGGAAAGCCTGATCGAATGCCTCGATAGCGCGCTTGGCGGCGCCAGGGTCAGGCCGGCTTAGGCTTCGAATTTATCGGTGCCAGGCAAAGCCGGCTCCCGGCCGCCCGCGGAGCTGACCTTCCGGATTGCGGCGCAGGCCTTTGTGGCGCGGGATTTTACGTCGCGCGGTTGTGGGCGTCGGCCGCGGACATGACCGGGAGGATGAATTGGAACCGCGCTCCGCCTTTGCTGTCTGAAGAGGCCGAGAGCTGGCCGGCATGGCCTTCGATGATTCTCCGGCAGATCGCTAATCCCAATCCCATGCCGCCTGTCTTCGTGGTGACGAAGGCTTCGAAGATGCTGTCCAATTGAGCTGGATCCAGTCCCGGTCCGGAGTCTTCCACGGCGACGGCGATCGCGTCCGGACCGTGACGCTCGGTTCTCAGCCGCAGGACCCGCTCGCTGTCCGCCATCGTATCCATCGCCTCGATGGCGTTTTGGATGAGATTGGAAAACACCTGCTGCAGCTGGTTCCCGCGGCCTTCAACCAGCGGCAGCGCTGAGGCGAGTTCGGTTTGCGTCGTAACGCCGTGGGCATGCAATTCGCCGCGCAGCGACTGCAGAACCTCGAGCGCGATCTCGTTAAGGTCGATCGGCTGCCGCCCCTGATCCGCCCTCCGGAACAGGGCGCGAATGCTGTCGAACACGGCGCTGGCGCGGTGGCTGTCGGCAATCACCCGGTTCAGCGCCGCACGGCCTTCGCCGAAATCGGGCGGCGCCTTATCGAAGAATCGCAGCGCCGCGCTGCAATTGGTGGCGATCGCTGCGAGCGGCTGCCTGACTTCGTGCGCGATCGAGGCGGTAATCGCTTCGACATTCAAGAGCTTGTTCTCCCGTTCGCGCTTGAGGAGTACGATCGAATCGTCGAGATCGCGCGTGCGCTGCTTTTCCGCCTCCAATAGCCGCACGCTCTCGATGGCGATGATCGCCTTGCTGGCGAATGCCTCGGCGAGTTCGATTTGCTTGTCCGAATAGGGCGCCACCGCGACCCGCGTCAGCGCAAAGACGCCGATCACTTCCCCCTCGCGCAGCAGTGGAATGCCGAGATGGCAGCGGTAATTGCCGCGCGATTGATAGCCAACGCCGGTGAATTCCGCGTCCGCCAGGACGTCCGGGATGTGGATCGTCCGGCGTTCCAGAGCCACCCGCCCGGAGACCGTGCCGCGCCCGGGCGTGATCGGATTTTTGGCGGCAAATGCCTTGAAATCGCTGGAGTGGCCGCAGCTTGCGGCGAGCCTTAGGACGCCGCCTTCCGGACGCCAGATATTTGCTGAGTCGGCCTGGCAAAGGTTCATGGCCGTCTCGACCAGCTGGTTTAGAACGGTCTGCAAATCGAAAGTCGAGCTCGAGATGACCTTGAGCACCTCCGACATCGCGGTCTGCCGGTGCAGCGCCTCGTTGAGCTCCTCGGTGAGCTGCGCGATTTTGGCTTCCTTGGCGGCCAACGACGAAATATGGCGGCCGCGCAAGGCCTTCGGCCGACTGCGCCGCTTCGGCGCCGCGGTCGTGCGGCGACGTGTTCGGACGGACTCCCCGCCTGTTCTGGAGCGCCTGCGCATCAATTCCCCCAAACCCCCGGGGCAAGGCAGTGTACCGGATCAAGCCGGCGCTTCCTATACTTACGTATAGGTTCCTCCGCCGTCACAGATACCAAGCGTTTACCAGTGTACAATGGGGCGGCGGCGCGCGTTCCCTGTAGTCTTAACCATAAGAAGCCAGAACAACAGAACCAAGACACCGAGGGACGTCAGATGAATCACTCGATGTACGGCGCCGACCGCGGCACCCATTTGAAGATTGTGGCTGTCGGCCTGTTGTGCGCGCTGCTGCTCGCGGTCGCCGGCAAATTCGCCTATGTGAGCGACCTCGATCTCGGCACCGCGCCGCTGGTCAAGGCGAGCCCGTCCACCACAATCAGCGGGCAGCTGCCCGCCATTCACTAGAGCGGCGTGGTTGAGTAGCTGAGGGTGGTGTTGCGATGTTTGCCCAGATTTTACGTCTGAAAAACATTCACTTTCCGCGCTTCGATCGCGTCGAGATCCTGATGGTCGCGACCGGCATCCTGCTGGCGACCGTCATCATCATGACATTCTGACATTCTGACAGCGAGCGCGCGGAGCCTTTCTGCCGTTGGAAATGTCGGGTGGGCGTGGCCTCTATGGAGCCGCGCTTTCGTGCGCTTCGACCCCCAGGAAGTCTCACGTGGCAGCCCCGTCATGCGACGGTCGAATTGTCTTCGGTCTTGCGACGTAGACCCGCGGGCGTTCCACGCATCTCAATCTTTGGGGTCAAAATTTCGGCACGTCCAATGCGGGGGATAAAAGAAGGCGATGGGCCGGTCGGCGTCGGCGTTACTAGCCGTAACGCAAGCGTCAACTGCGAGGCGGTGCTTTGGTCACCATCGCCGGCGGCGCGGCTTCAGGAGCCGCAGGCGACAAGACAAACGTAAGCCACACGTTCCAGCCGTCCGGGCGGTTCGCGTTGTCGAACTCGCCGTAGGCCTTCAGATTGAGGTAGCCCTGCATGCCGCCTACAGGAAAAATATATCCAATCTGCGGGCCAATACCGATAACGCGAGATTCGAATGGGCAGATGATCGGCGCGCAGCCGCGGTCAGGCGTGACCTGATCGTACACGTAGCCGACCAAGCCTACTTGCACTTGTTTGGTCAAAAACTGTGACGCGCCCCAATCGAGGTGCCAGTCGATGCCGCTGGTATAGTTGGTCGAGGGATTTTCGAAGTTTCCGGTCAGTCCCGAGACGACTGAAAACTCGTGGCCCGTCTTGGGGTCGAAGTAGGTGTAGCCAACGCCGCCGTCCAGTGCACCGTGACCAATGCCGACGTTCGCTAGGTTAGAACTGTTGTAGAAACCGACCGGAATGTCGCCGGTTAGGTAGGTCATATAGTTGTTGACGCCGGCGTTCCACTTCACCGCAAATTGTGGGATGAGATCGCCGACCCCCCAGGTGGTTTGCTCAAGCGAGATGGTTTTGGTGAAAGGAATCGGGCCTATCGTACCAGTGAAGGTCGCGTTTAACGACGTATTGTTAGCACCGTATATGCCGATTAAGCTCGCGGACGCCTGTCCTCCGAGAAATGGCGTCGCGAAGACGTAGGTCGGGATGAACATTTGCAGGTCCACGTTGGCGTGGACGTTGGCATTGATGCTGCCGTTGATTGCGGGATTGAATTGCCCGATGCTGATTTCGCGCGCCACGGCGATATTGCCGCTGCCCGAGACGTCAGTGAAATAGTTGATCGTCGCCAGCGACCATCCCGGCTGCTGCGGCGTGGCGGCGAGACTGCCAAAGAAGCCCGGTATCCAGAAACTGATGCCGTTTTCGTCGGCCTGCGCGACATCCGCCGCAGGAGAAAAGATGCCGAGCGCGGCGGACGCCAGAGAGACAAAGAGTAGAGTGTGCGACCGATCAAACAATCGCTGGGAAGCTGCGGCCGCGACAGCGCGTATCGCGCCGAAACTCGGTTTCATAATCGCCCCCCTTTTGTTGGTTCGTTCTCCTCAGTTCATGATCGCGTGGAAGCCTAGCGAAGTGCGAATGTTGCGGCCAATCTATTCGCAATGGAACTTCGCTGGCGCCGTCGATTCGGCGTCGCCGTGGCGCGCCCGCCACATTGCGCGACTGACGCAACGCAACCTATGCATCGCATTGGCCCAACTAACGCATTGAATCGTTGGGCGAACCGGTGGAAGTTGCCACGGCTAACTAATAAAATTGCATCCGGTTGCGCCGCAGCAAAACACGCGCGTCACGCGGGCGTTGTGGTTCGGCTGATACAACCGTGATAGTCTTTTTGCGGCGGCGGCATTTTACTTGCTGGTTCTGTTGATAGGCACGAGCGGATAGGACGAAGGCGCCCGGCGCTGAGACGATCGACGTTGCCGCCTGACTTGTTTTGTTTGACTTTTGCGAAGCGCTTGGGGCGACGGCCGTAAACGCGAAGCTCGTTTCGACGCGAGTGGCGCACGCGAGTAGCGTATGAGCGACGTCGGCACCGCGACGACTGCGCATCGCTCGGATGGCTCGACCCATCCGAACATGATCTGGATTCCCGGCGGCACGTTCCGCATGGGCTCTGACAACCACTACCCGGAAGAGGCGCCGGCGCATCGCGTCGCCGTTGCGGGCTTCTGGATCGATCGCACGCCGGTGACCAATCGGCAGTTCAAGGAGTTCGTGCGCGCGACCGGGCACAAGACCTTCGCCGAAATCCCGCCCGATCCGAGAAATTATCCCGGCGCGCTGCCGCACATGATCTTTGCGGGGTCGCTGGTGTTCGCCGCGCCGCTGCATCCGGTCGATCTGCGCGACTGGAGCCAATGGTGGACGCTGCTCAAAGGCGCCGACTGGCGCCACCCCCACGGGCCGAAGAGCAGCATCATCGGACGCGAAAATCACCCCGTGGTGCACGCCGCGTATGCCGACGCGCTCGCCTACGCCAAATGGGTCGGCAAGGAGCTGCCGACCGAGGCGGAATGGGAATTCGCCGCGCGCGGCGGGATCGACGGCGCCGAGTTTGCCTGGGGCGACGAGTTCACGCCGGGGGGGCAGCATCGCGCCAATACCTGGCAGGGCAATTTTCCGCATGAAAACCGCTGCGAGGACGGCTTCGACCGCACCTCGCCGGTGATGGCGTTCCCGCCGAACCGCTACGGCGTCTACGACATGATCGGCAATGTCTGGGAGTGGACGTCGGACTGGTATTCGCCGCAGCACCAGGCCGACGCCGCGAAGGCGTGCTGCGTCCCGGAAAATCCGCGCGGCGGGTCGGAGGAGGGGAGCTACGACCCCCGCCAGCCGCAGATCAGGATTCCCCGCAAGGTCATCAAAGGCGGCTCGCATCTGTGCGCGCCGAATTACTGCCGCCGCTACCGCCCGGCCGCGCGCCATGCGGAGCCGGTGGATACGTCGACGAGCCATCTTGGCTTTCGTTGTGTCACTCGAACCCCCGGAGTAAGTCATGTCCAACGATGAAAGCGGAGAGAAGTCGAGCCTGACAAAGAGCGCACTCAACCGCCGCAATGTTTTGCTTGGGAGCACGACGCTCGTTGCCGCCTCGGCGATCGCCGCGCAAAGCCCGATCCAAGTCGCGCAGGCCCAGCAGCAGCCCGCGGCGTCGGGCAAGCCGCCGAACATCATCTTCATCACGGGTGACGACGTTGGCTGGCTCAATATCGGCGCTTATCACCGCGGTATCATGGCCGGCCGAACCCCGAACCTCGATAGGCTCGCAAGTGAAGGCATGATGTTTACCGACTACTATGCCGAGGCGAGCTGCACGGCCGGCCGCGCCAACTTCATCACTGGCGAACTTCCAATCCGCACCGGGCTGACCACCGTCGGCCAGGCTGGCGCCACGACGGGAATGCCAGCGCAGGCACCAACCATCGCGACAGCCTTGAAATCCATGGGCTACGCAACTGGTCAGTTCGGCAAGAACCATTTGGGTGACTTGAACGAGTTCCTGCCGACCGTGCACGGCTTCGATGAATACTTCGGCTACCTCTATCACCTCGATGCGATGGAAGATCCCTCGCACCGCAACTACCCGCAGGCGCTTAAGGACACGATTGGCCCTCGGAACATGGTGCATTCCTGGGCGACGGACAGCGATGATGCGACCGTGCAGCCGCGCTGGGGCAAGATCGGGAAGCAACGCATCGAGGACGCCGGACCACTTTATCCGAAGCGAATGGAAACGGTGGACGACGAAATCCTCAAGCTCGCCCTTGACTTCGTCGAAAAGGCAATGCGCGACAACAAGCCATTCTTCGTGTGGCTCAATCCGACACGCATGCACGTCGTTACACACCTGTCCGAGAAATACGACAGTATGCGTACTCCCGAGAATGGCTGGTCTATCGAAGAAGCCGGCATGGCGCAGCTCGACGATATCGTCGGCTCGGTGATGCAGAAACTGAGGGACCTCAATATCGAGAACAACACGATCCTTGCGTTCTCGACCGACAACGGCGCGGAAAACTTCACTTGGCCGGACGGCGGTCAGACGCCGTTCGCTGGCGGCAAGGGAACAGGCCTGGAAGGCGGCTTTCGCGTGCCTTGCATCCTGCGCTGGCCAGGCCATGTGCCCGCCGGCAAGGTCGAGAACGGCATCATTTCGGGCCTCGATTGGTTCCCGACCTTCGTCGCTGCTGCCGGCAATCCAAATATCACCGACGAACTCTTAAAGGGCAAGCAACTCGGTGATCGAACCTACAAGGTCCATCTCGATGGCTACAATCAGTTGGATTTCATCACCGGGAAAGGTCCTTCCGCTCGCCACGAAATCTTCTACTTCACCGAGGGCAATTTGAGCGCTGTGCGCATCGACGACTTCAAATATCGCTTCACAGATCAACCTGGCGGCTGGTTGGGCGCAACGGTGAAGGTGGATTGGCCGATACTCACCAACCTGCGGCTTGATCCTTTTGAGCGAACGAACCTGCCTAGTGGCGATAAGGGTTCGCTGGCCTTCTACAACTGGTTCGCTTACGAGTTCTGGCGCTTTGTGTTCGTGCAACAGCGGGTCGCACAGCTTGCCCAGACCGCGATCGACTTCCCACCGATGCAAAAGGGCGCGAGCTTCAATCTGGAGGCCGTCAAGGCACAGATCGAGGCGGCGATGAAGCATCACACTGGGGATTAACCGGACGGCGATGCGGCGGGCGCGCCGTCGAAGCGCGCTCACTGATAGAAATCTGCGAAAAAGGAAAGGTTCAACGTCATGACGATGACAATGCAAGCGGGACGACAACAGGAGAGGGTGACTATGCGAAGCTTTCATCATGCAATCAAACTCGTGGCCATGACTTTGATCGCCGCCGCCATGCTGGCAGGTGCGGCAACACAATCTCAGGCCCAGACCGGCAGCGTCCGCCTGCATATCGTCAAGGCCGGGTTCATCGTCGGCGTCGGCGGCGGCAGCGGCGTCCTGCACTACCACGGCAAAAACTATCGGCTGAGCATCGGCGGCATCGGCATCGGCTCGCTCGGTGTCGCGGCCGTCGACCTCGTGGGCACCGCTTCCAATCTGCCGAACCCCGGGGCGATTGCCGGGACCTATGGCGCCGCCGGCGCCGGCGCGACTTTCGTCGGCGGTGCGCAGGTCGCGCGGCTCCAGAACGAGAACGGTGTGGTTCTCGAGCTGCACGGGGTGCAGGTCGGGTTTCAGGTATCGATTGGCCTCGCTGGCATGACCATCGCGTTGCGCTGAGCCGGAGGTCCAAACGCGCAATGAACGCCGCAAGCTGCGGCTTGGCATCGGGGAAACCTGCCCATGCTGGCGATGTGGATGAGGTGCATTTCGGTCGCGCTGGTCCTGGCCGCAGCTTGGCCGGCGCGAGCGGACGACGTTCCCGATCTCAACGTCGATCCGGTGTGCCGCGGCATCGCCCAGCAAGCCTCGGACCCCGGTGAACAGGGCGGACCGGACTTGGCTTTCGCCCGGTGCGTCAAGAGCGAGCAAGCGATGCGGCAGAAGCTCTCCGAGGAATGGTCGAGCTTCGTGCCGGCAGACAAGGCCAACTGTATCGGATCGGAAGAAGGCGGGCTGGCGAGCTACACCGACCTCGCCACCTGCCTCGAAATGGCAAGAGACGCGAGGAGGCTGAACAAGTGATTCATGCGGCGCGTTCGAGCGTCGCGTGAACCGCCGAGCTTGGGGGTTATCGGCTCGAACCGAACCACGATCACAAGCAAAAGAGGCGACGTCAGTAAGCGTAACGAGGGAGGAAGCTCATGTCAGCGACGATCATCAATCTGATCATTCAGCTCATCGCCGGCGCGGTCGGCGGCAATGCCGCGGGCGCGGCGCTCAAGGACTATGACCTTGGCAAGATCGGCAACACCATCGCCGGCGCGATCGGCGGGGCCGGAGGCGGGCAGATCCTCACCGCGCTGCTTCCGTTCCTCAACGGCACGGCCGGCAATGTCGACATCGGGGTGGTGCTCGGACAGGCGGTTGGCGGCGGCGTCGCCGGCGCCATTGTCACCGTCATTGTCGGCCTGATCAAGAACGCGATGGCGGGCCAGACTGCGAAGTGAACGCCGCGGCAGGGCTGCGGAGGCCAGCAGGGCAGAAGGAGACGACCATGATCAGGATCGCGACAAGGGCGCTCGCGGCCGCGCTGATCTTTGCCACGCCGCATCTTGCGGTCGCGCAGACGCAGACGGCGACTGCGCAGTCCGACCAGCTGCTCAAGCCCGAGCAGCTCGACGCGCTGGTGGCGCCGATCGCGCTCTATCCCGACACCCTGCTGGCCGAAGTCCTGATGGCGTCGACCTACCCGCTCGAAGTCATCGAGGCGGAGCGCTGGGTGCAGGCCAACAAGAACTTGACTGGCGCCGACCTTAAGGCCGCGGTCGACAAGCAGAGCTGGGACGACAGCGTCAAATCGCTCACCGCGACGCCCTCCGTGCTCGAGATGATGAGCACTAAGCTCGACTGGACGCAGGACCTCGGCAACGCGGTGCTGGCGCAGCAGGCTGACGTCATGGACGCGATCCAGCGGCTGCGCAGCAAAGCCCAGGCCAACAACAAGCTCGCGTCGAACCAGCAGCAGACGGTCTCGACCGAGAATCAGGGCGGCAGGGATATCATCGTCATCCAGCCGACGCAGCCAGACACGGTCTATGTGCCCTATTATGATCCGTCGGTCGTCTATGGATTGTGGCCCTATCCGGCCTATCCGCCCTATTATTTTGGCGCGCCCGGATATATCGCCGCCGGCGTGATCGCGACCGGCATTGCGTTCGGCGCCGGCTATGCGCTCGGGCGCTGGGCCTCCGGCGGCTATCGCTGGGGCGGCGGCGTCAATTGGGGCGGCAACAACATCGCCATCAACCGTCCGGTCAACATCAACAATATCGGCAACAACTGGACGCACAATCCGGCGCACCGCCAGGGCGTGCGCTACGCCAACGCCAATGTCGCGCAGAAATTCGGCGCCGGCCGCAACAACATCGGCGGCGGCGCGCAAAACCGTCTCGATTTCCGCGGCCGTGGCGGCAACCAGGTGCTGCAGCCCGGCGGCGGCAATCTCGGCGGCAACCGGGCCAATCTGGGCGGCGGGGCAGGCGCGGGCGGCAATCGGCCGAATGTCGGAGCCGGCGGTAACCGGCCCGGCGGCGGTGCCGGCGCCGGCAATCGCCCGAGCGCCGGCAACCGAGCTAATGGCGGCAATCGCGGCAGTGGCGGCGGGGGACGGCCCGGCGGCAACGCGCTCGGCGGCATCAGCTCGGGACGCGTGGCGAACCTCGAGGCTGGCCGCGGACGCGCCAGCCTTGGCGGCGGTGGCGGTGGCGTTCGCGGCGGCGGTGGCGGCGCCAGGATGGGCGGTGGCGGAGGGGGAGGCTTCCGCGGTGGTGGCGGCGGCCGGCGCTCCGACATCCGCCTCAAGCACGACATCGTCCTCCTCGGCCGCCTCGACGACGGCATCGGCTTCTATCGCTTCGCCTATAACGGCAGCGAGAAGCTCTATGTCGGCGTGATGGCCCAGGAGGTGCAGGCGGTCCGGCCGGATGCGGTCGAGCGCGACGCGGACGGCTACCTGCTGGTCTTCTACGACAGGCTCGGCCTGAAATTCGAGACCTATCGGGAATGGCTCGCATCAGGTGCGGGAATTCCGGTCACCCTTGCGCATTGAGCGCCGGGAGACGCGGTGAGCCAGCATCGCGTTTCGGCAACTGACAACGGAACATTTGCAACTTCCGAGGATGCCATGATCACGACGCGCTCTCCCCTTCATCCGCGCCGCACGCCGTGGCCGCGCTTGGCGGCCTTGACCGCTGGGGCGATGATCGTCTTCTCGACCGCACCGGCCGCCCTGGCGCAGCAGACCTACAAGACGCCGGACCAGGCTGCTGCCGCGCTGGTCGATGCCGCGCGGGCCGACGACCAGAAAGCCGAGCTCGTCGTCCTCGGCCCCGACGGCGAAGACATCATCTCCTCCGGCGACAAAGTCTCCGACGACGCGGTCCGCGAGCGTTTCCTGAAATCCTACGACGCCAAGCACCAGATCGCGATGAACGGCGACAGCAAGGCGGTGCTGGTGATCGGCGACAACGATTATCCGTTCCCGATCCCGCTCGTCCGCAAGGCCGGCAAATGGTCGTTCGATACCGAGGAGGGCCGCCGCGAAATCCTATACCGGCGCATCGGCCACAACGAGCTCAACGCCATTCAGGTTTGCCTCGCCTATGTCGATGCCCAGGACGAATACGCCGACAAGGACCGCACCGGCGCCGGCGCCGGTGTCTATGCCGAGCGCTTCATCAGCAATCCCGGCAAGAAGGACGGGCTTTACTGGCCGACCTCGGCCGGCGAGGAGGAAAGCCCGCTGGGCGAGCTCTTCGCCAAGGCCTCGAAGCAGGGCTACAAGGCCGGCGAGGGCCGCTCGCCCTATCACGGCTACTACTACAAGATCCTCACCAGACAGGGCGCGCACGCGCCCGGCGGCGCCGCCAATTATGTCGTCAACGGCAAGATGATCGGCGGCTTTGGCCTCGTCGCCTACCCGGCCGAATACCGCAACTCCGGCGTGATGACCTTCATCGTCAGCCACGGCGGCACCGTGTTCCAGAAAGACCTCGGGCCGGACACCGACGAGCTCGCGGAGAAGATCACAGCGTTTGATCCGGATTCGGGCTGGAAGAAAGTCGAGGTGAGCGAGCCGGCGAAGTGAATTTAGCGCAGGGAGCTCGAGGCGGGTTGAGGAGGGCCGCCGGAGATCGGCAATACAGGACCAGAGGATAGCGATATCCTTCGGCGGCGAGAGGCAAAGCGAATGAGGCAGCGAACCGGCCCATCGATGCCGCGACTGCTGGCGGGTTTGCTCTTGGCCGGCTTGGTAACTCTGAAGCCGGCAGCAGGAGCTGCGCAACAATTAAATGCGCCAGACCAAGCCTCTGACACCGGCGAAGATTTCTTCAAACCTCCACCGGATCTTTTCCAGCTGATGTACGGCTACAGGACGGCGCCAGGTAAGGGCGAGACCGCGGGCTCCACCGCCAACGTGACCACGGATACGATCAATCTGCGCTTGGATCACCGGGTAGACTTGTCCCAACAGTCGGTGATTGCGCTGCGCGCCGATCTGCCGATTCTCGCCAAGAACCCGATCTCCTCCAGCAACCCCGATGCGGATTACCTCTACGGCATCGGCGACGCCGACGCGCAAGCCGTCTTTATTCATGACTTCGACACGCGTTGGGCCGCCGGCTTCGGTGCGCGCGTGATTGCGCCCAGCGGCGGCGACACTCTCGGCAGCGGAAAATGGCAGATCATGCCGATTGCCGGCTTCCGCTATGGATTGTCAGAAATCAGTTCCGGTAGCTATCTGGAGCCCTTCGCCCGGTACGACGTGAGCTTCGCCGGCGATCCGTCGAAACCAAATATCAGCAATCTGCAGCTGGCGCCGTTCCTGAATGTCGGGCTTCCCGATCATTGGTTCATCGCCTTCTACCCCAGCGCCGATATTCGCATAAATTTTGGCGATCCCGTTACCGGCCAAACCGGACGTTTGTTTCTTCCCTTCGATGCGAGGGTCGGACGCAACCTCACCGACCACATCGCCCTCTCGCTGGAGATCGGTGTGCCAATCATAAAGGATTACCCGGTTTATGACTTCAAGGCGCAGGTCCGACTGAACATGACCTACTGATCGGCGCGCGCTTGGCCCTTGCCGGGCGGCGCGCTTTTGCGCGATCGCGTCGCGCAACGGCCCCGGCGGCGAACCGGGGCCGTTTTGAATGTCGATGGCAGCGCCAGCTGGAATCTTACCAGCAGGAGTCTTGGGAGTTATTGACTTTACTGCGGCGCCGGATTGGCGCCCGGGGTAGGCGCAGGGACCGGCGCCGGACGCGGCATCATTGACGGGTTGGCCGGGCTCGCTATGCCCGGATTGGTGGCTGGCGGCGCCATCCGCGTCGTCTGGGTCGCGTCATTCGATGCGGTGTGCATCGGCTCGTTTCTGACGCCCAACGCGATCGCCAGCACGATGATCACGAACACGGCTGCGGCGGCCCAGCCCCAGCCGGCGCCATAGCCGCGCCCATCGGCGGTATAGGGCGTGCTGCGCCACAGCGGATCGTTGGGATCACGATAATCAGACATGATCGTCTCTCCGTCCTTTCGTTGCCAACCGATAACCGGCGCCTGCGCGCCGCCGTTCCGGCAGCGCCCCGACGCCACCGAATGGCGGCCTTGCCGGCGATGCATGACGAAAGTTCCATGATGCGCGTCCGGCTATGCTGCGCAGCGCTTGGCGGCTTGCTCTCGTGTGAACGTGGCAAAATCGGCCGCGGCGCAACGGCAGCCGGCTCAATCGGATCGAATCCCATCGTTTGAACCACACCGCAAAGCCGCTATGGTGCGCGCATCGCGCCGGCCATTTTGCGCTCGTAGCTCAGCTGGATAGAGCACCAGACTTCGAATCTGGGGGTCGGGAGTTCGAATCTCTCCGAGCGCGCCACTGCTTCACTCGTTCCTCAACGAACGCGTTGCGAAAGGTTGATGGCAATCCGGTTTCCCGGTTTGTTTGTGGCGCTCGCGGAAGCGGAAACGAGAGGCTGCTGCCTGGAGCAAGAGTCCGATTTGGATTCCGCTCGCGAAAGCGCCGCGATGATCAATCCGGATCAAGCAAGACGCCGACCCTTGCTGCTATTCCTGGAAGGACCGATGGAGCAGCCATGTATCCGGTCGAGAGAGCGCTTTGGTTCATCGAAAACCGCCTCGCCGCGGACATTTCGCTGCGGGCCATTGCCGACTCGGCCGGTGTATCCGCTCACCATCTGGCGCGTGCGTTTGCCACGGCAACCGGGAGTTCGCTGATGCGATACGCCCGCGGCCGTCGTGTCAGCGAGGCCGCGCGCTCCCTGGCCGCGGGTGCACCGGATATTCTCGCCGTCGCTCTGGCGGCGGGATATGGTTCGCACGAGGCATTCACGCGCGCCTTCGGCGAGCAGTTCGGGATAACGCCGGAGGAATGCCGCTCCATCGGCAAACTCGATCACCTCAAACTCGTGGAGCCGATACGCATGGACAAGTCGCTTTTGATCGACCTCGACGAACCGCGGTTCGCCGACAGCGAAGAGATCCTGGTCGCAGGCCTTGGGGCTCGCTACACTTTTGCGACCAATCAAGGCATCCCCAACCAGTGGCAACGGTTCGCGCCGCACATCGGAAACATCGCCAATCAGGAGGGGCCCGAGACCTACGGCGTCTGCTGCAACGCCGACAACTCCGGGAACTTCCAATACATCGCCGGCGTCAAGGTGAGCGAATTCAGTGATTTGCCCGACGACTTCGCCACGGTGCGCATCAGCCCGCAGCGCTACGCCGTCTTTCGTCATCCCGGCCACGTGTCGATGCTGAGACGCACCCCATCTGGAACAAGTGGTTGCCCGCCTCGAGCGTCAAGTTCACCGACGGGCCAAGCTTCGAGCGTTATGGCAACGATTTCGATGCGCGAACCGGCACCGGCACGATCGAAGTCTGGATGCCAGTGGGACGGCTGTGACGCGCCTTTCGGCGTCCGTTACTGAACTGCCGAAACCTCCGGACCGCTCGACTTGCCGCCCTGAGGCAAGGCCGCCCCCGGCTGGATCAGACCGGCGCGCCCATGCGCGCCCGGCGTTGCGGACTTTTCGGCGACTTGCGCGAACGCGCGCACCAAGGCGCCTTCGAGCTTGCCGTCCATTTCCTCGAGCATCTGGAATGCCCTCGCCGGCTCGATGGCGGGCCGGTACGGCCGGCGTTCGATCAGCGAGCCATAGACGTCGCAGATCGTGGCGAGGCGCACCAGGTCGCTGATCTGCGAGCCGACAAGGCCGTCCGGATAGCCGCTGCCGTCGAGGAGCTCGTGGTGCCAGAGCACGACTTCGAGCAGCTCCGGCTCGTATTCTTCGCCCTGTCCACGCAAGAGTTCATAGCCGATGCGGGCGTGGCTGCGCACAATCGCCATTTCTTCGTTGGTCAGAGGTCCTGGCTTGTTCAAGATCGCAAGCGGGATTTTCGCCTTGCCGAGATCGTGCAGCAGCGCCCCCCTGATGACGTGCTGCTGATCGTCTTTGGCGAAACGCAGGCTCGCCGCGAACTCGGCGGCGAGGCCGGTGACGAGCAGGCAGTGCTGGTAGGTAATGTCGTCGTAACTCCAGACCAGTTCGAGCCATTGGCGGATGCCGCCATCGGTGATCGCGGCCATGACCGACGCCGTGGTGTCCTCGACGCTCGCCCGGCTGACGGCTTCGCCGCACGCGGCCGCGCCAAAGAAGCTGCCGAACTGCAGCCGGGCCCGCTCGGTGTTCTGCGCCGGCGTCAAGACCTTGGCCGCAGCGGCCTGAGGCGCCGGCGCGCCGACAATCGGCGCCAGCACGGCGGTCACTCCGGCGACCGAGACGTTGGCTGGCAACAGGGCGGTCGCGCCGAGCGCGGTCGCCTGGACGCGTTCCAGATGGGTGTTGTCGCGCAGGATGGCGATGATCGGCGTGGCGAGGATGCGCGGTTGCGACAACAAGCGGCGCAGCCGCTCGATGTCGGCCGGCTGGCGCAACGCGACATCGGTGACGACCGCGGTTACCGGTCCGGCAACGCTGTCCTGTTCGTTGAGCCCTATCGTTCGACACTCGCACAGGCGGCCAAGGACATTGGCCAGCCCCCGGCTTTGCTCGGGGCGATCAGAAATCAGCAGGATCGCGCGGTCGCTGGACATGAATGTTACATCGGACCGGCCCGGCCCTCGGGGCCGACGGCGGAGCCAAACAGCAACGATAAGCGGCAACTCACCAATATTTGGTAAAGCGCGTCCGGCTTGGGATCTTTGGGTGCGGCGTGGAACTCGCGGGCGCGCCAACGATTTCAAGAGCTTAGCGAAATGCGCCAAAGCGCCCTGCTTCGGCTCGGCGACTGACAGCCCTCGTTATGGCCGGCAGCAGCAGCTTAGCTTGGAGAGCAGAAGACAGATTTGAGACGGCCGCGGTCGGGCCGTCTCCTCTATGTGCGCCGCATCGCGGAGCGGACGGCAGCCCCGCTTTCGACGAGCGCTTGTCAGGCGGCGATCGTCTCGCAAGCGCGAGGCGGCGCGCTTTCGATCGCGCGGTCGGCGTCTTGCGGCGACGCCGGCAGCTGTAGCACGCTCGCGCGCTGGCCGGGAATGAGGCGCGTCAGCATCACGATCTGGCCGCCGGGAAATTCGAGCGCGTCATGATGGACGTGGGGGTCGTCCATATTCATCTGACGGAAACGCGCCACCCGGTGCTCGACGCGAGACCGGCCGAACAGGCTGAGCGCGCGCTCATATTCAACCGGGCCCTCGAAGGCCAATTCGGTGCCGGGCAGGAGACAGACCGCGGTGTCGGGTTCGCCCACTGCGGCAAAGCCGCGGGTGATCGTCCTGCCGAACTCCGTCGTGACCAGCCTGTCGTCGACCCGAGCCGGCCGCGAAGCCACGAGATGAAGACTATAGTCGCACATGGAACGTTACTCCTCTGAAGGCGGCTGCGACAGCCGCCAGGAACTGAACCGGCTGTTCTTCAAGCTGAACATCCGGACTGGGCAAATGTTCCTGCGGGCCCAGCCGGGGAGAAAACGTGTCGAAAAGCGGGCCATTGTGCGCTGATTCCGGGTGCGACGCCCCGACTAGGTGATCGAAAAGGCCGTAGGCGGCCGCCAATCATAGAGCCAGTCGTAATGCGCCAGGAGCCGCGCGCCGCCGATCGTCCGCATCGCGGCGTCGCGCAGGAGCCGCGCCGCGCCGGTCCGGTGATAGCGGGTGCCATTGCGAGCCGCTGCGCGCTGCACCTTCCAGGCGCGGGCGCGACGTATCGCAGCATAGGTTTTCAGTGCCGACGCCGCGTCATCTGGCATTTGTCCGAGGCATTGCGCCACGACCGCCGCATCCTCGATCGCCAGCGCCGCGCCCTGGGCGAGATATGGGAGCACTGGATGCGCAGCATCGCCAAGGAGCGCCACCCGGCCGCGTGACCAGCGCCAGAGCGGCCGGTGCTCGAACAGCGCCCATTTAAGCCAGGCCTCCGGCAGGTTGACGAGCGTGAGGGTTTGTGGCGCCCAGCCGGCGGCTGCGAACCAAGGGATCAGGTCGGCGCGCCCGGCGGGCTCGCTCCAACCCGGCCCGCTCCAGCGGCTGGTAGCGATGACGACGATGTTGATCACGCGGCCGGCCTTGACCGGGTAGTGCACGAGATGCGCGTTGCGGCCGAGCCAGAGATGAACAACCGGCTCGCGAAATTCGGGTGCGACCGCCAACGCCGGCACCAAAGCGCGCCAGGCGGTCCGTCCGGCAAAGCGCGGCGGCGTGCGATGCCCGATGCGCCTGCGCACCAGCGACCACAACCCATCGGCGCCGATGAGCGCGACGCCATGTTCGTCGGAAACGCCGCCGCGTCCGCGCGCCGAAACCGTGAGCCCATTCGGGTGGGCGACGAAATCCTCGACCCGCATGCCGAGCTTGACAATGATGCCGAAGTGCCCGGCGGCGGCGGCAGCGAGCGCCGCCTGCAGGTCGCCGCGATGGAGCGTCCAGTAGGGCGCGCCATAGCGCTGCGCCGCGATCTCGCCGAGCGGCACGCGCACGATTTCGCGAGCGCTGACGCCGTCAAGAACGCGCAAGGCGACCGGCGCCACGACGTGGGGCTTGAGCCGGCTTTCCAGGCCGAGATCGATCAATGTGCGCGCGGCATTGGGCGAGAGCTGGATGCCGGCGCCGGTCTCCTCGAGCCGTTCGGATTGCTCAAGGACGACGACGCGAAAACCGTTGCGGGCGAGCGCCAGCGCCGCAGTGAGGCCGCCGATGCCCGCCCCAGCAACGACGATGGTGCGCGGCGAGGTCAGGGCAGTGCTCCACCGGACGGCTCAGGTATCGTGCAAAGCGCATTCCGCCGGCCGCGCCGCGTCGGCCGCGAGCGCCGGGTCATGACGGTAAAGCGTCGAGCAATAGGGGCAGATGTACTCGGACTCATCCCCCATGTCGCAGTAGACATGCGGATGATCGAAGGGCGGCAGCGCGCCCACGCACATGAATTCCTTGGCGCCGATCTCGATGACCGCGACGCCGATGTCGTTGTGGAAATGGGGAACGATCGTCTCGGCCATGCTCGCATCCGCCTTGCCGGCGCACCATATCGGGCAGCAGCGCCGATTCCTAGAGCCCGGGCTGGCGCGGCCGATTATCAAAAAGCCGCAAATCGACGCCAACAGGCGAGGCCGGCATGTTAGAAGGCGAGTGATGCGCCAAAGCCGATTGATCCGATCTCTGCGCCATCCGGCCGCCGCGCTGGTGGGCGCCGCCGTCTGCGGGCTGGTTGCGTTACCGCTGGCGCGCGGCACCTTCGACGTGGCCGAACAATTGGCGGCGGCTGACGATCCGGTCGCGGTGAGCGATCGCGCGCTCGACCGCGTTGGCTTCGATCGGAGCGTGGCCGAGCGCGAAATCCGCGCCGCGCTCGGGAGCGGTGATCTCGACCTCGCGCAAAGCTTCCTTGATCTCGCCGCCGAGCGCAATGTCGCCGTCGATCCGCAGCTTGCCGCTCAGGTTGACGACGCGCGCGCCAAGGCGGCGTCGCCGACCGGCACCGCCGGACGATTTTTGCGCGGGCTGTGGACCGGCGAGCCGGTCGATCTGGCAAGCCTGGCCGGCACGGCGTTCGGCGATCTCTTCGTGTTCGGCGACATTCGCGACCTGACCCGCGAAGGCACGCGCTATCTGAGCGGCGAGCACGCGGACCCCTGGATCGCCGGCCTCGCCGGCATGGGCATCGCGATCACCGCCGGAACCTATGCAACGCTCGGCGCGGGCGCGCCGACGCGGATCGGTCTCACTCTGGTCAAGGCGGCGCGGCGGGCCGGCCGGCTCAACCCGGTGCTTGCGGTGCGGGCCGTGCGCGAAGCGGTGAAGGTCGAGGAGGCCGGCGGACTGGTCGAGCTGGTCGGGAATGTCGGCCGCGTAGAAAGCAAGGCCGGCACGCAGGCGGCGCTCGATGTGCTGCAGGTGGCGGAGGAGCCGCGCGACGTATCGCGGCTCGCCCGGCTCGCTGCCGCCAAGGGCGGCAAGACCCGCGCCATCATCAAGCTCGCCGGTCGCGCCGCCATCATCGCCGCGGTCGGTACGCTCGATCTCGCCACCTGGCTCCTCTGGGCGGCGCTGATGCTGTTCGGCTTTGTCTCCTCCTGCAAAGCCGCGGTCGAGCGCATCACCCTGCGTCATCTCGAGCGACGCAAGCGGCGCGCCCTTGCCGCGTTGTCAGCCGCTTAGCCGGATCGGATAAGACGCAAAGCCGCGGAAGCGCGCGCGGCCGGTGCGCGTGGGTTTGCCGGCCGGCTCGATGCGCTTAAAGCGTCGCAGCAGGCGGGAGATCGCGACCTCTGCCTCCATGCGCGCGAGCGACATCCCAGCGCAGGCGTGAATGCCGGTGCCAAAGGCGAGATGGCGGTTCGGCTCGCGGCGGATATCGAGGCGGTCGGGATCGGGGAACTGCTCGGGATCGCGATTGGCGGCGCCGATGCCGATATGCACGTAGCCGCCCGCGGCGATTGCGACGCCGCCGAGCATGGTATCGGCCGCTGCGCGGCGGTTGCCGAGCTGGTTCGAGCTTTCCATACGCAGGAACTCCTCGACCGCTGTTTCGATCGCCTCCGGATGTGCGCGCAGGTCGCGCATCGTGTCGGGATAGCGGATCAGGAGGTCGACCGCATTGCCGATTAGGTTGGTCGTGGTCTCGTGCCCGGCGTTGAGAAGAAAAATGCAGTTGTGAATGAGCTCGAGTTTGGAGAGCCGCTCGCCGGCGGCGCTCGCCGGCGCAAATTCGCTGGCACCGATCAAGGTGGAGAGGATTTCCGCCGGATCGCGGTCGCCGCTGCCCAGCCGGCCGGCGATGATCGTGTTCAGATAGTCCTTGAATTCGGCGACAGCCCTGACGCCGCCGGCAAATTTCTCCGGGCTCAGCACCGGCTCGAGCGCGCCCAGGATCGCAAGCGACCAGCCGCGCAGCGGCCCGCGCTCGTCCGGCGGAATACCGAGCATATCGCCGATGAGTGCGACCGGGATCGCGGCGGCAAAGTCGGCAATGAGATCGATCTCGCCGCGCGCGGCGGCTGCGTCAGCGAGGCGATCGACCAGCGCCTCGATCCGCGGCTGCAAGGCGCGCAGCGCCCGCGGCGTAAATGCAGGCGCAAGGAGCTTGCGCACCCGGGTGTGATAGGGCGGATCGTTGAATACGAGACTCGCGGTGTGGTGCTCGTAAAGGAGACTGTCGGAAAAATTCGGCCGGAAATCGAGTTTCTTGTCCGAGCTCCAGGTCGCGGCGTCGCGGTAGACCGCAAGGCAATCCTCGTAGCGGCTGAGGAAATAGGACCCGTCGGGCATGCGATGGATCGGGTCGAATTGGCGCAGCGCCCGATAGGTCGGATAGGGGTCATCGAAGAATTCCGCGCTCAGCCGGCGCAGATCGAAATCGGCTGCCGTCGCGCGAAGCAAAGACTCGTCCGCGAGTTGGCGATGCATCGCAAGCGCCGTCTACCGCAGCCATTGTAGGGTGGGCAAAATCTTCCGTTGTTGTACCGCCGCATGGGCATTGCGCGCGCAAGATTTTGCCCACGCGTAGCACAGGGCGGGGCGCAATGCCCACCCTACGAGTTTCGCAATGCCGCTCACTGCTTGACCAGGGGACAGGCCGGATTGGGCGGCCCGAAGGCCTGCTCGCCCGGGATATGCGCGAGGATCTGATAATAGTCCCACGGGTATTTCGAATCTTCCGGCTTCTTCACCTGCACCAGCAGCAAATCGTGCACCATCAGGTTATCCTCGCGCAGCCGGCCGTTGCGCGAGAAGAAATCCTCGACCGGCGTCTCGCGCATCTTGGCTGCGACCTTGAGCGGATCGTCGGTGCCGGCAGCCTTCACCGCGTTGAGATAGTTCATCACCGCGGAATAGGTCCCGGCCTGCCACATCGTCGGCATGCGGTTCATCTTGCCGAAGAAGCGCTTCGACCATTGGCGGGTCTTGTCGTCCATATCCCAATAGAACGAGGTGGTGAGCACCAGGCCCTGTGCCGCCTGCAGGCCCAGCGCATTGACGTCGGTGATCACCACCAGGAGGCCGGCCATCTGCTGGCCGCCCTTGAAGATGCCGAACTCGCCGCCGAGCTTGATCGCGTTGATGTTGTCGGGAGGCCCGCTGGCAATGCCGATGATCTTCGCCTTCGAGGCCTGCGCCTGCAGGATGAAGGAGGAGAGATCCGGCGTGGCGAAAGGATGGGCGACGGAGCCGAGCACCTTGCCGCCGTTCTGTGTGATCACCGCGGTGGCGTCGCGTTCGAGCGCGTGCCCGAAGGCGTAGTCGGCGGTCAGGAAGAACCAACTGTCGCCGCCGCGCTTGGTGACCTCCTGCGCGGTGCCGACCGCGAGCGCGCGGGTATCGAACACCCATTGCATGGCGTAGGGCGAGCAGAATTTGCCGTGGAAGTCGGCGGTGCCGGTCGACTGGGTGATGAAGAGCTTCTTCTTTTCGTTGGCGACGTTTTGCACCGCAAGCCCGACCGCGGAGACCGGCACGTCGACGATCAGGTCGACCTGGTCTCGGTCATACCATTGCCGGGCAATGCCGGCGGCGATATCGGGCTTGATCTGATGATTGGCGGAAATCACCGTGACCGGTTTACCGAGCACCGTGCCGCCGAAATCGTCGACCGCCATTTGCGCCGCGGTGATCGAGCCGACGCCGGTCGGCGTCTCCGCCGGCCCGGAAAGGTCGGTGAGGACACCGATCTTGACCACATCGTCGGAAATCTGCGCTAGGGCGAGGCCGCTCCAACAAGCAAACAACGCCGTCAATGAGAAAAGCCGGATGCGTCGCATCGCTTCCTCCCTCCGCGCGCGCTCTCTCGGGGCGCGACGCTGGCGGTTCGACGCGCCGACTTTAAAGCAAGCGGCGCGGAAGCGGAATGACCCGTTCCCGCGCCGCATTTAGCGCAATGCCGCTCCTTTAGAGGCTCCCGTTCCAGGGAATCGGCACAAAGGCGTAGCCCGACCCGGCCCGCGCCACGTGACCGACCCCCGGGAAACCAATGTGCATGCCGGCGATCAGCAGCCGGTCGGTCGCCGCCATGTCCATGACCTTCTTGCGCGTCGCGATCGCCATCGGCGGGTCGATGTCATAGGCGATCGATCGCTCCGGCTCGGGGAATTGCAGCGCCGTGCTGTGGACAATATCGGTCCAGATCAGCAGCTGGCCGCCGCCGCTCGGCGCAAGACGCAGCATGGTGTGGCCAACCGTATGTCCCGGCGCAGTGACCGCCGTGACGCCCGGAGCCAATTCGGCACCATCTTTGAACGTCTGCACCTTGCCGGCATCGATATAGGGCTTGAACGCGGCGCGGCCGCCCGCGAACAGATCCTTAAAGAATGGCTTGCCCTCGGGCACTTTGACGTCGCCCTCCATCCACCATGCATATTCGTCGGCATTGATGTGTACGGTCGCGTTCGGGTAGGCGATTTTCTTGTCCGTCGGTGTCAGCAAGCCGTTGCAATGATCGGGATGGACATGCGTGATGATGACGGCGTCGATCGACGCGGGATCAACCCCGGCAGCGGCGAGGCTCTTTGGCAGATGGCCGGCCAGCGGGCCGATGCCGCTGCCGTAGCCGGTGTCAACAAGCACAAGCTTGTCGCCGGTATTGATCAGCCAGGCGTTGAACGACGTCGGCGCGGCGTCTCCGGTTACGAACCCGGCATCCATCAGTTTGCCGACGCCGGCAGGATCCCCGGAGAAGAACTTGGTCGGCAGCGCGCCGGTGCCGTCGTTGAAAACGGTGACCTCGAGGGTGCCGACCTTCATACGGTAAATGCCGGCGGCCTGCGCGCTATCAAGCGGCGCTTTCGCTGCGGCCGGCAAGGCCGGGAGCGCGGCCGCGCCGACCGCGGTAAGCCCGAACGAACGACGAGTGAATGTCATTTGTCTCCTCCGTGATGGTACGCGCATGCAAGCCGGCCAGGTGGCCTGCGACGCTGCCGTGTGCTTGAAATAGGGGATGATCCCGACGTTGATCGCGGGCTTTTGTTGACGCTACGTAGCCTGACCTTTTTGGTTCAAGAATGCAAATCTCCGTGAGGCTGACGGCGCGGCTATCCTGACAATCTTGTCAGTGTTTCGCGATTTGCCATGCGGCGGCTTGGCCTGAGGCGATCGGCTTGGCTCAGTCCGGATGCCTGCGACCGTCGTCGCGCTTACCGGGTATAGGCGATGCGCCAGATCGTACCGCCCGTGTCGTCGGCAACGAGCAACGCGCCATCCTTGGCCACTGCGAGGGCGGCCGGTCGGCCCCACACTTCGGCGCGCTGCTCTCCCGAGATCCAGAACCCGGTGGCGAAGTTCTCGTAATAGCCCTCGGGCCTGCCGTCCTTGAACGGCACGCGAACGATTTTGTAGCCGGTGGGCTGCGAGCTGTTCCATGAGCCTTTGAGCGCGACAAAGGCATGCCCCTTGTATTCGGCCGGGAATTGGTCGGCTTGATAGAACACGAGATCCAACACCGACGAATGCGCCTCGAACAACAGGTCGGGAACGATCGTCGCGTTGACCTTATCGGGGGCGAGGTTGGCGAAACCGGCCTGCGGGTGCTTGCCGATATAGGCGTAGGGCCAGCCGTAGAATCCTCCGTCCTGAACGCGGGTGAGAAAATCGGACGGCAGCCGGTCGCCGAGACCGTCGCGCTCTTGCACCAGCGCGTAGAGCTCGCCGGTCTGCGGGTGGAAGGCGAGCGCGGTCGGATTGCGCATGCCGGACGCGAATGTTGTCTGGTTCGATCCATCGGCATCGAAACGCTGGATGGTCGCTTTCGGCTCGGGCTCGACTCCCAGATTGCCCGAGGAGCCGACGCCGACGAACAGCGCGCCGGTCTTGGGATCAATCGCCAGCGGACGATTTTGGTGGCCTTGGGCGATGCCGAACACGCCCTTCTTGGTGATCAGCTTGGCGCCGTAGGCGCCGGCGACCGGCTTTCGTTCCTCGGGCGGCACCTCTTCGACGCGCTGGACCACGCTGCGGCCCGCGCGCAGAGCGCCGAGCACGTGCGGCACGCTCCAAATTCCGTCCTGGTCTGCCACCAGGACCGCATCGTTCTGCCACGCGAGGCCGTAAGGCCGGTTGAGATCTTCGACATGGCGGTCGATCCAGATCGCATGGCCGCTGCCGTCGTCACGCAGCAAGGTCAGATAGCCGACGCGCTGCTCGGCGACGAGCACGTCGCCATTGGGCAACACCAAGAGACGCCGCGGATTGGCGAGACCGGTCGCGAACGCTGTCGCGGTGAAGCCCGGCGGTACCTGGGGTACCTGCCCGCTATAGGGGACGGTCAGCGGCCGGTTGGTGACGATCGGGCCGGTCTTCGGTGTCGGCAGATCGGCCGGGTCAATGCGAAAGCGCCGGCCGATCTCATGTTGGGCGAGAAAGTTGTGCGCCGGATCGTTACGAGCGCTCGCCGTTTGCTCGGCCGCTTCCTTCTGCTGCGCCGCTGCGGACAGGAACACCAGGCTTCCAGCCATCACGGTCGCCAATAAGACGAACGGCTTTTTCCATTTCCATATGACGGCTGTGGTCTGCTGCGTCATGGCGGCCCACCGAAATCGGTATTCCTTGAAGGCATCGATATAGATAATGGGTGGAGGCGACAATACGCGCTTTCGCAGCATGCCGCACTTTACTCACGACGACGTCGACATCGCCTTTCTCGACGAAGGCCAGGGCGAGCCGATCGTGCTCATCCATGGCTTTGCCTCCAACAAGGAGGTGAACTGGGTCTATCCAAGTTGGGTGACGACGCTGACGCGAGCCGGACGCCGCGTCATTGCGCTCGACAATCGCGGGCACGGCCAGTCGGCGAAGTTTTATGAGCCGGCCGCCTATCACACCTCGCTGATGGCGCAGGACGTGCGCGCGCTCCTTGATCATCTGCAGCTTTCCCGCGCCGACGTGATCGGCTACTCGATGGGCGCGCGCATCGCCGCGTTTCTCGCGCTCGCCGAGCCGCAGCGCGTGCGCGCCGCCGTCCTCGGCGGGCTCGGCATCCACCTGGTCGCGGGGGTCGGATTGCCGGAGACGATCGCGCAGGCGCTCGAAGCGCCGAGCCGCGCCGAGGTCGCAGACCCCGTAGGTTTGATGTTCCGCAGCTTCGCCGAGCAGACGCGATCCGACCTGGGCGCGCTCGCCGCCTGCATACGCGGCTCGCGCCAGACGCTGAGCGAGGCCGAGGTCGGGCGGATCGCGGCGCCTGTTCTCGTCGCCGTCGGCGGCAAGGATCAAATCGCCGGTTCGGCGCAGGCGCTCGCCGCGCTCATTCCCGGGGCGCAGGCGCTCACCATTCCCGGCCCGACCACATGCTCGCGGTCGGCGATCGGGTATTCAAATCCGCGGTCGTGGAATTTCTGGAGCAGCGGCCGTGAGCGCGCCTATTCCTTGTAGTTCTTGGCCAGATATTTCACCGCGGCGTCGGCGAGCAGGCGCGCGTCGCGCTCGCCCCGCTGCGCCATCTCGATGATGCACTTCGCCAGCACCTCGCGGGCGCCGCGCTCGTAGGCCGGCCGCGCCAGGCTGCTGCCGGATTGCTTGATCCTTCCCCAGGCGTCATCGAACGCCGCGCTCAAGATGGCGACGGCCTCGGGATCGAATGACGCAGTCCCTAGCAGTGGAACGAT
>Ga0187784_10000308_pt1 | contig 34736 bp, 27 predicted proteins | sample 1015_SJ02_MP15_2_FD_132964 | JGI IMG/M metagenome (GOLD analysis project Ga0187784, IMG submission 132964) | Tropical peat soil microbial communities from peatlands in Department of Meta, Colombia - 1015_SJ02_MP15_20_MG | ecosystem: Environmental > Terrestrial > Soil > Wetlands > Peat | place... | reverse complement strand
TCGCCGATCGGGTGTTTCGAACAACCGGCCAAGTCGAGACCGTTCTTCAGGCCGAGTGTATTGCCGTGGTCCCGGCGGTGAATAGCGACGAGAAAAAAGATAAAATTACTGACGTCGGCCGCGTGGTCAAACTTGCCGACCAGGGACGCGAGGTCAAAGCTGCCGACCCAGGACGCGCGGCGCGCGCTGCAACCAACGTCAAATCGCTTCACGCGGGTTTTCAAACGATTGCGCCCATGACTGGCTTGTATGCAACGGTCTTGGAGTCGCCTTTTTCCGCTTTTACCGAAGCCATCCGCTCGATCAAGGTTTCCATCGATCTGAGCCCAACGGTGACGGGAGGCAGAATCATCGGCTTCACCTCGTCAATTCCGAACGAAGGCAAATCCAGCATTGCCACCGCGATCGCTAGGTTGGCGGCGCAGACCGGCGCCCGGACATTGTTGGTTGATTGCGACCTGAGAAATCCGTCGTTGTCGCGGTCATTGTCGCCGAAAGCAAGTTGCGGTCTGCTCGAAGTAGTAAGGGGACAAGCGACACTGGAGAAGTCTATTTGGGTGGATCCCGCCACCAATATGAAATTTCTGCCGGCGGTCATGAAGGCGCGCTTGGCCCACTCCAGCGAGGTTCTCGCATCGGCGCAGATGCGTAAATTCTTCGACGGCTTGCGCAGCAATTACGACTACATCATCGCGGATTTTGCGCCGTTGATGCCGATCGTGGATGTCCGCGCATCGACAAATTTGGTCGATAGTTACGTCTACGTCGTCGCCTGGGGACAAACCCGGATTGATTTCGCAGACCAGGCGTTGCATTCCGCCAGGGGCGTCTATGAGCATTTGCTCGGGATCGTGCTTAACAAGGTCGATCTAAGGTCCGTGTCGCGATACGACGGCCGCGGCGGCTATTACAGTCACGACAACTATCGCCGATATGGCTACTCTTGATAAGGCCCGCGGCGGCTCGACCTGGGCGGCACTTTTTTTTGCGCGGACGTTTGTTTTTCTTCTCGGATTGGGCGCCGTTGCTTGGGGCGGCTCGCTCCTGCCGCAGTTCTGGCAACAGGCCCCGGTCAAGCGGCTGACAGCGGAGATTATTCGCGGCGCCACTTTCAAGATGCCGTGGCTTTTGAACGAAATACAGGCCGCGGCGGCGCCCGATCAATCGTCATTTTGCAATCCGACCATGTTGCATGATGCCGTCATCCTGCGTCTTGCTGCGCTGGAAACGGCCCTCGCCACAGCCGATCAAGCGCACATCGTTTCGGCCTACGGCCCGCTCCATGACGCCACTAAAGCGGCGCTTGCCTGTTCGCCCGCCGATCCGTTCGCGTGGTTGACGCTGTTCTGGCTCGAAGTTGGCAGGCACGGATATGAGGCGGCTGACGCGAACTATTTGCGACTGTCCTACGCTTTGGGACCCAATGAGGGTTGGATTGCGCGGTGGCGGAGCAAGCTTGCCTTTGGGCTATTTGACCGGTTGCCTGCCGACCTTGCGGACGATGCACTCGATGAGTTCATCAAGCTTGTCGATACGCGACAGCTATATCAAGAGATGGCGGCAATCTTCGCGGCCGCGTCGCCGGCGGCGCAAAGCCGCATCGTTGAGCGTCTGAAAAACGCGAAAGCCATTCCTCGTCAGACCTTTGCCAGATTGCTCTATGATAAAGGCCTGGACGTTACAATTCCCGGTATCGACTTTACGCCGACCCGGCCGTGGCAGTGACCGTGCACTGTCCGCAAGCCGCTTGGGTTGGCGGTTCAGCGGTTTATCGGCTTGATTTTAATAAGCCGTCGGTTGCAAACCCAATGTCAGCGTGCGCAGCAGGATTCTGAGATCGAGCCAAAGGCTCCAATTATTGATGTACCAAAGATCGAACTCGACGCGTTTCGCCATCAGATCGACCGTCTGCGTCTCGCCGCGCAGGCCGTTAACCTGAGCCCAGCCGGTCAAGCCGGGCTTTACGTGGTAGCGATACGCATAGTTTGCGATAATTCTCTCGTACTCCGAATTATGCGCCGAGGCATGGGGTCTTGGGCCGACAAGAGACATGTCGCCGGCGATCACATTGAATAGCTGCGGAAGTTCGTCGATATTGGCGCGACGCAGCAACCGGCCGAGATGGGTGACGCGCGGATCGTTCTTCGTTGCTTGGTGGATAACGGGTCCGTCCTCGAGCACGAACATGGTTCGGAACTTACACATTCTAAACGGACGGCCGTTGAAGCCGTTGCGCGTCTGCAGGAACAGGATTGGACCGCGGCTCTCAAGTTTGATGAGGACGGCAATCAGCGCCATCATCGGCGCCAGCATGACGAGAACGAGCGAGGCAATAAAAATATCGATAGTGCGCTTGCATGCCCGCTCGCTGGTCGTCAACGGCGCGCGCTTGAGCTCGGCCGTCCAGGCCGTCCCAATATTGACAATCCGATTGCCGAGGAAGTGCGCGACATTGCGGTCGGGCAGGAGGTAGACCGGGACCGACAAGGCGCGCAGCAACTCCATGAGTTGCTCGACCGCGCGTCGGTTGTCCCATGAGATCAGCAGAAAGACACATTCGATTGTTTCCTTCCGACTGATCTCGATAACTTGCTCTATCGACGCGAGGAGCCGAGACGAATCGCCCGCGGGGGAATGCCTTTGTAACGAAAATTCGAAAGTTCGTGCTGGGCAGTAACCGTAACGCTTCAGCTCTTCGACGACGCTTGCCCCGTCGAGTTGCCCCTCCTCGGCGAGCAGAATGATTTTTTGCTCCGCAAATCCTCCCTCGGCCATCGCATGCGCGATGAGCCGGCTGAGCAGCAAGCGCCAGGACGTGATCGCCAACCACCCGACTGCGAAAAAGGCCAACGTCGCCCCGCGCGAATAGGTTTCGCTGACCTTCAGCGAGAAGGCCACCATCGAGAGCAGGAAGAACGCGAATAGCCAGACAATCGTCGTTTCGCGCAGCTGTTTCCTAAAATTGACGAGATTTTGCGGCTGGTAGGCTCCGCGAGCCGCCAGAATAGCTGATAGGTTAACGGCGGTGAGCGCTCCAACGCCAAGAAACGTCTCGACCGGCCCGTCACTGGCGAGAACGGTGAGGTGGTAGATGATCCCGGTCAGGACGCTCGTGCCGACGATCAACGCCAGGTCTGAACAGAGGACGGCGCCGCCGATCAGATGAAATGGCAGCAATCCGGGTCTTCCCGGGCGCGAGGGTTGCCCCCCTAGCGCCGTCGAATCCCTCACCGTCGTGAACGATTTCAAGGCGGAACTGTCACTCATCGGCCAATGCGGAATTGCCGCCTCCGCGCATGCACGCGCTTTAAGGTTATAAATTGCCCGGTTGCGGCGGGCAATTCATTCAATTTCTACTGACGATATTAAGATTACTCGCTGTCGTTCAAAATTTCTCGCGAAATTCAAAGCCAAAGTCCTTTGCCGATGGCAGGGTCCCAAGCGTGGCCTCCTTGCGTTCGCCACCGGGTATCTCCATGGAAATGCAATCCTGCGTCTGGTAATAACATACCCGCATGGAGATCCGTTGCGGGCAGCTATTCACGGCGGTGATGACGTGATCGTATAGGTTATGATTGACGGTGTGCGGACGAGCATATCCGCTAACCGCAAGACATGGCTTCCCCGTGAAATCTCTGTGACGAAGAATTTCGTTGCCGGACTTGGCGGCGAAGCTCGGCGGCGCCGTGACCGGATTTCGGATCGTTCCGCCCACTGTTGGGCGTGACAATTCAAATGACGGGCTCGCCTCTTGCGCCATGGCGGGGCAAGCATTTGCGGCAAGCCAAATCAAGGCTAACGCGAGCCGAGTCATAGAACTGACAGTACACTCCGCTTCTGGACTCTGCCGCCGGGGCGATAGGCGCGTCATAGTATTGCCGGACCCGGCAAACGGCAAGGATCGATGGCTCTCATCACAAAGCGTTGAGAAAAGGCCTCAGGCATGCGGCCGTGAAATTAATCAGAGATTGAGAGAAGCAATATTCACCGTCGTTCGATGTCCCAGCTAATGCTATATGCAATGGCTAATATATCACAGTGGTCGAGATGACTGATCGGTTCGGCGAGGCTTGTGGGCGTCAGTTGCAAGCACGATCAACGCGAGAGGCGACGTCATGCCGTGATCGGTGATATCAGGCTTGTGTCCTCACCGCTCTATCGTAAAACCAAGTGCTTTTGCGATAACTCAATCCAACGCAGCCCATTCTATGGTGATAACTGATGGCGGATTCTTTTGAAAACCCCGTGTTCGATATCGCAATAGCCTACCAGAGGACGGCGGCGCTCGTCGCTGGCGTTAAACTTGATATTTTTACTTTGATTGGCTCTCAGACAATGTCTCTGGACGATCTTGTGTCAAAAACAGGGGCCTCCAAGCGCGGATTGCGAATTTTATGCGACTACCTCACCGTCATCGGACTGCTACAGAAACAAGACTCGCACTATTCCTTGACGCGCGTCGCGGGGATGTTTTTAGATGAAGCTTCGCCGTTCGCCACAGGTCGAAGCGTCGATTTCTTGGCGGCGCCGGAAATGCTCGATCTTTTTTTTGCCGACCCGGTTTCATATGTCCGGAGGGGCGGTTCGAACGGACTAGCCCATGTCGCGCCGGACAACCCAGTTTGGGTTCGTTTCGCCAGGGCGATGATGCCGTTCGCGGCAGTAACTGCCAAGCGGGTGGCGGCCCACGTATTAGCGCTTCCTGATCCTCCGTATACCGTACTCGATATTGCCGCGGGTCATGGTCTGTATGGGATTGAAATAGCTAAGGCATTCCCGGATGCCTTGGTTACGGCAGTAGATTGGGCTGAGGTTCTGACGGTTACGCGGGCCAATGTTGAGGCGGCTGGAGTAGCTGATCGTTTTCGTCTGGTCGCCGGGAATGCTTTAGATTTGGATTGGGGGGGTGATTTCGATCTGATACTCTTGCCGAACTTTTTACATCATTTCGATTTCGAAACATGCACGTTGCTGCTGCACAAAGCCAAAACGAGCTTAGTTCCTGATGGGCAGGTCTTGGGCGTCGAGTTCATTCCAAATGAAGATCGAATTTCGCCGCCGATTCCAGCTATGTTCGCATTCTGGATGCTCGCCACGACGCCCGGTGGTGACGCCTATACGATAAGTGACCTTGATCAGATGGCGCGAAAGGCCGGCTTTAGTGGAGCGACAACCAGTCCACTCGCGCCGGCGCCGGAACGGCTCATAGTCTTCCATAGTTGACGTTCGCAATTCAGCGCGTGCCATAGGGAGTGATCAATCTCGGGACAATGGCAATTTATGAAATTGGAGCGCGTGGCCACCTGTCGTCCAATAAACCATCAGCCGGGGAGCAGCTTGACCCATTTTAGGTTTCTATCGTACTAAAAATCAGATGAAAAAGGGTCTTCCCGTTGCAAACGCTTGACCTGACGCGTCTCCGAACCGAGACGGCTCACGAACCTGCGACCTCTCAAAATACGATCGGCAAGGAAATCCGACGTCGCGCCGGGTTGCAACCAGAGAATATCGCGATAGCGGCATCCAGCTTTATGCCGCTGTCATATCGGGAACTGCAAGCTCTGATTGACAATGTTCGCACCGCGTTGCGACGGACTGGATTGGGTCGAGGTGCCCGGATCGCGATTGCGGTTCCAAATGGACCACGGGCCACCTTAGTAATCGTCGCGGTTTCCTGCTCTGCTGTCAGCGTACCGCTCAACCCGAGACAGACTCTACGCGAAATCGAAGTGTGTTTGGCTGCCGTTCAGCCCGACGCTGTCCTCTTGGTTAAAGGCGCCGATTCCGTTGTCAGGCGAGTTGCCGAACGCACAGGCATAAAGATTCTAGAAGTCGCTCGGTCGCGAGACGGCGTGCTGGATGTCCGGATCGACACGGCGCAAATCAGCGCCTGCGCGGCTTCTGGTGAGCCTGACGAACCGGAACCGACCGCTCCAGCTTTTATTCTGCAAACCTCGGGAACGGCTGCCGAACCGAAACTGATTCCATTTAGTCATCGCAATATGCTGGCCGCCGCCGCAAGGCTTCAGTCCTGGTTCAACCTGACTCCGCATGATCGTTGTCTGAGTGCAAGTCCGCCGTTTTACTCGCACGGCTTAAAGGTGACAGTTTTTACGCCGCTGCTCAGCGGCGGTACCGTCGCGTTCCCGGCGGATGCAGCAAAATTCGACTACACGGAATGGTTCGGTGCTCTGAAACCTACCTGGTATTCAGCTGGTCCTACTCTTCATCGGCAGGTATTCGATCAAACAAAATCGAGAACGGATGCAAAGACAGGACACTCGTTGCGCTTCATATTATCTGGTGGCGCACCGCTCCCGCGGGAGGTCATGCAGGGTCTGCAACAGGCTCTCGGAATTCCGGTGGTGGAGCATTACGGCTCCAGTGAAGGTGCCCAGATCGCTGCGAATCTACCGTCGCCTGGTCGCTCAAAACTGGGAACGTGTGGTACGCCCTGGCCGGGAACTCTGATGATCGTTGGCGAAGATGGCCGTCCGGTTCCTCAAGGTGAACAGGGCGAAATTCTGATCGGCGGTCCCACGCTGATCCCGGGCTATCTCAATGCACCGGAACTCAACCGGACATGCTTTATCAATGGCTGGTTTAAAACGGGCGATATCGGTAGCCTCGATGAGGATGGCTTCCTTACGCTTCACGGTCGCAAAAATGATTTGATCAACCGGGGCGGCGAAAAAATCTCACCATCAGAGATCGACGAGTTGCTTATGCGCCATCCGGCGGTTGCGGAGGCAGCTGCATTTTCTGTCCCACACTCGCGGCTGGGGGAGGACGTTGTCGCGGCCGTCGTGCTCCGTTCCGGCACGACGACAACCGCGGTCGAGCTTCGCAAATACCTTCACGATCAGCTCGCACCATTCAAGGTTCCGCGGCGGATCGTTATCAGAGATCAATTGCCTAAAGGCAAAACAGGAAAGGTGCTACGGAGGCAACTCAGCGAGACATTTGAAAAACGGAGTGCAACAGACGGACACATCGTTGCGCCGCCGCCGAACGATCGTGGAGTAGTTGATACCATCCTCGCAACTCAGATGAAAGAACTCTGGGAGAGATTGCTGCAAATCGAGACTATCTCTTTCGACGATGATTTTTCAGAAAAAGGCGGAGATTCGCTGCTTGCGATGGAGATGCTATCCGAGTTGGAGCGCTTAACCGGCCAAAAAGTCCCAAGTTCGATTCTGTTCGAAGCTCGCACGATCCGTCAATTGGCACAAAAGCTTTCGGCATTGGATATACAATCGCGGCCGGTCACATTGATGAATCGGGACGGTAGTCTAACGCCGTTATTCCTTTTTCACGGGGACTATAATGGAGCCGGTCTTTATGCCGCCAAGCTGGCGAGCTTACTCGGGCCCGACCAGCCGCTCTTTGTCGTTGCTCCGCACGATCTCGGTGGTGAACCTGTTTTGCGGTCGATCGAAGCAATAGCAGCCGAGCAACTGGCGTTAGTTTTGAATGCTCAGCCCAAGGGGCCGTATCGACTGTGCGGCTATTGTCTCGGAGGAATATTTGCGTTTGAAATCGCTCGGCTGCTCATTGCAGCCGGCGAAAAGGTTGAGCTGGTCGCCATGATTGATTCCCCGACTGTCAATGGGCGTAGGCCTGTCCAGTTTCTTCTTTCGGCAATGCACAGTGCTCGGCCGATCATCGGCGCGATTACCGACAAGGCGGTAGCGCGCGCTTGGTATATCTGTTCGCAACTCGATAAGCCTGTCGGTCCGTTGCAATCATGGTTTGGGCAAGCCGTTAGGTGGCGTACTGACGAACGACGCTCGAGTGTATTTGCGATGTCCACATATGCGCCAAAGCCCGTTGCCGTGCCGGTTATCTATTTCGCGGCCGAATATGATTCAGCAGCTTGGCGGAGACTAGGCGCCAATCTCGAGACGATCAAAATCAAAGGTGACCACGCTGCGGCGGTTCGCGATCCAGCCAATCTTGCCACAATCGCCGACCACATGAGAGCCCGGTTGCAAGCCTCCTAAACGAGAATTGGTTTTTTGCAATTAGGATAGCCCAATCACCAAGTCTTACCGCAAAGCATAACCATTGACGAACGCATGATCGAATCAGTCCGCGGTCCGCGATTTCACCAAAATGAATTTTAGTAGATAGGCACCATCACTGGTAAGATGAAATCCGTCCTTGTAGAGCGATATATCGTTTTGCTGATAGATGCACCCTCCCGAGGGACAAGGTGCATCTGATGGATCGATGAGCTTCGCATTGACAGCTGCGGCTTGCGTCTTCCAAAGACTTGCGATGACATTAACGTAGGCGTCTCGCCAGCGAGCATCTTTCTGAGCAAATAGTTGGGCGGAGAAAAGGGCCAATCCAAGCGCACACTGGCCATGCAATAGTATAACACAACTGCGTACAAAAAACTTCGGAACAACAATGTTATTACGCCAAGAATTACCCACGAAGTCCTTTGCGCACGGCTGTCACGCGATGCTTGGCCTTGAATTTCCAGGTATGAGCTTTGCTCATCATACGTTTGTTGTATTTTTGCAAACGTTTGAGGAGAGAAGGAGCGCCAAAATTATCCGGAAGATTATCAATAAGAGGTCTCGCCCAGACATGAAAATTGGTGTCGATCGAACGAACGCGTCCTGGCGTCAGATCTTCAAGATACTTCCAAGCAAAATTCTCCCACAAGTGGTTGGCGTAAACGTGATCTTGGAATATCGGCCTGGTCGATTCGAAGATCCATTGCAGATGATCTTCGGTCCAAAGAGGCCAATAAAACGCCGAAGGCGGCAATATTGTAACTTCACGTGGGTGTGCCTGCGCGATTTTTGCCGGCAAATGGACGGAGTGGAAGTTCCAATCCGGCGTTCCTGGAAGACCGCCTTGAAACGATCGATACTCCTCCAACCAACGGCACAAAAATGAGGAGCGTGGCTCCGCCAAAATAACCGCGTTCGCCAATCCTTCGCTTCCCTCCCGTCCGAGCACGGTCCTGTGGGCGAGCAGGTCGTCAAAGCTCTTTTGCACTAGGACGTCGGCATCGAGATAAATTCCACCATGCTCAATCAACATCTGCAAACGCACCACGTCAGCGCGGTGAGCGACATGCGTCAACTTCCGTCCGAATATGCTTCGCGGCGCTTCAATTCTGACGGGCGTGACGAGCTTTCGGCTCAGCTCCCACCATGGTCCATAAGGTTCAAATTCATAGTACAGAAAGGTTTGGTCAGGCCGAATCCGTTCCACAGCGCTGCTAAGGCAGACGTGGTGAACGAGGCTCCACGGCTTTCCGCCGAAGTCGCGCGCCATCCCAAACGTATGGTGAAGAATCTTCGGTATGCGACCCATAATTGCGACGTTCCATGGCTCAGAGAAAATTCTACGTTTCCGCCGGATCGCTCTGAGCGCGCGTAAAGTCTTTCGAGTACACCGGAGAAGCTACTCGCCGGCCCGTTTCCAAGCCGACCGCTCTTTAGCCCACTGCGAGCCCCCTGTCGCGGTTTGAGCACCCATATTAAGTCCAGCGCCTGCTAAACACGCGGATGATTCTGGAATTTACGTGATAAGTTTGGCAATAAAATAGCTTTCGCCATGGGCAGGCCGGGAGGCGACGTCTCACAAGGCGTGGCGCGAATCCCCCTTGCCTAGAGACCTATCTTGCTCCTTGTTACCTTTACCTCGTGGGAAATTGTGTGTCGCGGCGGCCTTGACAGGCCGACGCCTCGGACCTTAACCAACCGGGAAGTTCCTTACCCTCAAGCTTGCAACGGCGCTCCGGTATGGACGAGGTCATTATCATCGAGGCAGGTCGAGCTGATCGTCACTATTGGCTCGACCTCTGGCGGTACCGCGAATTGTTCCGCGTGCTCGCCTGGCGCGACCTCTCGGTCCGCTATAAGCAGACGGTGATCGGCGTTCTGTGGGCGCTTATTCGTCCATTTCTCACGATGGTGATTTTGACCGTCATCTTTGGTCGCATCGCCAAATTGCCTGCGGATGGTGACGCCCCTTACGCATTGATGGTGTTTGCCGGCATTTTGCCGTGGACCCTGTTTGCGACCGGATTGAGCGAAGCATCCAATAGCCTCATTAATAATGAAAAGCTGATCAGCAAAGTTTATTTCCCACGGATGATCGTGCCGATAGCCACAATCGTTGTTGCGTTTGTTGATTTTCTGATCAGCTTTTGCATTTTGCTCGGATTGATGTGCTGGTACCAATTTTTTCCCGATTGGCGATTCATCGTTCTTCCCGTTTTCGCGCTGCTCGCTTTTTTCGCGAGCGTCGGTCCGTCTCTCTGGATTACATCGCTGAATGTCAAATATCGCGACTTTCGTTATATCATTCCCTTTATCGTTCAATTCGGCCTGTACGTTTCACCGGTTGGCTTCAGCTCGAACGTGATACCGGAGCATTGGCGATTGCTCTATTCGCTTAATCCGATGGTCGGCGTGATCGATGGCTTTCGATGGAGTATTCTGCAGGGGCAAGGCGAGTTGTACTTCCCGGATTTGTTGATCAGTGTCGGCGTAATTATTTTCTTCCTGTGGTTCGGAATACGCCAGTTCCGGAATACGGAAAAGAGCTTCGCCGATCTGATTTAAGCTCCAGGCAGCCATGTCGGACAACGCAATCGTCATTGATGGCATATCCAAAAGCTATCTGATCGGCCACCGGACGTCGCCGGCAGGCAGCTACAAGTACACGGCACTGCGCGATGTCATCGGGCGTGAACTCGGCAACTTCCTGCGCAAGACGGTAGACGTCGTGCGGGGGCAGCAAGTTATCCAGGGGGATGAAGTCGAGGAATTCTGGGCGCTCAAAGACGTAAGCTTCGAGGTCAAAAAAGGAGAGGTCCTGGGCATCATCGGTCGCAACGGCGCCGGCAAAAGCACTCTGCTCAAGATCCTAAGTCGGATTACCGAGCCCACGAAAGGGCGCATCTCGTTGAGAGGGCGTGTTGCCAGCCTTCTTGAGGTGGGCACGGGTTTTCATCCCGAGCTCACCGGGCGCGAGAACATATTTCTCAACGGCGCCGTGCTTGGCATGACGCAACGGGAGATTCGTGGGAAGTTTGACGAGATTGTTGCCTTTGCGGAAGTTGAAAAATTCCTTGACACGCCGGTCAAGCATTATTCTTCGGGAATGTATGTTCGGCTCGCATTTGCGGTTGCCGCGCATCTCGAGCCGGAGATTTTGATCGTTGATGAAGTACTCGCTGTTGGAGATGCTGAGTTTCAAAAGAAATGCTTGGGAAAAATGGAAGGTGTAATGACGGAAGGGCGAACAGTACTATTCGTTAGCCATCAACTCTCCGCAATTAATCAATTGTGCCGCCGTGTCGTCTGGCTGGATAAGGGAAAAATCGTTGATATCGGCGAAACGAGCAACGTATTGCCGAAATACCTGTCGATGGGACTGTCTGACGCTCCAATTATGAAGTTCAAGAAGCCTAAAGCGGCGATGGGCTTGTTTTTTAACACCGTTTCGATCTTGGACAACGAATACAGGCCGACTACGGAACTGGATGCGCTGCTACCCTTTCATATTCGGCTACACTATGAAGTTTCGAAGATGTTAAACGGAGTAGAAATGGCCGTTCGAATCAAAACAGCCGAAGGCGTATCGGTATTTACAACCGTTTATTCGGATTGCTCCGATGTGAAGAAAATGGACAAATTACCTGGAACGTACATAGCGACAGTCAAAATTCCGGCCCCCTTTTTGATGCCCGGAAGTTATATGATTAGCATCCATGCATTCCAGCAGGCAGGTCAAAGCTTTCATCCTCTGCATTTACTCAACGACATAGCCAAAATAACGGTCAATGAAACAGGCACTACGGTTGCAAAATATAATGACCACAAGAATATTGGCGTGATCCTGGTAAGTTTCCCATGGCAGGATGAGATCTCAACAAACACGCAAGCAGAGTAGGAGTGTTCACTCGCCAGCGCCTGAGCGGCATAGTCGATTAGCCGGGCGATTGCACCCTGCAAACCTTGCACGAAAGGAACGTACTTCCTTTGAGCGTTTATGATGGAGAATAACGGAGCGCCTTCTTAGCGCCAATTTACCATCCACAAATGGAGATACTGCTCTTTCTCGTCACGTCGGCAAACCCGAGCCTATGGATATGAGGCGGAGCGAAGACCCCAATGACTCTTGAGCGGCCAGTCGATCGATGATTGATGACACCATGCTAGCTCCCTCCATTCTTCCGGAAAAATTTCTTATTTGGAACAGGGTCAACGGCGCGCCCTTCGGGTATGCGCGCCCACGATACGACTTTCTTCACCGCTTTTATTCTGACGAATGCCTCCAGAGGATTCGCGGCCCTTTCTCCATTCAAGGAAATAGTACCACACGTACGTATGAATATCCGTGGGTGTATTACGCGGCCGAGCTCGATGCGCCCAAAAAAATTGTTGAAATCGGCGGCAGCCTATCCGGATTGCAGTTTGTCCTAAGCCGCGAAGGCCATGATGTAGTCAACGTCGATCCTGGCGTTGGTTGGCTCTCTGACGAAAGAAGCATCCGTAAACTCAACTCGTGGTACAACGCCAGCGTCACATTTAAGGGTACCACAATTAGCAAGGCGAACCTGCCGGATAGCTATTACGATGTGTTTGTATCCGTCAGTGTCCTAGAACACCTTTCGGAAGATGAAATTTTGGAAATCATGGAGCATGCCAATCGTTGCCTCAAGCCCGGTGGCCGTTTTGTTATTACCCTTGATCTTTTCCTCAACCTCGAACCATTCAGTCGACGTAAGAGCAATGAGTGGGGAAGAAATCAAAACGTACGCTGGATCGTCGAGATCAGCCAGATGCGACTGTTAAGCGGAGAGCGCGCGGAATTATTCGGTTATCCAGAATTTAACTCTGAGGCAATTCTTTCAAATCTGGAAAAGTATTATATGGGCAATTATCCGGTTCTTGCCCAATGTCTGGTCTTGGAGAGGCTATGAAGCAATCTGCGCGTCATGTCCAATGCACATTCGGTTTTGCCATAGCGAAAGAGTTTGGCCGGGGACCACACGAACGGCAGGTCCTGGAAATGGCACAGTTGAGGCCTTTAAAACCGGAAGCTGACGGATTGCTATGCGCGTCACTTGCTTAGTGAGAAAGTGGAGACATCATACAGCTTCAGGGGGCTATGATTGCTTGGCGCGGGCAGTCGGCGCGGCTGAAATTTGGCGGAGTGAGGCAAGCGGAATTGCCTTGCGGGCAGCCAGGAAGATTTGGTGGTTGTCGACTGACAAGGGCAATCGTCCAAATTCCTATGAATTTGAGGACTGGCTGACGGAAGTGCGGCTGTTGGCTCGATGCTTGATCGATCCACCCGACGTGGTGCATGCGTTATATGGTGAAGAACACTTGGATTTATTACTCCGACGACGACACTTGCTGCGCTGTCCGCTAGTTGCCACGTTCCACCAACCGGCAGAGCAGCTTAACCACGGATTCGAGTATTTTCGACGTGAAAGAGTTGAGGGAATTGATGCGGCAGTAGTGGTAGCCAGGAGCGAAATCGCCAAATTTGAGCGCTGGTTCGGTAAAAATAAGGTGGTTTACGTTCCCCACGGCATCGACACGACGCGGTTTCGTCCAGATGATAGCAAATTGGTTCACACCGATAAGCTGAGACTTCTTGTTGTTGGCTTATATCTCAGAGATTGGGAGGTCATACATCGAGTAATCGACGAAACTAGGAATAATCGCCTCGATGTGCAATTTGATGTTGTAACCCTCCCGGCGTTTTTTCCATATTTTGCCGGTTGTTCAAACGTCACGCTACATTCAGGAATATCAGAGCGCGATCTGATTGGACTATATCAACGATCCGATGCGTTGTTTTTGCCTCTCAAGGACGCAACCGCAAACAATGCACTGTTGGAGGCGCTCGCATGCGGACTTCCGGCAATGGTGACCAACGTCGGTGGTATATCTGACTATCTTAGTGACGGCAGCGGGTGGTTGATCCCCAGAAATGATGTTGAGACGCCTCTAGCGTTAATCAGGCATCTTTCTGTCGATAGGGACTTAGCTCGTTCAAAACGAGAAAAGGCTAGGGCGCAGGCGCTTAAGTTCGATTGGCGGAGAATTCGCGAGCGACTTTTGGCCGTGTATTCCGCAATAAGCGCTGGCAGGCCACCACATACTTCCGTGGAAGGCGTTGAAGAAAATCAGTAAGAGCAAAACTACTTTAGAAATCGGTTGTGGACATGGTGCCTTGTCGCGGAGCTGCGCGGAGTGTGGCGCAAAGACTTGATACCGACGTTCGCGTCGCGTGGGCGCGCAAAAAAATCCAAAAACTTTTCCGTGCCCGAGGTCAATCATCCATTTTTATTACGGAGATGTCCGGCGATTTGGGATTCGTGGAGAATTCGATCTCATATACGACCACGCTAATCACATGATCGCTCGATGCAGCCATGCGTACTGCCGCCCGACGACAGGACCTATCCACGCCCCCCGTCCCCAAAACTCGGCGTGTCGGAACAGGGTTCAGGCCGACAACTACGGTCCCTGATTTGATCAGATTTGAACACTCGCATTGTTTCCTGAAAAGTGCTACTGCCAATCTGTAGAAAATAATTACCCTTGGCTAAATGCTTAACACCGTAATCGCAAATGCCGGCTGGCTTGGGCTGATTCAGCTTCTGAACTACATCCTTCCAGTTCTAACCCTTCCGGTCGTCACTCGATCATTCGGTCCATCCATCTTTGGTACATTAGCGGCGATCAATGCCTACGCCACGTATGTGGGAATAATCGTAAATTACGGTTTCGGCTTTGCCGGACCACGCAGCGTTGCAACTTCACGCGCCAACCCGAAGGAATTGTCGAAGGCCATTTCCGCCATCATCGGTTCCCAAGCTATTTTGGCCATTGCAGCGTCATCGATTTATTTTGCGATCCTGATTTTTCTGCCGCTGTCCTATGAATACAAACTTGCCAGCATCGCCTTGCTAGTACAAGTCCTGGCAAATTCGCTCAGCCCTCAATGGATCTTCGTGGGGCTTGAGAGTGTCGGCGCTTTTGCGATCAGTCAGTTTGCATTTCGCGTCGCGGCGACGGGCATAATCGTTTATTCGATAAGGGGGCCTCAGGACATACTTTTGTACGTAGCCGTCAACGCCACTTCCTCATTGCTCATTACCGTTGTTTCGTTCGCTATTTTACGAAGGCTTGGAGTTGATTGGCGCACACCAACGGTCCGCAATTTAGTTAGCGCGCTGAGAGAAGCATTCGGATTGTTCCTTTCAAGCATCGCGATCAACCTGTATACGACTACGAGCGTCCTTATTGTCGCTCTCATTTTAGGGCCGGCGGCAGCCGGGCCATTTGCCCTCGCCGATCGGCTTCGTCAGGCCACGAGTGGAGTTCTTGGGCCAATAACAACTGCTGTTTATCCGGTCATCTGTCGAGCAACCCACCGGACGAAAACGGACGAGGAACGGTCAACCATACAATTATTTTTTCGACTGATCGTCGCAGTATCTGCGGTCCTTTCCATAGGACTTTTGTGTTTCGCTGCTCCCGTGGTGAAGCTTGTCGGTGGCGACTCCTTCGCCCCGGCTATCAACGTCCTTCGGCTCATGGCCTTTTTGCCGGTCGTCATTTCGCTATCTAACATTCTCGGCGTTCAGACCATGATTCCAATGCGGATGGATCGTTATGTCGCCTATGTTGTCACTCTTGCCGCCGGTTTTGGATCAATAACGCTGACAGTATTTACCAGCTTCTGGGGATTGACCGGCGCGGCGGTGGCGATCCTTTTGGTGGAGTGTTTTGTTACATTGTTATTTGGTATATTGGTGCATCGGCGGCGAAATATCATGTCGCTGTTTTTTGCGTGATGGGTGTATTTTCATTTTTGGGTGAGATCTGTCCGCATGAAAAAACAGCTCCTGCGCCAGTTTGATCGTCTCGCACGAAGGGCCGGCAAGCAGATTTTACACAGACATACCGACAGCTATGACGTGATCGAAATCGCATGGCTCAAGGCCGCTTATGACAGCGCCGGCTATTACGAAGAACGCATGATCCGCTCACGCTCGTTTAAAAATGATCTGGACCTCCTATCGCACGCGATCGGTATTGCACCTAATGAGGGACTTTTTCTTGAATTTGGAGTGGCTACGGGCCGGACGATTTCGCACATCGCCTCGATGCGTCAGGGTTTAGTTTATGGATTTGATTCTTTTGAGGGCCTTCCTGAAGGTTGGCGAACTGGTTTTCACGTCGGGTATTTTGCTGGTGAAATGCCGCAGGTAAAATCGAACGTTCGCCTTATCAAAGGATTATTCTCCGAGACGCTTCCGCCCTTTCTTCGGAATCATACTGATCCGATAGCCTTTTTGCACATTGACTGTGACTTGTATACCTCAACAAAGGTCGTTCTCGATTCGATTTGTGACCGGCTCGTGGAAGGCAGCGTGATTGTTTTTGACGAATACTTCAATTATCCCGGCTGGCGGCAACATGAGTTCAAAGCATTTCAGGAGCTCGTTGGTCGTGAATCGTTGAGATACCATTACGAAGCGCTTGTGCCGAGTCACCAGCAGGTTTGCGTGGTAATTCAGCGCTAATAGGCCGACAATGATTTCGAACTTTAAGGTTATCGTTGTGGGTGCCGGCTTTTACGGTGCAACTATTGCCGAGCGGATTGCAAATGACGCCGGCGTTGCTGTCTTGGTTTTGGAAAAGCGCGATCACGTCGGCGGCAACGCGTGGTCCGAAATCGACGCTGCTACCGGTATTGAGCATCACGTCTACGGTTCACATCTGTTTCACACCAGCAGCGAGGAAGTCTGGCAATACATCAATCGGTTTTCCGAATTTACCGATTATCGGCATCGGGTTTTTACCGTTCATCGCGGTCGCGTCTATAGCATGCCGATCAACCTTGGCACCATTTCAAGCTACTTTGGCAAGTACTTGACGCCGGATGAAGCGCACAAGCTCATAGCGGCCGAAATCAAGCGGGAGGGCATCACAGCTCCAACTAATTTGGAGGAAAAGGCGATCTCACTTATTGGCAGATCGTTGTATGAGGCCTTCATCAAGGGGTACACCATAAAACAGTGGCAAACCGATCCGTCCCATTTACCGAGCTCGATTATCACCCGCCTTCCAGTTCGAATGAACTTCAACGATCGGTATTTCAACGACGCATACGAAGGTTTGCCGCGGAACGGCTATGCGGCGGTCTTCGGACAGCTGCTGAAAAACAACAACATCAGGGTCGAAACGAATATCGATTTTCACGAGATCGCGGAAGCTTTGCTGCCGGAGCAACTAGTCGTCTATACGGGAGCTATCGACCGGTTTTTTGAGTATCGATGTGGTCGGCTTGGCTGGCGCACCTTGCGTTTTGAGCGAGAAGTCATATCTACCGCCGATTTCCAAGGAACCGCGGTAATGAACTACGCGGATATCGAAGTGCCCTTCACGCGCATTCACGAATTCAAACACCTTCATCCCGAGCGCAAGTACGACTCACGACGAACCCTGATTGCCAGGGAGTTTTCTCATTTCGCAGGTCCGCATGACGAACCGTTCTATCCGATAGCTAGTGCGGACGACAGAAAGCGTCTCGCCGTTTATAAGGAGTTGGCCGAGGTTCTTCCCAACGTCATTTTCGCTGGACGACTTGGCACTTACAAATACATCGATATGCACCAGGCGATAGGATCGGCCCTCAAGACATATGAAAAACAAATCCTACCGTTTATAAAGGAGGGTTTTCTTCCGAAATCGCGCGAAGACGTCGGTTCGGTCGCATCTTAGTTCTAATTCATCACGGATCGATAGGACGGTACGGATTTACAAGCTGCACGGTTATCGCCGTACTCATCGACCAACCGACTACGCGGCTAAAAGGGTGGGTCTTAGGCGACGACGTAGACCCGGCCTCAACTGTTCCCGCTTGAGGCGCACGATTGCCGGCTGTTTGGGCTTCATCTGAGCCCTGCGAGGAATGTCACGGGTCGGATAACGTTGATCGATGTAGTATATTTCCCAGGAAGATAAACGGCTACCACCGTGTTGCATTAACTTCGATTTGGCGGCTATTTTGCATTTCCGTTGTCGATCATGCATAATTCCAAAAGAATAGACCTGCCTCGCTCAAATTAGTTTTGACACTTGGCGAAGTGATATGCACGGGCGCGCTATGGAAGTTGGCCGGAAATAGCTAATCGGCGCCTCAAAGGATATCAGCTATGCCATTCGATGACGTTGAGTAGTTCCCTAGAATTGATGATGGGCCATGACAGCTCGCTACGCCGTTATCTTCAAACTCCATTATTGGAATGATTTTGCCAGACGAAGGCTTCAGCATTTAGTTTCACAAACGACGTCCGGTGACATCTACCTTTTGGTGGACGACTCGCGTGGTCTGATTGGTAAAATCGCCTACGATCGGGTGGTTCGCTTCATTCCAAACGATATGGAGGGTTTAGGGCTATTGATGCACCCGCGAGAGAATTTCTTTTGGTACAATATAGATTATCCACTGTACTATTTTTATGCCCAGCACAAATCATACGATTATTACGTAATGTGCGAACACGACGCGGTAATCAATGTTCCTCTCGACCAATTAGTGCACAGTGCAAATACAGACCAAATCGATTATATCGGCTTTCCGGTGGCGCATTCCTGGCCAATTGAGACCTGTGACGGCGTCTATCCGCAAGCAGTTGAATTACACCAATGGCTCAGCTGCGTCTCGTTACATTCGAAGCGTTCGGTCGAGTTTCTTTTCGAACGACGACGAATATTGGCTCGTCGCTACAAATCCGGCGAGATCACCAATTGGCCAAATAGCGAAGCGTTTATTCCGACCGAAATGAAAAACAACGGATTCGTTGTACGGCAGCTGGGCGACTATGGGAAAGTCGAACAATACCGTTGGTGGCCGCCGGTTCGCGAGGATGATCTGCCGTTGTTGCGGGACCAGGGGTTCGTTCATCCAGTTCTGGACGAACAGAGATATGTTGCGTCCTGTCTGCAGCAATCGAATTTGTGGACGATTTTACTACCGAACGCACAGCTCCGACGACTGCTTGGTCGTAGCTCACTGTCGTTATCGATTCCTGCCTTTGCTAAGGAGCTTGGGCGCCGTTTGATTCCTGCTTTTCTTCTGAAGCACATTCGTCGCACGCGACACCGCATCCTCACGGCGCAGCGAGCGATCAGCGCAAACCAACCGCAAACTCCAGGCAGGGTAACTTAACTGCTGCAATTGTCGTAACGGATTTCTGGGAACGCGTATCTCATCGCTGCAGCTATGGTAGCCGGCCTTCGGATCTTATTCCTTTGAACACGCCATGCGGGGCGTATCATAATGAGCCTTGCACGTATGGGAGGGCTCTAAGATTTTAGCCCTCACTGACGGTAATTTACGCATCGTTGGCGGCGGACCGGCAAGCGGATCGACCGGCAGAAGTCGGCCGGTTACCGTGAGGTCAGATCGAAATATGGCACTCGGTGTCGCCTCTAGCCGCGAGCAACGTTCTTTAGAAGTGTAGGCCATTGACAATTGCTGCTTGGCACTCAGGCGCAAATCTGTTGAGGCTTTAAACGCCAGTGAAAGCAACCGATGTGGCTCTCAGCGTTGACCGCTAACTGGGCGACCTACGCCTTGGGCTCGTTTTGGGCGCTCAACAACGTTTGGGGAGCCGGCGCTCTTGTGAACGGGGTCGACTATACGCAGTCGATTTCCATTGACCGTTCGACATTTCCGAATGGCGTGACGATGTCGTGGAGTTGGCCCAACGGAACGGCGATCTTTTCCTATCCGGAAATTGTGTATGGCGCACAGCAAAGTTTTGCGATCCCCACGAGAACCGATATGCCGCCGCCGACGCAGGTCGCCGCTTTTACCAATCTTTCGGCGCAATATTCACTTTCGATATCCGGTCAAACCAGGAAATTCGATGTTGCGTTCGACCTTTGGCTCACCTCGCGGCCCGATGGTGGGATAGAGGATGAACTGATGGTCCTGGTTCATGATCAATGGACCCCCGTGCCGCAGGCGCAAAACATCGGTACAGTCGGCAGTTTTCGTATCTATCTTGCTCACAACTGGGGAAATAGCGGCCAAACCTGGAACCTCATTCAATTAAAACCTGCGACAGATACCTTGGCCGCGACGATCAGCCTCTCGGATATTCTAAAAACCCTTGTTTGGAACGGGGTCCTGACGGGAAGTGAATATATTTCCGGCATCGAGCTCGGCGCGGAAGTCGCAGGCGGATCGGGTAGTCTTACGATAAACAGCCTCGGCTATCGCTGGGAGGCCAGGCCCACGATCTTCGGGACGGACGGCAACGACATTTTCAACATCGCGGCCGCCGGCGGCAATTATATCATCGGGAAAGGAGGGATCGATGTGGTCAAGTACAACGGACCTCACTCTCAATTTCAAATCAAGCAACTTGCCGGAAAAGCTCTCGTGATGAAAAACAACGATATATCGACGTTGGACGTGCTCAGCGGCGTAACCTATGTCGAATTTTCCGATGGAAAATATGACTGCACGACCTCACGATTTTTGCCTGCGGCAGCCAGGTAGCACTAATGTCGGGCGTGGGAAATGGTGTCAAACGACGATGACGACCGCCGATGCAGGGTCGTTACGTTTTATTGCGCTGATTGCTTGAGGGATATTTGATGCCGAATGCAATCGTGACGGCCGTCGACGCCAACTACCTTCCCGCCGCCTGTTGCACGTTGCTGTCCTGTGCGGAAGAGGGGGATGCCAGGGACCTGGCAAAGCTCTTTCTGCTCGCTTGCGACGTCCCAACGGGAGATGTGGAAAAAGCGCGTGCCTTTTTTGCGAAGCATGGCCTGTCCGCCGAAATTATCCGGATCGAAGCGGAGCGTTTTCGTCCGTTCAAGGTCGACAGTTATATCAGCGCGGCGACGTACGCCCGGCTTCTTTTGCCGAAATTTTTTGATGGCCGCTGGAAGCGGCTATTGTACCTGGATGCGGATGCCAGAGTTATGACGCGGCTGCAACCGCTGCTGGACGCAAATCTCCAGGGAATGCCGGTCGGCGCCGTTCATGACTATCTGCGCTACGCCATTTACGGCCTGGAGGAGACTCGCACGCGTTTGTCGATGCGAACGGATGCGCCTTATTTCAACGCCGGTGTTCTCTGCTTTGACTGGCGCAACGCGATAGCGTCGGGGCTATTGTCACGCGCGCTCGTTTTCGCGGCGGAGAACCGACATCTTTGCAAATCGCATGATCAGGACGCCCTGAACAAAGCCCTGGAGGGCGCTTGGACGGCTCTTGATCCCCGTTGGAACTTTATGACCGTAGCGGTCCCCGATGACGTGTTTCGCCTTTACTATCCTGCGCGGTTTCGTCCCTATATCGCCCATTTTGCCGGCCTGCTGAAACCCTGGACCACGAACTTCCCAAAGCGTTTTGAACAGCATGGTGCTTGGTATCGCGCTGTCCTTCGTGACTCGCCTTGGCCACAATTCGCCGAGCCGCGCGGCACTTCACCAGCGTCGTGGTCTTTCGATAAAAAACGATTGAAGCGATGGCTGCTGGCGCAGCCGCAAAACTGGCGAGCTATGTTTGAACGCATTACCGCCATGAAGCGAGCAGCGATCTCACATGGCCAGGCCGCCATACGACCAAACTCCTGCCCGACCGGCCATCCGCGGCAGGACGATGCTAATCCCGAGCTGGAGGCTTTGCTCGATCGGTTGATCGCCGAGGCTTCCGGCTTGGAAACGCGTGACCTGCCCTGAAGGCAACTGACGATAGGAAAATAATGATGGCGGTTGCGCCGGAAATGTGGCGGACAGTTAATTCCGCTACACCGCCGGCGTAGACTTGCGGCCAGTTGCATAAATGAGAGGATATTCCGCCACAGGATTAACAATCGTCACTTGCCGAAAGAAATTTCGCAGCAGCTCGTAAAACTGACTGAAGCTATAGCGCGTGTCCCTCGGATCGTGATCGACCTCGACAAGAATCGCATCGATCGGGGTGTTCCAAAGCTCCTTATCCTCCAGCAAGATCGGATATTCCGCGCCCTCAACATCGACTTTCAGCAACCCGATGCGCCCAATTCCCCGATCCTGCAATATTCGAGATAATCTCATCGCTGGTACGCTGACCCGTTCGCCGCCTTTGGCACCACGGACATCATAGAGTGATGACCAGCCACTGATATTCGCGGAATAGAAAGGCATGGTGCCGGCTTGATCCGACACGGCGCAATGCAGGGTATCAATCCCCTTCCCTTCGACATTCGATTGGAGAATTTTCGTCGTATGTGGATCGGCTTCGATCGCAAGAATTTTTGCAGTTGGATTTTGGCGGCGGGCAAAGTATGCGAAAAGCCCGATGTTGGCCCCAACATCGACGATCTGATGTGCGGTGCGGACCTCGGGGAAATCATAGCACCGCGTCACAAAAATATCTTCGAATATATGGACGGCGGAGGCGCCATCGCGTACGTGGAATCGCGTTCCGTCTCTGAAGTCGAGTGTCCGAATTTCGACATTCGCCCCGCGGAACGCGCGAAATACCGTGTGACCATTGCTAAGGATGCGCATAAATCGCATCAACTGGATTACGTTCCTGGCTCGACTGCGCAATCGCTCGATCACCACGTCAATCTCCGTTTCCCGGTGCTGCGAACAAGCGATCCCGCCGATGCAACCCGACCCAATAGCTCCAGGTTCGAAAAGTGATACGTCGTACACGATCAACCGGCGCGTCGCCAGTCTCAGTGCGTCGATAAAACCAGATCAAAAATAGCCCTCGCGAGAAGGCCACGATTTCGCCGATGATCGGTTCGAGTTTACCATCGCCACAAGGATGGAAGGGCCGTGAGCCGCATTTCCGGCGTGGCAGCATGGTTCCGGGCATTTGGAAAACGGCGACGGTGTCCGTCGCCGCAATCGGCTTCTCCTCTGGCAGATGAAGCATTCCGGTCCACTCGTGTTCGTTCGCGAAGCACCCATGGGCCGAATGGCGCACCGCCATCGTCGCGGCAATACTAATCGCCTTGCCAGTCGGGCGGGCAATTGCCTCGCAACCGGCTCTTGGCTAGGTTGCCGTGGAGTACTCGGGCCAAGTTGGAGATATCGTGCCACATGAACTTTGGAGCGGTTTTAGGGGCCAGGGCTTTTGCCTGGCGGTAGCTAATGCGGCAACGACTTCTGGGCATTTACCGAGTCATAATACCTCGCCGGTCGACGGCACACGCGATGCTACTCAATTGTCTTCGCAAGGTCTTCCCCTTACAAGATCAACCTTTAGTGTGATCTTCGGACAATAATTGTCCGGGCCGGACGTATGGCAAAGCCGCCGCCATGACTGCTCGTTATGCCGTACTTTTGAAAGTTCATTACTGGGACGATTTTGCCGAAAGAAGACTTCGGCATTTGCTGGGTAAGGTCCGTAGCGGCGACGTATACGTCTTCGTCGACGAAACGTATCGCTCCGTGCCCCAATTCGCGTACGAACGCGTCGTCCGTGCCACGGAACGCGATATGGAAAAGCTGGGGATGGTGCTGCACCCGCCCGGTTACATTTTCTGGTACAATACCGACTATCCTCTTTATTATTTTTATTTGAAAAACAGCTCATATGACTACTATTTGATGTGCGAGCACGACGCTGTCGTGAACATCGATGTGGATGAGTTTGTACAAGCGGCGGAGAGAGATCGGGTCGACTACGTCGGCTTTCCGCTAGCAAAGACACATTGGCCGCTGCAAACCTGCGAAGGCGTATATCCCGAGTCCTTTACGTTATATCAGTGGCTCAGCTGCATATCGCTGTATTCGCGGCGATCAGTCGAATTTCTTCTCGATCGACGACAGACTCTTGCCCGCCGTTATAAGGCCGGCCTGATAACAAATTGGCCGAATAACGAAGCGTTTATCCCGACTGAAATGCACAACAACGGCTTCGTTGTGCGAAAATTAGGCGACTTTGGCAAAGTAGACAGGTACGACTGGTGGCCGCCCAGCCACGAGAACGATCTGCCGCTGTTGCAGGAACAGGCTTTTTTGCATCCGGTTCTGGATGAAAGCAGATATGTAACGTCTTGTATGCGGCATTCGATTTTGTGGGGTTACTTCTGGCCCGGTACGCAGCTTCGTCGATTGCTGAGCCGCAGTTCACGGTTTTGCTCGCTCCCCGCCTTCCTTATGGAGGCGGACGAGCGGACGCGGCGGCTGATGCGCCGGACATTGCCCCCTTCTCTTTTGCAATTTATACGCCGTTCCCGACGCGCTGTCGCGCGACAAGGACAGCGTCAAGGGTAGCATTAGATTTTACGAAAACGACCGAAGCCGCCAGGCCGCGGCAGGCCTCAAGTCGAATGATCCGGCGATTCTACGGTATGGTCTCCCCGCATCAGTCTTTCGAGTATGAACGGCTTTGGCACGGCACGTGTTTTCGCGAGTTCTACACGCCGACATGTTGCCGCGATCTGTTCGATGGCTCGTGCCGCCGCAGGGCTGTGCGCGACCGGATGATCTCGACGAGATCGTCGGCGCGCGCGTCCCAACTCAAGTCATTGTTGGGATTGCTGTTTTTGCGGAACGAGGGATCGGATCTTATCCGGGCTGCGAGTTGAATGATATCCTTTGCCGAGCGAGCGACGTGAATTCGCTCATTCATGTCCCGCGCGTGCGGAATGTCGGTGGAAATGACCTCCATGCCACTGTTGAGGTATAGATGGTATTTGTCGGGACTGATGAACCTGGTGAGGCGGTTGTTCATGACATAGGGCGCCAGCCCAATGCCGAAAGGGGCTAATATCGAATCCGCGTCGTCCAGCCGATACTCGCCCCGATAGACGACGTTTGGCGAATTTGCGCGAAGTTCCTCGAGTCGTCTCTTTGTTGTTGGATCGTCTTCGACAATTCGGCCATATAGATAAATCTTAAGCTCTGGTGCCGATGTCGCGATCTCCCTGATCAGTGCAAAATCAAAGCGATTGTCGATCGAAAACAGTGTCACAATATCGCCAAAGTCGCCCGCGCTGCGATCGATCCGCCGGGTATGCGCTGCGTTATCAAAATAGTAGGCGCCTGGAACGATGCGAAACATTTGGCGCGAACGGACGAGCTTGATCGGAGACAGCCACGTCAGCAAGAAAACGCCCAACCGCCGCTTGAGACGGCTAAGACCGCGAAGCTCATACGATAGGTCGTCGAAAATGTCGAAGCACCACAGGCCGCGAAAGAAAACGCGTAGAAGCAACGATCTGATGGGTACGACAGCTCCGGTCGAGTCGAAAAAAATACGGAGCGATTTGCGCGCTTTCGAATGAGTATGGATGTATGCGATCAACTTGAGAAACCCGACTGCGCCCTTAAACTCGGTACGCTCTCCGTTCGGGCCGGTCAAAACATTGACCCGGCCAATGCGGACGTGAAGCACCTCGTGACCTTTGGCGATCAAGGCCCTGATCAACGGCACGCGAAAGTCGTTTTCGAACAGGCGTGACGCAAAGAAATAAAATGTCATCGCCGTGTCCCGACCGGGACGGTGTTGCCCGCTGATGTTTACTAGGTTCATTGACCAATCCCCACGTCCATCAGTCGACTTGATCGTTTCTCGCCAAGCCGAACGAGCGCGAGCAGCGTATTTGGTTGAGAGCCACGGCATACCGGAGCCGTGGCGCTATTGCAACGCCAGCGCAAGGGGTACAGTTCGGAACGTTGGTTTATCCCGCACCGTGTCGAGAGCAAAAGATTACGATCGAGGTGGCGTATTGGCACGGGGACCGTAGTCTGCGGCACTCCCCTTGAGTTCGTTACAGAAGCGCCAGCGGCCTGGAAGAAACCTTAACAACGAAAAGTCAACGTCCTCGTCAGCGGTTCTTGCGGGCCCGGTCTAAGATTCTTGCTGGGTCGTAGTCTGAGCGATAAGACGGTCGTTAGGGTTGCATGCCATTGCGGTGTGCTTGCCGTGAAAGTGCGAACATATTAGACCTGCTTGAACCGAGGAGACGTGTCGAAGACTTTTACCGCTTCGGTTGTATTGAGCGGTTGGCAAGATTTAGGAACGAATATACAGTGACTTATCGCGTCTGTTTGTTTCATTCTTTTGATCCCCGTGGCGCTAAGGTCGGCGGATTCGAGACCTATATGCGGGATTTTATTACCTTCCATCCCGGCGATTTCTCTCTGCTGGTGATCGGCGTCGACAGCTTCGGCGATTTAGAGCTCGGAAAGACCGTAACGCTCTCTCTTCGCGGACGAATGTTCTCGTTTCTGCCGATCCTGCGGTTTCCGGAAAACGACATTACCGAAGCAGCGACCAGACTGTCGCAATCGATTACGCTTCGTTTCTTCATGGCAATATTGCGGCACCAGCGCGCGATCAGACGCGCGCTAAGATCCGGATCGTGGTCTGCGGAACTGCGGCGAATGGAGTACGCAATATGGCCGTTCTTATTCGGAGTCCCGTTCGTGCAAATGCTTCATGGCGGCGAGGTGTCGCCCAACCAGCCAATGGACTCGCTGTTGAAGCGCTACTGGTTTCTGCAAATGCTCAACGAGCGCATGTCGCTTGTTCTCTGCGAGAAGTTTCTGTGCGTCAATCCGTTCATCACCGAGCGAATCCGGGAAATATGGCCGCGATATCGAAACAAGGTCGATACCCTGACGACATGGGCGAATGCCGATATCTATCGTCCGCGGCCATTTACGCGCGCCGACACCGTCTTTCGGGTCATCTATTGCGGGCGGCTGGATAAATTCAAGCAGCCGTCGCTGATGTTCAAAACAGTCGATCGTCTTCGTGAGCTATTGGGAGGAGGAGGAGTGGAGTTCCACTATGTGGGGCCAAGCAACCCAAATCGCTTTCCGGAATTCACCCCTATCCAGCCGATAACGGTAGTCCACGGTTATCAGGACGCGGCGGGAATCGCCAAGATCATGGCGCGAATCGATGCGGGAATTCTGACCTCGGAATTCGAGGGGATGCCGCGGTTCGTCCTCGAAACCCTCTGCTCCGGGCGTCCAGTCGCAGCCGTTCATCTGCCGCAGCTGGAAGCGGTGATCGAGGCCGGAACGAGCGGCTATCTGGTGCCGCGTAGCGAAGACGAAACAACGCAGGTTGACCTTTTGGCACGGGCGTTCGTCCGCTTATGGGACGATATTCGCGCCGGCCGCATTGATCCGGCCACCGTCAGGTCAAAGATGGAAGCCTTCACGCCTGAGAAACTGCTTGGCCGGATGTATCAATATCATCGGGATATTCAAGATCGTCGCGCATCGACGTCGGGCTAACGGGTGGGTCGACCACCTGCTCGTTGGATCGTCATGTCGCCCGCTGTGCGTTTATGCTGTGCTGCAGTACAAACGCGACCCAATCGATGGCTCTCGCGGCGAGCCCATGAGCGGCTGGTGGGAAAATCATGAAAATCGCCATTATCTGTCACGACCTGTCGGGAGGTGGGGCGGAACGCGTTGTGGCCATTGTCGCATCCGGACTGGCCAAAAAGCAGCACAGCGTGCACATTTTCATTGAGCACGACAGGCGCGAGAATGCCGCCTATCTCGATCCGTCGGTCGAGCTGACCGTGCTTAAGGGCAAGTCACGCGTGGCGCGCATCTGGTCGTTGGTAAAATACTTGCGCGCCGGCGGCTACGATGTCGTTCATACCATCAACCCGCTTTTGACTGTGCAGACGCTGATGGTAAGGCGATGCGCCGACCTAGAACGTGCGGCGCTTATCGGCTCGTATCATGGGCTGTTTGCACAATTTCACGGCATTCTCGGCCGCGCCAGCTACTTTTTTACTCCAGTCATCACGCGGCTGGCCGACAAGACCATCTGCGTTTCCAACGCCCTCAAGGCGGATCTCATCGGCCGTTGGGGCGCGAGCCAAGACAATCTGGTGACGATCTATAATCCGGTTGCCGTCGTGCAACGGCCCGTCGCAAGCACACGGGAAACCGACGAGCTTCCTGCTCACTACGTTCTTTTCGCCGGAAGGCTTACCAGGGATAAAAATCCCGCCCTGGCGTTGAAAGCACTCGCCTTGCTGCCGCAGACACTTTCAAGCTTCAGCTTGGTCGTGTTGGGAGTAGGGCCGTTGCGCAACGATCTCGAGCAGCTTGCCGAGCGGCTCAAGATTCGTGAGCGGGTCTGCTTTGTAGGATATGTCACTCATCCGTGGATATTTTATCAGAATGCTAAGGCGTTTGTCTCGACATCCGATGCCGAAGCCTTTGGCCTCGTCATCGTCGAGGCGCTGGCCTACGGCGTACCTGTGGTGGCGACCAAGAGCGGCGGACCACAGGAAATATTGGATGACGGTCGTTTCGGATCTCTCGTTGACACTGGAGATGAAAGGGCGCTTGCGAGCGCTCTGATCCACGCAATTAATGCACCGCCACCGCGGGACGCGTTGCGGGCCCGGGCGGCTGAATACAATGTCGATCGTTCGACCGATGCTTATGAGCGGCTCTTTAGCCAGACGATCGCGGAACGTCGGGCGAGCGGCAAGCCGGCGCAGGCGGACATGCTTCAATCGTGAAGTTGCTTGCACGGTTATGCGGCCGATGCCGGCATTTTCCAGGTACCGATCGGCAGGGCGGTGACGTTACGCCGCGTCCGCGTGCAGGGTCTCAAGGCCCACCGGCTTGAAGGTGCGCAGAAACAGTTCGAGATTGACCAGCGACCATAGAATTTTTTCGTTGTTGGCGCGGCCTTCGATATGGTCGTTGGCAAACCGCCGCACCACGGAACCGTCGCACAGCTGTGAGATTTGCGAAGACTTGCTTAGGAGCGCGTCCATGAGGAAGCCGCGATAGATGCCGCGAAACCATGCGTCGAACGGCACGCGGAAGCCGATCTTGCTCCTATTAAGAATGTCTGTCGGCAGTATCTGCTCCATGGCCGCGCGCAAGACCGCCTTCCCTCGCGGGCGGCCGATAAGAAACTCGTCGGGGAACCGTGCGACGACCGATGCAAGCTCGACATCCATGAATGGCATTCGACCTTCGATTGACCCGGCCATCATCATGCGATCGCCGCGCTCGAGAAGGTTGTCAGGAAGCCAGGACGTCTGGTCGAAAAACAACACACGGCGAAGTGGCGACTCGGTCGAGGCGGAGAACGGATAGAGATCGGGCGGCGCAAGCGACACTTGGCGCCCGACGATGGCGTCGCGTTCGGTCACGGAAACGCCGCCAAACCACACGCGCATCCGATTGGTGAAATCCCGTTCGCCGGCGGCGGTGACCAGCGTCTTCACCCTTCGCATGCCGTAGGGCAACCGCCGAATGGCCGGCTCGAAAATACGATCGTGCAACAGCCAAGGGATAAGGTTCTGGTAGACGCTAATCCACGGCTCAGCGCGGTGCTTGGGATAGCCGCCCATCAATTCATCGGCCCCTTCCCCGGTCAGCACCATTTTCACGCTCTGTGAGGCGAGCTTCGATAGGATCAAGATTGGGATGTCGGCCGCTTCCGAGACCGGCGCGCCGCGCCGCAACACCGCCGTCGACCAATAAGCCATGAACATCTCCGGATCGACGACGACTTCATGATGGTCGGTTCCGAAGCGTTCGGCCACGGCGCGCGCGTAGCGGAGCTCGGAATATTCGGCTTCCCGAAATCCGACCGAAAAGGTCTGGATCGGCCCCGGACTGTGCCGAGCCATCGTTGCCACGACGGCCGACGAATCAACGCCTCCCGAGAGGTATGCGCCAAACGGCGCGTCGCTGCGCATGCGGATTCGTACCGCGTCATCGAAAGTTTGCCGGAACAGCCCAACCGCATCATCAAGGTCTCCAATATCCGGAGCGGTCGTCGCGACCGGGGGTACAAAATAGCGCGTGATCGCGAGGCGATTATTCTGCCAAACGGCATAGCTTCCGGGCTGCAGCTTGTTTACCGAGCGAAAAAAGGTCAACGGTCCCGGCACATAGCGATTGAGCAGGTAGTGAATCAGGGCGTCCTTATTGATCGTGCGGTCAACTCCGGGAAATTGCAGTAAGGGTTCGATCTCGGAGCTGAACAGCCAGGCGCCCGGCATCTCGACAAGGAAGACCGGCTTTTTTCCGAAAGGGTCGCGCGCGATGAGCATCCGCTGCCGATGCGAATCCCATAAGGCGAACGCGAACATGCCGCGCAGGCGTCGAACACTTTCGAGGCCCCAGGCGCGGTAAGCCTCAATCAGCACCTCGGTGTCGGACGCCGTGCTAAAATGATGACCGAGGGCAATGAGCTCCTGTCGAAGCTCGATATAATTGTAAATCTCGCCGTTGAATGTCAGCGTGACGGCACCGTCCGAACTCGACATGGGTTGGGCGCCGCCGCCAATATCGATGATTGAGAGCCGCCGGTGCCCGAGGCCGATTTGGCACTGTCCGTCTGCGCTGTTGCCGAGCCAGTAGCCGGACCCGTCGGGTCCTCGGTGAGCAATCAGATCGGTAAGACGAACGAGGTTTTCCCTCGGTTGCCGAAGGGCGCCAGAGGTGATCCAGCCGAATATCCCGCACATTGGTCGGAAACCTTACCCGGAAGTCACGTCGCTCGGGAGGTGATCCATGACGTGTCGGAGCCGATACACGGATTATCCATTTGAAAGCAATCGCACATGCGCCGGCATGGCTGCAAATCGCTGCGGCCTGGTCCGCGCATTGGCGGTCGTCCTGCCTCTCTCTACGGTGGTGTCGCGAAAGGCCATCGCCAACATGAAAATCAGCAGCAGAGCAGTAGATTTGCTCGACATCGTGTTGTTTGCAAATGCGACGACGAGAAACGTAACAAGCGCCATTTTGAGCGGCAGTGGCGCGCGCCGTCCCAATGTGAACAAAGCGTTCAACAACGCTGCAACCAGACAACAAGCGCCGATAATGCCGAACTGGAATACATAGGCGATAAGCGAGTTTTCAACTTCCTGTATATTCAATCCTATCCAGGTAAGCTTCAGCATCTCAAAATTGCCGACGCCTAAGAGAAGTTCCGACCAGTCCATGTATCCGAAAATCTGAAAAATTATAACACGCGTCATTGTGCTGTCATCGATCAAGCCCTCCTTTTCAAAACGCTCGGTAAGCCCGAGCGAACTCGCTATAAACAGGATGATCGCTGCCGACACCAAGACACCGACGGTGACGAGCGTGGCGTTAAGAATGCGGGCATGCACGTCGAGGCCCTTCCCGCTCGTATAAATTAGTCCCAGGATCGCCATCAAAATAGAGGCGACCGCCGCCGCACGCGCGCCGGCCGCGAAGATGCCCGCAAGCAGGATCAATGACGCCGCGACTTTGGCGAGGCGCGTCCAATTCGTCAAATATACCACTGGAATTGCAACGGCATCGCATAGGCCGAGCATTAGCGGATGACTAAATAACCCCTGCCCGCGCACCGATAAGTCGCTCAACATGAAGCCGCCCCAATCTTTCGGAAGAAAGCGCGTATTCGCAACGAATTCCATAATGCCGACGATCGAGCTCAAAATGACAATGATCAGCAAAACGTTGCCGAGAAGATAGCGCTGGGAAGCCGAAAAGCACAAAGCAACACAAACCGCCGCGCATGCGGCGAACAGACTGTCGATCAGGTATCCGATCGAGGCTGTCTGTCCGGTGAACACGCAGATCATTATGTCGACGAGTATGGCAATCGACATTATAAACATCGACGATATGATCCAACCGTCGTCGTGCCGCCATCGCGCCAGGACGCGCGGAAACATGAAAATGATCAGCGCAAAGATCATCCACGCTCCCGGATGGATCTTCTCCAAGATATTTCCGGATCCGTCGTAGGCGTTGGAATAGTGCTCGAAGACGTTGAGCACGTTGTTGGGAATTGAAACGCGAACAATGACTGCAAATGCAAATGCGCCGAACAGCAACGAGGTAGCCTTCGGCAGGGCCGGCTGCACAGATGCGCCCTCGGCGCTGGCGGGTCGATGGGGCTCTCCTCTGGTCGTAGGCATCTGTATCTGGTTGCCTAAGATATGCCGCGCAGCTTCTCAAGAGACCCCGGACTCGCCAGCGGCCGACGTTCAGCGAGGGCCGTCAACGCCGAAACGTATTTCCGGGCCTCGTTCGACCAGTCGAAGTTGCAATCGGCCAGCGCCTTGGCTCTGCACCCCAGTTCGCGCCGCAACTCGGCGTTGCCGATTAAGCGAGCCACCTCGTCAGCGAGACCAACGGCGTCGTCACGAGCTGCAAAGATCGCCGCCTCTCCGAGGAGCCGTCTCGTCTCGGTGAGGTTGAATGCCACGATTGGAAGACCAAGCGCCGCATACTCGAATACTTTGTTCATGCTGATCTTGTCGTTGTAGGGATTGATCGGATCTGGAATGATTCCGATATGAAATTCCGAAAGTGTGTTGAGAAAGTCCGGTCCGGTCAGATAACCGGTGAATTTAAAATAATCAGCGACGTCGAGCTGCGTGGCGAGCGCTTTGACCTTCGGTAATGCCGGTCCGGCGCCGATAATCACACACTGAAAATTTTTTATTCCCCGGTCGATGAGGTCCTTCGCCATCAGCACGATGTTGGCGACGCCGTCTTGCGCACCGATGACGCCGACATAGCCAATAATGATCCGTTCCCCGACCTTGGGCGGATCAATAGGCTTGGCCCGCGAAAATAAACGCCGGTCCGGGATCGAATAGACGGTGGTGACTTCCGCGGGTTGCTTGCCGCCGCGGCTTATGGCCAGCTGGCGAAAAGTGTCGTTCGCCGAAATGACGAGATCGGCGATCTTGAAGGAGAACTTTTCCGCCAGCGCGGCTGCAATCGTCAGTAGCCGTCGATCGCCGAACTTGGCAGCTAATAATTCCGGACAAACGTCGTGCTGATCATAAACAAACTTTTTGCCGCGGATTTTCCATGGCAGCGCCGCCATAAGTATGATGTCGGGAGGATTGCAGGCTTGGATGACATCGAATCCAACGGCGCGATGGACGGTGAACAATAGTCGAAACTGATGGAAAAAAGCCGCGGCGTATTCGAGCAAAAAACCCCAGGCGCTATGAGCTTCGATCGGCAGCGGATGTCGAAAGATCCTGATTTCTTCGATTGTCTCGGTGCGCTCGGGATATTGATCGGTTGCCGGGCAGATCACTGAAACAGCCCAGCCGGCATCGCGAAGCGCTTTGGCTTCCTGCCACACCCTGCGATCGAGCGGCACAGGCAGATTTTCAACGATTATTACACATGATGGCATTGAGCGTACCAACTCGAAAGCGATGCGAATGGCTTGCCACCCACCCACGATACTGATCGCATAAAAACGGCCATGCCGCAATGCGATCGCACTTTAAATCAAATCTGCAACGATTAACGGTAACAAGCCTGATCGCCCCGAATTTCGCTAGTTTACCGTCATAAATGGCGTCGGAAACTTCGGAACGCCGGTTCCGGTAGAGTTTGACGAGCAAGCCGCTCGTCCCTGTTCCGCAAGTTGAAGAACGGCAGGGTAAAAACGTTCGAGACAAATTTCATTGTTCAAAATTGAACGCAGCTAAGAACGTTTTTTAGAAGGATGGAAGCGAACAATGCGCGCGCCAAGTCAGCGACTGGCCAGGGCGCGGGTCAATGTCCAATGTCGTCTTAACAGCGAACTGGGCCACGTACGGCAGTGGTTCGTTTTGGGTATACAATAACGTCTGGGGCGCCGGCAGTCTCGTAAACGGGGTTAATTACACTCAGTCAATTTCCGTCGATAGCTCGACATTCCCAGACGGCGTGACGATGTCGTGGGACTGGCCGAGCGGGACGTCCGTCGTCGCCTATCCGGAAATTGTCTACGGGACGCAGGACGGCAGCACGCCGGTGCCGGCTGGAGTGGCGGTGCCGCCGCCGACAAAGGTGGCGGATTTTACCAATCTGTCGGCGCAATATTCCCTTTCCATCTCCGGCCAAACGAACAATTTCGACGTCGGTTTTGACCTTTGGCTCACGTCTCAACCGAGCGGCGGGATTCAAGACGAGTTGATGGTCTTGGTCCACGATCCGTGGACCCCGGTGCCGGGAGCGACAGATATCGGCAGCCTGAACAACTCGGGCCTCTTTGTCGCTTATAATTGGGGAAGCAGTACCCAAAGCTGGACTTTCGTCCAATCAATCCCCTCTACAGACGAGTTGTCCGGCACGATCAGCTTCTCGAATATTCTAAAGACTCTCATCTGGGACGGCGTGATAACAGGCAACGAATACATCTCCGGGATCGAGCTGGGCGCCGAGGTCGCAGGCGGGAGTGGAAGCCTTACGATAAACAACCTGAGCTATGCGTGGAATGCGAATTCCACGGTCACTTTGGCCGCAGGCCAGAACACCTACAGCATCGCAACCCCCGGCGGTAACAACGTCATCGGCAATGGCGGAGCCGATACCGTCATTTATCAAGGCAATTATTCGCAATACCAGATCGAGCAATCCGGGACCGAGACTCTCATACAGCAAAACGGCAATATTTCCACTTTGGACGTACTGAGCGGCATCTCCTTCATGCAGTTTTCAAACGGAGTTTATGACGTCGCTACGTCAACCTTCAGCAGCAACGTGCCGATGGTGGTTTCGGTCACGGCGTCGGGAACCGGCATCACCAACGGCAACGGCGATCTCGATGCGGGGCACGTCGTCACGCTGACCTTGACCATGAGCCAGGCGGTGACGGTTTCCGGTGGAACGCCGACGCTTACACTCAACGACGGCGGCACCGCCACTTACGTCAGCGGCTCCGGCAGCGATGCGCTTAACTTCAGC
>Ga0187784_10000307_pt1 | contig 34773 bp, 28 predicted proteins | sample 1015_SJ02_MP15_2_FD_132964 | JGI IMG/M metagenome (GOLD analysis project Ga0187784, IMG submission 132964) | Tropical peat soil microbial communities from peatlands in Department of Meta, Colombia - 1015_SJ02_MP15_20_MG | ecosystem: Environmental > Terrestrial > Soil > Wetlands > Peat | place... | reverse complement strand
CGTCGAGAAGCGCGCCAAAACCATCGGCGCGCCAGGTCGCCACATGCAGGATGGGGCCGAAGACCTCCTCCCTGAGGTCCGCGACGCGATCGAGCCGGATGATCGCCGGGGGAATGTAAAAGCCGTTGCGCGGCGCTTCGCCAAGATAGAGGGCGCGGCCCTCGCCGACACGGCGCTCGAGATAGGCCCACAGACGTCCGTGCGCCTCCGCGTCGATGACCGGGCCGAGATCGGTTGCGAATTCACGCGGGTCGCCGACGAACAGCTCCTTTGCCGCGCCGATGATCATCGCGAGGCAGGAATCGGCGATCTCCTCTTGCAGGCACAGGAGTCGCAGCGCCGAGCAGCGCTGGCCGGCGGAACGGAAAGCGGAGCTGAGCACGTCGTCGGCCACCTGCTCCAGGAGCGCCGTCGAGTCGACGATCATGGCGTTGACGCCGCCGGTTTCGGCGATGAGGGGCGCAATCGGACCGCTCCGTCGCGCCAGCGCGCGACTGATCGCCTGCGCGACCGGGAAGGAGCCGGTGAAGACGACCCCCGAACAGACGGGATGCGCCACGAGCGCCGCGCCGACCTCTCCGTCGCCCGGCAGGAGCTGCAGGGCGGCGCGCGGGACGCCCGCGTCATGCAGCGCCTCGACCGCGAGGAATCCCGTGAGCGGCGTCTGCTCGGCGGGCTTCGCCGCGACGCTGTTCCCGGCGACGAGCGCCGCGGCGATCTGGCCGACGAAGATCGCCAGCGGGAAATTCCACGGCGCGATGCAGACGAAGACGCCGCGGCCGACCCGCTCGAGGGAATTTTCCTCGCCGACCGGCCCTGGCAGCCGCTCCGTTGCGCATATGATCCGCGCCTGCCGTGCGTAGTAGCGACAGAGGTCCGCGGCCTCGCGCGCTTCCGCCAGCGCGTCGGCCAGCGTCTTGCCGGCCTCGTCCTGCAGAAGCGCGATGAAGGCGCCGCGCCGCATCTCGATGAGATCCGCGGCGCGCTCGACTTTTTGCGCGCGCGACTCCGCGTCCGTGGCGCTCCAGGCGCCAAAGGCTTGCTGTGCGGCGGCCATCGCGGCGTCGATCGCGCCGGCGTCCGCGTCGACGACCGCGCCGATCTCGGCGCCGTCGATGGGCGAGCGGCAGGGGCGCGGCGCGGCGGTCGATTGCTGCGACGCGCGCGCCTCGATCCGACGAACTCGGGACGCGTCGATCTCGGCGCGAAGCGTTGCGAGCGCGGCGGCGTCGCCGAAGTCGATTCCGCGCGCATTGCGGCGCAGCGGCTCATAGACGTCGCGCGGCGCGCGAAGGCGCGGATGGCGTGGAGCGGATGCGATGGCGGCGAAGGGATCGGCGACGAGCTCGTCCGCGGAGACCGTCGGATCGGCGGCGCGCGCGACGAAGGAGGAATTGGCGCCGTTCTCGATGAGGCGGCGCGCGAGATAGGCGAGCAGATCTCGATGCGGTCCGACCGGCGCATAGATCCGCCAGGGGATCGGCGCCTGCTCTTGCGCCGCTTTGGCGAGCGCCTCGCCCATGCCGTGCAGGCGCTGGAACTCGAAGTCCCGCCGCCCCTGCGCGAGCGTCAGGATCGAGGCGACCGTCAGCGCGTTATGCGTAGCGAAGGCGGGCGCAAGCCGCTCCGCAGCGAGCAGGCGGCGGGCGCAGACGAGATAGCTCGCGTCCGTCATCGCCTTGCGCGTGAACACGGGATAGTCGTCGAGGCCGCGCAGCTGCGCGCGCTTGATCTCGCTGTCCCAATAGGCGCCCTTGACGAGCCGCACCGGAATGCGCCGCCCGAGCGACCCGGCGAGCGCGCTCAGATAGTCGATCGCGGCGGGGGCGCGCTTCTGATAGGCCTGGACGGCCAGGCCGAGCCCATCGAAACCCTGTAGCGCCGGATCGGCGATCGTCGCGGCGAAGAGCTCCAGCGAAAGCTCCAGACGATCGGCCTCCTCGGCGTCGATCGTCAGCACGGCCCTGTGCGTCTTAGCCAGGCGCGCGAGCTCTTGCAATCTCTCGCCGAGCTCCTTCAGCGCCCGCTCGCGCTGCAACGGCTCGTAGCGCGGATGGAGCGCCGAGAGCTTGATGGACACGCCCTGCGCGCCGTCGGCTGCGGCCTCGATCGCTTCGGCATAGGCGGAAGAATAGCGATCGGCGTCGTCGCGCGTGCGCGCAGCCTCGCCCAACATGTCGAAGGAGTGCAAGCCGCCCTGCGCCCTGGCGCGCGCGAGCGCGTCTCCGAGCGTCTCGCCGTAGACGAAATGCGCGCCCATGAAGCGCATCGCCCGCCGCGCCGCGATGCGCAACGCCGGCGCGCCGAGCCTCCGGGAAAGCCCGGCGACGATCGCATTGGCCGAGTCTTCGGCGTCGATGAGCCGCGCCGAAAGGCCGAGCGCGAACGCCGCGGCCTGCAGGAGCCGGTCCTCGGACAACGGGTGATGATGGGCGAAATCGCCTGCGAGGAGCCGGTCGGCGAGCAGCGCGTCGAGCGTCGCGTCGTCCGGCACGCGCAAAAGCGACTCGGCGAGCGCCATGACCGCCAGGCCCTCGCGCGTCGAAAGCGAAAACTCTTGCAGAAACTGCTCGACGCCCGGGGAGCCGACCTCGCGCCGCGTTTTCGCAATGAGGTCGCGGGCGAGCGCCTGCGCCCTTGCGAGATCGTCGGGGTCAAGGCCGAGCTCGAGAAATGACGCGGCCATGGCCTCGTCCGGCGGCGCGAAGGGCGCGGCGAATGCTGGCGCGTTCAATGGCGTCCCGCCTTCTCGAGTGAGCGATGGTTCATGACACAGATGTGGCCTAGCTTGCAAAGAGGGTTAACGCTTGGCTGGAAAGCGACGCTCAGGCCAGATAGCCTTCAAAGACCACGGCGTCCGCCCATGCGCTCGCCGCTTCGGCCTCGCGCCGCGACCGCGCCGTCCAGGCGATCACCGGCAAATGCAAGGCTTGCCGGAACAGCGCCGGCGTCGCATGCGGATAGTCGGCGATGTGGAAGGAGAGAAATTCCGGACGCGTGCGTCCATAGTGCAGGAAGTGCGTCAGTTCGAGGCGCTGGTTCGCATCGAGCTGCGGCCATTCGTTTTCGCCATAGTCGCGCTGGGCGACGATGCCGAGGGGAATGCGCCCGACGCCCAGGCCCGGCCCCTCCTTGCGCAGAAAGGCGATCGGATCGGGATCGAAGCTCTCGATCGCGAGCGGCCCCCCATAGGCCGCCGCGACCTCCGCGACGCGGCGGGCGAGCGTCGGGTCGCCGTCGAAACGGCTCTTGAGCTCGATGACGAGCAGGGCGCGGCCGCCGACTGCGGACAGCAGGCTGGGGAAGGTCGGGATCGTCGCGCCCGAGTCGAGGAGGCGCAATTGCGTCAGCTCCGCCGCGGTCAATCGCGCGACCGGCCCGGTTGAAACCGTCAGCCGATCGAGATCGTCGTCGTGAAACACGATCGCCTCGCCGTCGCGCGAGAGCTGAACGTCGCATTCAATCGCGTAGCCAGCGGCGACCGCCGCCAGGGAGGCCGCGATCGAGTTCTCGACGATCCCTTTCTTGAGGTCGTGGAGGCCGCGGTGGGCGATGGGGCGCGAGACGAGCGCGCTCAACTCCTTGGTCTCCAGCGCTAGGGCAGAATCTCGAATATCGCTTCGACTTCGACGGCGGCGTTCATGGGCAGCTGCGCGACGCCGACGGCGAAGCGCGCATGCCGTCCGTCCGGTTCGAGAACGGCGGCGACGAGATCGGAGGCGCCGTTGACGACCTGCGGAAGCTCGGCGAAATGCGGCGCGCAATTGACATAACCGCCGATGCGCACGGCGCGCAGCTTGTTGAGACCGCCCGCGCCTGCGCTGGCCTGAGCGAGCACGTTGAGCGCCGCCTGACGCGCCGCGGCCTGTCCTTCCTCCAGCGTGACCCCAGCGCCGAGCTTGCCCTGATAAGCGGGGTCGATCGCGCCGCCGGCGACCGGAAGCTGGCCGGATACAAAGAGCAGGTCGCCTGCTCGCCGCCAGGCGACATAATTGGCGACTGGCGCAGGGGCCGGCGGCAGCGACAGACCCAACATCCTCAGGCGCGCCAGCGGCGTATCGAGATTTTTTTCGCTCATGAGTTTGCGCTCTCCGCGATTTGATTTGCGCCAAGCGAGGCGAGACCGTAGTTTCATCCGTGGTTTCGCGCAACGGCGGAAGTCGCGTCGGCTTCAGGACCCTTGCGACAGGGAGACGACACGTCCATGGCATTTCCCCGCCACGCGCTCGCCGCGCTGCTCGCTTTGCCGCTCCTCTGGCCCGCCCGGAGCGTGGGCGAGCCCGCAGCTCCGCCGCTCGCGCCGCACCGCGCGATCTACGAGCTGACGCTCTTGCAGGGCGCCGGAGCACGCGCGCCGATGCAGGCCCAGGGGCGGATCGCTTTCGACTTCACAGGATCCGCTTGCGACGGCTATGTCCAGAATTTCCGCCAGACCACCGAGGTGCAGCCCGACGAAGGCGCATCGCGGGTCTCAGACATGCATTCCGCGACCTTCGAGGCCGGTGACGGCCATGAATTCCGTTTCAAGATCAAGACCACGGTCGACGATGGCGCGACCGAGGACGTGGACGGCGCGGCAAAGCGCGGCAAGGATGGAAAGCTCTCGATCGAGCTTACGAGACCCAAGCGCGAGAAGCGCGAGCTGCCGGCGAAGGCGATCTTCCCGACCGAGCACATCCAGAAGATCCTGGCCGCCGCGCGCGCCGGGCAAAAGCTCCTCGAGGCGCAAGTCTATGACGGGTCCGGCGACGGCTCGAAGCTGTTCGACACGCTGACGGTCATCGGCAAGCCGCTTGAAAAGCCGGCGCCCGAGAAGGCGGCGCAGCTCGAAGCTCTGAAGAAGCTCAGGCAGTGGCCGATCGCCGTCTCCTATTTCGAGAATGGAAAGCGGGACGAAACTCCGTCCTACGTTTTGAGCTTCGCCCTATATGACAATGGCGTGGCGCGTGCGCTGAAGCTCGACTATGGCGACTTCGCGCTGGCCGGCGAGATGACCGAGCTGACGCTGCTGCCGGCTCCAAAGTGCGATAAATAGAGGACAAGTTCTTGCGAGCGAAGGACAGGGGCGCGCATCCGCGCAGCGCGCGAGGCGTCAGCAGGCGGCGCCACGCATGAGCGGAGTCAGGAATATCTGCGTCTATTGCGGCTCCTCCTCCGGCAACTCCCCAGCCTATGCGGAGACCGCCGACCGCATGGGCGCGGCGCTGGCCCAAGCCGGGATCGGGCTCGTTTTCGGGGGCGGTTCGCAGGGCCTGATGGGTCGCATCGCCCGCGCCGTCCTCACGGGCGGCGGCAGGGTGACGGGCATAATTCCACATTTCCTGGATGAGCAGGAAGTCGGAATGAAGGAGGCGACCGAACTGCACGTCGTGCAGGACATGCACACGCGCAAGCGCTTGATGTTCGAGAAGGCTGACGCCTTTCTGGCGCTGCCGGGCGGGATCGGGACGCTCGAAGAGCTCACCGAGCAGCTCACACTGATGCGCATCGGGCGGCATACGAAGCCGCTCGTGCTGCTGGACGTGAACGGCTATTGGCGGCCGCTGCTCGCCCTCTTCGCGCACATGCGCCACTCGGGCTTTGTGAGCCGGGGCTATGAAGCGCACTATCAGGTCGCCGAGCGCGTTGAAGACGTGATCCCGATCATCCTTGCGGCGGCGTCGCGCGCCAGATCGAGCGAAGCGGAAAAAACGTTGCTGGAAAGGCTGTGAAGGGCGGCGCCGGGCCGCAAGCCCGGCGCCGGGAAGGTTATCGCGACAGGAACTTTTCCCCGTGCTCCTTGCATCCGCACTGCTCAAAGCAGGTCACGGCTTCCCCTTTGAGCTTTTCAATGTCGGAAAAATAGTTCTGCTTGCGGCTGGTCCAATAGTCCTCGCACTTCTCGGAGCACCTCGTCTGCTTGTCAGCGTCACGATCTCCCTTGTGCGTGTCGCATTCCGCGTATGCGGCGCCGGTCATGCCGACAAACAGCGCGGCGGCGGCGATAAGGGCGTAGGACTTCATGTGGCTTCCTCTCTCTTCCGTTCGTTTTTTCTGGTTCAAGGCTTGTTCGCGTTCCCGGACCGGGACCTGCGTCGGCGTCACTGTCTAGGAATTTTGCGCTTCATGCAAGCGTTCCCACGACAAAACAGCCCTCCCCCGCCTCATGGATGGAAGACAGCGCGGCTGCGATCTTCGACGCGCGAACGCTTTACATCCCGTCTCACGATCTCTAAGTCAAAGCGTCAAATCACCGCGGCGTCCCGGCGCCGCCCACAGAAATTGGATCCGACACCCCATGCGCGCCGAACCGCTTGCGCTGAAAGAAGAAATCGAGCAGTCCCTGGGACTGCTGAGGAGGCATCTTTGACGCCCCTGCCGCCGAACGCCGTCTCAGCGAGCTGAACGCCCGCGTCGAAGACCCGGATCTCTGGAATGACGCCGAGGCCGCGCAAAAGATCATGCGCGAACGCGGCGACCTCGAGGAGCGGCTGACCTCCCTCAAGAAGCTCACGCGGGACCTCGATGACGCCGCGACGCTCGTCGAACTCGGCGAGGCGGAAGGCGACGAGGCCAGCGAACAAGAGGGCGTCGAAGCGCTCAAAGTCGCGCTCGCCGAGGCCCGGCGCCTGCAGATGGAGGCGCTTTTTTCGGGGGAGGCCGACGCCAACGACACCTATATCGAGCTGCATTCCGGCGCCGGCGGCACGGAGAGCTGCGACTGGACGCGCATGCTCTTCCGCATGTACGCGCGCTGGGCCGAGCGCAAGAAGTTCAAGGTCGAGGTCATCGAGGCGACCGCCGGCGACGAGGCGGGGCTGAAATCGGGGACGCTGCTCGTCAAGGGTCACAACGCCCACGGTTGGGCGAAGACCGAGTCCGGCGTGCACCGCCTCGTGCGCATCTCGCCCTTCGACTCGAACGCCCGCCGGCACACGAGCTTCGCATCGGTCTGGGTCTATCCGGTCGTAGACGACCGCATCGAGATCGACATCAACGAGAGCGACTGCCGGATCGACACCTATCGTTCGTCAGGCGCGGGCGGCCAGCACATCAACACGACCGACTCGGCGATCCGCATCACGCATGTCCCGTCCGGGATCGTCGTGGCCTGCCAGGCCGAACGCTCGCAGCACAAGAATCGCGCCACCGCCTGGAACATGCTGCGCGCGAGGCTCTATGAGCGGGAGCTGGAAAAGCGCGAGGCCGAGGCCAACGCCGCCGCCGCCGCCAAGACCGATATCGGCTGGGGGCACCAGATCCGCTCTTACGTCCTGCAGCCCTATCAGCTCGTGAAAGATCTGCGCACGGGGCATACGTCCGGCACGCCCGACGAGGTGCTCGACGGCGAGCTCGACGACTTCATGCAGGCTTCGCTCGCGCAGCGCGTCTACGGCGGCGGGCCCGAGAAGGTCGAGGACGTGGAGTAACGCCCGAGTCCCGCGTGGCGCCGAGCGCGTGAGGGCCGCGCCTGGCTGGGCCTTGATCGTCGAGCCGCCTTTCGCAGGACTTGCGGCGTCTCCCGCTCCGCACGCCAAACGCCGACGAGACGGTCCGACTCCGGTTCGCGAACCCAGCGGCAGATGAGGGGCGACGCACATCTCGATCACGCTGGAGCCCGCCGGCCGTCCGGCTCAGATCGCCAGGGCCGCTACGAGCAGGACGGCGCGCAGCGACAGACGCCCAGTTTTCAGGCTCATGCCGGCTTCGAGGGCGATCGCGACGAGCGGCGCCGTTTCGGCAATGGCGTGATCGACGAATTCAACCCAGGCCGGATCGACCCTGCGAACGGCGCGACGCACGGGCGCCCGAGCCACTTTGGGCGCGACAGGGCGAGCGGCTTGGACCTTGGCGAGCTTGTTCATGGCGCAGCTCCTTTCCCCGCAGTCATTCGCCGAGAGACGCGCGTGAGGCTCCCGCCGCTGACAGCGGACGTTTTCTGATCCGATTGTGATTTGGATGGGCGGGCGGCTCAGGCGGCGCGTGGCGGCGTCCGCCTTCGCCCTTCGCTGTCGCCATCTTCGCCGCGGCTCCAGACGCAGACGAGGCGTCCGGAGCGCGGATCGCGGACAAAACGGCGGATCAGCCGCGCGCCTTGAGCGCCACGGGGCGGACGTCGCTCCGTCCGATCCGACGTCGCTTCATTTGAGCCCACGCCGCGGAACGCCGGGCGTTTCTTGAGATCAGGGAGCTTTTTCATGGCTCGCCTCCAGACCTGTTTGCACCAAGGCCGGAGAACGTGCGGCGGCCTTCAGCCGCTTGCGTTTTTCGAGCCTTGGACGGTTGCGCCTTGGTGAGGCGCGCGTCCCGCGGCGAACGCCGCGCTCCGAGCGCCAGAGCTGCTACTGCCCATGAGTCCTGCTGAAGGATTAGGAGGTCCGACGCGGTTGCATCGGACGCTCGCGGTTTCTTCCCCGTGATTGTCACAGTCAAGCAAAAAATGCGTCACCGGCTTTTTTTCGCTCGGGCGCGGCGGCCCTTGCGACGACGACCGGTGGGTGATGCGCCCGTCCGACGTGGAGAAGACCTTACGCGGACGGGCGCCCGTCACGCGGCCCGGCGAGGCCCCTGCTCGCCGTCGATGCGCTGGAGGCGCAGGTAACTCTCCACGCAGTGAACGCTGACCTCTGCTTCGCCGAATTGATCCGACCTCGCCGCCGCCGCCAAGGCGTCGACGAATGGCTCGATGTCGGCGGTCGATACATCAATTTCGATTTTGATCATGGGCGTGAAGCGTGGCGTGTACTCGGCGCCCCGGTAGACTTCGGTGCGTCCTCGACGCTGATAGTTCCGGGCTTCCGTCACGATCGGCGCGGGCGCGCCGAAGCGGCGAACGGCTTCCAAGGCGTCATCGAGCTTCGCGGGATCGATGATCGCCACGACGAGTCGCATGGGTTGAAACATGACGCGTCTCCTCAAAGTGGAGCGCCCGCCAGCCGGTCGAACGGACCGCGTCCGGCGGGACCAATCTTCCTGGTCGCGCGCGGGATTCGCGCGACGACACGAGGGCTGATAATTGCAATCCGCATAAGGAAGCCATGCCTGAATCATTGCAGCGTCGCAAAGGCCGAATAAGGCCGGATCGAAAGACGCAGAACAGGCTTCGATGGACAAGCGGCCATGACTGGGCCATCAACATATCAGCGATTCGCGGCGACGGAGCTGAGCCGTCGCCGATCGCGCCGCTCGGGAGTGTTGCGATGCGCAAGATCGCTGCGGGAGCCTCAGTCGCGCTGGCGTTGCAGGCCGGCGGCGCGGCGGCGGCCGACGTCAGCGCGCCGCCTCCCCTCTTCAGCTGGGCGGGCTTCTACATCGGCGCCGACTTCGGCCTCGGCGTTCCGACCTCGCGGTCGGAGCGGCTGCAGGCGGTCAGCGGCCTCGCGGGCGCTCCCTTCGACTTGACGCCGCCGACGCGCAATCAGCTCAGCCCGGCGTTCGGGGCGCATGTCGGCTATAATTGGCAACAAAACCATCTGGTCTACGGTCTCGAGACGGAATTCGGCTTCCTCGACACTCAGCGCGGACCGATTGGGACTTTCGCTGCGCCTCCCGCCTATGCACAGCTCGGCGTAGCGGGCTACGCGATCAATTCCGATCCGAGCGGCTCCTACTTCGGCCAGTTGCGCGCGAGGCTCGGCTGGGCGCAGGACCGCGCGCTGTTCTATCTTTCCGGCGGCGTGGCGACGGGCGGCTGGACCGGCGCTTCTACATTGAACCTGCTCGGCGGCGGCCCGGGAAGCTTCTTCACGAGCGGCGTCTCCGACTCGGACCGCATGAAATTCGCCGTCGGCGCCGGCGTCGAGTATGCGCTCGGCGACCGCTGGTCGCTGCGCGGGGAATATTTGTTCCTGAACCAATCCTACAATACGCAAGTTTTCGGCAATGGCGCCGGTTTCGCCTATCTGTCGCAGAAATACAACGAGACGCATCTCATGCGCCTCGGCCTTAACTATTTTTTCGAGGAGCCGAAGTCGGAGAGCTCCGATCACGCCGCAAAAGACGACAAGCCGAAGGGCGATGACACGGCGCCGGAGCTCTACAGCATGCACGGGCAAATCACCGTGACGCCGCAGGGCTATCCGAAGTTCCGCGCCCTCTATTCCGGTCCAAACAGCCTCGCGCCGCCAGACGGCCAAGCGCGTGCGACCGTCACCTCCACCGGCTTCTTCGGCCTGCGGCTGTGGGACGGCGGCGAAGCTTATGTCAATCCCGACGTGGACTATGGCTACGGCCTTAGCGGCACATTCGGCGTCGCCGGATTTCCAAGCGCCGAAGCCTATAAGGTCGGCGCCGATGCGCCCTATGAGCGCTTCCACAAATATTTCATGCGCCAGACGATCGGGCTCGGCGGCGAAACGGAGCAGATCGAATCCGGCGCCAATCAGCTCGCAGGCCCAGTCGATTCGAACCGGCTCACTCTCACGATCGGCAAATATTCGGTCATCGACATTTTCGACGACAACAAATACGCCCACGACGGGCGTAGCGGCTTCCTGAATTGGACCATCGTCGAGATGGGCGCCTTCGACTACGCCGCCGACGCCTGGGGTTTCACCAATGGCGCGACCGCGGAGTGGAAGCAGGACTGGTGGACGGTTCGGGGCGGATTGTTTCAACTCTCGCTCACGCCCAATGGCGAAGTCATCGAACCCGTGCTGTTCCGCCAATTCTCGCAAGTCGTCGAGCTGGAGGCGCGACACACGCTGCTCTTCGGCCAGCAGGGCAAGATCAAGCTGCTCGGCTATGGCGATCTTGGCTATATCGGCAAGTATGAGGACGCTCTGACGGCGGCCTTCCTCACCGGCTCGACGCCCGACGTCACCCAGGATCGAAAGAAGCGTTACAAGGCCGGCGGCGGCGTCAACATCGAGCAGCCGATCACCGACGATCTCGGCTTCTTCCTGCGCGCGAGCCTCGCCAACGGGCGCTACGAGACGATCGAATTCACGGAAGTCGAGCGGTCGCTCTCCGGCGGCTTCGTGCTGACGGGCGACCGATGGGGCAGGCCCAAGGACGCGATCGGCCTTGCCGGCGTCGTCAACGGCATATCAGGCAGCCATGCCGCCTATCTCGCCGCCGGCGGACTGGGATTCATCATCGGCGACGGCGCGCTCAACTACGGCGGCGAGCATATTCTGGAGACCTACTACAAATATAACCTTATGGATGGCGTCCACATCACCGGGGATTTTCAGCTCGTCGGCAATCCCGCCTACAACAAGGACCGCGGAGCGGTCTCGATCTTCGCGGTGCGGCTGCACGCGGATTTTTAGGCGACCGCGTCGGGACGCGGTCGCCGCGAAAACTTCAAAAGGCCGCGCGGATGATGAGCTTGCCGCCCGAACAGGGCGCCCACCCCACGAGGCCCTGCGTCTGTGTGCCCGCGCCGGTCGGCGGATGGCCGGTCCAGACGCACTCCTTTTTCCCGTCGCTGCGATCGACGAGCTTGATGGTGTAGTTCGTGCCGGCGACGGTGCCCTCGACCTTATAGGTCAGCGGCGAGCCGTCGTCATGCATGAGGTCGGCGACGCCCGTGATCTTGTCCCCGTCCTGCGACAGCTTCCACGAGCCCTGCGCGCCCTTGACGCCGATGTCCGATTCCTCGGTGACCTGCCAGACGAGCGATCCCGCCCAGGCGGGAGAGGCGGCAAAAAGACTTATGGCGACGGCGGACGCAAGCTTCTTCATGTTTTCCTCCGATTTTTGATTCTTATGCCGCAGGCGCTGCCGCAGTTCTCGGCTCCAGCGAAAGGCGTTTTGACGACCGGAGCCGTTCGTGGGAAGACCCGCCGCCGACTTGCGCAACCCTGCTCTCTCTCTCATCGGGCGCGGCGATGAGCGGGGGGCGTCTCTTTGTCATTCCCTAACAGACGCCTCGAGTCTCGTCAATTTCGCGTCCCTTCCCGCATCACGCCGGAGTTTCCGCATGTCGCGAACGCTGCAAGGAAAAACTCTCTTCATCACCGGGGCGAGCCGCGGCATTGGGCTCGCAATCGCCAACCGCGCCGCGCGCGACGGCGCGAATGTCGCGATCGCGGCCAAGAGCGCGACGCCGCATCCGAAGCTTCCCGGCACGATCTTCACCGCCGCCGAAGAGATCGAAGCGCGAGGCGGCCGTGCGCTGCCCCTCGTCTGCGACGTGCGCTTCGACGATCAGGTTGCGGACGCCGTGGCGAAGGCGGTCGCGACCTTCGGCGGCGTGGACATTCTCGTCAACAACGCCAGCGCCATCGATTTGCGCGGCATAGACGCGCTGGAGATGAAGCGCTTCGACCTCATGCAGCAGATCAACGCGCGCGGCGCCTATCTTTGCGCGAAGCTCTGCCTGCCGCATCTGCGCAAGGCGGAGAATCCGCATATTCTGACGCTATCGCCGCCGCCAAATCTCGATCCGGTGTGGTTCGCCCCCAATCTCGCCTACACCATGGCGAAATACGGCATGAGCCTTGTGACGATCGGCCTCGCCCGCGAGCTTGCAGCCGCGGGCGTCGGCGTGAGCTCGCTGTGGCCTGAGACGATGATCGCGACTGCCGCGGTCGGAAATCTTCTCGGCGGTGAAGCCGACCTGCGCCATGCGCGCCGGCCGGAGATCGTCGCCGACGCCGCGCACGCCATCCTGACGCGGCCGGGGCGCGTCTGCCGCGGCGATTTCCACATCGACGTGAACGTGCTGCGGGAAGAAGGCGTCGTCGATTTCAGCGCCTATGCGGTCGAGCCGGGGCGCGAGCTGTTTCTCGACTTCTTCCTCGATGCGCCCATCACCGAGGGCGTCGTCGCCGTCGCGGCGCCTCAAGCGAGCCCGGAATAGCCGAGATAGAGCGTGTAGACGCCGATCAGCCCGACGATCGCCGCAGAGAGATAGGGCGCCTTCGCGGCGATGACGGAGAGCCCCTTCCATCGCGCCCCGGCGTGACGCAGGCTCAGGGCGGCGGCGACGCCGACGAGCACGAGCGTCATCGCGAGCCCGACGCTGAAGCACAGGACGAGAAGAGCGCCAAGCCAGACTTTGCCCACTTGCAGGCACAAGACCAGCACGGTGATCGAGCCGGCGCAGGGGATGAGGCCGCCGGTCAATCCGAACAGCACGATCTGCGCCGTCGTCGCGCGTCCGTCTCCGAACCGCCTGTTGATCTCGAGCGCGTGCTCGCGTTCGTGCGCATCGGCGAAGACCTCGCGGTTGGCGTGGATGAGCTCCTGCTTGAAGCGCGCCTCCTTCGCGCGCGGCGCGTGCTGAGGAGGGCGGCGACGGGGAAGGCCGAAGTTGCGATGGTGGTGATCCTGGCGCGCCTGTTGTTCCACCTGCGCATGTTCGCGGTGATCCTCCTCATCATGCGCGTGGTGGTGATGAGGGTGATGATGATCGTCGTGATCATGGCCATGACCGTCGTGATCGTGATCATGCGGCATTGCAGCAAAAATCTGTGCGCCGCCGCGCGCACGCCAGAGACTGAGGCCCATCCAGGCGGCGACGAGCAGCATCAGCAGGCCGGAAGCGAGCTGCAGATAAGGTTCCGAGCTTTCGGCGCGCCACTGCGATCCGAAATACAGGCCTGTGAGCGCGATGAGCCAGACGACAGCGGTGTGCGACACCGTCGCCGCGACGCCGAGCAGCACCGCCTGCGTCACCGTGCCGCGAATGGCGACGATGAAGGCCGCCATCATTGTCTTCGAATGCCCGGGCTCCAGCCCGTGCAAGGCGCCGAGCGCGACGGCGCTCGGGATGAACAGAGCCGCGTCGGCGGCGCCGGCGTCGAAGATGGCTTTGAGATCGGACATGCGCCCTCGCGCGCTTTTTAGGCGAAGCCGGCGTCGATACGCCCGTCCGGCTCGAAGCAGTGTTTAATCGCCCGTCCGCAGCGCCTCGAACCCATACATCTGCGGCGGAACGCATTGCAAGCCGCGCCTAACGCCGAGACGGGCCCTTGGCGAATGGCGCGCCTCGGGGTAGTCTCCGTCCTCGTGTCCTGCGCTATCCGAGTGCGTTGGCGATGCGGCTGCCAAAGCGACAGACTCCTCATATATTCCGGATTAGCATGCTAAGTTCGACCGGCCGCGCCTTGCCCGCGAGCGGCGGAGCTGTCGGCGACGCGTCAGAGAAAACGAAACAACGAAAACTCAGGCTCCTCAAAGCGGGTCGGGAAACGTCCAGATGTCGAATGGTTCGAGCAAGAAGAGGGACGCCGGCGCAAGAGCGCCGAAGTCGGCGGCCAAAGCTCAAGGATCCGCGTCTTCCATGACGAAGGCGGCGCCCCAAGCGGCTCGGCTCAAGGCCGGGGCTCCGCCTCCCTCGCCGACCGCGAGAACTGGCCTCGCCGCCAAGACGCTCATCGCGCTCGGCGTCGGCGTTGCGCTGCTGTTTGGGGTCTTCGTGAGCTTCACCAACCGCTCGGCGCCGACATTGACGCTCGGCGGTCCCTTCGAGCTCACGACGCAGAGCGGCGGCCGGTTCAGCGACAAGGACATGCTCGGACGGCCCTATCTCGTATTCTTCGGCTACACGAACTGCCAGGACATCTGCCACACGACGCTGTTCGAGATGTCCGAGATCCTGCGCGCCCTGGGTCCGTCCGCGCCGATCGGGGGGCTGTTCGTGACCGTCGATCCCGAACGCGATACGCCCGAGACGCTCAAAGATTATCTTGCGAGCTTCGACCCGCGCATCGTCGGCCTCACCGGCCCGCGCGCGGCGCTGGATCCGATGCTGCAAGAATATCAGATCACGTCCAAGCGCGCCGAAGGCCAAAATGGCGACTATAGCGTCGACCACAATGTCGTCGTTTACCTCATGGACAAGGGCGGTAAATTCGTTAAGCGCTTCGACGTGTCGCGCAACCCCGCCGACGCCGCCCGCGATCTGAAACGATATTTGTAAGAAATTTTCTTGCCGCGGCGGCTGCAGCGGTCAAGTTTCGCGCAACCTTTTTAAGGCTCGCGCGTTTCATCGTCATGAAGCTTCCGAGCCTCGCCTTGGCGGCGGCCGCCGCGTTGGTCTCGAGCTTTCCGTTGCGCGCATCGGAGCTTGACGGAGAGCGCGCGGAGTGGAGCGCGCGGGTCGAGCGCGCCCGACGCGAGTATGAGACGTTTGCAGCCCGCGCGTGGGAACATTTTGCGGCGCGGCGCGTAGACGCTTTCGCCCCGCAAAGGACGCAGCCGCCGGCGAGCTACGCACAGGACACAACGTTGCGGCGAGGCGACTGCGTCATGACCAATCACGGCTTCGTCGTATTTGCGGGTGACGAAGAAGGTCAGCCAAGGTTCAAGGCTCTCGGCGAATGGCGCGGGCCAAGCCCGCACCGGGCTGATCTGCTTGAGCTGGAGAGAGCGGCCGAGACGTCTCAGTAACTGGTCTGCGCGTGGCTACCGCAAGCCCTGCGCCCGCCCGCGCAGGCGCATTGGAAGAGTTTGGGCGCCCGGCGAGAGTTCGTGAGTGGTCACATTTTCGACTTAATTATCGTTAACGGGGCGTGAAGAACAGGTCGAAACCCTTTGGCTGCGATCATAAATGATCATTTCCAGTCTAGCATTTTTGTACCGTTCAATTCGATCCGCAAGGGGTTCCGTCAGGCGCATGGAGGCGCTGAGACCGGTCGGCATGGCGACAACAAGAAACTGTTTTTACGAGTTTCCAGGAAATCTGTGGCCTTAAAGTCACACGGTTCCGAAATCATTAGGCGCATGTAGATCGGGTGCCCGGCGCCTACAAAAGTGGATATACTGGTTCGGCTCATGCCACATGCAAACGTTATGAAATAGCCGCCCGCTCCCGGCAGAGGCCCCCATTGAGCAGTCCGCGGCCCACGGAAACGGAATTTGCGATGACGCCCAAAGTGGAAATGTTTTTCCCCGCAGCGCCGACCTTGCCGAGGAGCCTCGCGCGTCGCGGCCAAATGGAGCCGGGCCGGCGCGTTGCCGAGTAATTGGCGCTCCTTCAACTGATTCGCTCGATTTTTAGGCAGCACGGATCAGGATTCGGATGACGTGCTGTTATGGGCCGCAGATGATCGCCGAAAAAAACATAATGGAAGCGGGGGCCAAAGCTCGGCACTTTTTTTCAAGTTGCGCGAGCGAGCGATTCGCGCGCCAAATCAGGGGGAGTTTTCATGTCGAGAAGAGCTGTGTCTTGGGCGGCGCTGCTCGTCGCGCTGCCGGGCCTCGCGGCGGCGGCCGATCTGCCGTCGAAGAAGGGCCCGATCATCCCGCCGCCGGTGTTCACCTGGGACGGATGGTACGCCGGCACGATGATCGGCTACGGCTTCAGCCATGTGACTGAGACGAGTTCGGGCGTCGCCAGCCCATTCAACGCCCCCGGCCTCGCCACTGGCTATCTCGGTAATTCGGTCTGGGACACCCAGGGCTATTCCTCCCGCGGCCCGCAAACCGGCTTCCACATCGGCTATCTGAAACAATTCGGCCACTTCGTGGGCGGGATCGAGGGCGACGTCGACTTCGCGACGAACCACACGGCCAAGACGGTCTTCGGAACGCTCGGGCTCGCGACCGGCGGACCGGTGCAAACCAATGTCCAGGACAACTGGCGCATTTCGCTGGTCGGCAAAGCGGGCTACGCCGATGGCAACAGTCTCTATTACGTCTTGGGCGGCCTCGTGAACGGCGGCTATCAAGTTCGCCACGACTATTGGGGACAGCCGACCACTTACACGTCCTTCGGCTACGCGACCGGCATCGCCAACAACGACATCAACAACATCGAGCGCTTCGGCTGGACGGTCGGCGCGGGCCTCGAATACGCCTTCGCCGACCATTGGTCCGCCAATCTCGAATATCGCCACAACGACTTCGGCACGGCTCATACGACTTCGACCGGCAACCAGCTCTCCGGCCTCGACATTCCGGGCACAAGCATTCTGACGGCGGCCCTCGTGGGCGGCGCGACGGGCGGCGGCATCGCCGGCTTGCACTTCGCCGAGCGCTCCTACGAGGACTCGTTCCGTTTGGGCATCAACTATCACTTCGGCGGGCCGGCCCCCGCCGCCGCCGCCTCGGCGCCGCCAAAGGGCCCGACGCAGGTCGCGGCCGCGCCTGCTGCTCCGCCTCCGCCGCCGGACCCGAGTTTTATCGGTCGCTTGTATCACGCCTATGCCGACGAATGGGGTCTCGATTCGCCTCCGGCGGACCCGAAGGCGCCGCCGACCCGCCGCGCCTATTTCCCGCCGGCTCCCGTCACCCAGGCGCCCTATCCCTTCACCGAGTGGCCCTTCGGCGGCTCCAACGGCGTCGGCATCACCTATCCGAGCACGGTCGACAGCCCGCTCATGACCGCGCTGGCGCCGACCGAGCCCGGTAAGCTCCTCAACGACTGGCACACGCAGATTTACGGCTGGATCAACCCGGGCTTCAACGTCTCGACCACGCGGTCTCTGCCCGGCCAGATTACTGGCGGCAACTTTCCGGCGGCCTATTCCTACCAGCCGAACGTGCTGCAACTCGATCAGATCGTGCTGATGTTCGAGCGGCTGCCGGACACCGTGCAGAAGGATCACTTTGACTGGGGCTTCCGCTTCTCGCCGCTCTATGGCGAGACCTATCGCTACACCACGGCGGGCGGCATCTTCTCGAAGCAGCTGCAGAAGTGGAACCTGTTCGCCGGCTATGACGCGCCGATGATCTATGCCGAGCTGTATTTCCCCTGGGTGTTCGAAGGCGTGACGGTGCGCGTCGGCCGCTACATCTCGGTGCCGGACATCGAGGCGCAGCTCGCGCCGAACAACTATATGTATTCGCACTCGATGACCTACGGCTACGACAACTACACCAACCAGGGCGTGATCGCCGCCTGGCAGCTGACCAAGAACTGGATGGTCGAGACAGGCATCGAGGTCGGAACGGACTCGTCGCTGTGGAACTCCCGCCAGGTGCACTATCCGGCTCTGTTCGGGGGTCAGCCCTACTCCATCGCGCCGGGCATCTGGGAGACGGTTCCGGCGGGCTATCTGGTGGCGGGTCAGTCGGCCTACAACGGCCCGGTCGACCCCGGGATCCAGCCGAGCTTCGTGGGCTGCGTTCGTTACCAGTCCGACGACGCCTACAACGCGATCTACTCCTGCGCCAACGGGATCAACTCCGGCGCGTGGGGCTACAACAACCTCCAGGAGACGACGACGACCCTCTACCACAAGTTCGACGAGGCCTGGCACATCTCCATCGAAACCTGGTACATGCGCCAGCACAATGCGCCGAACACGGTGTCGCCGTTCTATGGCGAGGTGCCCAACATCTTCCTCAACCAGCTCAACGTGTTCCCGGCGGCGATCTGCCTGACGAGCCTCAATCCGAGCTGCGAGTCGCGCGAATGGGCGGCGCTGACCTACCTGAACTGGAAGTTCTCGCCGCTCGACAACATCTCCTGGCGCGCGGAATACTTCAATGACATCACCGGTCAGCGCACCGGCTTCAAGACGAGCTACTTCAACTACGCCATGGGCTGGCAGCACTGGTTCTCGCCGACCATCGAGATACGTCCCGAGGTCGCCTGGTATAACTCTCTGAAGACTCCAGCCTTCGAGAACGGCACCAAGAGCCACGCCACGATCTTCTCCGCCGACCTGCTCTGGCACTTCTAGGCGAAAACTTCTCGGCGCAATTGGGGGCGTTGGGGCAAAGCGGCGGCAGGGCGACCTGCCGCCGCTCTTTTTTGGCGCTCAAAGCGAGCGGACCCGTGGAGCTCACGCCGCCCGGATATGCCCGAAACGCCCGTCGTCGAGATCGGCGAAGGCCTTGCGGATCTCCTCCGGCGTGTTCATGACGAAGGGGCCGTGCATGATCACGGGCTCGTCGATCGGCTCGCCGCCAACGACGAGCATGGACGCGGCGGTCCGGGCCGCGACCGTCGCCGCCCCCGGACCGCGGTCGAAGAGGACGAATGCAGGCCCGTCGACGGGCGTCGCGCCGTTGATCGTGACCGCGCCCTCAAGGACGGCGATCCCGAACATGCGTCCCTCAGGCGGCGCGAAAGACGTGCCGCGGCCCTCCTCCAGCCGCAGGTCGAAGAGATCGATCGGCGTGAAGGTCTTGGCCGGCCCCCGCTCGCCGGCGTAGCCGCCGGCGATCACCCGCAGGCTTCCTGCGCCGTGCGGCAGGGCCAGGGTCGGAATGTCGCCCGAGAGCAGCGTCTGGTAGCGCGGAGCCGCGCCCTTGTCCTTGGCCGGCAGATTGACCCAAAGCTGCGCGACGCGGAACGCGCCGCCTGCGCGCGCGAAGTCTTGCGAATGGAATTCTTCGTGGAGCACGCCGGAGCCCGCCGTCATCCACTGCACGTCTCCCCTGCCGATGCGCCCGCTGTTTCCCGCCGAGTCGCGATGCTCCAACTCGCCTTCGTAGACGATGGTCACGGTCTCGAAGCCGCGATGGGGATGCTCGCCGACCCCGCGCCGACGTTCGGAAGGCTTGAACTCATAGGGACTAGCATAGTCGAGCAGCAGAAACGGGCTGAAGCGCTCGCCGCGCTCTACGGCGGCGAAGAGGGAACGCACCGGAAAGCCGTCGCCCACCCAATGCGGCGGCGGCGCGGCGAAGACTTCGACAACCTTGCGCATGGGTTCCAATCTCCCTTTCTCGCGGCGACGACTTCAGGGATAGATAGGACGAAGCCTCGCACGCGCTAGACGCGTCGGGCGGTCGAATGGAAGCGACGATGATCGGACGAACGCCGCCTGCCGCGCGCGTTACGCCGTGGGCGGACCGGACTTGACGACGCTCACGCGCCGCCGCCGGCTCGGACCGATGGCTTTCCATTCGGTCGGCGCAAGGTCGATGGTGCGCGGCCCCTTGGGACGCTCGTTCAGGCGTTTGGCGATGTCCGAACGAATCGACGGCGCCTTCAGCGCGAGGCCCACAAGGTCTGAGGCGAAGCCCGGGAGGATGAGCAGAACGGCCCCCAGCGCCTGAAGACCGCCGTCGACGGCGTTGGCCTTGGGTCTGGCGTCGTCCTTGGAGCCGCCGAAGCGCGCGCGCAGATAGTCAAGGAGCCGCTTGACGTCGAAGAGGCCGAGGATCGTTGTTCCGACGCCGAGCGCAACCGCGGCGAATATCCCGAGGAAATGCACGACAATGACGAAAGTGAGCGCCTCGAGGGCGATCCATCCGCCGATGAGGTAGAGCAGAAGCTTGGACTTCGCCAACTCTCTCGCCTTTCCCGACTGCCTCGCGTGCGTCCGCCGCCACGAATTTTAGGGGTTGATTCGTGACAGGCAACCGCCGACATGATAGCGCAGGGCCTCCGGATTCGGGAGATGGACCCCTTGCAGACCGACGACTTCGATCCCTCGCTGCTCCTCTTTGGAGCGCTCGCCGTCTTCGTGCTCTGGAAGCTCAGATCCGTGCTCGGCGAGCGGACGGAGCGCGACCAGCGCGCGCCAAATCGCTACGCGCTCGACCGCCCCATGTTCCGCCCGCGCCCGCAGCCTGGCGGCGTGACGGCTGCGCCTTCCAGGCGCAATCTCGCCGCCGACAGGTGGAAGGGCCTCGCCGAAAGCGAGAGCAAGGCCTGGGCCGGTCTGGACGCGATCGCGTCGGTTGATCCCGACTTTTCCGGCGTGGACTTCATCACAGGCGCGCGCAAGGCTTATGACATCATCGTCGGCGCCTTCGCCAGGGGCGACCTTGAGACGCTGGGACGCCTGCTGTCGCCGGAAGTCTACGATAAATTCGCCGCCGAGATCGCTGCGCGCGAGGCGCGCGGGGAGACCTCGGAGACCGCGGTCGTGTCGATCGAGTCCGCGACCGTGGAGGATGCTTCGGCGACGCCCGACGCCGCGACGATCACCGTGCGTTTTGCGAGCAAGCTGATGACGACGCGCCGGGATCGTGACGGAGCGGCCATCGAAGGCGCCGCGGGTCAGGCTTCCTCCATCATCGACTTGTGGACTTTCACGCGCAACCCGCAGCTTCGCGACCCGAACTGGACGCTGATCGCGACGACGACGGCGCACTAGCTTTTCCGCGGTCGCAGCCCGTCCCTGCGAGGCTTCACGCTCCATGGAGCCTCTCGAATTCGATTCCCTGCCCGGGCTTTCGCTGGACGATCTCGAGGAGAGCCTCAGGGTGTTTCGGCGCTCCGCAGCGCTTTTTTGCGGAAATGCCGCGCAGCTAAGGCCGGCCTGCCCGCCCTCGCACGCCCTGATCGCCGCAGGCCGCGCCGCGCTTGCACACGACGGCGACGCCGCCGGTTTCTTTCGGCGCCGCTTCGAGCCCGTGCGCCTGGCCGGGCGCGGTTTCCTGACCGGCTATTACGAGCCGGAGGTCGAAGCGCGCCTCACGCCGGACGCGGAATTCCCGACGCCCGTGCTGGGCCGGCCGGACGATCTCGTGACCCTCAACGAGGCGCCGATTCGAGGCGCCGGCGGCGAGGCTCTGACGAGCGCGCGTTGCGGCGTGGGCGGAGGGCTCGCACCCTATCCCGAGCGGCGCATCATCGAGGAGCACGCCTATGACGGCAAGCCCGCGGCGATCGCTTATCTGCGCGACCGCGTCGAGCTGTTCCTGATCCAGGTCCAGGGCTCGGCGCGGCTGCGCCTTGCGGACGGGCGCAGCGCGACGCTGACCTATGACGGGCGCAACGGCCATCCTTATACATCTATCGGCCGCCTGCTCATCGCCCGGGGCGCCGTCCCGGAACACGAGATGTCGCTTGCGAGGCTCAAGGCGACGCTGCGGGATATGGGTCTCGGGCCAGACGAACCAGGGCGGCGGCTGATGCAGGAAAACAAGTCCTATGTGTTCTTCCGCCTCGACGACGACCCGGAGCGCGGGAGAGGGCCGATCGGCGGCCAGGGCTGCGCGCTGACGCCGCTTCGGTCCATCGCGGTCGACCGGACGCGCTGGAGCTACGGGCTGCCTTTCTTCATTTCCGGACGCATTCCCTGGGAGGGCGCGGCGCCCACTCCTTTCGCGCGGCTCATGATCGCACAGGACACGGGCTCGGCGATCCTTGGCGAAGCGCGCGCCGATGTCTATTTTGGTTCTGGCGACTGCGCCGGAAATCTCGCGGGCGGCCTGCGCCACGAAGCGGACTTCTTCGTCCTGCTGCCGCGAAGCGAGTTGACCCGACGATGAGCGAAGAGCAGCGACCGACGCGCTTCGCCAAGGGGCCGTCGGCGCATGAGCTGGAGCTCTGGGAGGCGGTCACCGCCGACGTGAGGCCGTTCCGGGATCGACCGCGCGTTCAAAAGCCCGCCGCAGCCGCGGAAGCGCACACGCCTCCCGCGGCGGTCGAAAGCCGATTTCCACAGCCCGCGCGCAAGCCGCAGGGCCCGGCGGAAATCGACCATCGCACGCGCGTGAAGCTGCGGCGGGGGCGGCTTGAGGTCGACGCCAGGCTCGACCTGCACGGGATGCGACAAGCCGAAGCGCACGCCGCGCTGAACGGCTTCCTGCGCCGCGCGCAGGCCGCCGGCGCGCGCATCGTGATCGTCGTGACCGGCAAGGGGCGCGGCGGCGACGGCGCCGGCGTGCTGCGGCGCCTCGCTCCGCTGTGGCTGCAGTCGTCAGGTCTGCGCGACGTGGTGGTCGGCTTCGGCGAGGCGGCCCGCCAGCATGGCGGCGAGGGGGCGCTCTACGTTCGGATCAGGAGTCGGCGGGTGGAGAATTTCTGACGGATTGCAATATTGGCTCCGCAGCACGAACAGGGAGCGCTTGGATGCCGACTTTCAAGGATCACTTCTCCACCCGCTCGGCGCAATACGCCGCGCATCGTCCGAGCTATCCGCGCGAACTCGCCAATTTCCTGGCCGACGTCGCGCCGGCGCGGGAGCTCGCGCTCGACTGCGGTTGCGGCAACGGCCAGCTTTCGACCTTGCTCGCCGATCGCTTTGCGCGCGTTGTGGCGATTGACGCGAGCTCCGAGCAGATCGCTCACGCCGCGCCGCATGACCGCGTCGAATATCGCGTCGCGCCCGCCGAGCACAACGGACTGGCGGATGGTTGCGCGGATCTGATCACGACGGCGCAGGCCGTTCATTGGTTCGACCTCGACGCCTTCTACGCGGAGGTCCGGCGCGTCGCCCGTCCGCGGGGCGTCCTGGCGCTCGTCACTTATGGCGTGCTGCGTTTGGAGGATGAGGCGTGCGACCGGCTGCTCTGGCGCTTTTACGCCGAGGATGTCGACCGCTTTTGGCCCCCCGAACGGAGGATCGTCGAGGACGGCTATCGCAGCTTGCCATTCCCCTTCGCGGAGATCGCCGCCCCGCAGCTCGCCATCGAGGCCTCATGGAATTTGGACGCCGTCGTCGGCTATGTCTCCACCTGGTCGGCCGTCAAGGCGGCCGCGAACACGCTCGGGCGCGATCCGAGCGACAATCTGCGCGACGAACTGGCGCAGTTATGGGGCGCAGCCGTTTCCCGGCGGCGCGTGCGTTGGCCGCTGGCGCTCCGCGTCGGGCGTCTGTGAGCCGGATGAAGCCTCAGCCGCCTTTTTCGGTCGGGAGATCCGCGGCGAGCCAGCCGAGAATGCCGCCGCCGAAATGGGTGTTGACGTCGCGGCGTCCGAGCAGGCGCGCTTTGTCCATCGCGGTGACGGAGCGCCGGCCTGAGCGGCAGTAGAGCACGATGCGCTTGCCAGGCTCCGCGGGAGGCAGCTTCGCTGCATCGAACGTCGAGAGCGGGTTGAACTGTGCTCCCTTGATGTGTCCCGCCGCGAACTCGTCCGCCTCGCGCACGTCCACGAGGCGGATCGAACCGTCGTCGAGTCCGGCCCGCAGTTCCGCCAGGCTGATGTCGTTGTAGGGAGAGGCGTCCATGTGTCGGGCCTTCGCAAAAAACCTGCCAAGGACCTGCCACAAATCCGTTACGTCGTCCAGCCGCGAAGGCGTCGCGCGATCACGACCCGGGAGACCTGTCGGTTTTGCTTGGCCCGTCTTCGCGGATTGGGGGTTTTTGAAGGGTTCCCTCCAATAAAACCAGAGTGTTAGACCGAAACGTCTTCAACAGCCGTTTTCAGCCGATTGCGTGCATCGCACATCAACATTTTCAGCTACTTACCGGCGCTGAAAATCGTCATTTCCGGCTTGTGCACAGGCGAATCCGCGAAGACGGGTTAGTTCCTGGCAGGCCCTAAACACGCCCTCCGGGTCGCTCTTGGCCGCCGAACAGGTCGATCCCCTCAAATCCTTTGCGCGCTAGGCCAGCCGGCCGGGCCTGAGCGAGCCTCGACCTCGTGGGCGATTTCGCGCGCCGTCTCCGCAGCGCTCGACGCCTGGTCGACACGACGCCAGCCGATGACGCCGGTCTCGCGCCTGGCCTGCGCCAGCAAAACCTCTCGCGTCGCGTCGGACGGATCGTTGCGCCTGGCCTCGACGCGGGCCAGGCGCGCATCAAGATCGAGGTCGAGCCAGGCGCCGTGGAAAGGGACGCCCGCTTCCCGCGCCGCCTGCTCGATCGCCTCGCGCGACTGCGGCAGGTCGAAGACGGCGTCGACGACGACCGGCCAACCCAGACGGGCGACGCGCGGGGCCTCGGCGCACATCAGCGCATAGACGCGCGCCGAGATCCCGCTCGCATAGGCTTCAGCGGGCAGGCGCTGCGTCGGCGCGACGCCGAACATCCGCTTTCGCAGCCGATCGCTGGAGAGAATGCGCGCGCCGGGCGCGGCGCCAATTCGCGGCGCGAGCGCCGTCGCGACGCTCGACTTCCCGGAGCCGCTGTAGCCTCCGATCGCGATGATCCGACCGGCGTTCTCGCAGGCCAGCGCCTGCGCCAGCGCGAAGTAAGCGTGGGCCTCGTCCGGCTTGCCTTGAGCAGCGGCGACATGGGCGCGGATCGTCGCGCGCAGGCTCATGTAGAGCGGCAGCAAAGGCAAGCCGTCAGCCTCGTCGCGCGCGTCGAGATAGCGGTTGAGCGCGAGATTGGCGAAGTCGCGCCGACCGACGCGGCACAGATCCATGAGCAGAAAGGCAAGGTCGTAGAGCACGTCGATCGCGGCGAGCTCGTCCGAGAACTCGATGCAGTCGAAGGGCGTCGGCTCGCCCTCGAAGAGACAGACGTTGCGCAGCGTCAGATCGCCATGGCACCGGCGCGTCTTGCCCTGTGCGTGGCGGAGGTCGAGGCGCGGCCCATGGCTCTCGGCGAGCGCGCGCAGCCTCGCGCAATGCGCGGCGATCTCCGCCGCCTCCGCCGGGGGCTGCTCGGCGAGGCTTTTCTCCGTGAGATCCATCAGCCGCGCCATCGGCCCCCGCCCGCCTGGACCCTGGACGACCTCGGCGGCGTCATGGAAAGCGGCGAGGCGGCGCGCGAGCGCTTCGATCATCTCGGGCCTGAGCCGTCCCTCGGCTGCAAGCGTCTCGAAGAGCGCATCGGCAGGGAACCGGCGCATCTCGACCACGGCGTCCTCGAGCCCGCCGGCGCCGTCGAGCGCAAGCGCGCCGTCGGCCTCACGCGTCACGCGACGCACGCCGAGATAGAGCTTGGGCGCGGTGCGGCGGTTGAGCGCGACCTCGCGCTCGCAGGCTTCGAGCCGCTTCTGCGGCGTCGAGAAGTCGAGATAGGCGAAGGCGACCGGGCGCTTGAGCTTGAAGGCGCGCGTTCTCCCCAGGACGACGCGCGAGATGTGGGTCTCGGCGATCTCGTCGCCCGCGTCTTGCGCGGCGAGGAGCTTCAAGACTTCCTCTTGCATGCGCCCGCCCGCAAATTCGGGCGCTTCGCGCGGCCCGGAAGCGCTCTCACGCCGCCTAGCGCGGCAGCCGGTTGAAGACGCCGAAACGATTGGCGAGATAGGCGCCGGCGCCGCCGATGAGCGCCAGGGGCAGAAGCAGCATGAGCAGCCCGCCCAGGAACATGAAGCCGAGGGCCAGCAAGAGCCCGATCGAGAGCATGACCCCGAGCGCGCCGAGCGGCCCGAGCCTGACGACCTTCACAGTCCCGCGTCCTGTCGACCAGAACATGCGTCCGCTCACCGACTCCTCGCCCACCGGCGGGAGAACCTCGCCGTCGCTTCTCTTTATGTCGATGCGGCTTTCGCGATCCTCGCTCACGGCTCAACTCCTTCTTTGCCGAGGCTATATATAGGCGCCGCGGCCGCCGGCGCCAATTTGCGCCTTCGCTCCAGCCGCCCCATTGCCAATCGCCGCGTCTCTTGGCATATCGAAGCCGGCGCGGGTGTAGCTCAATGGTAGAGCAGCAGCCTTCCAAGCTGAATACGAGGGTTCGATTCCCTTCACCCGCTCCAGTTCACCGAATGTCCTGGGGACACCGCGTTCCCGGCGCGTGCTTTTGCGCCTGCGGTCGCCTATTGAAAAAATGCTTCGCATCCCCCTCGCGGTCGCCAGACCGCGTCGTTGGCTCGTTGTGCTCGCAATGACCCGCTTCCAATTCGCGCGCTCCTTATAGATGACCCCACAGGACTTCATCCGCAAATGGAAGGACCACGCGCTGACCGAGCGCTCGGCGGCGCAGCAGCATTTCATCGATCTCTGCCGCCTCGTCGGCCATCCGACTCCGGCGGAGGACGATCCTAAGGGCGAGCGCTTCACTTTCGAGAAAGGCGCGGCGATCGTCGGCGGCGGCGACGGCTGGGCCGACGTCTGGAAGAAGGGCTTTTTCGCCTGGGAATACAAGAAGCGCCGCCGCAATCTCGACGAAGCCATGGTGCAGCTCGCGCGCTACGCCGCGGCGCTCGAGCACCCGCCCCTGCTCGTCGCCTGCGACACGATCCGCTTTCAGATCGTTACGACCTGGACCAATCTCGAAACCAAGAAATATTCCTTCGAGCTCGAGGATCTCGTCGATCCGGAGAAATTCAAAATACTGCGCGCGGTCTTTCACGATCCCGACGCGCTGAAGCCCATCCGCACGCGGGCGATGATCACCGCCGAGGCGGCGAAGAAGTTCCAGGCGATCTCCGACGCGCTGCAGAGCCGCAATCCCGACCGCGAGGCGGTGGCGCATTTCATCAATCAGCTCGTGTTCTGCTTCTTCGCCGACAGCGTGAAGCTGTTGCCAGAGGGGCTCCTGAAGAAACTGCTGCTCACCAGCGAGCGGCGTCCGCAAAAGTCGCTCGAATATTTCACCAAGCTCTTCTCGCGCATGGAGAGCGGCGGCGAGTTTGATCTCAGCGACATCGCGTGGTTCAACGGCGGGCTTTTCGACGGACGGCCGCCGCTGCCATTGGAGCATGTCGAAATCCAGCTCCTCATCGACGCGACGAGCCTCGACTGGAGCCTCATCGATCCGACGATCTTCGGCACGCTGTTCGAACGCTTCCTCGATCCCGACAAGCGCGCGCAGATCGGCGCGCATTACACCGACCCCGACAAGATCATGCTCATCGTCGAGCCGGTCGTGCTGCGCCCCTTGCGCGCGCGCTGGCGCGAGGCGCTTTCCGAAATCGAGAAGATCATGGCGCCGGTGAAAGAGGCGGCGCCCGCTGGCAAGCAGGGTCGCAGCGCGCATGACAAGAAGATCGCGAGCGCGCGCGCGAAGGCGGAGAGTCTGCGCGACGCCTTCATCGACGAGCTGGCGCGCTTGACGATTCTCGACCCCGCCTGCGGCTCCGGAAATTTTTTGTATCTCGCCCTGCAAGGGGTGAAGGACATCGAATATCGCGCGATCAACGATTGCGAGACCTATGGCCTCCTGCGCTCGCCGCTGCGCGTCGGGCCGGAGATCTTGCACGGCATAGAGATCAACCCCTTTGCCGCGGAGCTCGCGCGCACGACGATCTGGATCGGCGACATCCAATGGTCGATCAAGAACGCGATCTATTCGCGCCCCGAGCCGATCCTGCGCAAGCTCGACGCGATCGAGCAGCGCGACGCAGTGTTGAACCCGGATGGAACGGAGGCGCAGTGGCCGGAGGCGGATTTTATTATTGGGAACCCGCCGTTTTTGGGCACGAAAAAAATGGTTCGGGGGCTAGGCAAGGCTTATGCTCGCTCCTTACGCGACGCTTATGAAGGCCGAGTTTCTTCATTTTCGGATTACGTGTGTTGGTGGTTCGAACGGGCGCGGGCGCAGATTGTAGCCGGAAAGGCGAAAACCGCTGGATTCGTCGCAACGAGCTCGATAAGGGGCGGGCGTAATCGATTTGTGTTGGACAGAATAACCCGCGATCTCGTTGTTTTTGAAGCTTGGTCCGATGAGCCATGGATCAATGAGGGCGCTGCGGTGCGGGTGAGCATCATCTGCTTCGCTCGCGAGAGCGCGTCGCTGAGCCTGAACGGCGGGCCTGTCGAGGAAATCAATCCTGACCTCACATCTGAGACGAACACGTCGACGGCTCGACGGCTGGACGAAAACGCCAACATTTCTTTTGTCGGCATCCAGAAGTCAGGGCCTTTCGACGTTCCAGGCGAAATTGCGCGTCGGTGGTTGCGAGAGCCCCTGAACCCAAACGGACGACCGAACAGCGACGTCCTACGACCACATCTCAATGGTCTAGCCGTGGTCCGAAGGCCGCGCGAAAAATGGCTGATCAATTTTGGCGATCTCTCGGAAAGAGACTCCGCGCTCTATGCCGCGCCTTACGCATATGCGCTGGAGAAGGTTAAGCCTTTTCGCGCCGCCAGCGCGATTAGAGAGTTTAATTGGTGGCAACTGTGGCGCAGCAGACCAGAACTTCAAGCAGCCGCCACCAGGTTGAAACGATTAATCGCCACGCCCGAGGTCGCAAAGCACAGAGTGTTTATCTGGCTAGACAAGCGCGTAAGCGCCGACAAGAACCTCACAATCATCGCCCGCGACGACGCCGCCGCATTCGGCATCCTGCACTCGCGTTTCCACGAAACGTGGTCGCTGCGGCTGGGCACCTCGCTCGAAGACCGTCCGCGCTACACCCCCACCACAACCTTCGAAACCTTCCCCTTCCCGGAAGGCCTGACCCCGAACATCCCGGCCAAGGACTACGCCAACGACCCGCGAGCAAAACGCATCGCGGCGGCGGCCAGGAAGCTGGACGAGCTGCGCCGCAACTGGCTCAACCCGCCCGATCTCGTCGAGATCGTCCCCGAGGTTGTCCCCGGCTATCCCGACCGCATATTGCCGAAGGACGAAAAGGCCGCAGCGTTCCTCAAGGAGCGCACGCTAACCAATCTCTATAACCAGCGCCCGAGCTGGCTCGCCAACGCCCATGACGAGCTCGACCGAAGTGTGGCCGCCGCCTATGGCTGGCCCGAGGACATTTCGACAGAGGACGCGCTTGCGCGGCTGCTGGCGCTGAACCTGGAGCGGTCCGCGAAGACGTGAGGTCACAATTAACGCCGCTATCCCCTTCTACCAATTCCGCAAACCCGTTAAACTCCGATCGCTCTGACGGGACGGGGGCGAAAGGCGCACGGACGACGGTTGGCGCTCGACGCGCGACGCCGTATTGGGTAACGCTGTGACGGGGACGCTGCGGACTTGCCTGAACTGCGACGAATATCTGAGACGCTGGCCAGCTCTGAACGGAGGAGAGCTCCAACAGCCCGTTCGACAGGGTGACGCGGAGCATGCGTGAAGTTCAACGAAGTCAGAGGATGAGTCGTGAAGCCTGCTTCCTACATCAAAGATCTCGCTATGGCAATTTCTCGTTTTTTTCCGGGAAGTCCGGAGCACGTGAGCGCTCACGCGCTGCTGCATCAAAGCGATTTGTTTGATGAAAAGTTTTACCAGGCGACCTATGGCGTCAGTGGTCGACGGAAAGCCATCAAGCACTATTTGTCAAGTGGTTGGAGACTTGGGTTCGACCCGTCCAAACGGTTCAACACGCTCTCCTATCTTCGGCTGAATCCGGATGTTTCAGCCTCGGGTTACAATCCTCTTGAACATTATCTGCGCCACGGCCAATCGGAAGGCCGAAAAGTCTGGGCCGAGGGCGGGCCGCGGACTTTCAGGCAGGATGGATGCGATCAGTCCGAGCGCTCCCTCGCCGACCCGGCCGGGGACGAGCTCGGCCCGATCCTGCCGGATCCTCAAAAGACGAACCCGCTGCTCAGAGAGTGGTTCTCGGAAGAATACTACCTGTCGCATTACCCGGACATCGCCCGGGCGCGCGTCGACCCGCTGTCTCACTATATCGGCAGCGGGTGGAAGGAGCATCGCAATCCTTCCGAGCGCTTCGACACTGCCTATTACCTTTCCCTGGATCCGGAAGTCGGGCGACGGGGCGTCTGCCCCCTGACGCATTTCGTCAACAAGGGCCGCGCCGAGTTTCGCCCGCCGCTCCCGCCGGACCGGCTCATTTTTGATGTGAAATTGGGCTCGGACAAGGAATTCTGGTCGAATTCGAGCATCAGGATCGGCGTCCACGCCCATGTCTTCTTCCCCGAGTTGATTGGAGAGCTCTATCTGGCGTTATCGAATTTACCTTGCCATGCTCACGTACGTTTCACGACTATTCGAGAGGGCGATACACAATATGTCAACACGTTTGTGAAGCATAAGAAGCCCTCGTGGTCCTTCGATACGCGGACAGCGAGTCCTCGGGGACGCGATATTGGTCCCCTTTTTCAGGAGTGCTCAGATCTGTGGAAGTCAACAGACTACATGCTCCACATACATACGAAGAGAAGCCTGCATACGCTCTTCGGCAATGGCTGGCGACAATATCTTTTCGATCAATGCCTGGGATCGCCGGAACTCCTGGATAAGATCTTCGAGACTTTCGAAAGCGATCCCGTGATCGCCATGTTATACCCAGAGAACTTTTATGAGATAAAAAAATTCGTCGGCATGAACGGGAACGAGAGCGCGTTGCAGGCGCTGCTCAGGGGGCTCGGCCACGCTTACGACGTTGGACTGGTGAAGGATTACGCCGCCGGCTCTATGGCCTGGTTCCGTTCCAAGGCTTACGAGAAGCTTGTCGCCCATCTGACCAGCTACGAGGCTTTCGGGGGCAAGGAGAACATCGAGGGGACGATCGCCCACGTCCTTGAGCGCGCCTTCGCCGCGGTCCCGCTCGCGGCCGGCCTCAAGGTTCGAAGCTATGCGACGCCGACGCGGGTTGGGCTGGACTATAGCGCGGTCACGCGCAGCCTGCCGATCTACAGGGAGGCGCATACGGACCGCTGGATGCGCGACACTCCCCGCATCGCCGTGGGCGAGCCCAAGGCGCTCTCGCCGCGCACCGTGTTCTTCAACGCCCAGAGCTTGAACATTCACTGGATCATCCCGTCCTTCGGGCCGGGGGCCGGCGGACATATGACCATTTTTCGATTTGTGGAGTTCTTCGAGCAATTCGGACACAGGCAGACGATCTGGATTCAAAACGCTCTGAATTACGCAACCCCGATCGACGCCTTGCGCACGATACGCGAGCACTATCGTCCGATCGGCGACGCCGTCTTCGTTCGCTTCTTGCCTGCCTGCGTCGAGCAGCTGTCGGGCGACGTTCTGATCGCGACGGATTGCTGGACGGCTTATCCGGCCGTCGCCGCCACCAATTTCAAGGAGCGGTTCTACTTCATCCAAGACCATGAGTCGCAGTTTCATCCGGCCGGCGCCAACCAGCTCGTCATCGAGCAGACCTATCAGTTCGGATTTGCGGCGCTCTGCGCCGGCCCCTGGCTGCATAAGAAGGCGAAAGACTATGGCATGTGGGCGCGGCAGTGGGATCTCGCGGTCGACAAGACGCATTATTTTCCAACTGACGCCGAACCCAAGCCGTCGAAGCGGCAGGTCATCCAAATCGCTTATTACGCCCGCGCGAATACGCCGCGACGCGCCGTAGAGCTCGGCCTCGCGGCTTTCGAGCGCCTCGCCGATCTCGGCTACAGGTTTCACGTGCACTTCTTCGGTTCTGAGGAAAAATCGGAGGCTCAGGGATACGACTCGACCGATCACGGCATTCTTGCGCCGGCGGAGCTCGGCGAGCTCTATCGACGTTGCGACATCGGCGTCGTCTTCTCGGCCACCAACTACTCTCTCGTTCCGCTTGAGATGATGGCCTGCCGCCTGCCTGTCGTGGAGCTTGATACGGAGAGCACGCGCGCCGTCTTTTCGGAAAACGAAGTCGTTATGGCCAAGCCGACGCCGCCAGCGGTTGCAAAATGCATCGGAAATCTGATCGACGACCCCGACTTGCGGAAGCAATACGGCCTGCGCGGCGCCCAGGCGGCGTCCAAGTTCCGCTGGGAAGACAGCGCCCGGCGCGTCGAAGCGGCCTTGTTCGAGCGACTGCTGGAACGAGGCTTCAAGAAGATCGACCCGCTCCAAATATGCAGTCCGCAGCTGGCCAAATGCCGGAAGGCTTCCGTGTTCATACCGGTCAAGGACGGCGGCGCCTTCTTTTCGCAAGTGATCGACCGCATCCTGGCGCAGAGGACCGACTTCGAATTCGATTTTCTCGTCATCGACAGCGGCTCGACAGACGGAACGCTCGACCTGCTCAAAGCCAAGGCCAAAGCGGATCCGAAGTTCCGCTACGAGGAAATTCCGCAGCGCGAGTTTCAGCACGGGCGCACGCGCAACCTCGGCATATCGCGCACGGACGGCGCGTATGTGGCTGTGACGACGGCGGACGCTCTGCCGGCGGACGACCAGTGGCTCGCCCGGCTCGTCGGAGGGTTCTCCAAGGGCAAGCGTGTCGCGGGCGTCACGGGCCGGCACCTCGCCTACCCGGAGCACGGCCCCTATCTCGCGCGAGACATCGACGGCAATTTCGACAATTTCAGAAATCTCGGCGACGTCTATTCGTTCGACCGTCCGCTCTGTTCCATCGTCTATCCCGGCGGCGTCGAGTGGCAGATGATCGCGCAATTCTACTCGGACAACAACTCGGCCATGTCTCGCGCCGTGTGGAAGATCCATCCCTATCCGGAAATCAACTGGGGCGAGGACATGGTCTGGGCCTGGGAGGCGCTCAAGCTCGGATTCGAGAAGGTCTATGTCGATGACGCCGCGGTCTATCACTCGCATGAGTGGGATTTGCGCAAATCGGAAGACTGGTATGCGGTCGAAGGAAAGTTCTGGCGGGAGTTCTTCGGATTCACGATCGTCGAGAACGTCAATTCCGAGCTGACGTCGTGGAACGGCAGAGACCGTATCTTCGCTCTCGAGAATCGGGTTGCGGTCGACAGGCTGGATCGGCAGCTGAAGTTGAACGCCGCCTGCCTGCGCGGTCGCGCGCGCGGCGCGGAGTCGGTCGAGACCTGAGGGCGCGCCGGATCCGAGCCTCGCTCCCTCAATCGCGGCCCGAGCTCCAGCTCGCCTGCCCGGCCCACGCCGGCGCCCTCCGAGCAGGCTGCGGTCAGGGAGTTTGCAGTCCCGGCGTTCCCACGCCCGTGCAGAAGTCATATCCGACGCCAGCGGTCCAAACGGCGTAGGGACCGCAATAACCGACGGTCACGTCTTTGAACGCGGACGCTTTTGCATAGATCTGCGTCAGCGTCGAGACCGTCGTCGGATTGAATGCCTTGGCGGCGTTGGCGATGCCGGCGACGAGCGGCGAGGCGACGCTGGTCCCGCCGACCGTATACCATAGCGGCCCGAGGATGAAGCCGAGCGTCGGGTCTGTCTGCACGATCCAGACCCCCGTGTCGGGATTGGCGACCGCGGAAAGGTCGGGGACGCCGCGCCGATTGCCGACAACGTTAGCGACAGAGTTTTGAAAGGCGGGACGCGAGAAGACGAGGCTCGGACCGGCGCCCGCGTCCGCCCAGCTCGTCTGGCGCAGGAAGTCGCCGGTTCTGTAATCGAATGACGTGCTCGTGCCGCCGACGGCGATGACCTGCGGCGACGTCGCCGGATAGAGCGCGGGCGTATGCGCGGTGTCGGTGCTGGCCAGTCCCAGGAGATCGGGAAAGAAGGTGTCGCCGCTGTCGCCCGCCGCCGCGTAGTAGTTGACGTAATTGGGCGGGTTGGGCGGCGTGAAATGGCTTTCGTAAACTGTCTGGCTCTGGTCCTCGTCCGTCCCCCAGCTCATCGACACCTGCCCGCCGCCAGCCTCCGCAACGAGCTTCGTCGCGAGATCGACGGCGGCGAAGAGATCGTCGTTCGAGTCGCTCTGCGCCTCGACGAAAATGATTTTTGCGGCGGGGGCCATCGCATGGGCCATCTGAATGTCGAGCGCCGCTTCGACCGACCAGCCGGTCGTGTCAGGCGGAGGAGCCGAAGTCCCGACCCAGGTCTGAACGAAAGTCGAGTTGGTCAGCGGCGGCAGGCCGAATTGCGCGCTGTAGAGATTGGCGTCGCTCAACGCGGCCGGATAGTCGAAGGCGTCGACGATGGCGATGGCCTTGCTTCCGAGGTTCGAGACCTGGCCTGCCGTATTGGGGTTGCAATGCGTCCCATTGGCGCTGACGAGCCCGTAGATGCAAGCGAGCGAGCCGGGCGTGTTGACGAGGTAGGTCGGCGCCGGCGGCGTCGCGGTCAGCGGGCTCGCGGCGTTCGCGGTGACTTTGGGGGGCGCCGCGCCCGCGGGCAGAACGAGCAGCCTGTAATTGGTGCGCGCATGGCCTTTTCTGTGCACGCCGGAGTCCGGCACGATCTGCGAATAGGGGGGCGACACCAAGTAGCGCGCCTTATAGCCGACGGACGCGATTTGCTCCGCGGGACTTGGGCTCGCGGCCAGCGCCGAGCCCGCGAATGCTCCGCAAAGCGCCGCGACGCTGCTCCCGAGGCGAAGGCCGCTCTTGAGGTGGGTCGAAAGTCGCATGGCAAAGTCCTTTTTTCGCTTCGGCCGCCCGGCGCGAGCGTCCTTCCACTCAAGATCGAGGGGGCGCGTGAAGTTTGATTGAATCCAGGGCAGGGAAGCCGGTTAATTCACCGTAGTAATTGCAGAGCCAAGGAGACGTAGTTAAGGGCGCAGTCACGCAAACAATCGGCCGGCAACCTCAAGACATTCCTTGTGGAATACTTTGTGTTCTTTGT
>Ga0187784_10000306_pt1 | contig 34889 bp, 39 predicted proteins | sample 1015_SJ02_MP15_2_FD_132964 | JGI IMG/M metagenome (GOLD analysis project Ga0187784, IMG submission 132964) | Tropical peat soil microbial communities from peatlands in Department of Meta, Colombia - 1015_SJ02_MP15_20_MG | ecosystem: Environmental > Terrestrial > Soil > Wetlands > Peat | place... | reverse complement strand
TCCGCAACTGAAGCTCCGCGCCATGGCCGTGTTGGGATTGGATTGCAAGAGCCGCCCCCTGCCGGCGTTCTTGTGGGGCACGCTCCACGAGACCTGGCCCGACCAGACGTCGCTGGGAAACGGAGTCCCGTGTTTATCTTTGGCGGCGGTTTTGATCAGGTCGTTGATGCCGATTGCCTCAGTCTGGTACGGCTGCAGCTCGTAGGAGTTGCTCCATACCGTCGCGCTTGCCGCAATCTGCACATTGAACCACTGCGGCTTCCCGCTCTCGTTGAACAACACCAGCGTCGACGTCGTGCCGTTCTCCACCGTCCACGGATGGTCGCCCCCGTTTTCCGGATCCTCGAAATCCTTCGCCAAAAGCTCGACCTCGTGAAGCGCGCCGCCGCTCTTCGACACCAGCTTGGTTCCCACGTCGCCGGGACTGCCGTCGCTCTCCACCAGAAACGAGTCTTGCATCGTCGGATCGCCGCCCAATCCGCTCAGTGCAATTTCCCGGCTGCTCAACGGAGCCAGGGTAATACTCGCGATCGTGTTCAACGACGCGGCGCCATCGCGCGTCAGCGCGTACTTTACTGACACTTGCCGCGCCCCTTTTGAGAAGTTCACCAATGACAAGACCGGCGTAAAGATTCCCGCCGGCAGCAGCGCCGATGATCCCACCGGAACGCCGGCATAAACCGCCGTGCTCGACATCAGCATCTTCGGATCGGTGAAGGCAACCGAGCTGAAGTACCTGCCCTCCGCCGAGTCGTGCGGCGCCAAGCCGAATGCCGCGAACGACCCCGGTTTTCCGTCGCTCGTCAGCTCGATGCCGGCGGCCGGGTAGGGAGTATGCGGCAGGTTCTCCGCATACCAGTGAAGATCGGCGCCGCCGGCCACTTCGGGATCGCAAGGCGGCAACAGGACGCTTTGCCCCGGCGCCAGCGTGATCTTGGAAGACTGGTTCTGGCCGCTGGTAACGCAGGCGATGGCGACATGCTGCGGCATAGTGCTGAGACTCGTAACCGCCACCAGGGGTGAGCCGTCGCTCGAGTCGGCTACGGCGCGCAGCATGGGCGAGCTGTCCTCGCTGGGCATCGCCAATTCCTGGTCCACGTAACTCGGCTTGGCCAATATCTGGTCCACGTAATGCGTGGTTCCAGGCGAGAGCTGTGTGATGGCGATAGCCCCGAGAACCGTCATCCCACTGGCAGAGGGGCTTTGCGACACAACGATGCTGCCGGTCGTGAGGTTCGGCTCGCTTCCCGTCTGGCGCAGCGCTCGAACGCTGAGCTGCTGCTGGCTGTGCGGCGTGAACTGGACCCTCTGCGTGGCAACCGTCTTCCCGCTCGGCGCCCGCAATGCGACGTCGGCGTAGGTCGACACCGCGCTGCCGTTCGCCAGGATCAGCGTGCTTGTAAACCCCCGTCTTCCACGAAGAGTGGAGCAACAAACGGCATCTGCGCCATGGCAGCCTGCATCGTGTCGTTTGACGCAAGAGGCTCCGCGCTTGCCGACCGCTTCTGCGCGTGTGTGGACGTTACAAGAATTGCAGCAAGAACGGCAACGATTCCCAACAACTCAGCGGACAGGAGTCTACGCATCGAACACCCCTCTGAGAAACGATCTCGTGGCCCTGGTGGAGAACCCTGGTGGAGAATGACTGATCCCTGAAACAAGTAAGCACAGATGCTAGGGCTCGAGCATCGGACCTAAAGCCCGAATGCGCGATCAAATGCTGTGGCTTTCCTCAAACGATCTGGAAGGAACCGGCCTTAGTTTGTTTGAGGTGGTTCTGGCTAGCAGCTTGGATCAACATCGCTGCAGCGTCAAGTGAAAATCGTGTGACATCACCTCTATTATTCCCGTGCGTTGTGAGTTGCGATGTCAAGCCCCTGCCCACGAAAAACTCCGCCGGCCGCTCCCGAACTCGCTGATTCTGCGGACGATCCACGATCCCTGCCCCCGGCTCCCTTCTTGCAGATTATTGCCGCGAATTCGCTAGCCTTGGAATTGAAGGAGCCTCTCCCGTGACAGACGATCTCGCTCTCATCGCCAACGATCCCGATGCCGAAGCCCCCGGCCGCCCAAGCGAAAACGCCGCCGTCGTGCGCTGCATCCGCGCCTTTCAGCGCGCCTACAAGAAAGTCCTCGACGAGCTCGGCAAGAGCGCCAGCGATTACCCCGCGGAAAAAGCCGGGCGGGAAGCCTACCTCCGCGCCCTGCCTCCTCTTTCGGGCTATGAAAACATCCGCGACTTCATCGCCTGCATCGCCTATGCGGACTTGACCGAGCTCATCCGCCACTCGGATGCCGAGCACTTTCTCGACTCCGCCAAGGTCGCTCTCGCCGCCATTCGCTACCAACCTAAGCGGCTCGACATCCCGCCAAAACCCCTGGGCCGCCCGCCCAAATTCGTCCCCGCGCAGAAAAATAAATAAATGAATTTTTTCCTATACCCCAGGGGGGTATAAAACCATCGATTTCCCGGCACGAACAAGGAGGAGTCCCAGCAAAACCCGAAAACCTCGCGGCGCAAAACGGCGCCAAACGGCGGCGACTTTGCCGCTTGCTCCGCCGCTAGCCTGATCGCGAACAGACTGCTGCTCGGTAGCCAACGGTAGCGGATAGAATCGTGCTCAATGATTGAACGGGATGCAGCGCTCGCAGTTTTTGGAGGAGCAATCGGCCTCGCGGGTCTTCTTCTGGTGTTCATTGGCTTCCTGCTTCCAGCAATGAATCAATACAATGCCAACGCTGCTGACAAAATCCGCTGGGTTGCCCGGACTGGCCTGCTTCCATTCGTGGCGTGCCTTTTGTGCGCGTGGATAAGCATTTGGGCAATCCAAGGCGGCGCGTGGTCAGGAACACACCTGTGGGGAGTTCTCAAGTTGACACTTGCGATAACAGCAATTTACGCGATAATTTCCACAATCGTTAGCACAACTTGAGAAGGACAAGCATGGGTCTTACCGAGTCGAAAATCAAGGATTTGCAGGACAAGAAATTCGACAAGCTCTACGAAAAACATCAGCGAGAGTGGGACGACATAACGGAGAATGCCTATAATGCCGCACGAGATCACATCTGCGGTGGGGCGGTCCCACGTCCTGATGACGTGCTCAAAATGCTTTTGCCGATGTTAGAGCCGCACGAGCGTTTGAGGAAGCACCAAGAGACTGTGCACGCGCGTTATGTCCGTTTTCGAGAAGCGTACGGCGAGTACATGATCGATAAGTTTTTTGCAGCCAAGACCGAGGAGGAACCCGAATGACCGAAGAGCGCAAAGAGCAAAAAAGGATTGAGGTTGCAAGGCAATACGTGGACAAGCAGCTCGAGACCATGAAGAAACACGGCTCCGCTCCGAAGGATCTATCGAGCCAGGAATATAACGCCCTCGTCATGCAGATCGCGGCAACGGTCAGGGTCTAGCATCCGGATAAGCCACCTATCCTCCCTTTCGATCACAGAGCATGCATAGCAGCAGGCCACATGGATGCCTAGCTGATCTATGTTGACATGCTTAGCAGTCGATGCTAAGCTGTAAACATGATCGAAGAAAACGCGTTGACTCACACCGAGCGTGGATCGTTGGGCGGAGAGGCCAGAGCCGCGAGGCTCACCAAAGAACGGCGAAGCGCAATCGCGCGTCAGGCGGCGGAATCCCGCTGGAGCCACGGAGTATTGCGAGCGACTCACGTCGGCGATTTCAAAATCGGGGACAAGGAAATCTCAGCCGCCGTCCTTGAAAACGGGAAGCGGGTTCTCACACAAGAGAGCTTCCTGTCGGCAATAGGGCGTGCGCGTAAAGCAAAGGCTGGGACCGGCAGCACTGCACTGGTCGACGGGTTGCCCCCGTTCCTCCAGGCAGACTACCTAAAGCGTTTCATCTCGGAAGAATTGCGGCAGTCGACGACACCCATACTCTTCCGCAACAGCAAGGGCGGGAGAGCTTTCGGATACGATGCCGAACTCTTACCGATGGTGTGCGAAGTCTATCTAAAGCTCCGGGACACCCTTCAGACGGAAGCTGCGCGCCGCAAAGAGCCGGTCAAGCTGCCGCGGCAGTCGGAGCACATCATTGTTGCCTGCGACGTCCTGATGCGGGGACTTGCTCGCGTCGGCATTGTGGCGCTCGTTGACGAAGCGACCGGGTATCAGGACGCGCGGGCCAAGGACGCGCTCGCTAAGATACTCGAAGCGTTCATAGCCAAGGAATTGCGAAAATGGATCAGTACCTTCCCATTGGACTATTACAAAGAACTGTTTCGGCTGCGCGGATGGAAGTTCCCCAATCTACCTGAAGATCAGAGAAAACGCCCCATCTTGGTAGGGAAGATCACGAATGACGTGGTCTATGACCGCCTAGCACCAGGAGTGCGTCAAGAACTTGTTCGCTTAACACCTCGCAATGAAAAAGGCCGCCTCAAGCACAAATTGTTCCAACATCTAACAAGGGACACCGGGCACCCGAAGTTATTGGAGCATTTGGCGGCGGTCATTAGCCTGATGCGCGCGTCCGACACCTGGCATCAATTCACGCACATGCTCAACCGCGCGCTTCCGCGATACGGCGATACGCCGTATCTTCCGTTTGAAGGGTGATCCGCTGGCGCCACTGACCTCTCTCAACGCCGCCGTCAACTGGGAACGCATTAGGCGCTCCTCCGCTACAATAGTGAGAACCGCCCGCCAGGCCATCCCTCGCCGTCCGCTGGGCGCTTCATACCATCATGCTGGCTGAAAATCTTTCCGAAGCTCTCACGTTCGACGATGTGCTGCTGGTGCCCGCCTACAGCGACGTAGTCCCCGTGCAAGTGAGCACGCAAACGCAGCTCACGCCCACCATCGCGCTGAACACGCCCCTTGTCTCATCGGCCATGGACACCGTCACCGAGTCCCGCATGGCCATCGCCATGGCGCAACAAGGCGGCATCGGCATCGTGCACCGTAATCTCTCCATCGCCGATCAGGCCGGCGAAATCGACAAGGTCAAGCGCTCGGAAAGCGGCATGATCGTCGATCCCGTTACCATCGGCCCGGAAAAGACCATCGGCGACGCGCTCGAAATCATGCGCCGCTACCGCATCTCCGGCGTGCCCGTCACGCAGGGCAAGCGCCTCGTCGGCATCCTCACCAACCGCGATCTGCGCTTCGAAACCCGCACCGATATTCCCGTGGGCGACGTGATGACCAAGGAAGATCTCATCACCGTGCCCGTCGGCACCACACTCGAAGAGGCGGAGCAGATCCTGCACAAACATCGTGTGGAAAAGCTGCTGGTGGTCAACGGCCAGTACGAGCTCAAGGGCCTGATCACGGTCAAGGACATCCAGAAAAAGCTGAAGTATCCCAACGCCAGCAAAGACAATCAGGGCCGGCTGCGCGTGGGCGGAGCCATCGGCGCGACGGGCGATTTCCTCGAGCGCGCCGCGGAGCTGGTTCGCGCGCGCGTCGACGTGCTGGCTGTCGATTCGGCGCACGGCCACTCGTCGCGCGTCCTCGACGCCATCCGCGAAGTGAAGAAGCGTTTTCCCGATGTCGCTCTGCTTGCGGGCAACGTCGCCACCTACGAAGGCGCGATGGCGCTGATCGACGCTGGCGCCGACGCCATCAAGGTGGGCATCGGTCCCGGCTCCATCTGCACCACGCGCATGGTCACCGGCGCGGGCATGCCGCAGATTACGGCCATTTCCGATGCGTCGCGCGCGGCGCGCTCCCGCGGCATCCCCGTCATCGCCGACGGCGGCATCAAATACTCCGGCGAAATCACCAAAGCCATCGCGGCCGGCGCCAGCTCCGTGATGATCGGCTCACTCTTTGCCGGCGTGGATGAGAGTCCCGGCGAGACGATTCTGTACCAAGGGCGCAGCTTCAAAACCTATCGCGGCATGGGTTCGCTGACCGCGATGAGCCAGGGCTCGGGCGAGCGCTACTTCCAGGGCTCGGCCGATTTGGCCGTTGCCGAGGGTGCACCCGCCGACGTGGTGCAGCGCGAGCGCGCCAACGAAAACCGCTTGGCAAAATTCGTCCCCGAAGGCATTGAGGGCCGCGTGCCCTATCGCGGCCCGCTGGAGGCGATGGTCTTTCAGCTCGTGGGCGGCTTGCGCTCCGGCATGGGCTACCTGGGCTGCGCCACCATCGCGGAGCTGCAAGAGAAGTCGCGGTTCGTGCGCATCTCCGGCGCCGGCTTGCGCGAGAGTCATGTGCACGATGTGATCATCACCCGCGAAGCGCCCAACTACCATGTGGAGTAACCGGCGCGATCTCAAGTTCTGGTTCGGCGCTTGGTGGCCCGTGGCCGTGGGTGTCGCGGTCATCGCCATGGAGTCGACCGAATATTTCGGCGCCGACCGCACCTCCGGCCCATTGCGCTGGATCTTCCAGTTGCTCTTCGGCCCGGTGGGTGACGCCCGCTGGGCCGTCATTCACCACTACCTTCGCAAATCCGGCCACTTTCTTGGGTATGGCGCAATCGGACTGGCGTGGCTCCGCGCCTGGCGCATGAGCTTGCCCAACGCGCAATTCCTCACCGACGCCGCTCTGGCCTTGCTGGGCACGGGATTGCTGGCGAGCTGGGATGAATGGCATCAGGGCCTTCTGCCCAACCGCACCGGCTCGCCGTGGGATGTGCTGCTCGATTGCTCCGGCGCCCTGATCATGTTGTGGATGGCTTATGTCTCCAGACGCATTCACCGCTCGGCGGAATCGATGCACAGCGGCTAGTCGACGATCGCAGATTGCCTCCGGCTCGGAAAGATCCTGCGAGCGCGCTTCCTTGAATACTGGAACGTAGTTGCGCACGGTATGCGCTGCGCTCAACACTCTCGCGCGCACCGAGGGCTTCTCTCCTAGCTCTCCCCAGCGCCTTTGCCGTCAACCCTACGCAGGCGTCAGTCCGCGGCCGAGACTTCTTCCGCCTGCTCTTGCCGATTCACAGTGGACGCGATCGGCGAGCGAAGGATGTGGCGTGCCGGGTTCGCGGCTCTCGGCGAAGCCAATTCCTCTCTCGAGACGAAAGCGGTGGAAACGATGAATTCGTCCAAGGCATCGGTGTCCCAGCGGCGGAGAACACTGTTGATCAGGAGCCGGAGATCGGAAAAGAACGTGGCGCGCGCCATGTAGGCGCTGTCCAGCGCCCGCTTCGCAGGCAACACAAAGGAGTGGAAGTATTCATCCAGGCGTTCCCGCGCCACGCAAGCGAGAATCTTCTCTTCGCGGGCGAATATGATCGTGGCTAGACCGGTGATTCCGGGACGGCAGGGAGGATCGAGAACCACGTGTTCGCGCAACTTGGGCCGCGGCCCTACCAGGCTCATTTGCCCGAGCAATACATTCACCACTTGGGGCAGTTCATCTAGCTTCCAGCGGCGCAGGAACGGCCCCACCGGAGTAAACGTCTGATTGTCGGCTGTGGTGATGGGATGATGAGCTGCGTCGGCAACATGGACCATGGTGCGGAACTTGAGAATTGTGAACGTCCGTCCATGCCGGCCCACCCGCTCTTGGAGAAAGAATACCGGGCCCGGCGACGTAAATCGTACGGCCGCTCCGATTGCCAGCATCACTGGAACCAGCACCGGCAGCGACAGCAGCACGCAGGCGAAATCGAATAACCGCTTGGCTGCCGATCGCGACCAAGGACTTACCTCTTTCCAGTCTGAATCGCATCCTTCATCGGCCGGTTTTGCGAGATAGCGGCGCAGCCACGACGACATTTCTAGCTCTTCTTCTTTGCCCTCCAAAAACTCGCCACTCACCGCGACCTCATGCCGGTCTTTCTCAAGAATCTTCGCTGCAGAGTGAGCGGGAGGAAAAAAGAATGAAGGCAAATCCGCCGAATCAAAAATGCGGTGGCTCAGTGGTTCAGTACTCAAGCTGACCCTCCAGGGCGAAACTCAATCGGTCCAAATTCAGGTTTGAGTTGATGAAGACACAAACGTAGCGCCAGAGTTGCGGATATGCTACCTTCTCACCTTAAAGGGTGAGTGATCTCTCTAGTGACAAGTCACTCACTTCTGTTTCCGTCCTACGCCGGTCTGTAACTGCGAACCCTCGTGTACCTGTGAACAACGCCTGCCAAGGGAACAATATAGCAAAATCTTGTCGAACTAGTATGACATATTCAGATTTTTCATTAAACCAGTTTCCGTGTTCCCGATCACAATTAGGAAAAATGCCATTCCTGGAGTCAAAGCGGAAAGAATTATCCACGCAGGACTGAAGAGGCGTTCCCCGCCAAACGTCCGTCGTATATGACGAAGGTCATACATCTGTTATCAAACTAGTTATTCAATCGTTGCGCTCCGGGACGTCCCAGAGTGAATCATCCTTCTGGAATCTCGCACCCACAATGGAAGAATTGGCCCTTGTAGCGCGGCGATCGATGGGCGGTCGAGCTCCACCCTTCAATTCCCCCTTCGGCGCAGCCGTGAGCAGTGAGTTTGCGCGGGCCGTTCCGACGCCTCTGGAAACCGCTCCATGCCGTACCCCGGCGGCAAGTCACAAACGGCGCGCTGCAAGGCCGTTTTCCAACGATGTCCTGTCGCTCACACTCGTGAAGAGCAAGATTTTAAATCGCTTTGCTGCGCGTGCTAGACTCGATACATGCAATCTCCACAGCGCGGAGGAAGAGACGGAGACCGCATCAATCTTGCTGTGCATCGCCAGTTCAGAAGCTGCATTTCGATCCTCACGAGGTTGAGTTTTCTTGTCCTGATCGCGTTTTTGGGACCGGCGATTGGCGCGCAAGAGCTCAGCAGACCGGACTGCACAGATCCTTTGCTTGCAACTACATCGGACTGTTCCAGTCAGGCACAGGCAGGCGCGCCGGCGCCTTCGCAGATCACATCGCCATCCACCGGGATTCCGCCTGCAAGTTTGCCGGTCAACGGCACTCCGGCCACCCCGGGAAACGTTGCCACCAGTTATTCCGACATCGAGCAACTCGCCCGCCGGCTTGCCGTGCAGCCGGCGTCGATTCCGCCTGAGCCTCTCACCGAGCTGCAGAAATTCGTCGCCTCAACCACCGGCCTGGTCCTGCCCGTATACGGCGCGAACCTGTTCCGCACCATTCCGTCGACCTTTGCCCCGGTTGACTTGGCGCCGGTCCCGGCCGATTACGTGATCGGACCGGGAGACGAGCTGCGCATCCGCATCTGGGGCCAAATCACCCTCGAATCCAATGTGCGCGTCGATCGATCCGGAGACATCTACCTGCCCCAGGTTGGCCAGGTTCACGTCGCCGGCCTGGCATTTTCTGAACTGGAGTCGCATCTCCGCCAAGCAGTCGGGCGCGTGTACCACAACTTCGACCTGAACGCGGACGTGGGCCAGATTCGCGCGATCCAGGTCTATGTCTCTGGAGAGGCCCGGCGGCCTGGAGTCTACACGGTCAGCTCTCTCAGCACGCTGGTTGACGCGTTGTTTTCAAGCGGCGGTCCATCCGCCGAAGGTTCGATGCGGGCGATCGAATTGCGCCGCGGCGGCGCGGTCGTAACCCGATTCGACCTCTATGACCTGCTCATCAGAGGCGAAAAGACCAAAGACGCCAAGTTGTTGGGCGGCGATGTCATCTTCATTCCTCCAGCCGGTCCGCAGGCCGCGGTATTCGGCAGCGTGCGCAACCCCGCGATCTACGAGTTGCAGCCTGAGGAGACGCTGTCCGGCGTCCTGAATGATTCCGGCGGAGCTTCGGCTGTGGCCGCCGAGGCGCGCATTTCGATCGAGCGAATCGACCAGCATCGCGATCGGCATGCCATGGAAGTGGCCTACGATGCGACAGGGCTCGCAACTCCCTTGGCCGACGGGGACCTGATCCGCGTCTACTCCATCGTAGCTCGGTATCAAAAGACGGTCACGCTCAGAGGCAACACGGCGAATCCGGGCCGGTTTGCCTGGCATGAAGGAATGCGCGTCAGCGAATTGATTCCCGACAAGGAATCGCTCCTCACGCGGAATTACTGGTGGCGGCGTGCGCAACTCGGCCTGCCGGCGCCGGAGTTCGAGCCCATCCCCGGTTTCGACGATCTCCGCCAGCCAGCCGATAACCACCCCGTCGCTGTTCCGCCGGTGGCGCGGCCGGAAGCGGCAAGCGGCGTCATTAAGCCCGGAACTGCCAATCAACTCGAGCCCCCAGCATCAGGCCTGCCTGGCATGAACTTGGACCTTTTGGGCCAGCAGAGTTCGTATGGCGCTGGACAGGCCCAGTCTTTCTTCGAACAGAGTCCCGGCCTCAGTGCACAACAACGCGCGAGCAGCGCGCCGCTAGCCAGTCAGGAGACCGCGAATCCTGCTCAAACTTCGCTGGTCGCGGAACGGACCGATGTGCGGCTGACGGCCCCGGAGATCGACTGGGATTACGCGGTGATCGAGCGGCTCGATCCCGATACCTTGAAGACAAACCTGCTGCCATTCGATCTAGGACGGTTGGTCTTGCAACACGACGCCACCCAGGACATCGCGCTGCAGCCTGGCGATGTCGTCACCGTTTTTTCCCAGGCCGACATCAATACACCGGTGGCGGAGCAGACAAAACTGGTTCGGCTGGAAGGCGAGTTCCTTCATGCCGGAGTCTATTCCGTGCAGCCGGGAGAAACACTGCGCCATCTCGTCGAGCGAGTGGGTGGCCTAACACCGAATGCCTATCTTTTCGCCTCGGAGTTTACGCGGGTTTCTACGCGCGCCGTTCAGCAGGCCAGAATCGACGAGTATGTGCAAAGCTTGTCGCTGGCGATCCAGCGCAACGTCGTCAATCTGGCTTCGTCTCCGGTGGCGCAGGGCCTGGCCGGCGGCGCTGTGGCGCAAAGCAGCGAACAGAGCCTTCTTACGAGCCTGAAACAGATTCGTGCTACCGGGCGGATTGTCTTGTCGCTAAAACCCTCGAGTTCGGGCGTCGAGAGCCTTCCCAATATCGCGTTGGAGGATGGCGATCGCTTTGTCGTTCCTCACGTTCCTGTCACCGTCAACATTGTGGGGGCGGTCTACGACCAGAACTCCTTTCTTTACTCGGAAGCGCTGCGGGCAGGAGCTTATCTGCGGCGTGCCGGCGGAACCAGCAAGGATGCCGACCGCCGGCGCGAGTTTATCATCCGCGCCGATGGGGAAGTGGTCAGTCGCGATACGAGCAGCGGTCCGTGGGGAAGCGAGTTCAACAGCCTGCACATCTACCCAGGCGATACCATCGTGGTTCCGGAAAAGATCTACAAGCCCTCGGCGCTTTATGGCATCTTGAATTGGTCGCAGATGTTCTCGCAGCTCGCCCTCGGCGCCGCAGCGCTCAATACCCTTCAATAGCGGGCGCTTTTGCGGGCCTTGTAAAATGCGGGGAGATCGCCCTTTAGGGAACCTCTGAACAAGGTCCGTTTTGAAGGGGCACGACTTTAGTCGTGCCGACACAGGGCAGTAAAAGTGATCGGGCTTTAGCCCCTGAGGGATGGGTTTCTCCTCTGTGGCTACTTGTTCAGAACTTCCTTAGCTTGATTGCCAAATGGATACTGGCGCCAATGTTGGTTCCCGAATCCAGCGGCGTACGGTGCGCAGGGATCCGTTCAAAGCGCACTCAGGGCGCCACTCGGATACGTCCGTGAACGATCTCGAGCAATTCGCTTGCTGCTCGAATGTCCATGGCTTTGAGCTCAGTTCGGCCAAGCCGCACGGGACCGGGTTAACACTGAATTTGCCGCCGATCTCATGACGGCACGGATCCTCTTCGAACGACGAAGTGCTTGCTTCGCAACACGATTTGGCCTTTTCCTTCAGCCGACCCTTCTCTCTTCACGCGCATAGCTGACAGTCTGCTATCGTAAAACCCGATGGCTACTTCGGGCTCGGAGCAAGATCGAAATCTGGAGCCGCTTCGTAGATTCTTGATCCTTGGCGGATCCGGCTTCATTGGTACGCGGCTCGCTCATTTGTTCGTCGAGCAGAATATTCCCTTCGGTATCGGCGACCAGCGAAAGAGCGAGGCTTTTCCCGATCGATGGACTTGGTGCGACGTCCGCAAGCGCGAGACTCTGGCGGACCTTGTTCGCGGCGGCGCGGTCATTATCAACCTGGCCGCCGCGCACCGCGACGACGTTCGCCCCCTTTCGCTCTATCAGGAAACGAATGTCGATGGCGCGGCGAACCTTTGCGCGGCCGCACGCGACGCGGGAACTCAAAGGATCGTTTTCACCAGCAGCGTCGCGGTTTACGGATTCCACCCCACGCCCATCGACGAGAACGGCCCGTTCGCTCCATTCAATGAATACGGCCGAACCAAGCTGGAGGCCGAGGCCGTCTACCGCGCCTGGGCGAATGAAGACCCCTCTCGAACGCTCGTTATCGTTCGGCCCACTGCCGTTTTCGGCGAGGGAAACCGCGGCAACGTCTACAACCTGCTGCAGCAGATCGCCGCCGGCCGCTTTCTTATGGTAGGGGACGGGAAAAACAAGAAGTCGATTGCGTACGTCGGCAATGTAGCGGCGTTTCTGATGCACGTTCTCGCGCTGGGACCCGGAACGCATATTTTCAACTATGCCGACGGGCCCGACTTGGATACCCAGACGCTCGTCGAATACATTCGGCGCTCCCTGGGACGTGACGGCTCCGCATTTCGCGTGCCGATGGTGGCGGCGCTCGCCGGCGGCCAGATCTTTGACCTCGTGGCCCGCTTTACTGGAAGGACCTTTCCGATGAGCGCGATTCGCGTCCGGAAATTCTGCGAGAATACTCAATTCCTCTCGGCCCGCGCCGCTCAATCCGGATTCGTTCCTCCCTTCACGCTGCACCAGGGTCTCGCCCGCACGATTCGCTTCGAGTTCCCCTCGAAAACTCCGCTTCCGAGCGAGTCTCCCGCTGCCGGCTCGGTCTGAATCCGGCTTTGTCATTCCTGCGTTCGCGCGCAAAATGTCCGGGCGCCAATAAGACACAGCGATTAACACGCCCTCCAGGTTCGCTGAGAATCAGTCTTCCGGTCACACCACCGAACGCGATAACCTACGCGGCAAGTTGCCGTCTTGTATGATGCAGAAGTGTCCGTGCGATACCCTCTTCCTTTTTTGACAGCAGTTTTCATCTGCGCGGCGTGGTGCAGCGCTCAAATGCCGGGCATCGAGCCTCATACGCTCCCAGGGGACGCGCAACTCGATGCATCCATGGCTGAGGCTGATACGCAAGCCTCTGTTTATGTGCCACTCGACAATTGGATTTATCCGGCTCTCGATCGCTTGCACGCGCTTGGCTATATTGACACCGCATTTCTCGGTATGCGGCCGTGGACCCGCGCCAGCATCGCGCATATGCTGGAACTTTCCGCCGATGGCATCCAGTCTGACACCAACAATGACGAGGCGCGGTCGATCTTCGTTGCGCTGGTACGCGAATTCAGGCTCGACATCGATCGCAGCACGGGCGCGGCGCCTCTAATGGTTGAGCTGGAAAGCGTCTACACTCACCTTCGCGGCATCGGCGGCACAGCACTGCGTGACAGTTTTCATCTCGGCCAAACGATCGTGGACGATTACGGCCGGCCGTACGAAGGCGGCTTTAATAACTACAGCGGCTTTAGCGCCCGCGCCATGGCCGGCCGTTTCTCGTTCTACTTCCGCGGCGAGACCCAGTACGCGCCGTCGGCAGCCGGATACTCGGCAGCGCTCGCAGCCAATCTCTCCGCCAAGATCGACAGCATCCCTTTCAGCGGCAACGCCACTTTTGCCACGATTCCCGAAGGTCCCATTGCAACGACGGTCAACATTCGAGTGTTAGAAGCGGCGCTTTCTTATCACCTGTTGGGGCACGAGGTTTCCTTCGGTAAGAACGACCACTGGCTTGGGCCGGACAAGGGTGCGTCGATGCTATGGGGAAACAACGCCGAGAACATTTACGAGTTTCAGATCAATCGCGTCGAACCTTTGCGTGTTCCTTTGCTTTCTCGCCTTACAGGACCCTTCCGTTACGATTTCTTCGTAGGCGGTCTGCACGGACACACGCTCGTGCCGAACCCTGATGCTGCGTCCGATCCCACCGAAGCCACTTCCTCGCCGGACACGCCAAACGTGATCAACCCCGGCGACCCCTGGGTTCACATGGAGAAGATCAGCTTCAAGCCCACGCGAGATCTGGAATTCGGATTTGATCGCCTGACGGTCTGGGGCGGCGAAGGACATGCGCCAATCACCATCCACACCTTTCTGCACAGCTTCTTCAGCTTTCAAAACATTCCTGTTAACGCACAGACCGGAGCGAGCGAAAAGAACGGGCGCGACGACCCGGGTTATCGCATCGGCACCTTCGACTTCACTTGGAGGCTTCCGTATCTCACGCATTGGATCACCTTGTATACTGACTCCGTCGTGCATGACGACGTAAGCCCCATAAGCGCCCCGCGACGCGCCGGCCACCACCCCGGAATCTATCTGGCGCGATTCCCAGGCCTCGAACATCTGGATCTTCGCCTGGAAGGCGGCAACACTGAACCCACAAGTCACAGTACCGCTCAAGGCATTCCCATCAATCAAGGGCAGTTTCTTTACTACGAGGTCATCCAGCGACAGGGACCGACGAACAACGGCTTTCTTCCCGGAGACTGGGTCGGCCGCCAGGGCAAGGGCGGGCAGGCGTGGCTGACTTATCACCTCTCTCCGCAGGAAGAAGTGCAATTCCAGTACCGGAATGCCAAGGCATCGAGCGCATTCATTCCCGGCGGGACCACGCAGAACGATTTCGCCTTGCAGGCCGCCAAACGCCTGCGGAGAGATTTCGAGCTGCGCGGCTGGGTGCAGTACGAGCGATGGAAGGCGCCGATTTACAAGACGAGCCTCGAGAGCGACACGGTGGCAGCGTTCCAGATCACGTGGTTTCCGCCGTCTCTGAAAAAATGAACGGGGCACAGCCGAGTCGCGTGCAAAAACGCGGGCGCGCCCCACGATGGAGAATGCGCCCGCGTGATGTTGCGAGATTGAACACAATGCTCGGCGTAGCGTTCTACGCTGCCTTTTCGCCGCCTTCGGGTTCTTCAGCTTCCTTTTTCTGCTCTTCGAGCTGCTTCTCCAGCTCGGCGCGCTTTTTGGCCTTCAGGTCGGCGCGCTTTTGGCGCTTCACTTCGAGCTGTTTCTCGGCGCCCAGCAATTCGATGAATGCCTTGTCGGCGCCGTCGCCCTGCTGAAAGCCGGTACGAACGATCCTCAGGTAACCGCCGCTGCGGTCGCCGTAGCGCGGAGCCACGACGTCAAAAAGCCGTTTGACGGCATCGCCAGTGCGGAGAAAGGCAAGCGCCTGCCGGCGCGAGTGCAGATCGCCCTTCTTGCCCAGGGTGATCATTTTTTCGATGTGCGGACGCACGGCCTTGGCCTTGGCCACCGTCGTCTCCACCCGGTCTTCCTCGATTACGGAAGTGACCAGGTTGCGCAGAAGCGCGCGGCGATGGCTGGTATTGCGTCCGAGCTTGAATCCTGCATTGCGATGGCGCATGTTTAGCTCCTAGCTCCCAGCTTCTAGCTCCTAGCTCGATTGCCGGAGAACCGGCAATTGGCATTCGTACCCGAAAACTAGAATCGAGTAGCTCCGAAATCCCGACTTACTCCGAGCTTCTAACTCCTAACTTCCAGACTCTACCTTCGCCGCGAGGAATCAAGACCTCCGTTCCCGCACAAACGAGCTAGCAGCTAGAAGCTAGGAGCTAGTAGCTGCTTTTAGAAATTCTCCGTCTCGGTGGGCAACTGGAGGTCGACCGAATCGAGCGGCTCATCTTCATCGTCGAAACGCCCATAGCCTCCGGACAGCGCTGTTGCCGGAGGAATGCTGGTCGGTCCCGGCACCGCATTGCCCTGCTCGTCGATCTTCATGCCCAGCGACAGTCCCATCTGCGCCAGGATTTCTTTGATCTCGTTCAGGCTCTTGCGGCCGAAATTCTTGGTCTTGAGCATCTCGGCCTCGGTCTTCTGCACCAGCTCGCCGATGGTCTGAATGTTGGCGTTCTTCAGGCAGTTGTAGCTGCGGACCGAAAGCTCCAGCTCCTCTACGCTGCGGTTCAGGTTGTCGTTGCGCAGCAGAATGCGGCCTTCTTCGCCGCGCGCCTCGGCTTCGATCTCCTCCTCGAAGTTGATGAAGATGTTCATGTGGTCCTTGAGCAGCTTGGCGGCCAGGCCGATCGCATCGGCGGGCAGCACGGCGCCGTTGGTCCACACCTCGAGCGTCAGCTTGTCGTAGTCGGTGATCTGCCCCAGTCGCGCGGCGTCGACAACATAATTCACGCGGCGCACAGGCGAGTGAATCGAATCCACCGGGATGAATCCAAGTCCCAGGTCGGCGTCATAATTCTTGTCGGCGGAAACATAACCGCGGCCGCGCTTCAGGCGCATCTCCATGTCGAGCTTGCCGCCTTCCGAGAGCGTAGCCAGATAAACGCCCTTGTCGAGAATCTCGACGTCGCCGTCGGCCTCGATCATTCCCGACGTTACCACGCCGGGCTGGTCGGCGCGCAGATACAGCGCCTTGGGGCCGTCGCCTGTTAGTTTGAAAGGGATTTGCTTGAGGTTGAGGATAATGTCGGTGGCGTCTTCGACCACGCCGGTGATGGACTGAAACTCGTGCAGCACGCCCTCGATGCGCACCGCCGTAACTGCCGCGCCCTCGATAGAGCTGAGCAGTGTGCGGCGAAGGGCGTTGCCGATGGTGGTGCCAAAACCCCGTTCGAATGGCTGGGCGCTGAACTTTCCGTAAGAGTCGCTAAGCGTCTCGGCATCGACCGCAAGGCGCTTCGGTTTCTGGAATCCTCTCCACAACATATTTGTCTCTCGTTTCCCGCGCGGCGTGTACGTCGCGATGCATTTTGCGGCGGCCGCGCAAGTGCTCCTTTGTGTGAAATGCAGCCAATAGCTGTTAGCTCTTAGCCTTTAGCTTGATCGCGCAAGAGCCACCGTTGCCGGTTCTAGCAAATAGGAGCTAAAAGCTAATAGCTAAAAGCTGTTACTTCGAGTACAACTCCACAATCAACTGCTCGTTGATGGGCAGGTTGACGTCGGCGCGCTTGGGCAGGTGCAGCACGCGCCCCGACAAATTTTCGAAATTCGCCTCCAGCCAGCTCGGAACCGGGTTCTGCGCTGCGAACTGCGAGGCCTGCTCTATGATGGCAAGCTTCTTCGCATTGTCGCGAACAGAGATCTCGTCGCCCGCATTCACCTGGTAGGAGGGAATGTTCACCTTGCGGCCGTTCACCGTCACGTGCCCGTGGCGGACCAACTGCCGCGCCTGCCGGCGCGAGATGGCAAACCCCAGCCGGTACGCTACGTTGTCCAGACGGCGCTCCAACTGTTGGACCAGCAGCTCGCCCGTAACGCCCGTCGCGCGATTGGCCTTCTCGTAGTACTCCCGGAATTGCCCCTCGAGCGTGAAATACATGCGCTTGGCCTTCTGCTTCTCATGCAGTTGCAGGCCGTAGCCCACAATCTTGGCCTTGCGGTCTTTCCCGTGCTGCCCCGGCGGAAAGTTCCGTTTCTCCAGCGGGCAACGGTCCGACGTGCACTTAGTGCCCTTCAAAAACAACTTAGCGCCTTCGCGCCGGCAAAGGCGGCAAACTGCTCCGGTATATCGTGCCATTTCTGCTCCTGACTTCGGATGACGGCCGGTTTACGCGAAATGCAGCTATTAGCTCTTAGCCTTTAGCTTTTAGCGCATCGTGCCTGAACAAAGCTTGCTCATTCACTGCACGATCAAAAACGACTGAGTAGCCGTTTACTGCCATTCCTCGCTTCTTCCCGGCCCAGTTATTGTTTCCAGCTCATTCCTCCAGCCATTAACTAAGCCCACTCCGTCTGAAAGCCACGGCACTATGCCGCAGTTCAATAAGGCTAATAGCTAAAAGCTAAGAGCTAATAGCTGTTCGCTTATACGCGCCTACGCTTCGGCGGCCTGCAGCCGTTATGCGGCACCGGCGTAACGTCGCGGATGGTCTTCACTTCGATGCCCGCGGCGGCCAGGGCGCGGATCGCCGATTCCCTGCCCGATCCCGGACCGGCCACCCGCACATCCACTGCCCGCACGCCATGATCGCGCGCCATTCCGGCCGCGTTCGACGCCGCCTGCTGCGCCGCAAAAGGCGTTCCCTTGCGCGATCCCCGGAATCCCAGCGACCCCGAGCTCTTCCAGCTCAGCGTGTTGCCCATCGGATCGGTGATCGTCACGATCGTATTGTTGAACGAGGCTTGAATGTGCGCGATACCAAACGGCACGTTCTTGCGCTCCCGCTTCTTGAACTTCTTGGTCTTGCCCTTTTTTGCGCCTTCGGCCTTCTGTTCCGGTTTTGCCATTAGGTCTTCGCCGTCGCTTTCTTCTTGCCGGCAATCGTGCCCTTGCGCGGGCCTTTGCGAGTGCGGGCATTGGTGTGCGTGCGCTGGCCGCGCACCGGCAGTGACTTCCGGTGGCGCAGACCGCGATAGCTTTGGATGTCGATGAGGCGCTTGATGTGCATGGCAACGTCTTTGCGCAGATCGCCTTCCACGTCACCCTCGTCCTCGATTACCTGGCGGATGCGATTGACCTCTTCCTCGCCCAGATCCGTGACCTTCTTGAAGGCATCTACGTTCGCCTTGTCGAGAATCTTCAGCGCGCGGGGCTGGCCGATCCCATAGATATAAGTGAGCGCGATCCTCGCCTGCTTGTTGGCCGGCAGATCGACGCCAGCAATACGTGCCATTTTCCTGTTCCTCTTCTCGTTCTGTGCCTCCGGCCTCAACCGGCTCGCACGGGCTTATGCGGAGTGCTTCCCGAGGTTCATCGCAAGCCTTGACTCCAGCTAACTCGCCTCGTGGTAAGTTCGCAGTTCCGAGTTCGTAGTTCTGAGTCAAATCCTGCCTAACCGAACCACCACGCTGCAAACTATGAACTGCGAACTTTTCGTGGAAGTCTCCCCTCCTGCCAGGCCTTGCTCATCCCTGACGCTGCTTGTGCTTCGGGTTCTCGCAGATGACGCGTACCACCCCTCTGCGAGTAATCACCTTACACTTGACGCAAATCTTCTTTACCGATGCCCGGACCTTCACTGCTTGCTGCCTTTCTCCGCGCAATCCACAAAGGCGCGGGAGAATCTAAGAACTAGCTTGCGGCTCACAGCTCACAGCTCTCAGTTCATTTGCCTTCCCATGTAGCTCGCCCGGCACGAACAAACTGTCTGCTGTTTGCTGTCAACTGTCTACTATTTATATCTGTACACAATCCTTCCCTTATTCAGATCGTAGGGACTCAGTTCCACCGCGACGCGGTCGCCGGGCAAAATCCGGATAAAGTTCTTGCGCATCCTTCCCGAGACATGGGCCAAGACCTCGTGGTTGTTCTCGAGCTTGACCTTAAACATCGCATTCGGCAAAGTCTCGAGGACTGTCGCCATCACCTCAATCGCGTCTTCTTTCGGCAATCGATATCCAATTCTGCCGGATCATTGCTACCTGCCGGCTGTTGCGCCGAGCCTGCGCTCGGCGAAAATCGTCTTCTCGTTTGGTCAGGGGCTAAAGCCCCTGAGGTTCCCGCACTTAATTCGGCACGACTGAAGTCGTGCCCTTTCAAAACCAGCCTCGCCCCTAACGGGGCTTCCCTTTCGTCTTGCTTCCCCACCCCACGCTAAAGCGCGGGGCTAACAACCATTGCGCCTACGGCGCGACCGACACGAATAAAGCCGCAACCGTGTTACAAACCTTGGCCTCGGACGAGAAAGCTGAAAGCCGAGAGCTAAAAGCGAATAGCTGCTTCTCTACTCTGTCAAAACTGCCGCGCCATCGGCAGTCACCGCAACGGTGTGCTCAAAGTGCGCGCTCATGCTTCCATCGCTGGCCACCGCCGTCCAGCCGTCGTCCAGCACCTTCACATCGGGCTTTCCGGCATTCACCATCGGCTCGATCGCGATCACCATGCCGGCTTTCAGCTTCATGCCTTGGCCCGCTTCGCCGAAGTTCGGCACCTGCGGATCCTCATGCATGTGAACGCCGATGCCGTGGCCCACAAAATCGCGCACCACGGAGAACCCTTCTCCCTCAACCACACTCTGCACCGCCGCGCCCACATCGCCCAGCGTCGCACCCGGCTTTACCGCTGCAATCCCCGCGCGTAACGAGGCTTCGGTGGCCTTCAGCAGCCGCGCGGCCTTCTCGTCGATCCTGCCCACCGGCACGGTGATCGCCGCATCGCCGTAGTAGCCGTCGACGACCACGCCGAAGTCGACGGAGACGATGTCCCCTTCCTTGAGGACCCGCTTCGGCGACGGGATGCCGTGCACGACTTCGCTGTTCACCGAGGTGCACAGCACGCACGGAAATCCGTGGTAGCCCTTGAACGCAGCCTTGGCGCCGAGTTCTTTTACCCGGGCCTCCGCCGCTTTCTCCAAATCGTAAGTGGTCGCGCCCGGCTTCACCCTGCTGCGAACCAGCTCCAGCACCTCACGAACCACTTGTCCCGCGCGGCGCATCTTCTCGATTTCTTTCGACGACTTGAGAACAACCGCCACGCAACCAGCTTTCAGCAAACAGCAAACAGCAGACAGCTAGAACCGTTAGCGCTTGCCGCTCGCTGTGGGCGCTGCCAGCTGCTTGCTGTCGGCTGTCAGCGATCTTGCTCACGCACAAACCCGCCGTGGCGCGCTACGCCCCCTTGCGCAGTTGCTCGACGGCGGCAACAATGCCGGCGGCGATCACAGCGATCGGCCGGTCTCCATCTACTTCGGCGAATCGTCCCAGCTCCCGGTAGTGCTCGACGACGGGCGCGGTAAGAGCCTCATAAGCGCGCATGCGCTCCTTGAAAACCTCTTCCGTGTCGTCGGCTCGCTGAACCAGCGCAGCACCCTCAACATCGCAAAATCCATCCCTTTTGGGGGGATTCATGTAGATGTTGTAGATGGTCTGGCAGACAGGGCAATTCCGGCGCCCCGTAATACGGCGCAATAACTGATTATAGTTCACTTGGATACTGACTGCAACGACCGGCAATGACTCCGGCCGGGCCGCCAGGCGCCCGTCCAGCCAGTTCGCCTGCCCCAGCGTCCGGGGAAAGCCATCCAGAATGTATCCCCGCGCAGTGTCGGGCTCCATCAGCCGCACCGCCACCATCTCGTTGACCAGTGAATCGGGAACCAGCTCTCCGCGTCCCATGATCTCCTTGGCTACTTTGCCCAAGGGCGTCCCCTGGGCAACGTTGGCGCGCAGCAGATCGCCGGTCGAAATCTGGGGAATGCTCCACAGCTTCACCAGCTCTTTGGCCTGGGTCCCCTTGCCCACGCCCGGAGCTCCCAACAAAAGAATCGGGCCGGGAACGGTTTCCGATTCCGTTGCCCGGCCGCTTTCTATCGAAGTCACTTCGGATAATGGCATTACCATGTTTTCCTTCCGCGTATACGACCGGAGCGCGGGGAAAAGCCGTCATAGTGACGCATGATCAGCTGCGATTCGATCTGGTTAACCGTGTCCATGGCCACACCTACCACAATGAGCAGGGAAGTGCCGCCAAAGTAGAAGTTCACATTCATTCCGTGAATCATCCAGTTCGGAAGATTCTCGAATAACCTCCCGATCAGCCAAATCTTGTCGAAGCGGATGCCGGAGATCAGCGCGGTGGGGATCATCTGCACAATGATCAGATAAAGCGCGCCGACCAGCGTGATGCGCGTCAGAATGTCGTTGATGAAGTCCGAGGTGCGCTTGCCGGGCCGGATCCCGGGGATGAAGGATCCCGACTTGCGGAAGTTGTCGGCGATGTCGTCCGGGCGCATCACGATGGAAACGTAGAAATAGGCAAAAAAGATAATGCCCATAATGTTCGCCAGCTCGTACCACGGGTAGCCCGGCGTGAGCGCGGTGATGATGCGCTGCAAGAACCTGCTGCTTTGCACCCAGCTGACCTGGCTGAAAAGCAGCGGCGCCGACAGAATCGAGCTGGCAAAGATGATCGGCATCACGCCGCCGGAGTTTACCTTGAGCGGCAAATGGCTCGATTGGCCGCCCATCATGCGGCGGCCCACAATGCGCCGCGCGCTCTGGATGGGAATGCGCCGTTCGCTGCGCTCCACAAACACAATAAAGCCCACTACTGCGGCCATACCGACGACCAGCAATATCACGACCAGGATCGTCAACGAGCCCCAAGCGTCGGTCTGAACCTTCTGCACCAGGTCGGCGATGCCGCGCGGCAGCCCGGCCACGATGCCGGCAAAGATCAGCAGGCTCATGCCGTTGCCGATGCCGCGATCGGTAATCTGCTCGCCCAGCCACATGATGAAGGCCGTGCCCGTGGTCAGCGTGAGCACCGTCATCAGAATGAAGCCCGGCCCCGGATTCAGGACCAATCCCTGCTTGGTGAGGATCGCCGCAATTCCGATGGACTGCAGCGCACCCAGAACCACCGTCAGGTAACGCGTCCACTGGGTGATTTTGCGCCGGCCCAGTTCGCCTTCCTTCTGGATGCGCGCCAGCGGCTCATAGACCACGGTCAAAAGCTGGAAGATGATCGACGCCGTGATGTAGGGCATGATGCCCAGCGCGAAGATGGTCATGCGGCGCAGCGTGCCGCCGCTGAACAGGTCCATCAGGCCCAGTGCCGAACCGCCCGCAGCGCCTTGAAAGAGCAGTTCAAGCTGGCGGTAGTTCACGCCCGGCGTGGGAATCCAGGCGCCGAGGCGGTAGACGGCGAGAATGCCTAGGGTGAACAGCACCCGCTTGCGCAGGTCGGGAATCCGGAAGATGTTGAGGAACTTGTCGATGATCTGCTGCATGTTTCGGTGTCCGCTTCAGGCGCTCTAGCGCCGGTCGAATCGTGCTGCTAATCCCATCTTACGGGTTCCCCGATGTTCTCAGCCTACCGGACCCGGGGAATCGCGCACGTGCGTTGCGTCACAGGAGAGCAGCTAACAGCATACAGCTCACAGCAAACAGCGCGTAGCGCATCCCAAATACCGCTCCGCATCACACGGTGAAGCTGAAGGCTGTCGGCTGTTAGCTGTCTGCTGAAAGCCGCCTTTACGCCGCCGCCGGAACCGGAGCTCCCTCGACAATTGCCTTGCCCCCCGCCTTCTCAATCTTCTCCGCCGCGGACTTGGAAAACTTGTGGGCGTGGACCGTGATCGCCTTCTTCAAATCGCCCGAACCCAAAACCTTGATCAGTGCCCGTCTCTTCGCTGCCAAGCCCAACTTGCGGTAATCGTCGAGACCAATCTCGGCGACGCCAAGGTCGGCGATCCGATCCAGGTTCACAATCGAATACTCGGTGCGGAAGATGTTCGTGAAGCCGCGCTTGGGCAGCCGGCGGTGCAGCGGCATTTGGCCGCCTTCAAATCCGCGCATCAGGCTCGAGCCCGAACGCGACCCCTGGCCCTTGTGGCCGCGGGTTGCGGTCTTGCCCATGCCGGATCCCATGCCCCGGCCCACGCGCTTGCGCCCGGTGTTGGCCTTCTTGGGCGCGCGTAAATTCGATAGATTCCTTGCCATGTTCTCCTCGCTAAAACGCCGGCAGGCTCAAAAACCCCGCCGACTCGCGTTGCAAAAAACAGCTTCTAGCTTCTAGCCGGTCTTGCTTTGCTTGCGTCTTCAACTCAGCACGAGTAGCTAGGAGCTAGAAGCTAGTAGCTAGAAGCTAGCGACGCCTACTTCTCCAAAATGCGAACCAAATGCGGCACCGCCTTCACCATGCCCCGCACCGATTCCGTGTCTTCGCGCTCCACAACCTGGTTGAGCCGCGTAAAGCCCAGCCCCTTCACGACCAGCTTGTGCCTGCTGGGTGTGGCGATGGCCGAGCGGTAATACTGAATGTGAATCTTCTTCGGTCGAGCCATCACAGATCCTCCACCTGCTTGCCGCGCGTCGTTGCCACTTCGCCCCGGTCACGCAGTTGCGTCAGCGCATCGAAGGTCGCCTTGATCACGTTGTGCGGGTTGGGCGAGCCGATGCTCTTGGTCAGCACGTTCTGCACGCCGACCGAGGTCATCACGGCGCGCACCGCTCCCCCGGCAATCACGCCCGTGCCTTCCGGCGCCGGCTTCAGCAGCACCTGGCCCGAGCCGTAACGGCCAAGGACCTGGTGCGGAATCGTGGTCTCGGTCAAATGGACTTTCACCAAGTTCTTCTTGGCGCTCTCGATTCCCTTGCGAATCGCCTGAGGAACTTCCTTCGCCTTGCCCGATCCGTAGCCCACTACGCCGGAACCGGCGTCGCCCACCACCACCAGCGCGGCAAACGACATGTTCTTGCCGCCCTTCACCACTTTGGTCACGCGATTGATCGCCACCACCTGATCCTTCAGGTTGTACTGATTGGCATCGAGTTTCTTCGTTAAAGTCGTCATTGCTTCTGTCTCTTCTCTGAGCCGTTAGCTGTTAGCTTTTAGCTCTTAGCTTCTTCCGCCAAAATCGAAGGCCAGCGACTCCGCACATTGGAGCTAATGGCTAATGGCTAAAAGCTAATAGCTGCATTTAGAACTCTAACCCCGCCTCGCGCGCCGCGTCGGCCAGCGCCTTCACGCGCCCGTGATACAAGTAGCCGCCGCGATCGAAAACCACGCGCTTGATGCCCTTAGCTACCGCCTGCTCGGCGATCGACTTGCCGATCTCCTTGGCCGCCGCCACGTTACCGCCCGTCTTGGCCTTCGCCTGCAACGTCGACGCCGAAACCAGCGTTTCGCCCTTCTGATCGTCGATCACCTGCGCGTAAATATGGTTCAGCGAGCGGTACACGTTCAGCCGCGGCCGCTCCGCGGTTCCGGCCATCTTTTTTCGGATGCGGTTGTGAATCCGCCTGCGAATCTCGTTTCTCTTGGTCTGCGTAATCATCGCGTTAGCTCCTAGCTCCTAGCTCCTAGCTCCTAGCCTGTTCCGTCTTGAACTCAGCTTTTCGATCTCCCGCGAAAAGCTAGAGGCTAGAAGCTTGCAGCTCGAAGCTGCCTTTCAGATCCTTCACTTCGTTCAGGATGATCGCGCGAGGCTCAGACGCCTCGCAAACGCGATCACTTCGCTCCCGTCTTTCCGGCCTTCTTCTTCAGCCGCTCGTTCGAGTAGCGCACGCCCTTGTTCTTGTACGGATCGGGCTTGCGCAGCGAGCGCATATCCGCTGCCACCTGGCCTACCTTTTGCCGGTCCACTCCGGTGATCGTCAGGTGCGTCTGCTTGGGATCGATCGCCACATCGATGCCCGACGGCAGCGGGAACTCGATGGGGTGCGAATACCCCAGCGTGAACACCACCGTGCCCTTGCCCTTCATCTCGGCGCGGTAGCCGATGCCGACGATATCCAGTTCCTTGGTCCAGCCCTTGGTCACGCCGAGTACGGCGTTGTTCACCAGCGCGCGGGTCAGGCCGTGCAGCGCCGCCTTGTCTTCATCTGACCGCTCAATCTGCAGATGCCCGTCCACCGTCTTGACGGAAATCCCTTCGGCGATCAGCGCCGAAACCTTGCCCTTCGGCCCCTCCACCAGCACGGCGTTGCCTTCGACCTTGTACTTCACGCCCGCGGGGAGCGCGATCGGCTTCTTTCCAATGCGCGACATGCTCAAGATTCCTTCTTGGCTTGCGAGTCCCGCAGGAGCCATCGGCTCCGCGTTCCACTGCAGCCCGTAAAGCAGCTTCTAGCTGCTAGCTTCTAGCCTCTCGCTAACCTTGCCCGCTCACACTCCATCAACTCAGCACGATGGAGCTAGCAGCTAGGAGCTAGAAGCTAGTAGCTGTCTCTACCACACTTCGCACAACAACTCGCCGCCTACGCCCTCGCGGCGCGCCTGGCGGCCCGTCATCACGCCCTTGGGCGTGGTCAAAATCGAAATGCCCAGCCCGCCCTGGACGCGCTTGATCGCGTCGCGGCCGACATAGACGCGGCAGCCGGGACGCGAAACGCGCGCCAGGTCGCGGATGGCCGCTTCCGTGCCGCCGTACTTTAGATACACGCGCAGCACCAGCTTGCCGTCCTCATCCTGGACCTTGTAGTTCGAGATGTAGCCCTCTTCTTTCAAAATACGGGCGATTTCCGTCTTCAGCTTCGAAGCCGGAACATCCAGCTTCTGATGACGCGACCGGATTGCATTGCGAATTCGCGCCAGAAAATCCGCTACAGGATCGGTCAGACTCATTCCTTCTCCTTCATTCCCCGTTCGCCCGCCGCTCTTCCGGCGGGAACCAGCGGAAATGGTTAACGACAGGCAATAGGGACTAGGCAATAGGGACTAGAAATTCAAGTTGGCTTCATTACAATCGTCCACTCTATCTCGGGCAAACTATTCCCTATTGCCTAATGCCTATTCCCTGCCTTTCTCACCAGCTCGACTTATTCACTCCCGGTATCTCGCCCTTCAATGCCAGGCCCCGGAAACACAAACGGCAGACACCGAACTTTCGCAGATATCCCCGCGGCCGCCCGCACAGATGGCAGCGGTTGTGTTTGCGGCTCGAAAATTTCGGCTTCCGCGCGTCCTTCACTCGTTTTGCAGTGGTTGCCATAATCCCTCAAAGGCAGCTATTAGCCATTAGCTCTTAGCTGTTAGCTTGTTTCTGGCTCGACTAACACCGGAACCAGCATCGAATTCCATTTCGCTCGGGAGCTCGTTCTCTCACCGCCGAAGCTAATAGCTAAGAGCTAGTAGCTGTTTCTACGCTCCTTGCCGAAACGGCATCCCGAAGTGTTTGAGCAGCGCCCGGGCGCCGTTGTCGTCCTTCGCCGTCGTCACGATGGTGATGTTCATGCCTTTCAGCTTTTCCACCTTCGCGTAATCGATCTCCGGAAAGATCAGCTGATCCTTCAAGCCCAGCGTGTAGTTGCCACGTCCGTCAAAGCTCCTCGTCGACAGGCCGCGAAAATCGCGCACGCGCGGCAGCGCAATCGAGATCAGCCGGTCGAGAAACTCGTAGGCCCGGTCGGATCGCAGCGTCACCATCGCGCCGATCGACATGCCGGCGCGCACCTTGAAAGCCGAAATCGACTTCTTCGCCTTCGTCGTCACCGGCTTCTGCCCGGCAATGTGCGTCAGATCCGCCACCAGCGGATCGAGCAGCTTGTTATTCTGCGTGGCCTCGCCCAGGCCCATGTTGATCACGATTTTCTCGAGCTTGGGCACCGCCATCGGATTCTCAAGGCCCAGTTCTTTCTGCAGCGCCTGCTTGATCTCTTTGTGATACTTCTCTTTCAACCTTGCCGCCATGTGGCTCACTCCGTTCGCTCAGCTGGCAGCCAACAGCCGACAGCCAACAGCACTTGAATCCGTCCAACTCTTTGCCACTTCACTCTGCCATCAACAACCGAAAGCTGTTCGCTGTCTGCTGTTCGCTGTCAGCTATTTTTTCGTCGGCAACTCCTGCCCGCATTTCTTGCAGATCCGAACGCGCATGCTGCCCTCGATCTTGTGCGCGGCTTTCGCCTCGCCGCAGTTGGGGCACACCAGCACCACATTCGATACGTCGATCGCCGACTCCTGCTCGGCGATTCCGCCCTTTGTCCGCTGGCGTTGCCTGGTCGAAACCGTCTTCTTCACCATGCGCACATGTTCCACCAGCACCGTGCCCTTGTCGGGAAACACGCGCAGCACGCGGCCCGTCTTTCCCCTGTCGGCGCCCGTCAGCACCTTGACCGTATCGTTGCGATGAATCATCAAACTCGGCATCTTCTTCTCCAAGCTATTAGCCGTTAGCTATTAGCTCTTAGCTGCGTCTTGCTTCCCCGCGACCGTTAGCTCAGCAGGAAAAAGCTAAAAGTCAATGGCTAAGAGCTAAAAGCTGCGCTTACACCACCTCAGGGGCTAAGGAAACAATCTTCAAAAACTTCTTCTCGCGCAGCTCGCGGGCCACCGGCCCGAACACGCGAGTCCCGATCGGCTCGTGATCGTCCCCGATCACTACCGCCGCGTTCTCGTCGAAGCGAATGTAGGTTCCGTCGCGCCGGCGGTGCTCCTTGCGCGTGCGTACGATCACTGCCTTCACCACCTTGCCTTTTTTCACGGCGCCGTCCGGCGAAGCTTCCTTCACCGCCGCGGTCACCACGTCGCCCAATCCCGCTTTCAAACCCAGTCCGCCGCCCAGCGGCAGAATCACCTGCAACTTGCGCGCGCCGGAGTTATCGGCCACCGCCAGCATGGTTCTCATTTGCACAGCCATGGTTTCGTCTCCTTCCGGCAGCCCTACCTCTCGGCAGGAATGGTTTCGCCCGGCAGCACTGCCTCTTCAATCTGGCTCAGCGTCGACCGCCGGACAATTTCTTCGAGCGTCCAGCGCTTCAGCTTGCTCAGCGGGCGCGTCTCGCGGATGCGCACCATGTCGCCCAGCCGCGCCGAGCTCTGTTCGTCGTGGGCATAAAACTTCTTGGTCGACCGCACAATCCTCTTGTACTTGGGGTGCGCCTTGCGCATCTCCACCGCGACCACGATGGTCTTCTGCATCTTGGTCGACACCACCTGACCCACTTTCTCGTTGCGCCGCGAGTTGGGCGCCTGCGCCGTCTGTTGCGTGGCAGTCATTTCCGCGTCACCTTCGCTTTCGTCGTTTTCTTCTCTGCGGCCGGCGCGGCCTTCTTCGCGCTGCGCGTCTTAGCTTTGGCGGCAGGCGCGTCTTCCCCAGCCTTCACCGGTTTTGCTTCCACAACCGGCGCTGACTTCTCGGCCTTCGCAGTTTTGGCGTCCGCAGCCGGCGCCGCCCTCTCGGTCTTCGCGGCCTTCGGCTCTGCGCCGGGGGCGGCTTCCTTCGGCTCTTTCACCTCGCCATGAATCCCCAGTTCACGCTCGCGCGCAATGGTCTTGATCTGCGCAATCTCCTTGCGCAGCTCACGCAGCTTCTTCACGCCGTCGTTTTGCCCCATCGAGACCTGGAAGCGCAGCCGGAAAAGCTGCTCCGCGGAGGTCCTCTCCTGGTGCCTGAGCTCGTCGTCGCTCAAATTGCGAATCTTTTCGAGTTCCATCCTTTTTTAGCTCCTAGCTTCTAGCTCCTAGCTTCTAGCTCTATCTCGTTCAAGCGGAGTCAATCGACTCAGCACGACGAGCTAGAAGCTAGAGGCTAGTGGCTAGAAGCTGCCCTTCATTCCGCCTTCACCGCAGGCTTTTCGGCGCCAGCCCGCTGCACGAACTTCGTCTTTAGCGGCAGCTTGTGCGACGCCAGCCGCATCGCCTCGACCGCCGTCTCCGGGGTCACGCCTTCCATCTCGAACAGGATCTTGCCCGGCCGCACCACGGCAACCCAGTGGTCCAGCGGGCCCTTGCCCGATCCCATGCGCACTTCGGCCGGTTTCTTGGTGATCGGCTTGTCCGGGAACAGCCGCAGCCAGATCTTGCCGCCGCGCTTCACAAAGCGCGTCATCGCGATACGGCTGGCTTCGATCTGCCGGTCGGTGATGTAGCCGCACTCCATTACCTTCAGCCCGTACTCGCCGAACGACAGCGTCGAACCGCGCCACGCTTTGCCGCGGCGCTTGCCCTTCTGCTGCTTCCGGAACTTCACTTTCTTCGGCATCAACATAACTGCAACCTCAAAAGCAGCTCCTAGCCGCTAGCTCCTAGCTTCGATCTTCCAGTTCCTGCCTCCGTGCTCCAACCCGATGCTTTTAGCTAGAGGCTAGAAGCTGGGAGCTAGAAGCTGCCTCTAAAACACCGTCTTCCCCACCGCCGGGGCCTGGCGGCGCTTCTGCTCATAAATGTCGCCGCGATAGATCCAAACCTTCACGCCAATCACGCCATAGGTCGTGTTGGCCTCGGTGAACCCGTAGTCCACATCGGCGCGCAGCGTGTGCAGCGGCAAACGCCCCTGCAAATACCACTCCGAACGCGCGATTTCGTTGCCGTTCAACCGCCCCGATACGCGCACCTTGATTCCCTTGCAGCCGAAGCGCAGCGCCGAGTCCACGCTCTTTCTCATCGCCCGGCGGAAGCTCACGCGCTTCTCGAGCTGCAGCGCGATATTCTCGCTCACCAGTTGCGCGTCCAGCTCCGGCTTGTTCACTTCGATGATGTCGATAAACACGTCGCGGTTGGTGCGCTTGCCCAGCTCGGACTTTAGCTTCTCGATCTCCGCGCCCTTGCGCCCGATCACGATGCCCGGACGCGCGGTGCGAATCAGGAAGCGCAGCTTGTTGCCCGGACGCTCGATCTCGACGGAGCTGACCCCCGCCGCCTTCAGCTTGTCGCGCAGCTCCTTCTTGAGCTTCACGTCTTCGACCAGCAGCTTGTCGTATTCCCGCTCCGAGAACCAGCGCGAACGCCACGGCTTGTTGATTCCCAGGCGGAATCCGTAAGGATGGACCTTCTGTCCCATACTTTTCCTCTCAAAACCACTAACTCTTCTTCTTCGCCTTTGTCTTGCTCGCCGCAGCCTTCGCTCCGGTCTTCGTTCCCTTAGCTTTTGCCTTGGGCGCAACCTTCTTCGCGGTGCGAGCCGCTGCTTTGGGCTTGGCCGCCTTCGCCGCCTTTGCCGCCGGCTTGATCTCCACAACTGCCGACGCCGCGGGCTCTTCAACCTTGGTCACCAGGCCCTCCGCCCCTTCGCGCTCGGCCACCGAAAGCACGATGTGCGCCAGCCGGCGCTGATAGCGATATGCGCGCCCCATCGGCGCAGGACGAATCCGCTTCAATCGCGGCCCGTCGTTGGCCAGTGCCTGCTTCACATACAGGTTGTCCACGTCCAGGTCGATGCCCTGCTCTCCGGCTACATACTTCGCGTTGTCCACCGCCGACGTCAGCAGCTTGTGCACCACCGGCGCAATGCGCTTCTTGGTGAACGCCGCCGTCTCCAGCGCCTCCTGCACGCCGCGTCCCTTGATCAGGTCCAGCACCAGCCGCGCCTTTTGCGGCGACACGCGCTGAAACCTCGCTTCGGCCCGATATTCTCGTGTTGCCAATGCCATGGATTTGCCTTTCTCAACTACGAGCTATTAGCTGTTAGCCTTTAGCTCTTAGCTCTGCCGTGCTTAGATCGGACTTTCTTGCTTGCCAGACCTTCCCTTGTCCGCCTCAGCCGTTCGCTGAACCACAACGCAGCTAAAAGCTAAGAGCTAATAGCTAACGGCTGCCTTTCTCACCGCGCCGCCGGCGCCGGCGCTGGCTTGGCTGCGGCCTCTGACGGGGCTTTCGCGCCCCCGGTGTGCCCTTTGAATGTGCGCGTCGGAGCAAACTCGCCCAGTTTGTGTCCCACCATGTTCTCGGTTACGTACACGGGAACGAACTTCTTTCCGTTGTGCACGGCGATGGTGTGCCCCACAAACTCGGGAAAGATGGTCGAGCGCCGCGCCCACGTCTTCACCACTTTCTTGTCGTTGGCCTTGTTCAGCGCCTCGATCTTCACGTTCAAGTGCGCATCTACAAACGGCCCTTTCTTCGTCGAACGTCCCATAAAAACAGCTCCTAGCTTCTAGCTCTTAGCTTCTAGCTTTTCTTGCTCACGCTATCGGCCAGCTATCGCCCGAAATCTTCAACCTCGCAACCACCGAGCTAGTAGCTAGAAGCTAGTAGCTAGAAGCTGCTTTTTCACTTCGCCCTCCGGCTCACAATCATCGCGTCGGTCCGCTTGTTGTTGCGCGTCTTGTAGCCGCGCGTCGGCTGCCCCCACGGCGTCACCGGGTGACGCCCGCCCGAGGTCTTCCCTTCGCCGCCGCCGTGCGGATGGTCGACCGGGTTCATGGTTACGCCGCGATTCGCCGGCCGGATGCCCAGCCAGCGCCTGCGGCCCGCCTTGCCGATCGACACGTTCTCGTGATCGGTGTTGCCCACCTGCCCGATGGTCGCCATGCACTCGGCTAACACTTTGCGCGTCTCGCCGGACGGCAGTTTGAGCAGGGCGTAGTCGCCTTCTTTCGCGACTAACTGGGCCTGCGCCCCCGCCGAACGCGCCATCTGCGCTCCCTTGCCCGGCCGCAGTTCGATCGCGTGCACCGTGGTGCCGGCGGGAATATTCTTGAGCGGCAGAGCATTGCCCACCAAAATATCGGCCTCGGGTCCGGAAACCACCTTTGCGCCCACCTTCAGCCCCACCGGCTGCAAGATGTAGCGCTTCTCGCCGTCCGCATAGTGCACCAGCGCAATCCGTGCCGAGCGGTTGGGATCGTACTCGATCGTCGATACCCTGCCCGGAACGCTGAACTTCTCGCGCTTGAAGTCGATCAGGCGAATCTTCTGCTTGTGCCCGCCGCCGTGGTGGCGGATCGTCAAGTCGCCCGCGTTGCGGCGTCCGCCTGTGCGCTTGCGCGTCACCAGCAGCGGCTTATGCGGCGTTGCGGTCGTCAGATCTTCGGTCGTCAACGTGGTCTGGAACCGCAGCGTCGAGGTCACCGGTCTGTAGGTCTTGATTCCCATTGTCGTTTCCTTAACGAGCTACTAGCTTCTAGCCTCTAGCTTCTAGCCCGTTCTGCTCAACAATCTTTCTTTCCCAAATCCGGTCCCGCGCTCGCACTACCGAGCTAGGAGCTAGGGGCTAGCAGCTAGAAGCTGTCTTATAGATTGCTCACATACTCCGGCAGCTTTTCGCCGGCCTTCAACTTCACGTACGCCTTCTTCCAATTCGGCCGGTAGCCTGCATATCTGCCTCGGCGCCGCTCCTTGCCGGCAAAGTTCGACGTGCGCACCGCGGCCACCTTCACCTTGAAGAGCGCTTCCACAGCCTGCTTCACTTCCGTCTTGGTCGCCTGTGGAGCTACTTCGAACACCAGCGTTCCCTCGGTTTCCTTCACGCCCAACCCCTTCTCGGTGATCAGCGGGCGGCGAATGACTGTATCGCGTGTCGGCATTACGCAGCCTCCTTCTCGGCGGCTCGCTGCACAGACCGCTTCGACGCCGTCTTCATTAACGCATCCACCAACTGTTCGATCGCAGCTCTCGAAAAGATCGCCACGTCATAGCGCAGCAGATCGTAGGGATGCACTTCGTTGTTCAGCACCAGCTCTACGCCGCGCAGGTTGCGCGCGCCGCGCAGCAATCCCCGGCTGAGCGTCTTCGAGTTCTCCACCAGCAAAGCTGTGCGTGTTACGCCCAGTTTCTTCAGAGCGTTGAAATAGAGCTTCGTCTTGCCTTCCACGATCTCAAGCGAATCAACCACAATGAGCTTGCCATCGGCCAGCTTCGAGGCCAGCGCCGAGCGCAGCGCGCCGAGCAGCTTCTTGCGCGGAAAGGCATACTCGTAGCTGCGCGGCTGCGGGCCGTGGACCGTGCCTCCATGACGCCACAACGGCGACCGCACCGACCCGATGCGCGCCCTTCCTGTGCCCTTCTGCTTCCACAGCTTCTTGCCTGAGCCGGCAACCAATTTGCGGTTCTTGGTGGCGTGCGTGCCCTGCCGCAGCGAGGCGCGATAATGTTTCACCGCCTCCCACAGCAGAGCCTCGTTCACCTGCTCCGGCGCAAACACAGGTTCAGGCAGCACTACCGAGCCCACCTTCTTGCCACCTAAATCCACTACATCCACTTTTGCCATCGTGTTCTCTTTCAGCTACTAGCTACTAGCCTCTAGCTCCTAGCTTGTCCGCGCCATCGCAGGCCAGTAACTTATCCCACTTCCCAATCTTTGCTTTGCCACTTCCGCCAGTTCCGCCTCCATCACGCTAGAAGCTAGGAGCTAGCAGCTAGAAGCTCGTCTCACTTCTTCTTCGCCGCCTTCTTGGCCGCCTTCAGCGGATCAACCGTGCCCCCTCCGGAAAATCCGCGGCGCTCCCGCGGCGGAGCCTTGGCCTTCGAGATCAGTACATATCCATCGCGCGGGCCCGGCACGGCTCCTTCCACCATCAGCAAATTCTCATCGAGATCGATGCCGCGAATGCGCAGATTGCGCACTGTCACCTGATCCGTTCCTTGGTGGCCCGGCATGCGCTGCCCCGGAAACACGCGGGAGGGAAAGCTCGAGGCGCCGATCGAGCCCTGCACCTGAAACATGTGCCCGTGCGACTTGGGGCCGCCGCCAAAGTGATGGCGGCGCACCACGCCCGCAAAGCCGCGTCCCTTCGAGGTGCCGCTCACGTCCACAAACTTCACATCGGAAAAGATATCCACCAGCACGCGGTCGCCCGCCTTGCTCTCTTGAGCGCCGTCGCCCGCAGCCTCCACGTTCACTTCCTTGATGAACTTCACCGGCGGAGCCTCGATCTTCGCCAGATGACCGGTCTGCGCCTTGGTCATCCGCGAAGCCTTTACAAACTCCACCAGCCCGATCTGCGCCGCGTCGTATCCGTCTCTTGCCGCCGTCTTTAGTTGCGTAATCACGCATGGGCCGGCCTGCAGCACCGTAATCGGGTGCACGTCGCCGTTGTCGTCGAAGACCTGCGTCATGCCGACTTTCTTTCCCAGAATCCCTGAAACCGCCATCTTGCCCTCACCTCATCATGCGATGCGCTCGGCCTCGCACTGCCGGAAGTTCTTATGAGCTATAAGCTTTTAGCTTTTAGCTCTTAGCTAAACCTTGCCGAGAGCAGATCAACTTCTCTTCTCAAGATTTCTCGTCCTGCCGCTGCCGCCGATTCACCTAGATCAAGCCAAAAGCTAAGAGCCAATGGCTAACGGCTTGAAAGGTAACTTCGTTACTTTTCAAACGCCTTGATCTCCACATCCACGCCGGCCGGCAGATCGAGCTTCATCAGCGCGTCTACCGTCTGTTGCGTCGGCTCCAGAATGTCGATCAGCCGCTTGTGCGTGCGGATTTCGAACTGCTCCCGCGACTTCTTGTCTACGTGGGGCGAGCGCAGCACGCAATACTTGTTTTTGATCGTCGGCAAGGGAATCGGCCCCGCCACCGTCGCTCCGGTGCGCTTGGCCGTGTCCACAATCTCGCCGGTCGAGGTATCCAGCACGCGATAGTCGTATGCCTTCAACCGGATGCGAATTCGTTGTCCTACCATTTGCTCCCCTTCGGGTCGTTCAGTTCAGGCATTAGGCAATAGGCATTAGGCAATAGTCGCCGATGTGGCTCCGCGGCCCCGAATTGCCCGTCTGTTCCTGTCCCTCGCTCCCCAACCCCTAAT